>Ga0187847_10000586_pt1 | contig 38824 bp, 25 predicted proteins | sample June2016WEW_4_10_FD_132458 | JGI IMG/M metagenome (GOLD analysis project Ga0187847, IMG submission 132458) | Peatland microbial communities from SPRUCE experiment site at the Marcell Experimental Forest, Minnesota, USA - June2016WEW_4_10 | ecosystem: Environmental > Terrestrial > Soil >...
GCGCAGCAGGATGGGCAGGCTCTGCGAAAAGGCCGAGCGCGGCATCACCGTGTCGCAACCCGCCTCGAGCGCCTTCATCTTCAGGTCGCCCTGCAGGTGGTTCAAAAAGCCGATGATCGACACCGCCTTCTTAAACTTGGTTTTGAATTTGGGAATCAGCGCCATAGGCTTGGCGGTCAAATTGTTGAGGTCGAAGACCAACAATGCGGGCCGTCCGTTTTCCGGAGACCCTAAAATCCGCTCCACGGCGTCCTTATCGCCCTTTACGAATTCCACCTTAACACCCAGTTTGCGCGCGGTTTCCTGAATCTTGGCCAGGAAAAAAAGATCCTCAATGAAGCAGAAGATGCGCGTGGGGGCGTTTTCGCGAATAGGCGCCGCGGGTTGCCCTGAATAGACATCGGGATAATACCCGCTGCTGTGGCCGTTGCCCGCTGTGGGAATCGTGGAAGGCGGGCCATCGGCGACGTTTCCGTTCGCCACGCGATAGCTATGGTCCATGGGACCTACAAACATGCGCGGGCCCTTCTGCCGCCCTTTTCGCCTAGCCTGCGGTGCGTTGACGCTGTTGCCAGGCTGTGCCGGGGGAGCCACGCTCTTCTGGAAGAACTTCTTCTTTCGGCCCTGGCGCGGATGGGGCGGACGGGGAGGAGCAGGTTGCTGCGGGGCCTGCATCTGGGGCTGGGGCTGAGCCTGCGGTTGCCCCTGCGCTTGCGGCACCTGCTGGCTTGGCTTGTTCTTGCGGCGGCGTCGGCGACGCCGATGCCCTTTTGACTGTACCTGACCGTTGTCAGGAGCAGGCCCCTGCTCAAGCTGGGGCTCGGTTGGTTCTGTTGTCATGATGCGTGTACTTCCTGGGTACTTTACTTGTTAGTGCGTTGCTTTGCGTGTGCTCAAAAGCGCGTGTCGCCTTGGCCCGTATTCCCTGCTGCCGGGAAAAAAACCGCGGCAATTCTCCGGTAGCGCACAGCCTTCATCAAAAGTGGCGTTGCCCATGGATCGATGCCTGTAGGCATTTTTAACCGAACCGCATAACCGCCGGTAGACGCCCTCAGTGCGCGTGCTTCCACCACTCGACCCTCTGTGAAAATGCGCTTGCCGATTTATATGCGGGAGTGGTTCATCAATTTCATCCGCTCACCGGTATCGACTCGGCGCGACCGCTGCTTTTCTCAGGTGATGCCATTTCCTATATGAGCAATCGTCGCGGACAGTCCACTCTCAACGATCTCAACTGATTGGCGATGTTTCGTTGCTCAACGGCGAGCTTGCTCTACCCATGCCCTGGGTGGCCCGCGTCAGCCGCTTGATAGGCAACTCTGATACTACAGCGAAGGTTCGCCACTGGCAAGAGGGCTGGGTAAAACGGGGGTGACTGGCGTGATGCGTTGGGAATTCTAAACTAGTTTCCTCAATCGGGTTACCGAGGAATTGGCAGAGATGACCCTCACGCAAAGAACGCCACCCCTTAGGATGGCGTCTCCGTGCTCTTACGCTGGTCACTGGCCTCCCAGCATATATCGGACTGCGGTTGTCCCACCGCTCCGTCGTTTATTTGGGCTTCCCGACCGGCTTCTCCCATTTTGAGGGCCGCTCGTTGGCGGTTGCTCGTGCCGGGTACCCTATACATCTCAAGCTCGCCGGGCCATTCCTGCAGCGGCTGATTGATCACTGGCACCTTGACCATAGCAATCGACATGCCTTTCGTAACATCGTTGAATATTAACGGTTTACAGGGAAATCTTTATACCATTCTTATGGATTCAAGAAGCTTTTCTGTCAAAATCCTCCCGAAAACTGTAGACATGCTGGCACGGTACTCACGACCCTTCCCAATCTAACGCTGACAACGGGGGCAAAAGTGCGTTCCGCGCCCTGCCAGCTCAATGCGTTGGATCGGGGTTCCGCAGTGGCGGCAGGGCTCGCCGGTGCGCTGGTAGACGCAATGCTCTAGTTGAAAGAAGCCTCGCTCTCCATCGGCACCCACATAATCTGAGACCGACGAGCCGCCGAGGCGGATAGCGTGGGTGAGAATCTGGCGCAGCGCCAGGCGCAGACGTTCCAGCTCGGCCGCCGTCAGCCGGTTAGTCCGCCTTCGCGGCCGGATTGCCGCTAGAAACAGGCTCTCGTCTGCGTAGATGTTGCCTACCCCGGACAGGAGGCTCTGATTCAACAATGCCGCCTTGATGGGCATGTTTCGCTTATGGAAGATCTCGGCAAATTCGCCGGCATCGACGGTGAGCGGCTCGGCTCCGGGCGCCTCAAATGCCATGTCGCGCCCGCGCAAGTCGCGGAACTCGAGTCGCCCGAAGCGGCGCGGATCGACGAAGCGCAACTCGTGGCCGCTGGCGAGATCCAACCGCGCGTGGGTATGCGGGCCCAGGGGAGCGTCCGGCGTGGTCACGAGCAGCCTTCCGGTCATTCCAAGATGTACGATCCATTGTGCGTCTGGCTTGTCGGCTTGGTTCGTGTTTGCCTGCTTCGGGTTTGTATCGCCCGGCTGTTTCCGCCTGCCGGCGGCCGTGCCTGTCTCCGTGCCCAGTTCAAAGACAATGTGCTTGCCCGTGCGATGCACAGCCAGAATCGCGCGCCCGGCAAGCCCTTTCGCCTGGCGCGCCGGAGGAGTCTTAAAAGTTTGCGGACGGTTGCCAAACCACACCTGCACAATGCGATCGCCGCGCACGCGCTTATTCACGCCTCGCGCAACAGTTTCCACCTCGGGTAGCTCTGGCATCGCTTTATTGTAAACATCACCTATTCAAGGAATGGCGCCCCGACTTTCGTGCTGAAATCACGTGTGCACTACCCGCCGCTCCAGTCAGGCTTGAGAAGCGTCCCATTGAGCTTGCGTAGTATCTAGTACCCCGTCTCCAAAGTTCGCGACGAAGTTGCTCGGTCATCCTGATAGATGGAGGCGGCGTGGGGGGGCGCAATAGGGGAGGATGCGTTTGGTGCGTGGAAGGCCATGATTACCGAATGGGGGAGATCATCTACAGTAAATGAAAATCGGCAAGTTGGAGCTGCTGACTGCCTCGCTTCCGATACTCCAAAAACCTGTTCATAACTACCCATGACCGCCTTATGATTTCGGATTGCTGTCCTGCCTCTGGAGCTTTCCTCTTCCCATGCCTAGGCTCCGCTGAGAGATCGATAACGAATTTCAAATATCCCTTCGTCAAATTGAGTTGCTGGCGCATGAACTCCCATTCCTCATCTCGCGTCCATCCTGGTTGCGACATGGCTGTCCGCAATCCTTCGATGGCACGCGCACAATTGATCGTAGCTAGATTGAACTGCGAGATCGGAACGATCAAGTCGTTCAGGGCCAACAGAAGTGCCCGCTCTTGTACAACGATGCGAATCATCGCCTCGTAGTTATCGGTGCCGGTATAGGAGGGATCAAGATTGAAAGCCGTACACAGGCCAACAACCTCCTCCGAGCGTGGTGTTAGGGCCGTTTGCTTGCCATCGACATCAACGAAGATTTCTATAAACACTCTCAGTCCGAATCCGTAGAAAAAGCAGAAGCTATCGATAGTGGCCATCGATAGGTCGTAAGCGTGCATCGCCAGCATCGACAGGTGCTCATCCTTGTCAAAACGCGATACGTCGCACTTGACCTCAATCTTTGAATCCGTAATGCTGATAGAGAAATCTGCGGTAAGATTGTCGTCCGGCCAACCATAGCGAATAGTCGGCATCTTTGCTACGTTGATCTTAAAGATTGGTGGTCGAACCGTTCCCCTAAAGAGCAGGACAGGCATACACTACCTCCATCAAGCCAAATCCGCAGTCCGAAGAGTATAGAGCGTTTGAGATACTATTGGGCAATGTCCTCAAGGTATCGAAGGCAGATCTTAATCTGGCGGGTGACGCACCATTTGCACAGTCAAAGCACCGTGGTTGCCCAATCCTTCGCGCGGCTTCATCGCACGAAAGGTGGGAGAGCACGAATCTCCACCGCCCTTTCAGGGTAATGGACGAGCGTCGCCATCACCGCAGGATTCTATGTTTACCGCTGGGCGGAGTTCATATGCCCCATTCTTCGCCAGAAAAAAGAGAAGGATGGACCCGACAGTGGAGGAATAAGCCCAAAATCAAGGTGCGCCACTCGCCAAACGACTGAAAACGACCCCAAAATTCCGTCGCGCGTTTTGCCGAAAATTTCGTCAGTCTTGCTAAACTAATCTCACTCTGAAGAAATGAGCATAGCTGTTGGGCAACGCGCCGCCTGTTTTTTCCGGTCTGAAGCCGAGAGCTGGAGCCTATGTTTAACTCGTGTGCTTTCTTGAGCATCCAAGCAGGTGAATACAATCAAATAACTTAACCAATTCCGAATCGCCGGCACGATGAAAATAAATGACTTAGCCGAAATGAACTGACGGAAATCCAACCTAACTCTTTTATTTTCTATATTCTGGCCACAAGTAGTTGCAAGGAGAGAACTTGCGTGATTTTGCATTCGCCAAGACCTTGAAAGCAAATCACTTATTTTCAGATACCGGAGAGGGGGGAGGCCCCCTAACCAAATGGTACACACCTGGCCCGTCGCTTCCGATTTAGATCGGCCAGACGAGCGCACTACACTGAGTGCAACCCATGTCCGCGCCCGTCACCGTTACCGACACCATCGCCGCCATCTCCACGCCCCCGGGACGCGGCGGCATCGGGATTGTGCGCTTAAGCGGGCCGCAGGCCGTGGCGATCGCATCGGAGCTGGTGCGGCTGCGTCATCCTCTCGAACACGCCCATGCGCGCCTGGCTGATGTGTTCGACGCGGGCGGCGATGAAGCCACGCGCCACGAAGCCACGCGAATCGACGAAGCCCTGGTCACATTTTTCCGCGCACCCAATTCCTACACCGCAGAAGATCTTGTCGAAATCGCCGCGCACGGCTCGCCCGTAGTGCTGGAGCTGCTGTTGCGCCGCGCGATCGAGTTGGGCGCGCGCCTGGCCGAGCCCGGCGAATTCACGCAGCGCGCATTTCTCTCCGGCCGGCTCGATCTCACGCAGGCTGAAGCGATCCACGACCTCATCGATGCGCAAACTCTCACCCAGGCGCGCCAGGCCGCCAGCCAGATGGGCGGAGCGCTCAGCCGCCGCGTCGCACCCGCCAAAGAAGCGCTGGTCGAGCTCGTCGCTCTGCTTGAAGCCGGCATCGATTTCGCCGAAGACGATTTGGATGTCACACCGCAACAGGAGATCGCGCGCCGCATCGCCGAACTCACGCCGCCTCTCGCCGCGCTTGAAGCCTCCTTTGCCCGCGGCCGCGTGGTGCACGACGGCCTCACCCTTGCCATCGTCGGCCGTCCCAATGTAGGCAAGAGTTCGCTCTTCAATCGCCTCGTGGAGCGCGACCGCGCCATTGTCACCGCAACCCCGGGCACCACGCGCGATCTGGTTACGGAGCGCATCTCCATCGGCGGCATTCCTATCGAACTGGTCGACACTGCGGGTCTTCGCGAAGGGCGCGAAGAAGCCGAGCAACTTGGCATTGCGCGTAGCCGCGAAGCCTTGGCCGATGCCGCATTGGCCCTCATCGTGCTCGACGCCACGCAGCCGCTCAACGACGAAGAACACCGTCTGCTGGCCGCAGTCGTTGGCCGGCCGGTGATTGTCGCCGCCAATAAATCCGACCTGCTGAAAACGCCGAATATCGGAAAATCGGGTCCGGAAAGATCGCATCTCAAAAAATCCGATCTGCTGAGTTCGCCACGTTCAGAATGCAGCTTGCCAGCTGCGCATGCCGAGGAGCCTGCGCTCAATGGTCGCAATGGGGGCCTCACTGCGCTCCCAACATCCGCGCTCACGGGCGAAGGCATTGCTGCGTTGCGTGAGAAGATACTTGCGCTCGCGACCGGAGGAGCCGCGGCCGAACCCGGCATATTGACGAATCTCCGCCAGCACCAGGCCGTCGCAACAGCGCTATCCGCGCTCGCCGACGCCGCACAAGCCAACGCCACCGGCATTCCTCACGAGATGATCCTGCTCGATCTCTATCGTGCCCTCTGGGCTCTCGACTCGCTCACCGGCCAGACCACGCCCGACGATATCCTAAACCTGATCTTCTCCACCTTCTGCATCGGGAAGTGATTGTAATTAATTTATTTGCATATACTTACGAGTATATCTATGTGCCTGCGAGCAGCTCCGACTGCGATTGGATGTTCCTATCTACTGATGACTCGGTCCCCTTTATTCTTTGCTGGGCTGCCCCGCTGAGATCGGTGATTTGCGCATTGATTCAGACCAGACCTTGCGGACGGATCGCACAATCCGGAGGCGTTTCGGTGACTAATCCCGCCTGCCGAACTGGAAAAGGTCAAGTCTGGGTTTCCTTCTGGTAGACATTCCAACAGGCGCCGGTCAGGTTTGCGGACACGAGACACTACCGTCGCAACGCGAGACACATTTGTGTGATGTGACAAAAAACTGCCATGCAAAGTCCGAGAGCCTCATTCAGAGTCTCTCAGTGGCGCATCGACACCTGGCGCAAAGTCGTTAAACTACCGTTCGTGCTTCTTCCAATGAAGCATGTGGTGATCGTCCACGGTGATCTTCGCGGGCAGGGTCAAGCCACAGGTCTTGCAGATCAGGACATTTCTGCCAATCTCCCAATGTGTGCAGTCCTTGCACTTACAAACCAGAAGTTCGATTTCTTTTTTGTCGCTCATTTACAACCTCCTGAATTCATCTTTTACTTCGCGCACGAAATCTGTGAATCGAGCCGTAGTAATGATGCCCGGCTGCCAGCACAAGTCCCGGTCAATGAGATTGTACTGCTTCACGATTCGGGAACCGGTAGCAACTTTTCCATCTTCGTCGGGGCCATGGCCCATAAGCCAGAGATGATCGGCCACTGAGCATGCGGCGGTAACGTCGTGGGTCACTACGATAATGGTATTTAAATCGTCCATGTCAGCGACCTTGGCGATCAGCTCGCAAGTCTTCTCAAGCATGATGAGGTCGAGCCCCGAAAACGGCTCGTCCATCAGCAGGAAGTGCTCGCTGCACAGGATCTGCTGGATGATGGCGCATCTTTGCCGCTGCCCGCCCGACAACTGAGCGGGATAGAGGTTGAACTTGTCTTCCAAGCCAAACTCGCGCAAAAACCCCATCACCTTATCGCGAGCTACCCCTGCGTCCTTTTCCTTCTTTCTTGCACCTAACATCAGATTTCCAAGCACGGTCCGATGTTCGAAGAGTGGATAACTCTGCGCAACCACGCCAACTTCACCGGCGATAACTGGGCGATCGAAGCCATTGACCGATACCCGGCCGGATGTGGGCGCAAGTAACCCCGCGATGATCCGGAACAGCGTAGTTTTGCCGCATCCGGAAGGGCCAAGAATGCCCACCACTTGCCCTTTGACTTCGCCAGGTACGATGATGTCGCGCACCTCCGCGGTCACTCCGCCCAATATCGAGCGGCCGTCATACTTGAGAGATACGCTATCGATCTTCAGCAGAGTTTTGCCGAGGCTGTAGGTTGGGGCTGCCATTATTTCCGCTCCAGCGTCAGTGCCGCATAGGGGCACATCATGTTCTTGGCCACTCCGATGCTGAAATCCTGGAACAGTCCGAGCAAGAGAATGGTCAGCTGAATGGCAAAGACCGCCGCGAGCCGGAAGTGATGGTTCTGGTCGAGCAGGACGGTGCCGACGCCACCCTCTGAGCGGACAATACCTTCCACCATGGTGAGCATCATCCAGCCCATGGCCGCATTCTGGCGGAGAACATCGAACACCTGATCGATCTGGCCGAGAACGATCACCTCCCAGACCACGCGCCACTCGCCCATGCGCAGCGTGCGCGCCAGGTCGAACATCTCCTTCGGGACTCCGTTGATCACGTCGGCCATTCCGGTAATGAAGAACACTGAAACCGAAAAGACCAGCAGCGACAGCTTCAGTTCATGACCGCTTCTAGCCATCAACGTGAAGAAGAAAGTCAATCCGACGAGTGATAGAAAACGCAGCTTGCTGAGCAAGGCGACAACAGGACGGAAGAAGGGCATCACGGTTGCATAGGCCAGCAGCAACGAAACGACAGTGGACACGGCGATAGCCTGCACGTTGAGATAGAAGCTGGTGATCAGTTCTGCGCCGAGCCCCTGCTCCCATAAATCTCCAAACGCGCTCCAAACTTCGCTTGGTTTCGGCAGCAACACGAAGGGGCTGAAGACCCACAACGAGACCACAATCGCGACCTGAACGACAACCAAGGCGCGCACCGCGTTCTTGTCCAAGATCGCATTCGGTTTGAACACTGCGACGACACTATTCATGATTTACACAGGGATAGAAAGATGCGGGGAGGCTTTGACCTCCCCAGTTTTGATTATTGGCCAATTTGTGTGATTTCGACGCGGCGGTTGAGGGCTTTGCCTCCGGGCGACGCATTCGTAGCAATGGGACTTTCCGAGCCGTGCCCAGCCACCGACTTGAAGCGCGAATCTGGGAAGCTCAAGGGAGCCACCTGCTGAAAGTAGTGCTTGACGGCCTGGGCGCGCTTTTCGCTCAAAGGCACGTTGACCGAGTCACTACCTGCGTTGTCGGTGTAACCGTCGATCTGCAGCGCCAACTGCGAGTTAATGGCCAGCGAATCCTTCAGTTCATTCAATGTTGGAATGCTGTCAGGTAAAGGCTGATCGGAACCACTGGCGAAGTTGATGTACACGGCCTTGTGGCCCAGAACGGTGCCGCTCTCTGCCTCCCTGGTATAGTCCACCGTCTCCGCGCTCGCGCCCTGGATTCCGCTTGTATTGAGCAGCGACTGAGCGCCGAAGATAAACGACGTGTCGACCGCTTCCTTATAAGGCGGGATGGGATTGTCCTTGAAGAGTTGCGGATAGTTCATCGTGGCAATCTTGCCGAAGGTCTCATAGGTGGCGCGCATATTGTTGTTATGCTTGCCGTCCAGGCCAAAGTAGTTCACGTCGTCATCCAGACCGAAGACTGCCGAGCCTCCCAGTGGCTGACCCGACTTAGGGTCCTGGAAGCCGGAGTAGTACTTGTACCAGTAATCGCCATTCTGATCGTTATAGAGCTTCGCCGAGATGACGCCCGCGCTGCGGCGAACGGCATCGAAGGCCTTCACCTGGTCCGCGGCCTGGAAGCTCGCAGCGAGCAGCCCGGTGACCTCGTCGCGGTTGTCGTTGAAAAACTTCTTGATGCCGAGAATTACCGCAGGCATCTGCGAAGCATATTCATGCGACGAAACAATCTTTGCGGTGCCCGGCCTGCCATGCACGGCCTGTTCATCGCCCGGCGTCCAGGTTACGACTCCATCCGGGCAGACGTTCTTTGTCTCGCCTGTTGGCCGTCCGTCCTTGACGACCTTGCGGTCTTCGCAACGGTTGGGAATATACACGTCGGTCACGGCCTTGATGTAATCCTCGTCCGGGGCCGCGATCCAGTTCACCGCATCCGGGTCATAGGTCTTCAGGTCCGGATTGTTCTTGAGGCCGTTCGATCCCAGGTAGTTGAGAGCAATATTCCAATCGCCATCGCGAATGACCCCGACAACTGTCTTGCCCTTCATGCTCTGCGGATTCGATTTCCACTCAGGCGGGCCCAGCAGGGCGTCCTCGCCGTTGGAGCGGCCCACTGCGCCAATAATGACGGCCTGGTAATCCGGCCCCAGCTTTTTCAGTTGTGGATTGAGATCTGCCAGCCACTGGCCGCCACTGTCACCCATTACGACGATCGCTTCGGCTCCAGAAGAGCAGGTCTTCTCCCCATCGTGGAGCTGCTTGGCGCAGGCTAAAAGGTCGGCCTTCATCTGTGAATTCGAATCTTCGCGGTGCAGCGTGAGGTTGACGCCGTACTTCTCCATCAGCGAGCCCTTGGTGGTGTCCGGGCCGCCGTTGGCGTAGATCAGCGAGTACATCGCGTTCCACTCCCAGACATCGAACTGAATATGCGTCGCCCCAACATTGGCTGGAGAGGTAGATGGATAGGGCAACGCCTGCACGTTGGCTACCTGCGCCTCCTGCTGGGGCGGAAGGTCGACGCGCGTGGCGACGATTGCTTTCATAATGCCCGGTGTTGGAATCAGGCCATGCTGCATGGCGGCGCGCAGTCCGAAGACTGCTCCACCGCCGACGAGCACAATCAGGACTAACTTAGCTTGCGGCTTTAAACGCGGCATTTCTTTTTTTCCTCGATGTGTTCGTAAATTATTGCCTACTTGAACATGTTGTCGTAATCGCTGCCGGGCTCTGCGCTCGAAGCGGCTACGCTTGACAGTGTTATAGGAACCTTGGCCGGCTCCGGCACATCCATCCCCGGAATATGAATCAGGTCAGCGCCGCTCGATTGGCTGCCGGAGGTCAGCAGCTTCTGGTTGAATTCGGCGAACTTGGCTGCCGCCTCGTCCGCGGCCGCACCGGATTCAATCTGGTCGTCGGTCAGCAGTTTGTCGGTGTAGCGCGAAAACTCGCGAATCTCACCGAGCGTGCGAGACGTATCGTCTTCGAGGTAGTCGAGAGCCATATCGACCATCTTCAACTGCTCTGGATTGCCTCGCAGTAACTGCTGGCCCACACCTAACGTGGCCTTGGCATCGAGAATCATCTTGCGCTGCTCGGCGAGGAAGTTCACCTTGTTCTCTGTGCGCTGAATCTTGCTGTCGGCTATCTGCGACCAGTGCTGGAAGGTCTTCAGCATCTTGGACGTCTGATCCTCCAGCGCCTGCAGTTGCTTAACGCCTTGCATCAGCATCCCGGCCTGCTCAAGGAAAGTCTGGCGTTCAAGCGATAGACGCTCCTTCTCCATCGCATCGCTGGTAGCATTGGCCATCTGCTCGGCCTTGGCAGCCTTGTGACCGAGAGTCGTGATCTCATCGTTCTTGGCCGCGATGCTGCGCTGAAGTCTTTCGTCGCTGCCGGCGAACCGTTGCAACGTCTGGTCGAGGTTGTACTTGGCCTTCTTCATATCGTCGAGGTTGTTGCGGAGAATGCCAATCGGATCGGTCTCGACTACCCACGAAGCGAAGAAGCGCACAGCATTCTGAAAAAGATTTGAGACCGCCGTGCGGAAGGTCGGATTGAACGCCAGCCACAGAATCGCCACCACAACTGCACCCAATGCGGCAGCATGAAGCGTGTCCTGCAGTAGCGTGATCAGGTACGGCAAAATGACATACAAGCCGAATCCGCCGCCCAGAATCAAGGCTGCCAGTACGACCATGCCGAACGGACCTTCAGGACGCTTCCAGAACGATTTCGGTGTGTAGCCTTGCAGGTTCTGGGTGAAGTTGGGACTTACTGGCGAAAGTCCCATAGGGGTTGCTTATCCTTTCAGCAGTGAGGTATAGAGCACCTTCTGCTGTTCAAGTTCGCTTGCGCGGCGTTGCACGGCGGCCTCAAACTGGCTCTGCGCATGAGTAGCTTTTCCCTGCGCATCCACCAATTCGTTTGAGAGCCGAGCCAGTTCCTGCTGAAGCTCTGAGATTTGTTCGGTGATCTTCTGAATCTGATCCTGCCGGCCTGCGACCTCTCGCGCCGAAAACTGCTGTGCCTTCTGGCCAAAGGCATCGTGTTCCTGTTGCAGTTTCGTCTTTAGCGTGTCAAAGGTTCCCAGAATCCCGTCTGCAGTCAGTCCGGCCTGCGCGGTAGCCTGAATCACTGCCGTCTTGAACTTCACGTTCGACGGCATGACGGTGTCCGGTATGGCCTTGAGTGGATCGAGAAATTTATGGATCGTTGCAGCGGCCGGCGTGCTCTCGAAATCGGTCTTGGACAGGAGCGTCTGGTAAACCGCGTCATTATCGGGCACCACTCCAGCATCGATTGGGAGTGCATATGAAGCTTGCGAAGGCTCGCCTTCTACTGGAGTTGACAAAACTTCATGTGCCGAAATGCCGGGCGCGGCAGGCGCAGGAGTGTGCTTGTCCGGCTTTGGCGGCTCGTCTTCAAAGGCTACGGACTTCAGAGTGTCGAGAAATCCATGCTTTCCGGTCATAGCGCTCCCCCAATCACATAGAGGCGTTTGGAATGTTGCAGTTCGCAAGAAGAATATACCGCGCAATGGTGGACTTCAAGTGAATAATCGCAAGTTCCAGCGGCCAGATGCAGCAGCCCGGCTTGGATCGCTAAGCCGACTTCCTGCGGCAAATCTGCTATTTGAGCCGTGCTGCGCTCGTACAGAAGACAGTTAACGGGTTTTCGCTGCGGTGTATACTTTCGGCCATGGAGAATCGTACTCTCAGCGATGCCGGCGGGACGCCCGGCGGCATCGGTCATTTTGTTCTCGGCTGTATCATGGCGTGCATCGGCGGGTACCTGCTGGTCAATCAAGTTACCGTGGTGGGCTCCTTCTGGAATTTCTACGGAGAAAACACCTTCGGCACCACTCTCTTGCCGATGCTGTTCGGGATCGGCTTGCTTTTCTGGCGTGGCCGAAACATCGTCGGATGGATCCTTACCATCGGCGGAGCGCTTTTCATCTTTGCAGGTATCCTTGCCAACCTGCACATCTTTTTCCGGCCGGCAAGCCTCTTCAACACCATCGTGATGCTAGTGCTGTTGGTCGGGGGTCTGGGATTGATCGCGCGCGGCATCCAGCCACACCACAACCGGCCGGCAGAGTAACTACTATCGCTGATTTCGTACCGATGGTCCCGACATTCACGGACGGGTTCACGTGTTCTTCCATCGATAAATTCCCGCTTCCGATACCGCACATCGGACCTACCCTCTTCTGATACACGCCTCGGTTCGGTTGGCGCGTCCCCGTTTGCAGTCTGGTGAAGCTTTTGCGCCGAGTCTAGCCTGCTGCAATGAGCATCTCGTCGGACGGCATTTCGAGTCTCCAGGAATAGGCAAACTTGTTGAAACCCGCATAAACACTGGGTTACGGACACATTCTAACCTTCTACATCGCGAAATGATTACAAGCTTTTTATTATCAATAATTTAGTAGATTTTCTTGCTAGCCCATCCTGCGACCTTAATTGGTGAAATTCGATGTTTGATCGGTACACAAGACCGTTTTAACTTGCCCATTGGCTAGCAGATGCGGAATGTTACTGATCCCTCGCGGCGAAGGAGGCCGTCAATGAATCCCGGCCCAAAGCGAGATGCCGCGTCGTCGCACCGGCCGGGTTAGAATCTGGCTGATGGCCCCAATCAGCCTGGAGAAGATTGAAGCGATCGCGCCTGACCAGGCCTCGCTGGTGGCGGCGCGGAAGCTGGTGAAGCCGTCTGGCTGGTCCGGGATCTCGAGCAACGGAGCGGGGCTCATTTGGGGTGAATGCCAAGGATCAGGCTCGTCGCCGTATCGCGTGGTCGCGTCAGAAGTTGATGCCGGCTACAAGTGCACCTGTCCGAGCCGAAAGTTTCCCTGCAAACACAGCTTGGCGCTGATGTGGATGCGCTCAGAAGGCAAGATCGCGTTTGCCGCGGGCCAGGCGCCGGAGTGGGTGCAGGAATGGACGAGGCGGCGGAGGACCGGCGCAGGAGTTGCCGGCAAAGACGACCCCGAGGGCGGCGCGGTTGGGAAAAATGCCGCAGTTGCTGCGGCCCCGGTTGTGGAAGAGATGGATCCCAAGGCTGAAGCCCGGGCAGCAGCCGCACGCGAGCGCAGCCGCCGCGAACGTGAGGAGGCTATTCTCGGCGGCCTCGACGATCTCGACCAGTGGATCGCGGACCAGATTGACAATGGGCTTGCGGGATTTGCTGCGAACGCCGGCAAATTATGCCGGGCGATTGCGCAACGGCTGGTGGATGCGAAAGCATCGGGGCTTGCTTCCCGGATCGACGGTCTACCGGCTCGTCTTTACGCTCTTCCGGAACAGGCGCGCTCGACCGCGGCGATCGAGCAACTGGGCCAGCTTCATCTGCTCGCCGAAGCGTACCGCCGCCAGGGAATCTTGAGCAGCGAACTGCACGCCGATGTGCGCAGGGAGGTAGGTTGGACCCAGTCGCGCGAGTCGCTGCTGACTGAGGAAAACGCGCTTGCTGTGAGCGGCTCATGGCGAGTGACGGCCACAGTCAGCGAGGTGCAGCCTGACCGGCTTCGTCGGCTCAAGACATGGTTGTGGCGCGAAGATGTGGCGAAAGGGCCGCAGGTTGCGGTGCTCATCGACTTTGTTCCTCTTGCGGGCGGGCCAACGCGCTCGAGCTATCAGCCAGGAGATAAGCTTGGAGCGACGCTGGTGTTTTATCCTTCGGCGCGGCCGCTGCGGGCACTGATCAAAGAAGTGACAACACCGGCTCAGGTGTGTGGCGTGGACCTCCGACTGCCTGATAAGACGCTGATTGCCGCGATGGATGAGTATGAAGATGCGCTGGCGGCGGTGCCGTGGCTGAGCGCGTGGCCGATCACATTTTGCGGGGCGTCTTTAAGGCGCAATGGCGAAAACCTCTTTCTCTCTTCGAGCGACGGCGCCGTGCTCCCGCTTGCTGCCTCGCAGAGCGGCGCGGCCGCGCCGCTGCTCGCACTTGAGCGTTTCGATGGCTTTGGGCTCTGGGATGGGTATCTCTTTCGGCTCTGTTTTGCGCAAACCGCATTGGGAAGGTGGGTGGCCGAATGAACGCCGCTGAGCTCAAGACACGAGTTGTGCCTGTGCTGATGAGCGGCGCACGCAGAGGATTGCTGGACACGGAGTTGGAGTCCCTCGGGGGCGATCGCGACCATGCGCTGCTGAATGTACTGAGTCTTGCAGGACAGGCATTGCGATTTACGCGACCCGCGCAGCCGGCGGAATATGCCGTTGAAACGTGGCCTCACGACGAACGGCCCATCTTGCCGCAGACGCTGCGCGCGCCCATTCTGCGCCTGCTCGAACGCTGCACCGAGGACACGGCAAGGGCGCTGGCTCTCGCATTGGAGACGAGGCGGCTGCGTCCGCATCCATTCGATTTGCCGAGGATGGATGGATTCGTAAAAAAACATGCCGATCGATTGGGCGTGACTGCCCAGTATTGGGCGCAGCGCGAGACCAGCCCCCAAGCGCCTCGCGGATACTTCGACGCTGTTGACCTCAACGCGGAGACCTGGACTGAGGCCGCGCCGCGCATACGGGCGAAGTTCTTGCGCGAGATGCGCAAACGCGATGCGGAAAGTGCACGGCTCCTGCTGGAAAAGACCTGGAACGCCGAAGACGCCGACAGCCGCGCGCAGTTAATCGCGGCCTTTCAAACCGGATTGTCTGCAGGCGATAAGGATTTTCTTGAGAAGATTCGTAAGGATCGCGCGCCCCGTGTAAAAGCCGCGGTGCAGAGATTTCTGGCTGCGCTTTCCGGCTCTGCCGCAGACAATCCCGCACTTGCCGCGTGCATGGAGAGAATCGAGCGATCGAAGTCGGGACTGCTCAAGAAACGGCAGACGCTCAAGCTGGAGCTGCCCGCAACTGTGAAAGATCATGAAGCGGCGCGATGGATTCAAGAACAATTTGCCGATGTTACGCTCGCTGAGCTGGCGTGCGCCTGTGAGTTAAACGATTCGCAAGGGCTTGTGGATGGCGCAAGAAAAGATGACAACTTGCTCTTCGCGCTCGCAATGATGGCCACGCGAGAGAGGCGGTTCGAACTGCTGGAGACCATCGCCGACGAAATCCCCGATGCATGGGGGAAGATGAGCGACTCGAATTGGGAAGACAGCTCCCTCGATGATTCTGCCGAGCGCGCACGATGGGCGCAGGCGATCCTGAGACCGAAAGAATGGCTGCCATCGCAGCCTTTTCCCGCATGGAGCTGGCTGCACCGGCAGATGGAAGGACCCCTGCCGACAAACGTGATGCGAGAAGTGCTGGCGTCGAAAGTGTGGACCGCTCAGCTTGAGGAAGAAAACAAACCGGGAACGGAGCTTGTACAGGTTTTTTGTGCGCTTTGTCCACCCGAACTGCGCAACCATCTCCGCAGCCAGCTTGAACCGCTGACCGCGGACAGAAACGACAAAGGTTTGATGTTGCTCGAGATTCTTGACTCACTGGAGAAGACGGCATGAGCGGTGACAGATTGCGTTTATCAGCAGAGGAGATTTACGCGGGCGAGCTTGAGGCGCTCATAGCAGTAGACGATCGACCGCGACCGCCGAAATGGAGACTTTCACCGCAGGCTGTGGTGACGTATCTGCTGGGCGGCAAAGCGAAGAATGGAACCGCTATTTCGGCCAAGTACATTGGCAACCGTCGACTCATTGAGACGGCCGTTGCCACACTGGCCACGGATCGCGCCCTGCTTCTGCTGGGACTGCCGGGAACAGCAAAGTCGTGGGTCTCTGAGCACCTGGCCGCCGCCATCTCCGGCTCGTCGCAACGCCTCATCCAATGCACGGCCGGCACCGACGAGAACCAGATCCGCTATGGATGGAATTATGCGCTGCTGCTGGCCAAGGGCCCTTCAGCCGAGGCGCTGGTGAAGACGCCTCTCACGCGGGCCATGGAAGAGGGCACAATTGTGCGGCTTGAAGAGCTGACGCGCATGGGCTCTGACGTCCAGGACACGCTGATCACGGTCCTCTCAGAAAAGACGCTGCCGGTGCCTGAACTGAACACGAGCATTGAAGCTACCGAGGGCTTTAACGTGATTGCCACGGCAAATAATCGCGACAGGGGTGTGAACGATCTTTCTTCGGCGCTGAAGCGGCGCTTCAATGTGGTAGTTCTTCCATCGCCGGCGACGCTTGAGGAAGAGACGGGAATTGTGGCGAAGCGCGTGAGCGAGATTGGCGTGAACTTAAAGCTGCCGCCTATTGAGCCCGTGGAAAAGGAATTGTCGCGCATTGTAATCATGTTCCGAGAGCTGCGCGACGGCAAGACGTTGAACGGAAAAACGAAGTTGAAGACATCGTCTGGTTCGCTTTCGACCGGCGAGGCAATCTCAGTGGGAGTGAGCGCGTGGGCTGAAGCCGCGCACTTTGGCAATGGATCAATGGATGCGCAGAGTGTAGCCGCCAATCTTGTGGGCGCGGTGGTGAAGGATCCTGTGCAGGACACCGTTGCGCTCGAAGAGTATCTCGAAAATGTGGTTCGGACGCGCGATAACTGGGGCGATTTGTATCGCGCCATCCGCGAGGTGATGTGATCGCGAATGGATGAACGGTTGCATGTCTTCGGAATCCGGCATCACGGGCCGGGCTCGGCCGCGCTGCTCACACGCGCGCTCGATGCGCTCGAGCCTGCGTGCGTATTGATTGAGGGACCGCCTGAGGCGGACGGCCTGATCCAGTTTGCCGGCGCACACGGGATGAAACCGCCGGTTGCGCTGCTGGCTTACTCGAGCGCCGATGCCAATGCAGCATTCTTCAGCCCGTTTGCCGAGTTCTCACCGGAATGGCAGGCGATGCAATGGGCGCTTGCACACAAAAGGCCTGTGCGATTTATCGATTGGCCGGCAGGCATTTCGATTCATCTGCAGATTGCAGAAAAAGAAAAGGGTCCCGAAGAGTTTGAGATTGAGCACGATCCCGATCCGCTCGATTCACTCGCTCTAGCCGCAGGCTATGCCGATGGCGAGGCGTTGTGGAATGCACTGATCGAACAGGGCAGGCTCGGCCGTGACCGTCATGATGAAGAGGCTTCGAGTTCGCTCGCGGTGTTTGCGGCGATTGAGAATGCCATGACCGAGATGAGAGCCGAATCATCGATAACGCGCAGCGAGCGCTCGCGGCAGCGAGACGCGCAGCGCGAGGCATGGATGCGGATCAATGTGCGCCAGGCTTTGAAGGAATGCGAAGGGCCGGTTTCCGCGATTGTAGGCGCATGGCATGCAAGCGAATTGCGGTGCAAGGCAAGTGCGGCGGAAGATCGCGCGCTGGTGAAGGACCTGCCGCGCGAGAAGGTTGAAGTGACCTGGGTGCCATGGACCAATAGCCGCCTAAGCGCAGGATCAGGATATGGAGCCGGCGTGATTTCGCCTGGTTGGTACAGCCATTTGTGGAGTTTGTACGCCAGCGTAAAGCCGACAGGTGCCGCGGCGTTTGCCGCGCAATGGCAGGCCAGGACCACGGCCCTTTTGCGACAAGAGGGCTACGCTGCATCCACCGCGTCGGCCATTGAGGCGGCACGATTGTGTCTTACGCTGGCGTCAATGCGCGAGCGTCCGGTGCCGGGCCTCGAAGAGATGCGTGAGTCCGCGCTTGCCACGCTCTGCCACGGAGAAGAGGTTCCTCTCCGGTTGATTGAGCGCAAGCTCTACATTGGCGAATTGGTGGGAGAGATTGACGAGAGCGTTCCGCAAATGCCGCTGGCTCGCGACCTGGCTTTATGGCAGAAAAAGACGCGCCTCAAGCCTGAAGACATTGAAACCGAGCTGCGCGTCGATTTACGGAGCGAGGCTGGGCTTTCGAAGTCGACGCTGCTGCATCGCCTGCTGATCCTCAATGTTCCATGGGGAAAGTTGATTGAGGCCGAGAGCAGCCGCGGTACATTTCGAGAAGTGTGGCGCATTCGCTGGTTTCCGGAGCTGTCGGTTTCGCTGGCTGAGGCACTGGTGTATGGCGGCACAATTGAGCAGGCAGCTTCAAACAGGCAGCTGGACCGAGCGAGCAAGTCAACCTCGATCTCAGAGCAGGCGGAGCTGATTCGCGCGGCGCTAGTGGCCGACCTACCTTTGGCCGCGCGCGCTTGCATTGAGCGTCTGCAGGAGACGGCCGTCCAGGCGAGCGAAGTCACCGAGTTGATGCAGGCTGTAGTTCCGCTCGCTCGCGTGCTTCGCTACGGCACCGCGCGAGATCTGCCTGAGCCCGAGTTGCGATCGCTGATTCAGGCTCTGAGTGTTGAGGTGAATGCAGGCGTGAGGCTTGCGTCGCACAATCTTGACGATGATGCGGCGCGGGCACGGGTTGGCGCGATGCGCGAGTTCGACGAGGTTCTGCATTTGGCCGCCGAGCCGGCATTGCTTGAGTCATGGCGGCGGCAGCTTGCCGCGATGGTGGGTGACGATCAGGTGGCCGCGCAGGTGGCTGGCTTGAGCCTGCGCCGGTTGCATGACGAGAGAGTGTGGAGCCTTGAAGAGGTGAGCGCTGCGTTTTCGTTGCACACACGCGGTGAAATTCTGCAGCGGGCTGGAGCATTCCTTGAAAATTTCCTATCAGGTGGCTCTGAGGTTCTACTGCAAGATCAGCCATTGCTGCAACTGCTTGACGAATGGCTGTGCGAGTTGAACGAAGGAGACTTCATCGAATCGCTGCCGTTGTTCCGCAGGAGTTTCTCTGACTTTGACGCCGTTGCGCGCAAACGCGTTATGGAGCGGGTTGCGCGCGGAAGGCACTCCGCTGTGCCTGTAGCGCAGGCAGGGCCGAATACGGCCAACCATAGCTTCGATCGAGCGCTTCCGTTGCTGTATCAAATCCTGGGCATCGCATCCGGCGCAGGAGATCACGAATGAGCGCGCCGATTCTGAGCGAAAAAGAGCGGTCGCGCCGGTGGACGCTCGCACTTGGTGAAGCGGGCGGAGAATTGTCGCAGGAAGATCGCCGTCTTTCGGATGCCCTAGGCGCTCTCTACGAATGCTCTTCGCAGAAGAAAGGTCGCGGAGGGCTCGGCGCGTCAGCGCCACGCGTCTCGCGCTGGCTCGGAGACATTCGTGAATTCTTTCCTGCCCCGGTAGTACAGGTGATTCAGCGTGATGCCTTCGAGCGCCTCAATCTCAAGTCGCTAATGCTGGAGCCTGAATTTCTCTCGACGCTCGAAGCCGACGTCCATCTGGTTGCCGATCTAATTTCTCTAAGGTCTGCAATTCCCGAGCAGACCAAAGATACGGCGCGAATCGTGGTGCGTAAGGTAGTGGATGAGCTATTGGCGCGGCTGCAGCACAAGACCGTTGAGATTGTGACCGGAGCTATCAACCGCGCGCAGAGGACGAGGCGGCCAAGGCATGCGGATATTGATTGGGGGCGCACCATCGTGGCGAATCTGCGGCACTACCAGCCGGAATACAGGACAGTGGTGCCGGAAACACTGATCGGGTATCAGCGCAGAACACGGACGCGGACCAATCTCGATCATGTGATGCTGTGCGTTGACCAGTCAGGTTCCATGGCTACGTCGGTTGTGTATTCGTCGATCTTCGCAGCGGTTCTTGCATCGCTGCCCGGCCTGAAGACGCAGCTCATTTGCTTTGACACCGCCGTTGTTGACCTCACTGAGCAACTGGCCGATCCGGTAGACGTACTATTCGGCGTGCAGCTTGGGGGAGGAACCGATATCAACCGCGCGCTTGCCTATTGCGAGCAGCATGTCGAGCAGCCAGCCAAGACCCACCTCGTCCTCATCACCGATCTTTTTGAAGGAGGCAACGCCGAGTCGATGCTGGCTCGCGTTGCAGCGCTCAAGCAAAGCGGCGTGAAGGTGATTGTGCTGCTCGCGCTCTCTGACGATCGGCATCCGGCCTTCCATGTCGAGCACGCGGCAAAAATCGCCGCGATGCATTGCCCGGTCTTTGGCTGCACGCCCGACCAGTTTCCAGAACTTATGGCTGTCGCCCTCACCGGCAGGGATATTGAGCAGTGGGCCGCGTCAAATGATATTGCTTTGGTTAGAGGGGTTTGACAGAACGTTTCGTGCTGCGTGTATTTTGCGAATCGTCTTGCAAGCAGCGCAACGGGGATTTCGAGTATCCAGCGTACCGACCCATAGCTCAGCATCCGTTCCTGCAAGAGCCGTCACATAAACGTTGTCTGTTGTGGAGTGGAATCTCTTGAGTTCCGTGCCATCATAGATCAACAGGCCTAACTTCGCAGTGCCGATCGGCAATCGGCCTGTGGCCAGAGGGAGCAAAGCAGTCACGTTGCGCGCCTCATCCCGATTGGCCGGAATCTGCCGGAAGACACGGCCATCGAACGCTAATACACCTGCTCCGCTTGTCGCAATAAGCAACTCTGGCTGCTGGGACCCTGTCAGCATGCCAACCGCCAGCTGGCTCAATGGAACGGCAGGCAACTCCATTCTTGCGCGATAGATATGATTTAGCCGTCCGTCAGGGGAATATGCATAGAGTCCGGCCGGACCCGCCAAGAAAAGCCGGCCTTGAAATTCAGCTGCACTCTTGAAGACCGCGGACGCTGTGAAGCCCTCAAAACCCGGATTCGGCTGAGGCGCCAGGGGCCGGACTTCGACTCCCAGCGATCCTTCATGCGCCGCATCGCGCCTGAGGCCGCCCAGCGCGCGTTCCACCCGCAGGCCACCAATCCCGAACCAGCAAGGCACAAGACCGCCACCGCGATCGCAACAAACGCCACAGCGCGCCGCTGAGGTTTCATGTGGAATCTCTATTCGGGCAGGATCGAGATGACAATAACGCAGAAGCTGCATGAACGCAAATTCAAATAAAACCTGACCTAGGCCGTATCGACATATAGCCCTCGCCTGCGCATGGCTACACCTCAGGCTATATGTCGATACGGCCTAGGAAGAGCACCCCGTGAGTTGTGAGAAGAGCCGATCGTGCTTCGATTCGAACAGTACAGGTTGCGCGTAACGGCTAGAAGCGGAAGCGGCCGGAAAACTGCCAGTCACGCGGAGGCACAGCGGAATTCTGGCCTCCGATGGTGCCGAAGGCTGCTGCCGCGCACTGTTGCACGGTTTGGCCAGCGGTGCACCCGGGATTCCACCCCGTTGCGCCCGAAGCGAGGCTGAAGTAGGTCGAGTTAGTAATGTTAGTGACGTCTGCCTCAAGCTCGAAGGTGACGTTCTCGGCGACGTTGAAAGTGCGCCGGAAACCCATATCCATATCCTTCCAGCCAGGGCCGCGTAAGCCGTACGGAGCCGACCGGGCGACGTTGCCGAGCAGGTAGCCACCGCAGCCACCAATCGTGGTATTGCTGGCACTTTGGCATTGGAAAGCGTTGACGTCGATGTACTGAATGGTCTGAATGTTGCTGGCATTGGCGCCTGGGGCGCGGCCCCACTTGCCATTGATGCGCGCGCTGCTCTTGGTAAAGGCCGGGTTGTAGTCCGGCACACACGTCCCCTGCAACCCGTATTCGGCGCTGTCACAAGCAGTCGTCCCCAGCTCCTTGACAGAAATCTGCAGCGGGGTGCCCTGGCGGAGCTTGACGATGCCTGCGACAGACCATCCGCCTGCTACGAGGCCGCCGATTCTATTCTGTGTGAGCCACTTGCGCCCATGCCCGAAGGGCAGGTCATAGTTGAACGTGCCGTTGAAGTTGTGGCGCTGATCGTAGGTGCCGAGGCCGCGGTCGACAGCATTGGCTGGAATGGAGTGCGAGAAAGCGCCGTCGATGGGGCTCACTGAATACTGCGTGCGGTGTTGGCCGACGTCGTCGATCGACTTCGACCAGGTGTAGTTGGTGAAACCGCTGATACCATGCCATGGCCGCTGCACGTAGGTCACCTGCAACGCGTTGTAGTTCGAGTTTCCGGTAGCTCCCCAGATATCGGTCAGGTTGCCGAACTGCGGGAAGGCCGAAAGCGCGCGAGCCACAGTCGCATCGGGGCCACCGTAATTATTGTTTGGGAACGGAGATTGAAAATTCGGCAAGATCTGCTGGACGGCGGCTTGTACCGCTGGAGTTATCGTACTACCTAGCAAAGTGTTGAGCATCGCGGAATACTCAGGCGGAATCGAATTCGTGGCAGCCCCGCGGCCTGCCCCGCCGGGAAGGAAGTGCGTCTGCGAGCCTACGTAGTTGATGCTCAAAACACCAGCCTTGTTGATCATCTGCTGGATGCCAAAGTTGTAGTTGACGAACTGCGGGCCGCGGCCTCCATAGTAAAGGTCAACGAAGTTCTGGGTCGTTGGGTTGCAGGCGCCGCTCACCTGGCTCGATACCGGGCAGATGGTGTTGTTAACGTCGTTTGCCGTAAGAGTGTAGTTGCCGGTGGTGCTCAACGGGTTGAAGATATCGCTGGCTGCAGTCCAGGGCGGAATCGACCCGTAGTCGGCCTGCCCGCCCGTCGATCCCGGCGGGTACAGACTGTTCTGCGGCGAACCTTGGATTCCGGGGTTGAGGAAGAAGGCCGGAGCCGAGGTGCTGTTTGCGCCCTGCCAGACGCTGGTCCAGGCGTACTCTGAGTTGTTGCCCGGGCCGGCAGTAGCGTTGGCGTGGCCGCCGGTGCCGCCCGCGTGCGTGGTGATAACGCCGAAGTTGGCGCGGATCGTCATGGAGCGGTTCGGCGAGTAGGCAGCCGCGAGCTGTGGCTCCCAGTTCTTGTTGTACGGATGGATGGGCGTGCTGCACTGGCAGATATAGGGCGAATAGGCAGGGTTCGGGCCTTTGCCGTAACCACCGTAGAACACAACTCCCGGGTTTCCGGTGATCGGGTTGGTCACATCGGGACGGACATAGGCGAAGCGGTTCTTTGTTTCGTGCCAGGGTTGCAGGTAGTCATAACGAAGACCCACGGTGACAGTGAGCTTCGGAGTGACGCGCCAGGAATCCTGCACGTACGGAGCGATCGGCTTGAAGCGGCCGCCCACATCGGAGATGGTCTGAGTGCGAACATTTCCCGTATAGACCGCGCCAACGAGAAAGCTGGCGAAGGCCGAACCTCCTTGCACGACAGCTGTCGTCGTATTGCTGGTGCTGGTGTAATTGAGGTTCTCGGTGTTGTAGCCGCTGTAGGTTAGCTGTGTCGCCCCGGAGTAGCCGCCGTAGGATGCGGCATTGGTTTCAAGCCACTGCATCTGGATGCCGAAGGTCCAGTTGTGGCGGCCCTTCACCCAGAGCGCGTTGTCGATAATGGTGAAACTATTGGTCGCCTGGGGGCCGCTCCAGAGATTCGCCGCCCAGTTCGTGGGAGCAGTTTCTGCCGTGGCGCCGCCACCCGAGAAGGTCACGCTCGGCATCTCACCTGTGGCGCTACCGGCGGGTGTATTTGCGATTCCTGCTTGTCCCGCCGAAAATTTCGTTCGATCCGTCGGCGAGTAGGACTCGCCCCACGTACGCGTCAGGGCGTAGTTGAACGTATTGATGAGGTGGTCATTGATCGTAAAGGTGTGGGTGACGATTCCGGTGGAGCTTTTCTGGGAGGTGAAGAGTCCCGCTGCGTAGGGTACCGGCAGTTGAGCGAGGGGGAGGGTGCCGCTATAGTTGGGGATCTTGTTATAGCCGTTCAGGCCACCCAGGCCGACGATCGAAATTCTCTGTCTCTGCGACAGGGTGTAATCAAGGCGAACGTTGATGCGGTAGTCGTCGTTCTCGAACGGCAGACCGGCAAGGTAGTTGTTCGAGGTGGACAGGTTGGTCGGTGTTGGCAGCGCCTGCATCAGGTACTGCGAGATGCTCGAGATCTCGTTCTGCGGAATGACGTTGAAGGTGGGAGCACCGTTCAGAAGGCCGCGGAATTGGTTGCGCGTGCCGCCTGGGACGGGATCGAAGATGCCGGCCACGCCGACCTGCGTCGCATCGCCGGTACCGAAGGCATCGGTGAAGTCACCGGTGCGCTCGCGCATGGTCGGGATGGTCAGATACTGCGGCGTGTTGCTGACCTTGGTGTAGTGATAGCCTTCGTAGGCGCCGAAATAAAAAAGCTTGTCCTTGAGGATTGGACCGCCTAGCGAGCCGCCGTAGGAGTCCTGATGTTCGCCCGGCTTGATCGCATACCCGTTCGCGGCCGGCACCTTGCTGAAGTATCCCCAGGTATCGAACATGGTGTTGCGGATGTAGTCAAACACCGTGCCGTGCATCTGGTTGCCGCCGCTCTTGATGGTGTAGTTTGTTATACCGGCGCCGCCAAACGACACCCCGGCTCCATTGGTTTTGACCTGGAACTGATCGACCGCGTCGACGGAAATGGCGTTGCGCACGGTGGTCGGGTCGCCCTGTGCCGCGATCGAACTGACGGGAATGCCATTGATGTAGTTCTGGTTCAGGAACTCCTGGCCGGTACCGCCAAAGACGCCGGTCGTCCCGCCGCCTTCCTGTACGCCGGCAACCAGGTACTGGAATTGCGTCGGGTCGCGCGGGCCCCCGTTCATCGAAAGCGGAAGATCGGTGTAGAGCTCGTTTTCGATGGTGCCGCCCATCGCGGCGTCCTGCGTATTGAGCATGGGCGGAGCATCGGTGATGGTCACCTCTTCACTTGCCGAGCCAATGACCATCTGCAGATTCAGCCCGAGCGTCTGCAGGGCGTCGAGAACGACGTTTTCCTGCAGGAGAGTCCGAAAACCCTTTGCCTCGACCTGAACATTGTATTTACCTGCCTGCAGCGGCGAGGCGTTGAAGTCACCAGCCCCGTTTGCCACGCGCTTCACGCTAACGCCGGTATCGACATTGGTGATGGTGACGGTGGCGTTGGGCAACACAGCTCCGGCTGGATCGGTGATCGTGCCCTGGATCGTACCGTCGCCCTGCTGCGCCGTTGCCGGAGATACAGCTAGCGCAAGCAGGGTCAGGAGCACACCAACACTACCCCTAAATGGAAGGTTCAAGCGAAGAAACGAGGCCAGCGACACTCCTACACCGCGAAATAGGGACATAGCAACTCCAACGTGCCAACCCAAAGCGCGAAACGCCTAATCGAGTCTGTAGAACCTGACGGGCCCTAGGAGGCCATCGGGTGGCGAACTCATAGAAAAGGTTTTCTTGCGCCTATGTGGCAACGTACGCCAAAGTAAGGAAAAGCAAATAGTGTTGTCAATTAAAAAATTGTTTCGCCGGTAAAAAATTCTCCTTTTCAACTCGTCTCGGGACGTGCTAGTTTGTTTAGCGAACTTCAATAGCGACTTTATGCCTCATTCGGCGTGAGGACCGCGTATGCCCCGTAGAGCGCGGTGAGCAAAGCCAGAGTCGTCGTCGAAACGAATCAGTCGACTGACAAAAAAGGAAGTCCGGATGAGTGGCTTCGAATTAAAGCGGTCTCTTGTTGTGATGGCTGTATTCGCGCTTGGAGTCTCTTCTTGGCTGCCGGCACAGGCATCTTCGCCCCAGATAGAGCAACAAGATAATTCTGCAAATACATTTTCCATGAAAGCGTATTCTCGGCTGGCCGTCGAAGATGTGCTGGTGTACGACGGGAAAGAAAACCCTGTGCGTGGACTGCCGCAGAGCGCCTTCACGATCCTTGAAGACGGGAAGCCGCAGCCGATTCGTGCCTTCTCGGAATACAGTGCGAACACTCCGCTGGTTACTCGGCAGTTACCCAAGCTTCCACCGCATATCTACACCAATCTGCAACCTTCACCGACAACCAGCGCGGTGAACATCCTTCTGCTGGATTCGCTCAACACATCTCCGGCTGACCAGATCTTCGTCAAGGATGAGGCGACCCGCTTCCTGAAGAGCATGCAGCCGGGCACGAGAATCGCCATCATGGCGCTGGGGTCGCGGCTGCGCTTGCTACAGGGTTTCACGACGGACTCGAGCATTCTGCTCGCGGCACTGAACACCAAAAAGAACCGTTCGCTGCCTTCGCCGTTCATCGATGCCGCCACTCCAGACGCGATTGAGTCGCTAGAAGAAGTCGCAGACGCGGACACGGCGTCCGCTCTGCAGGAATTCGAGAATGAGCAGTCGTCTTTTCAGTCGGACATGCGCAAGCGCATGACCCTGGAGGCGCTGAACCAGATCGCTTCGTACGTGGCCGACGTCAAGGGCAGGAAAAATCTGATCTGGTTTACCTCCGGAGTTCCTCTGCAGGTTTTCCCCCAAGGCGGCGTGGATGATCTGGCGTCGATGAGCGATTACAGTCGTGACCTGCGGCATACAACCGACCTACTCACCATAGCGCAGGTGGCGGTGTACCCGGTCGACGCCGGTGGCGTGATGACCAATCCCAGCGCCAGCGTTGTGCATCCGCCGACAGGTTTCAGCAGTGGGCGCGGTGACAGCATGGGCAACGCCATCCAGGCTTTTGATATGAAAACCGCGCAGGCACATTTGTCGATGGACACCGTGGCCGACGCCACCGGAGGTATTCCCTACTACAACACTAACGGGTTGAAAGAAGCGGTGGCCCATGCGATTGCCAACGGCGAAAACTACTACACCCTCTTCTACGCTCCGCCCGACCCGGACTTCGACGGCAAATTTCACAAGATTACAGTGAAGGTGAATGTACCGAACGTGCATCTGTCGTATCGGACCGGGTACTACAGCGATAACATTGAGCGCAACGAATTGACGCCTGGACTGACGCTTGCCACAACGGTGCCCGAGCCCTACGGCAGCAACATGGCGGCATCGATGGGCCGAGGCGTGCCGACTTCAACGCAGTTGCTCTTCACGGTGCGCGTGGAACCGCATGGCGACGAGAAGTTGCCCGCAGGTGAGAAGGTGCTCGGCACGCTCGATCCGAAGCTGGCCGGAAAGGCGCTCTATCGCTACGACTTTCAGTACTCGCTGCCCGGCCGCCAGATCACATTCAAGGATAGGCCCGATAAGGTGCACACCGGAACCTTGGAGTTTGACATTACGGCATACGATGTTTTCGGCAAACTGGTGACGAGCATCAGCCAGACGATCAATCTCCCGCTGTCCGAAGAGCGTTACCAGCAGTTGCAGCACAAGCCATTCGAGCTGCTGCAGGGTCTCGATCTTCCGGCCGGAGAACTGTTTGTTCGAATGGGAATTCTGGACGGCAATTCGGACAAGACAGGAACCCTGGAAATTCCGCTGGCGGTTGCGAACATGCCGGCCGCCGCAGCCAAGCAGGCTAAACAATGAAACCTGTAACAACCAAGTGCAGCGCAATCAAGCCGTCATGAAACACAGAACGACAATTCGGTATCTCCGCATCGACGGCCTGCCGAAACTTTGTGCGTATCGACCTACTGGAAGGTGATACTTATGTTTTCCCGAGTAAATGTTTTCACAACTATTGCGTCTACTCTCCTCATGTTCGGTCTGAGCGCCTCCGCGCAGACTGTGGCTCCGGTGCTGGTCCCGTACAACATCACCGCCATCGCCGGAAATACCCAAAGCTCGGTGCCCGGGTATGGTGGCGAAGGCGTGCTGGGATTGAGCGCCACGCTCAACACCCCGAATGCCCTCGCGGTCGATTCGGTGGGAAACGTCTACATCGCCGATCAGGCCAACGCGCTGATCCGCGAATGGAACCCCCGCACCAACATCATCCAGACCATCGCCGGTATGGTACCCAGCGGTTGCACCGGGACCACGTGCAAAACCATCAATTCAGGCTGTTCGGATGGCTCGCCCGCCTATGGTAACCTCGTTGGCTCGCGCATGCAGGGGCTGGTGGTTGACGGCTTCGGGAACGTCTATTTCTCCGACTATAACTACCAGGGTGTTTGGGTTATCTATCGCGGCGGCGCGCAAGTGGCGAACTTCATCGCACTCGTCGACGCTGGAACGGTGTCTTCAGCCTCGGCCGTGCAGCCCGGCTATATCTACCACATCGCCGGCTCGGCTACGCCGAAGACAGGCGGCTGCACTGCGGCGAGCGGCGCTGTCGACAATGTGCTGGCCACTGCTGCCAAGTTTCATGATCCGCTGCAGATGGGTATCGACGCTGCCGGCAACCTCTACGTGCAGGACTATGCCAACAACGTCGTCCGGGTAATCAACACGCAGGCCACGACGCAGTCGTTCTTCGGCGTGACGGTACAGCCGGGCTACGTGAAAGCGGTGGTTGGCTGCAACGCGACGCTGACAGTGGCCTGCCCCTCTTCGGTTCCACCCTGGGGAAGTCCTTCGACGGAGGCGCTGTATAACGTCCCCGCCGGTATGACCGCCGACCAGTACGGCAACGTCTACCAGATCAACACTAAGGGCGCCACTGGCTCCATCTATGGCGGCGTGGCCTATGCCGGGGGCAGCGGTCTGGCTCACTTGCTCAATCTCGAGGGCGAAACGGCTGTTGTTGGGGGCTGGTACGAAGTCATCAACAGCATCACCAGCAACTATGCGACAGGTTATCTTAACGGCAACAGCGGCACCGGCGCCGTTCCGGTGGCGCTGGAGCCAGCTGTCCCGGCGAATTCTGCCAACAACATTGTGCTCCGTCCAGCCTCCATTGCGGTTGACCCGCTCGGCAACGTATACATGCTGGATACTCACTGGCAGACGACTTACCGCGTGGACGTCAACAGCCAGATGGCGACGCGCATCATGCCGGGCCTGCTAAATACCAGTTTGGTGGCTCCGGCCGGTACAACCGCTGCGCCTGCTAGTTGCCCCAGTCCCGCTGGCGCGGTCACGACGGACGCCTACGGCGATGGCTGCTCGGTGCAGACTGCGAAAGTCAGCAGCGGGGGCACAGGCTACATCACGTTCGACGGCGCGGGCAACCTGTACATGTCCGACTCCGGCGACAACATTGTGCGTAAGATCTCACTTGGCACCCAGTTTGCTTCGACAAATCTCGGTTCCTCGCTGACCCAGACCCTACAGGTGCACTTCGATCAGTCGAATCTGCCGACGTCCAGCAACGCGACCGCATTCAAGATCCTGGGAGCGACGACCGATTTCACGATCGGCAGCGTAAGCTGCGCGAACTTCACCTCGGGCAGCACGTATCCGGACAACAGCATTGAGTGCTACGTGACGGTTGCCTTCACGCCGCAGGGAGTGGGTACCCGCAACGCGACCCTGCAGGCGTCGGCGGTAAGCGGAACCTACAACTTCGCTCTGACCGGCATCGGCGGCGGAGCGCAGATCGCCATCGACGGCGGTGATTCCACAACGCTCGCTGTAACAGGCCTCGGCGGCACGACCAGCGTAGCGGTCGATGCGCAAGGCAATATCTATGCTGCCGATCCGACGAACAATCGCATCGTCGTAACCCCCGCAGGCGGCGGAGCTACAACCACCGTCGGCTTTGGGTTCTCAGCTCCGCATGGCGTTGCCGTCGATGCAGCCGGCAACGTGTATGTCGCCGACACCGGCAACAACCGCGTGGTCAAAGTCGCTGCGATTACTGGCATCGAATACTTGCTGTCCAAGGAGATCAACAGCTTCGCGGGCCTCAATGCTCCGCAGGGTATTGCAGTCGACGCTTTCGGAAATGTATACGTCGCCGACACCGGCAACGCCCGGGTGGTCGAGATCTCGCCCTTCGGAGAGCTGGCGCCGGTGCCGATGCTCGACTTCTCTGGCGCGCAAACGTTCGTCACGCCGGTAGGCATTGCGCTTGATACTGCCGGCAACATCTACGTGGCCGACTCCGGCAATCCTAATGGAATTATCAAGATCGCAGCTGGCGGGGGCGATCTTCAGGTGCCTACAGGTGGCACGGTCATCTCCTCGCCGACATCGTTGATCAGTGTGTCCTTAGCCGAGCCGACGGGTGTCGCTGTGGACGCCGCGGGCAACCTGTACGTCAGCGATGCGGGTTTGAATACCGTGCAGGAGCTGCCTGCCGGCGCGGGCCCTGGCAGCGAACCCATCACACTGGGTTTCACCGGTCTAAGCTCGCCCGGCGGGCTTGCGCTCGACGCCAGTGGCAACGTGTATGTGGCCGACACGGGCAACAATAGGATCGAGTATGTGAACCGCACCCAGGTGCCGGTAAACTTCGGCACCGTCGCACAGTTCCAGCCCGCCTCAACAGTGGCGCTGAACGTGACCAATATCGGCACCTCGCCACTCACGCCATCGGTTCCGTTCGCTCCCCTTACCGGAGTAACCGCAGCTTACAGTGAGAGCGACACGTGCGCAGCGAATAACTTCCCGCTGGGTACGCTGGGCAGCGGTCTGCATTGCACTTTGACCGTCGGCTTCGAACCGCTCGTTAACGGCCCGCTCAACGCGTCGGCAAGCGTGCAAGGTGGCGCGGCCAGCCTGTCGATGACTGGATCGGGTGAGAATCCGCTGGCTGCGATGAGCCTCGCACTCACCTCGCCTTCCTCAGGTCCGGTGTACACTTTGCCCGCCGTCATCACCTTGACGGCAACGCAGCCGAACGGCCCGAATCCGCCGAGCGGCACTGTAACCTTCAACTACACGATCAATGGCGTCGCACAAACTCCGGTGAGCGCAAACCTGACAACCTCCGGCAACAGTTCCACGACCACGCTCACGCTCAATAATCTTCTGCCGGCACGCACGTACGTGATCAGTGCTGCGTATAACGGCGACGCCTACACCAGCCCGACCAATGCGGCGCCCTTCACCTTCACTGTGCCCGGCGTTGCCGTGCTAACGGTCGTGGCGAACCCGGTTTCCTATACCTATGGCGGCACGGTGCCAACGCTCACCGGAACGGTCACTGGCATTCTGCCGGCTGACCAAGCTGGGATCACGATCAGCTTCACATCGAGCGCCACGCCGTCCACCCCGGTTGGCACCTACCCGATTACCGCCATGCTTAGCGGAGGAAATGCGGTGAACTACTTGGTGCCGGCAGCCGTGACTTCAACCGGCGCCCCTTCGCTCGTCACTGAGAACAAGGCTCCCCTGACGGTCGTAGTTGGGAAATTCACCGAGCCCTACGGTGCCCCGAACATTTCTTACGCGCCGGTGACAACCGGCCTGGTGAACAACGATTCAACGCAGCTCGCGTATACCTTCACCCCTGCTAGCTCGAGCACGCAGCTGGTGGGAACGTACAACATCGTGCCGACGCCATCCATTAAGCCTGGAAATTCCAACTACGACAAGATCAACAACTACGCCGTGACGATCACCGACGGAACGTTGATTGTGACGCAGGCAACTCCGCTGATATCGGTGTCGCAGGCGGCCGTCGCCGTGCTGCCCACCAACCTCAGCGGCGCAAAGATCACCGTGGCCGTGTCGCCGCAAACGAATTACTATGGTACGCCGAGCGGAACGCTCACGATGACCGATACCTTCACTCCAATCACCTCGACGGGCACCGGCACCACGGTGACGAATACCCTGCCTCTTACACTGTCGCCGACGTTGGTCCCAACGCTATCTAAAGTGATTCCGGTGGGCGTCGCAACTTACACGCCCACGGACCCCACACTCGGAACCCACGTATATACCTTCAGCTATAGCGGCAATTCCAACTTTGCGGTTGCAGACACCACGTCAACGCCGACCTCGCTGATTGTCGACCAGCCGGACTTTACAGTGACTTCGACGACCTCGCCGATCCTCGTCGTTCCGGGCATCACACCGGGCGGCAACGCCTCGGTAACGAACGAAGAGGCCGCGGCGCCGGAACAGGCCGCCATCTTCGTGGCTCCGATCCTCGGTTACTCAACCACGGTAAACCTCACCTGCACGGCTCCGGTGAGCTACATCACCTGCACGATTTCGCCAACCTCGCTGACGCTGACTGGCACAACAACCCTCACGGCCACAGTGTCTGTCTCCACGCCGGGTACTCTGCCGCCTACCCCTACGAGCAGCATTGCGCGGCCAGGGCGTAACATCGCCTACGCGTTGCTGCCGGTCGGATTGCTCACACTGATCCCCCTGTTCCGGCGTCGCCAAAAACTATGGAAGATATTGTTGATTGCCGCGGTCTTCGCTCCGCTCATCACGGGAAGTGGTTGCGGAGGCAACCGGGTGCAGGTCTTCACGCCAGTGCCTGCCGGCCCGAGTTCAGTCGTGGTCACCGGAACGAACGGTACGGCCTCGCGCTCATTCACCATCCCCCTTAACATCCAATAATCACGGCGCGAACTATCGACTTGCACCACAAAGCATCATGGGCATCTCCCTCGGGGGGTGCCCATCCGCTTTGCAGAGCCTGCTGATTTCCCGACATCATCGCAATCGCCCAGCAGGATAAGTCGCGTGTTGCTCAGCCGCGCCGCCAGCGGAAACTCGCAGAAATCACTGCCTACTGACTCCGGGGTTCGTTGAGCGTTTGTGGTAATGCCAAGCAATTCGTCTCGCGCATGACTTTGTTTCTGCTCGCGTCTACCAATCCGGCAGCCGAATACATTTCCGATTACTCCTTGCACGCAATCAGTGTCCGCTGTCAGCTCGCACCGCAGCTCCTTGGACATTCAAGAAGCGATCCAGCGGGTGGTCCGGCAGCGCCCTTAATCCGGCCACCACGCTCTGCGCATTCAACTCCGCGCCGGCCCAACTGGTGTGAGTACGCGGATCGGCGAAAAACTTCTCAACCATGGCCTCGCCCAGCCCATCGTAAGTGCGGGCGATGATCTCATTCAGATCGACAAAGTCTGCCTTTTGCAATTCGGCCACCTGCCGCGCCCATCCTGCGTAGCTATCGGTCGAACGCTCAATGTGGCCGTTCTTCCATATCTTGTGGGGTATCTGCGAGCATACGATTGGGGTAGCGCCTTTGGCCTGCGTGTCGGTTACATACTTGCGCATGTACCAGCCGTAGGTGTGCACCACCTCGTGCTTATGCGTGACTGGGTTGTCGATCTCACGGGTCTCTTCGCCCACGCCGGGAATCGATCCCCGGGCGCGGCTGGCATCGTCGAGCGGCCCAGGATCGTTATGCCCGAACTGAATGATCACGAAGTCGCCCGGCTTGAGTGTGGTCAGCAACTCATCCCAACGGCCTTCGGTGATGTAGGTACGGCTGCTGCGCCCGCCGATCGCGCGGTTGACGATATTAATCTTCGTGCTATCGAAATATTCCACCAGCGGTTCGCCCCATCCCCACTGCCCGCTCGCGCCGTCGCCCCTGCCGTTGCGCACTGTCGAATCGCCTATCAGGTAAATTGTCGGAAGATTGTTCGTAGGCTTATACGGCAACGGTGTCTTTACCGTCGCTCCCGGATCGGTTGACACTACCGGCTGCTTTACCGCGTCCCCGGTGGCCGGCGCGCTTTGTGCACCGATGGCCGTTGCCATCGCCGCAAACAGACTCCACATCATCACACTTCGCAACTGCATCGCATCCTTTCCTGAAAACAACTCTTTGCCGCTCGCGCTTATTGCGCCGCTACCTGCGTGGTGCGGCAGGCGATTCTACTTTCCATCTAATTCAAGCCGCAGATAGTCGTAGATGACGCCCGCCATTGCATTGCCGCCGGGCACGCGCAATTCCGGCACGTTATCGCCTTTGCGCAGCAACTTTGCCGCGAAACCTACATCGTGCTCGCTCCACGAGCCCTGATTGCCGTCGCGATTGATGTTGGCATTATAGAAGAGCGGCGCGAGATCGCCGACCTGTTTTCCGTTCACCCATATGAAAACGTGCCGCGCGCCCACGCCACTCAACGCCGCGCGCAAAATTGCATTGGCCTTCTCCTTACCCTTGGCCGAGAAGTGGATCTTCCGCGATCCACATGTCCTGGTCGTCCATGAATGGAAATACGTCTGCAGTGTTTTCGAATGGAGTCAGGCATAGGGAGCAGAATGCAAAGAGACGATGCAAGCCGGCGTCTTACTCTCCGCTGTAAATCTGCTGGAAAAGCGTGGCCAGCACCAAGTCTTGCTCAAAGCAGTCAGGGACCGTGGACAACTCCGGTATACTCTGCGTTCCTGTATGAACCCAAGTACTCAAGGCGGGAGTTCTCGGAGCAGACACTCGCCATGGCCTCGAAGGGGGCATTGCGGTTGGACAACCGGCCATGCGCCAGTTACGGGTTGATTAAATATCCCAGCCCACCTTCGGCGGAGATGATACTTGTTCTTCTTGCAGCCGCTCGCGCAGAATTCCGCCGCATTGACTAGCGGCATAATTCTGGAACGAATGGTAGGACTCGGCTGGAAACCGCGTGATTGCTGCAATCCATCAGTAAGTTGACGCCGGCCAGATCGTTCCATCCAAGACTAGCCCGCGGCGATGAGTATTCTCGTCAGGCAACAATTCCGAGTCTCCAGCGAGTCTCCGGGCAGAAGAGACGGTTTCGAATAAACCGCACAGGCCCCCATAAACATTGGGGCTAGCCCGATTTCCGGACGTAATCTAACTTTCTGCATCGGAAAATGATTGCAAAGCATGTATTTTCAATACCATACAAGCACTAGTCCGCCGCCGCCGATGCCTTGCCCGCGATGCCGACTCAACAACAAATACCCGGTCGGCCCGCCAGAGCCCGTACTCAACGCACAAGGCGCTAAAGCTGAAGGCGCCAAGCCCCCTCTCACCCGTCCCCCAAAAATCGCACCAGCTGATCCTGTTCATCCATCGCTCGCCAAGGCTCCCGGAGCCTGCGGCGTTTCTCGGGGTCTATCCTGCATGGGGGCTACATTTTCGTACTCCACGGTTTACTCTTGAGTTATTTCCGGATAACCGACAATCAGTCCGGAGTGGTTCAAGAACGCCCTTGCGGAAACCTACCATCCTACTCGGAGCGTTTAAATCCGGATGTATCCGATCGTTCCCAACTAATGTTTGGCCCTCAATTTCCGGTATCGGCGGCCCAGCAAAAGAATTGGCAATCCCAGAATCGCAAGCCAGATCAGCAGCGCCGGACCGTACTCTTCCAGGAGCAGCACTAAGCCGAGAACCGTCTCTGCTGCGTTGCGGAGGCCGGTCACGAAGGCATTATGGAGGCGGTTTGAGACGGAACCGGAGGGTGGGTTCAACTGGGCTGTGTATTCTTCCGTGAGTTGCAGGTCGACGGAGACGAACTCCACGCGGTGTTCGAGGACCTGCTGCTCGGCCTCTATGCTTTCGATCTCTCCGCGGACGCGGGCGATCTCCTCTTCAACCTGGAGAACGTCTTCGATCTTTCCAGTGCGCTGCTCGAGGATAGCGCGCAGGCGCTCTTCCGTTTCGCGGGAATTCTTGAGGCGCGCAGCCAGATCGGTGTGCTGCTGTGTCACCTCTTCGCCGGATTGGGATTCGTTCTGGACGCGGCCAAGAGCCTTGAGCTCGTCGATTGCTGCGGCAAGCTCGGGCGCGGGAATGCGCAGTGAGGCCTGAAGGCTGGGTGGAGCGTTCTCCGCGGTTGCGGCGGTCAGTTGCGCGGCGTATCCGTGATGGCGCGCGACAATGGAGTCGAGCAACGTGCGAGTGGCTGCGAAATCTTTCACGACGATGGTGAGAGAGACGGTGCGAGCAATCATCGGGGCAGGCACGGCCAAGGCCCCAATGCTTGCGATTCCTGCACCCCCTGCTCCCCCCATCTGCTGGAGGTGCCCCGCGGCGAAGCCTGCGCTCTGCTTGTCCTCCTCAAAAGATTGACCGGCCGCCGACTGAGGCTTGGCATTGCCTGCTGCATCCTGGTTTGTGACCATCTCGTTCATCGCGAGAGAGGCATGTCTTGAGTGATCTTCGTGGTAGATCATCGACGCGGCGATGGCCACCAAGACTAGAACTACTGTGACTGCTCCTCCTGCGCCCACCGCCCACAGCCTCCAGTTCCAAAAGCTGAGCTGGATGGAGCGGCCGGCCATGGCGGGCAAAGGACTGTGTGTGGTTTTAGCTGCGTGAATTAATACGGACTCCTCCAAGCTCGACGGAACAGGCGGGACGATCCACTCGGAAAGGGACTGAGACGTCGCGCGGAGCCGTTCGGCGAGGCTGGCACATTCGACGCAGTCTTCGAGGTGGGCAGAGACGGCTTGAGCATCAAATTGAGAGAGTTCGCCGTCGAGTAATGCCATGACCTCTTCGGGAGCTATGGGATGAGTGACGCTGTTCATAGACGCTCCTTGGATTCAGCGAACTCGCGTGTCGCGAATTGGGAGGCCGGAGCTGCGAGCAAATCGTAAAGAGCTTGTCGAGCCCGGAACAAGCGCGAGCGAACCGTGTTCAGCGGCAGGCAAAGCAGATCGGCAATCTCCGCATAGCTCAACTGCTCAAACTCGCGCAGTAAGAGGATCTCCCGATCCAGACGCTCGAGCTTCCCTACCGCGTCGCGTATCAGAGCCTTGGCTTCAATCGCGTCTTCGATAACGGGCTCGCGATCGGGGAGCTGTTCGCCTAGAAACGTTGCCCGAAACGTCGTTTTGCGGCGATAGTCGCGCAGTATCTTGAAACCGACAGCATAGAGATACGTCCGGAACAGGGCATCCGGTTGGTAGCGTGCCGCTGCGCGCAGGACGGCGAGAAAGTTCTCCTGGGTCAACTCCTCAGCCTGTGCGGGGTCGGTGACGCGACGGCGGAAGAATCCGAAGACCGGTTGTTTGTAACGAGTGAAGAGCACGCTGAACGCATCTGCCTGGCCGCGCGAAAAGTCGACCATCAACTTTTCGTCGCTAGGCGGAGCTTGGGAACTGTCTGCCACGGAATCGTTGGGCGCATCGTTCATGGTGGGTCGACTTTTCGCCTCCGAGTGTAGAACGGACGCCGGTAGTGCATCTTGCATGATTTATCGCCTGAGCCCTTCACAACCGGTAATGGGTTGGCGAAGCGAAAAGTTCCCTATGAACGACAAATTGTTTACGGCCCATCGCATAGGACCCAATGTTCTGCTGTCACCCCCGATCCTTAACAGGTGATCTCTGCCTTCAGAGAAGCACGGAAGACCGAAATCTCTCAGCTCACCGCCGGTACAGTTTTAGGGTTTTGGGTCACCGGGGAATGATCAGGACAGGTCGGGCGTGAGGGCGGTGAGTTGTTCGCGCATCTGATTTATCTCCTGGCGGAGTTGGGCGACCTCGGATTCAAGCTGAGTCAGCCTGTCGGGCGCGCAACAGCCCGAGGCAGGCTCGCCAGGTAACGCCGCCGGCATGGCTGGCTCTCCGCAGAGCAGGTGAGTGTAACGGACTTCGCGCGCACCGGGTTGGCGGGGAAGCGCGACCACCAGAGCGGGCTCGCGTTCTGCAAGACGCTGCAGGACCGAGAGGACTTCGGAAGCCTCTTCGAAGTGGCAGAGGCGCTCGGCGCGATTGCGCAGTTCGCCGGGAGTTTGCGGGCCACGAAGGAGCAATTCGCAAAGGACGGCGGTTTCGCGGCGGGTGAAGTTGAAGACCTCCTGCAAATGGTGCTCGTATTTGGTCACGCGGCCATCGGCGCTGCGCGCTGGGCCAGCGAGTTGCTGGTCTTCGAGACCGCGGAGCGCGTCACGGATCTCATCCTCCTCGAGATGCATCACCGGCTCACGGCTATTCTTTTGGTTGCAGGCGTTGACAAGCGCGTTAAGCGAAAGCGGGTAGTACTCAGGTGTGGAGGTTTCCTTTTCGACGAGCGAACCCAGAACGCGGGCTTCTACGGGAGTGCAGAGGATGGTCATGAAAGCAGGCCGGGAAAGCACAGCCGTCTCCGATTCTAAATGGCGGCTGTGGATGCAGTGGACTCCGACTGGCTCAACGTGATCAGAATCGCGTTGAGTAAGACTTGCCGACAATCCGGCCGGAACTCAGAAAAACGACGAGACGGCTCGCCTGGTGCATTATTTTGGCAATAATTGAAAGCCCTTCGTGGGGCGTCGGCCGCCAGTTTGAAGCAATTAATATCGTAATCTTTTCTTGGGAAACGACGAGTAAAATCCAAGCGTAGTAGCTCTGAAGGGAGACAGCTGCAATGATTCGGAATCGCGCCGTTCTGCTGGCCCTGTTCTTCCTCCCGTTTCTGATGCAGCCGCAAACACCAAAGCCCCTTTGGGAGATCGATGTATCGAAGTTCGGATATCAGGGCAGACCACCGGCTGCCCTTGCGCATTTAGCGCCTTCCGTCGAGCCTATGGCGGGTTGGGCAAATCAACAAGGCGTTGCCTTCACAAGTCCGAACGTAGCCGTCGTCTATTTCGTCATCGATGGTGCCCCCGGCACCGCTGAGCAACGCGAACCCTCCGCGTCGGATCCATTCCGTTTCGTCGCCCTGTTCCTCAACGCGAGCAATGGAGAACTCATAAAGAAGCTCGATTGGCCCCTTCCGGCTAATCCCCAGGCTGTTGCGCCATCGTTCTTCTTTCCCGCGGCCAACGGACGGTTCATTGTCGGGCTTGGCAGCACGCTTGATCTTTATTCGTCAGACTTCAAGTTACTTCATCATTTTGAGGCCAAGTCGGAATTGTTCCCGATCATGAGCCCCTCGGGGGGATCGCTTTTGCTCCTCACGGGGAGCCAGGTCAATGGCCAGTGGGCAGCTCGCTATGACCTGCTCGACACCGGGAGCTTATCTGTATCCAAGTCCTGGAGCGAGGCTGCGACTCGCCCGC
>Ga0187847_10000587_pt1 | contig 38776 bp, 31 predicted proteins | sample June2016WEW_4_10_FD_132458 | JGI IMG/M metagenome (GOLD analysis project Ga0187847, IMG submission 132458) | Peatland microbial communities from SPRUCE experiment site at the Marcell Experimental Forest, Minnesota, USA - June2016WEW_4_10 | ecosystem: Environmental > Terrestrial > Soil >...
GACGGAAGCGGGCTATGTGGGCGAGGATGTCGAGAACATTATCTTGAAGCTCCTGCAGGCCGCCGACGGCGACGTGACGCGCGCGCAGCAGGGCATCATCTATATCGACGAAATCGACAAGATCGGCCGCAAGGACGAGAACCCCTCGATTACCCGCGATGTCAGCGGCGAAGGTGTACAGCAGGCACTGCTCAAGATTCTGGAAGGCACAGTCGCCAACGTCCCGCCACAGGGTGGACGCAAGCATCCCCACCAGGAGTTTACCGCCGTCGACACAACCAATATTCTCTTCATCTGTGGTGGAGCGTTTGTAGGCTTGGAGCGCGTAGTGGGCCGGCGCGTGGGCAAGAAAGCACTGGGCTTCAAGGCGAACGAGACGGAAGCAGATGTGGCAACCACCCGCTCGCATCGCGACACTGAATTGCTGCGCCGCACCGAACCGCAAGACCTGATCAAGTACGGCCTGATTCCCGAGTTTGTGGGCCGTCTGCCGGTGATGGGCATTCTGGACGAACTGGACGAAGTAGCGCTCGTCGAAATTCTGACCAAGCCGCGGAATGCAATCCTCAAGCAATACCAGCGTCTCTTTGAGTACGAAAACGTTCGCCTGCACTTCACACAGGAAGCGACAGTCGCTGTGGCGCGCGAAGCACTGGCCCGCAAGGTTGGCGCGCGTGGATTGCGCATGATTCTGGAAGAGTTGATGCTCGACCTGATGTATCACCTACCCAACAACAAACGTGTTCGCGACCTGGAGATCACAAGCGATATGGTGGAGCGGCGCGATCTATCGCTGTGCCTGTTGGAAAAAGCTGGTTGATTCGCGGCTGTTGAGTTTGACTTCAATGGATTCAACAGAATGGCCGGGCAAACATCTTGCTCGGCCATTCTGTGTTAGCGGCTCCGCTCATCGAAGCCGCTAACTATATTTATGAATTAATCAATCCTGTCTTTTGTGCCGCGCGGTTGCGCGCGACGGAATGAGAATTTTCCTTCCTGAGTCTTGACTTTCGTGGGATGAACTGCCTACTGTAACCTGCATCCGGTTAGCGGTTCGTTTTTTCGGAACTTTCCTGTCCTGCCGTTTTTCGGGTTTGAGTATTGCACTTTATCGATTCCACCCCCGGAGAATCGGTGCCCCTTTGTCACTCGAAGACTCTCAGCAATCAGATGTAGCTTTTCTCTTCGTCTGAACCGTTCGCGACAAGATCGTCGGCTGTTCTGCCAGATGCAGATCGTGATATCTGAGCCCGGTCTGTTCCAGCCCAACTCGTAAACCTTGAAGGAGGTTTTTATCATGCTCGAACGTCTGCCCCGTTTCGTTGCCACATCGAAGGCTTTTCGCGGTATCAGGATTATCCCGGCGCTGACGACGGCCGGGCTTGCTCCATTTCTTTTCACCACGCTCAGCCCGGCACAAGCGCGACAGTCTCCCGCGCCACACACACTCATCGCAACTGCCAGAACAGTAGTGATTCCGGCCTCCAGTCACGCCGTTGCGAGCGACCTGGGACTGCGCGCTCACACCAATGTGCGCTTCATCGTTCCTGAGAACCTGTCTCCCAATGAAGCGCCGCCGTTCTCCGGCTTCGGATATGAGACGCCTGCGTCGCTTGCCTGTCTTTACCATGTAGTGAAGCCGATCCCAGGATGCAATCCAAACAGTACGATCAACACACCCAGCGGTGGCAGCCAGACCATCGCGATTGTAGATGCATACGACGATCCGAATGCCGCAGCTGATCTGGCATTCTTCTCTGCGCAATTCGGGATCCCCTTTTCGCCAAGCAAGTTCCACGTAGTCTATGCCGGCGGCAGCCAACCGCCGGAGGATCCAACGGGGGGATGGGAAGTTGAAGAGTCGCTGGACATCGAATACTCCCACGCCATGGCGCCGAATGCCACACTCTACCTGGTGGAAGCAAATTCGAATTTCAACAGCGATCTCTACGCCGCAGTCCTGGTGGCAAGCAACCTGGTGGCCTGCGGCCAAGCCACCACCTGCCCGGCCCACAGCAAGGGAAGGGGTGAAGTCTCCATGAGTTGGGGTGGCGGAGAGTTTACCCAAGAGACTGAACTCGACTCCTTCTTTACTACACCCGGCGTGGTTTATTTTGCTTCCGCGGGCGATAGCCCGGGTGTCATCTACCCCTGCGCCTCGCCCAACGTAGTCTGTGCTGGAGGCACCTCCACGGCGCGCAATGAGTACACCGGCAATCTCATCGCAGAGATTGCATGGTCGGACGCAGGGGGCGGCATCAGCCAGGTTGAGCCTATTCCCAGCTATCAGGCCAGTAATCGCGGCGTCGCCCGGCAGCTCAATGGTTTTCGAGGTGTCCCCGATATTTCAAGCGATTCCAACCCCAACACCGGCCTCTGGGTATGGGACACTTTCCCTGTGGACGGTAGTGAAACGGGCTGGTTCATCGTGGGTGGAACCAGCGCTGCATCGCCGACTCTGGCTGGAATTACGAATGCGTCCGGTCAATTTGCATCGTCAAGCGTCGTCGAACTCTCCACGCTGTACGGCCTCGGCAGTTTCGGCAGCTTCAACGACATTATCTATGGAGCCTGCGGCTACTATTCGGGCACATTCTCTAACTTGGGATGGGATCTCTGCACCGGATTTGGCAGCCCCAACTTAGGCGGCAGATAACCGGTCGACGGACGTCAAAAAGACGGTCGATTGCTCTGCAGTTCGCAACGAATTGCAGGGCAATCGGCACGCCGAACACGGTAAACCGTAGATATAGACCCTGCGGGCTTCCCTGAAGAACGCTCCGGAATTCCACTTTCGTTGCGGTTTCCGAGAACCGATTCGGCTGTACAATTCCAACATGAGACGTATTTTCAGCCTTGCAGCCCAAGCTGCGTTCCCGCGTCCAATATATATGGGGGCACTATGACCGCATCCCGTGACAAGTCGGAGCCGCGCAAGCTGCCCATGATGCCCATTCGGGACATGGTGATTTTCCCTTACATGATGACGCCCTTTGTGGTGGGCCGTGAGTCCAGTGTGCGCGCTCTTGAAGAAGCGCTCAATGGCGACCGCAAGATATTTCTCGCCACGCAGCATGATGCGTCCATCGACGAGCCCAAAGCTAAAGAGATTTACCAGGTCGGGTCCATCTGCAATATCGTGCAGAGCGTGAAAATGCCCGACGGCAATATCAAGGTTTTGGTAGAAGGCGTGGAACGCGCAAAGTCAACCGAAGTAAACGATCGCGACGGTTTTTTTGTAGCCACGGTGCGCACCGGCAAAAAGGACTTCGAAATGACCCCGGCCGTCGAGCAGTTGATGACGCGCGTGACGGGTCTCTTTGAGCAGTACGTCAAGCTGCAACAGTCGCTAAACTACGAGACCATCATTGCCACGGTTCGCATGGACGAGCCGGCCAAGCTGAGCGATACCATCGCCGCCAATCTGCAACTAGGCATCGAGGAGAAGCAGGAGCTGCTGGGCATCTTTGACCCGGCAGCGCGACTGGCACGCATTGCGGATGTGCTGGACATCGAAATTGAAAAGCTTGACCTGGACCGCAACATTCAGTCGCGGGTAAAGCGGCAGATGGAGCGGGCGCAGAAAGAGTACTACCTCAACGAGAAGATCAAGGCCATCCAGAAGGAACTGGGCCGCGGCGAGAAGAGCGAGTACGACGAACTGCGCAAGAAGATTGAAACTGCCGGGATGCCGAAAGAAGTGCTGGACAAGGCGATTCAGGAATTGAAGAAGCTCGAAGCGATGCCGCCCATGTCGGCCGAATCCACGGTGAGCCGCAACTACATTGACTGGCTGCTCGCCGTGCCGTGGAAGAAGCGCTCGAAGGAAACGCGGTCCATAGATTATGCGGAGAAGGTCCTGAACAGCGACCATTATGGCCTGGAAAAAATCAAGGAGCGCATCCTCGAGTTCCTTGCAGTGCGCCAATTGGTGAAGAATCCCAAAGGCTCAATCCTCTGCTTCGCCGGACCTCCGGGCGTAGGCAAGACCTCGTTGGGCATGTCGATCGCGAAGGCGACGGGCAGAAAATTTGTGCGGCTCTCGCTCGGCGGCGTTCGCGATGAGGCCGAGATTCGCGGACATCGGCGCACTTACATTGGCGCGCTTCCAGGGCAGATCATCCAGCATATGAAGAAGGCCGGAACCAAGAATCCGGTTTTCCTATTGGATGAAGTGGACAAGATGGCATCGGATTTCAGAGGCGACCCAGCTTCAGCGTTGCTTGAGGTGCTGGATCCGGAACAGAACACGACATTCCAGGATCATTACCTCGACGTGGATTACGACTTGTCGCAGGTATTGTTTGTGGCCACGGCCAACGTGATGCACACCATTCCGGCCGCACTGCAGGACCGCATGGAAGTGCTGCGGCTGCAAGGTTACACCGAGCAGGAAAAGCTCGAAATTGCTCGCCAGTACCTGGTGAAGAAGCAGCGTGAGCAGACCGGGCTAAGCGAAAAGAACGTTGTCTTTGCTGACGACGCGATTCTTGAAATCATCCGCTACTACACGCGCGAAGCCGGCGTGCGCAACCTGGAGCGTGAGATCGGCAACGTCTGCCGCAAGGTAGCGCGCAAGGTGGTCAAAGGCGGCGCGAAGTACAAGGAAGAGCTGACAGCGGAAAACATCCATGAGTTCCTGGGCGTGGCGCGGTTCCGCGACTCCGAGGTACACGAGAAGAGCGAAGTAGGCCTGGTAACCGGCCTCGCATGGACTGAGGTGGGCGGCAGCATTCTGACCACGGAAGTGCAGGTACTAGACGGCAAGGGCAAGCTCACCATCACCGGCCAACTTGGCGACGTGATGCAGGAGTCGGCGCAGGCCGCACTTAGCTACATCCGCGGTAGGGCGCAGGCGCTCGGGCTTACCCGCGAGTTCTATCGCAACGTAGACCTGCATCTGCACGTACCCGAGGGTGCGATACCCAAGGACGGCCCGTCAGCCGGCATTACGATGGCGACCGCTCTCGCCAGCGCTCTTGCAAAAATCCCGGTGCGCCGAGATATCGCGATGACCGGCGAGATCACTCTGCGCGGTAAAGTGTTGGCCATCGGCGGATTGAAAGAGAAACTGCTCGCCGCATTGAGGGCGGGAATCTTTGAGGTGATCTTGCCGCGCGCCAATGAGAAAGACATTGCGGAATTGCCGGACAACATCAAGAACTCAATGAAGATGCATTTCGTGGATCAGATGGACGAGGTGCTGACGCTGGCGCTCGAGAGCCCGCTGCAAGCCTTGATTCCAGCTGAGACCGATGTGCTGGCTGCCGTGCCGCCTCCGGAATTGGGAGCCGCCGTCCCCGCACCGCAGTAAAGAACTTTCGGGAGCGATCATCCGATTCGCTCCCGGTACAATCTTTCCAATGGCCTACTGGTACCGGCGGGTTTTCCTGCTGGCGATTCCCCTGATTCTTTCCAACCTGACCCAACCACTGCTCTCCACGGTGGACACGATTCTGTCTGGCCATTTACCAGGGCCGGCAGCGCTGGGCGGCGTGGCAGTGGGCGGCGTCTTTTTCAACTCCGTCTTCTGGACCTTCGGCTTTCTGCGCATGACCACCACCGGCCTGGTGGCACAAGCTTATGGCGCGCAGGACCATGATGAACTGCGGCTACATTTTGCGCGCGCACTGCTTACATCCGTCGCCATTGGCGCCGTGATTCTTGCCGTCCGCTGGCCGCTGATCTCACTCGCTATTCAAATACTCGGCGCCGGCCCTGATGTCGCACAGAACGCGCGCGTCTACTGTCACATTCGCATCTGGTCCGCCCCGGCGGCTCTTGCCAACTACGTGATTCTTGGTTCCCTGCTGGGCCGGCAGCGCGCGCGCGCGGCGCTGGCCGTTCAGGCCGTCATCAACGTGGTGAATGTGGCTGTTGCGCTTTGGCTGGTGATGCGGCTGCATTGGGGCGTGGCCGGCATTGCCACCGCCACCATGACCGCGGACTTCGCAGGATTGCTCCTCGGACTGGCGATTGTGGTTCAGTCGAAAATGCTCGCCAGCGCATCCACGGGCGGTCGCATTCGTTGGAGCGAACTGACCCACGGTCCAAGCCTGCGTCACCTGTTCGCGCTCAACCGCGACATCCTGCTTCGCACCATGAGCCTGGTGGCCGCCTATGCATGGTTCACGCGCACCGGGGCGCGCGCGGGCGACGTGACGCTGGCCGCAAATGCGGTGCTGCTGAATCTCCACGGAATCGCATCCTACGCGCTGGACGGTTTTGCCAACGCCACGGAAGCCCTGGTGGGCGAGGCGATCGGAGCGCGCCGTGTTGCGGATTACCGAGCCGTTCTGCGTGCTTCCACCGTTGCGGCTGGGGTCGTAGCCGGACTGATGTCTCTCACCTACCTGTTGTTTGGCGACGGACTCATCCGCATCTTCACCAACCAGGAGGCGGTGCGGCTGCTGGCGGAGCGCTATCTCCACTGGGCTGTGCTCATGCCCATCGTTGCAGTGTGGGGATATCAGCTTGACGGCATCTTCATTGGCGCCACCCGCGCCCGCGATCTGCGCGACGCTATGCTGATTTCGTTCTTCGGTTACCTGGCGCTGGCTGTCGTGCTCGAAGAGTTTTTCGGCAACAACGGCCTGTGGTGCGCATTCACCTTCTTCATGGTGCTGCGCGCAGTCAATCTCGGCCTTCGCTTGCCCCGCATCGAGAATGCCCTCTTCGAGCCCCTTCCTGTATCCTGAAGTCAGCCTGTCTTCAACCTGCACGCAGACCTGCCGACTCGCTCTCCTCGATTGCCTATGCGCTATACGACACAGTTTTTGCTTTCGGCCCTGGCGGCGGCGCAGTTTCCTGCGTCGGATGTGCCGGAGATTGCGTTTCTGGGACGATCGAATGTGGGAAAATCGAGCCTGCTGAATGCGCTCACCGGCGACAAGGCAGCACGTGTCTCGCAAACTCCGGGGCGCACACGAGCCATCAATTTCTTTGCGCTTCTTGATCCGAGCCAGCGTCGCAGGCTTGTCTTTGCAGACCTTCCGGGTTACGGCTACGCAAAAATCTCCAAGTCGATATCAGCAGGCTGGCCTGAGTTTATCGAACCGTATCTCGCCATTCGCTCTACGCTCAAGCTGTGCGTATGCCTGGTGGACTCGAATGTGCCAGCGCAGGAAAGCGACCTGCAATTGATCGACTGGCTGAGAGCCGCAGGGCGCGACTTTGCCGTGGTGGCCACCAAGATTGACCGCCTCAGCGGCAACGAACGTACACGCAATCTGCTGGCCCTTAAAAAGGGATTGGAACTGGATCAGGTGTTACCAGTTTCAGCGAAGATGGGATACGGAATCAAAGAATTGTGGACACGGATCGAAGCAGCCGGCGAAGTGCAAGGCTGAGATCACCTCGCATTCCCCGAAGCGCCGGGCGACACAAAGAAATGCTGGTCGTGCAAGCGGCCGGACGTAACCTGAATCTCAACCCGAGTTTCGATCACACCCCGCTCAACCTGCTCGCGCACTCTCTCGATGAAATCCGCGGATACTGCGCGATCGCAAATAAGCAGACGAGTTCCCTGCGCGAGGCGGCCAAGGTAACGCGGTGCCAGCCGAAGCCAACGTCGCACCGGCCAGTCCTCTGGCGGAACACACTCGAGAGCAATCGCGTCCAGCTTGTGCAGCCATTGCGCCGGTGCAGAGGCCACGCGCCAGGTGAGCAGAGCCGAGTTGTCCTGCTGAGTGCGAGTGAGAATTTGCCGTGCACCCTGGCTCACAAACGGTGAATGCGCTGAGGGCTCATCGGCAGGACGGACCAGGTCGGGCAGCACGCCACGTTCCAGCATCTCCCATTGAATTGTCTCTGGTGCAGCCGCCACGCACACTGCAACCGCCTCGCGTTTGCGGACTTGGTTCTTGAGAATGCGCAGCGCTTCGTCGAGCGAGGTTACAAGGAAATCGATCACGCCATCACGGAGAGCTTGCTTCTGTGCGGCGGCGTCGGCTGTAGCACTGAGCGAGGTCGCTCCTGCAATATTGGCCCCGATGACCAGGGTGCGGCCTTGCGGATCGAGTTCGCCCACATAAAACAGTTTGCCGCCGAGCCCATGGTCCTCATCGACCTTAAAGCCCGGAGCCGCAGTGGCCATCAGGCCTGCGTAAAAGCTTTCCACCTGGAGGCTCAGTGCCGGGAATGCAGATTCGTTGAGATCGGGCGTCAAGGAAGAAATCTCTCCGCGGATCGGGCAGCACAGGGCGTTATTGCGAGTATTCCTTCAGCTGTTCCTGCCAGTTTTGCTTTCTCACAAAGAAGACGAGCTCGCCGGGTTTGGCGACCGCGGTATGCTTACTGCACCCATTGGGTGCCGCGACGCCTGAGGCGAGTATCGTGGAAATCGCATACCAATGTGGCACAGGGGCCGGCTTGTCTCTCACGCTATCGCAATTCACATAGATAACTGTGTCTTCGTTGTACTTCGCTTCGAAAGTCACAAGTTCGGCGTCCCCCGGCAAGGTCACCTTTCCCGAACCGTCGTCGTTCAGCTGTACCCAATTGCCATGAAGGTCTTCCTTGTGGTCGACGCGAACGAGAAAATCGGAAGTTGCAATGAGAGCGCCCGTCTTGGCATCCAGCATCTTTACGGTAATGGTCTTCGTGGATTGCGCTGTTTGTGCGGGCAACAAGCCACTGAGCGCGACCATGCTGACCATGAGTAGCAACAGACTATGCGTTCGTCGTGCAATCATTGTCTTTGCGATTCCCTTCTGGGATTACCAGGTGTTGTAGGGTTGACAGTCAGAGCCGATCTCTGCCGAGCCGGAGTGAATGTCGCAGGTACGTGGGCCGACCTTGTCCAGCGAGTTCATGGCGTCGCGCGCATTGCTCACCCAAGTGTCCTTGCTCTTGGTCATCGGGTCTTCCGGGATGCTCTTCAAGTAGCCGCTTCGGATTAGGTCGTCCAACGACCGCGGCGCCTTCTTTTTATCTATGGTATAGGAATCGATCACGTCGCGCAGGATGTGCAGGTCTTCTTTGAGCAGTGTTTCTCTCGCGTGGCGAATCGAATTGCTGTAGACGGGAACAGCAATTACAGCCAGCAAGCATCACGAAGGCGCCGCAGACCAACACAACGACCAACAGCAACAATCGCAGCCATCGAGTCCATTGGGCCATGAATTCGCCCTCGCGTTTGGCTCTTCGGGTTTACCAGGTGTTGTAGGGTTGGCCATCGGAACCGGTCTCATCCGAGCCCGAGTGGATGTCGTCGATGCCGGGGTCGGTCTGGTCAAGCGAATACAAAGCATCGCTGGTATTGGTCACCCAGGTGTCCTTGCTATGGGTCATTGGGTCTTCCGGAATGCTCTTCAGGTAGCCATCCTGGGTCAGATCATCCAGCGACTGCGGAGCCTTCTGTTTATCCATCGTGTAAGAATCGATGGCGTCGCGCATGATGTGCAGGTCTTCTTTGAGCACTGCTTCCCTGGCGTGGCGAATGGCGCCGATATAACTGGGCACGGCGATCACGGCCAACACGCCGATAATCGCCATCACGATCATCAGCTCGATGAGCGTGAAGCCAGCGTTTTGTTTCCCAGTCCTTCTCATTGAACCCTCTTGCGCATGCCGACGTGATTGACGGCGCCAACTACCTACCATGTTGAATACTTCGTGCCATCCAGGGCTGTTCCGTCCGACTTCGAATACACATCGAAAACGCTCTGACCGCCATAAGAGTTCGAATCGGGGTCGTCCTGCATGGAACGTAAACCCCATTCCGCCTTTCCGGTCATCGGATCTACGGGAATCCTGCGGAGGAACTTCAACTTCTTGCCCTGCACTTCCTCTCCATTTACCAGCGTTTCCAGGTCCGGCGGATAGTTCTGCGTGTCGACCTTGGTCTGAAATGCGTGCCTGTCGGCAGCGTCCTTGTAGGCGTCAATGGCGTCCCGCATCTCCCACAGATCGCGGCGCAGTTCTCGCTCGTTCAGGCGCTTTACCTGGAACCGGGCGATGGGTAGAGCCGCCGACGCAAGAATCGAGAGAATCGCCACGGTCACGATGAGCTCAACCAGTGTCAGGCCTCGCTCTCCGGCACGCTTATGAATCCGGGACCAGTTCTGGTCCCGATCGAACTGATGGCGTCGATCGATCTGAGTCGGCCGCGCTTGCTGCGCACGCGCGAATCTGGAAGCTGACACGCTCATGGGGCTATTTCACCACTATGCTGATTTGCGAGCCCTGTGTTGGAACTGATTGGTGAGTGCTGTTTGCCACACCTGCCTTGGTCAGAACCAAGGCGCTTTCTCCCGCGGCCTTGGCCTGGAAACTAAGGACGTACACCACGCCCGCCCCGCTCACGCCTGCCACGCCCGGTGGTCGCGAGGCGTTCACAGCCAGGTTGCCCTTGCCGTCCGGATCGCTGTGAATCGGGTCTGCGGACTGCCCGTCGCGGTTCAGATAGTTCCCCGGACTCACGTTGACCAGCGAAAGTTTGGCGGGGTCGTACTGAATCTGCGCAGCCACTGATGAAACATCCGTGCCTCCGGTAAGCACCACGGGAACCTGGAAAGTGGTTCCGGTGGCCACCGGGTTTGACGGCCCGTTGAGCATCAGATTCACTGAAGTGGGCCGAACGGGCCGGTGCTGATCGGCTGGGTTTGCTGGATTGGCGCCGTCCGGCTGACGGTTGGCGTTAGCAGCAAATGTATTCGCATCTGCCGACTCATTCAACTGCCTGAGTGCCGCGGGAGCCGCCGCCATGGCGCTCTGGCCGGGAACTGTGCCTATGGTTGACCGCGCTGGAGCGGCGGTGGGCGCTTGGTTCGAACCCGGTGTCTCACTCGTGGGTTGTCCCTGAGTTTGAACGGGGACGTGGCGCAACTCTATGGTCTGGCCCACGCCCAGATCAATCGTCCGCAGATTCGCCCGATCCAACGATTGTGTCCGAACGATGTGTGGCACCACTAAAAAAACCAGATCGCTGTCGGTGATAGTGTGATCCTTGGAACCGAACAGATACTTGAGCCCCGGAATCGAACTCAGTCCCGGGATGCCGGTCCAACTGATCTCGTCCTGGCTCTGCTTGATGCCGCCCAGGATGCTGGCTTCGCCCTCGCGCAGCCGAATCACCTGATCCACAATATTCTGTGCAATAATCGGCTCGGTCACCCCGCTGATCGTCGATTGGCCGGCTTCCGTGGACACCTCGATCTTGATCTTGAGCGTTATATCGTGATCAAAGTGAATCGACGGCGTCATTTCGATTTTCACGCCCACGTCCTGGTACTGAAACTGGGTGTTCACAAGCGAGCTCACCACCGCGGTGGCCGCGCCTGTCTGATAAGAACCGGTGGCAATCGGGATTTTCTCGCCGACCGTCAACGTTGCTTTCTGCCCATCGGTGGCGCGGATGCGCGGATTCTGCACAATCTTAGTATTGCTGTCGGTCAACAACAGATTGGCAGTCGCAGACCCGACGGTCACGGCAAAATCTGATGCCTGCAGGTGGGCCAGATTGTAGAGCGTGGGGACAGTACCGCTGGAGCCAGAGGGGCAAGTGACCGTCGCAGAGGGAGTGCAGGTGGAGCTACTGCTGCTGCTCGACGGTGGTTGGATGGCCACGCCCACGCTGCTCGGCCACTCGATGCCAATCGTCCTCTCCCAGTTTTTGCTCACCTCAAGCACTGCGATATCGACCACCACTTCGGCGCGTGCCTTGTCCAAGTCGTCGATGATCATTTGTGTCATGAGCAGCTCATCGGGCGTGCCGCGCACCACAATCGCATTCTGGCTGGGCACTCCGTAGACTTTGAAGGTGCTATTCCCTGCGAGGACATTGCGGATTGCCGTCTGCACGTCATTCAGGTCGTTCTGCTGCCAGGCATTGGTCAGGTAGAAGGTCTGTATGGCCTGCTCTTCAAGATCTCTGCGCTTGGTCGGCGTGTTCTGTGCAACAAAAATCGTGTTCGAGGTGACTGGACGCCAAAAAGTGTTGGACAAAGTTCCCACGATACGCAGCGCATCGAGCAACGTCATGTTGTTCAGGTCGACCTGCACTCGTTTCGCAATATAGTCCGGGTCAAAGAGAACATTAACGCCCGCGGCCTTGCCAATGGCTTGATAAACAACCTTGGCATCTTCCGTCATGTGCAGCGTAAGAGGCTCATTGGAGACCGGCCTGAGTTCGACCGGAGAGCCCATCGAATCCAGTTCTGCCTGGGTACCAGGCGCTTGGGGAAGACTGGTCTCGGTTTGCGGGGAGACTTCGCCGCGTTTCGCTCGAACCTTGGCGATCTCCTGTTGCGCGGCCTCGTTACTGGGGTCAATTTCAGCCGCATGCAGAAACTCTGTCAACGCCCCTTGCTCATCCCCATCCTGAAGCAATTTACGACCCTTGGCCATGTGGAGGGCTGAGGCTGAAACCCGCACTCGGTAGAGCGCCGTTCGGTAGGTAATGTCCTTGGGCGCTTTCGCGTATGCTTTCTGGTAGAAATTGACAGCTGCGTCGTAATCTTCACGTGCCTCGGCATTTTGCCCACGATTGAAATCGGACCTGGCCGACTCAGCATGAAGACTGACGCTCGAAGAGCTAGCGACCGCCAGGACGGCGAGGAGCGCAATCCGGACGGCCGATCCCGAAAAAACACATCCGAATCGTCCTGCTCGTAATAGTTCCGATCGAAGGGCAGCCTGACCTGCAACGCGGCGGTTCATCGAACTCCCAGGCGTCTTAAGCGGCCCGCATTCGGTATTGGGCACTCGCGGGCTGCCTTGGCTGCCCCTGACGCAATTGCTGACACAAAACCTAATGGCTATTCTTTTCAACCTGCAACGCCTCATTTTAGCAAAGCCCCACTGTATTGCAGCCGCATGGCGTTATGCTGCCCAAAATCAAGTGAATGTTAGGATAGAGAGTTGAGGATCCATCGAAATGGCCCGCCAAACCAGCCACGTAATTGTTCAGCCGACGGCTCCAGGCCCGCAGAAGGCGGCCAAGCCTCGCGACCCCGTGGCCTCCGGTGAGCGGGACGCGGCGCATAACCGTGCGGCCAGCCACAATTACTTCCTGTTGGAGAAATTCGAGGCCGGCGTGGCGCTGCGTGGGACTGAGGTCAAGTCCATCCGCGAGGGCCAGGCCAACCTGAAAGACTCCTACGGCCTTATCAAGGATGGCGAGGCTTTTCTGCTCAACGTGCATATCGGTCCTTATTCGCATGGAAACATAGCAAATCACGACGCCACTCGCACGCGCAAACTACTGCTGCATCGCGAAGAAGTTCGCAAGCTACTCTCCAAGACGCAGATCAAGGGTCACACGCTCATCCCCACCCGGCTTTACTTTCGCAACGGGCGGGTCAAGTGCGAATTGGCCGTTGCCAAGGGCAAACAGGACTGGGACAAGCGGGAGACAGAAAAGCGCCGCGAAGGCGACCGCGAAGCCCGCGCCGCCGTGAATGCCAGCAAAAGCCGCATGGGGCGGTGAGACGGAATAAGGGCCTAAAATAACCCTGAGGAACGGATGAAAACCCAACTATCTTTTGCAAATCTTGCAGGAATTGAAACTGAATTGCTGGCCGTTTTGGCCGTCGACACACAAACCTCCAAGGAAAAAGACGCCAAGCCAGAACCCATACTGCTGACGACGGACGACGCAGTCAAAGCCGCAGCAACAACCGTGCTGTCCAGTGGCGAATTCAAGGCTGGCGCCAATGAGACCCTGCTGCTGCATGCCCCAGCCGGTCTAACTGCGAAGCGTCTTCTGCTGGTAGGCCTGGGCAAACAAGCCAAGGCCACAGTCCACGGCGTACGCAACGCCGCGGGAACCGCCATCCGCTTCACCAAGCCGCGCGGGATTCGGGAACTGGTTCTTGCGCTACCAGAAAACTTCTCCGAAAGTCCGCTCCACGCAGTGGTTCGCGCCGCCGTCGAGGGCGCATTTGTAGGCGACTACGACCCCGACACCTATCGCAGCGACCGCAAGGATCAGAGCGTGCAATCCTTCACGCTGGCAGCCCCCGGAAATTCAGACCAGGATGCCTTCAAGGCAGCATTCGCCGACGGCGTCATCGTGGGCGAGAGCCAGAATTTCACCCGCTCCCTGGTCAACGAGCCTGGCAACAAGCTGACCCCCACCATCCTCGGCCAGCGCGCGATGCAAATGGCGGAGCAGGTAGGCCTGCATTCGGCGGTCTACTCCACCGACAAGCTCCACGATTTGAAGATGGGCGCGTTCTGGAGCGTCTCGCAGGGCTCCGAGGAGCCGCCCGCGCTGATCGTAGTGCGCTATGAGCCGGAGGGCGTGACCGAGGGCCCCATCCTGGGTCTGGTCGGCAAGGGTATCACTTTCGACACAGGCGGCATCAGCATCAAGCCCTCTGAAAAGATGGAGCTGATGAAGTACGACATGGCGGGCGGCGCGGCCATGCTCGGCGCCATGCGCGCCATTGCCCTGCTCAAGCCGAAGGTACGCGTGATTGGCATTGTGTGCGCCGCGGAAAACATGCCCGACGGCAAAGCGCAAAAACCCGGCGATGTGCAGACCGCCATGTCCCTCACACCAGACAAGCCCGGCAAGACCATCGAGGTCATCAACACAGACGCGGAGGGACGCATGGTGCTGGCCGACGGCCTGACCTACGCCAGGCAATTGGGGGCGACCCACCTGATTGACGCAGCAACGTTGACCGGTGCTTGCGTGGTTGCCCTGGGAACCATCAACGCCGGCGCCTTCTCCAACGACGACGAGACCTACGCGAAGTTCAGCGCAGCACTGGCCACTTCCGGGGAAAAATTCTGGCGGCTGCCGCTGGGCGACGAATACGCCGAGCAAATCAAGAGCGACATTGCCGACATCAAGAACACCGGCGGACGTCACGGCGGCGCAATCACGGCTGCGGAGTTCTTGAAGGTATTCGCAGGAGACACGCCGTGGATTCACCTCGACATTGCCGGCGTCGCATGGATTGAAGACTCGAAGCCCTACATCGCCAAAGGCCCAAGCGGTGCCGCAGTCCGCTCCATATTAGAGTGGGTACGCAGTTACTAACCGCCAGCTTCCTGCCATTAGCCCGGTGCCCCATCCATCGCGCAGTTTCATCGCGCGATGGGTGGGAAGCATGAAGCCTCTTTCGCCGTCCTTCCGGAGGGAGCAGGGGCTTTCACAGGCCGCGGAAAAACTCGAATGTTGCCGAAGTTTTGAAAGGGCACGGATTCATCCGTGCCGCTAAAATCCTTGTAACCACGCCGGCTTCAGCCGCTGAGGGATGACTTCACCCGCTACTTGCTTTCGATCAGGGAAGCAAAGTGCTTTATATCAGGGAAGCAAGGCGCTTTGTATCAGGGAAGCAAAGTGCTTTGTATCAGGGCACGACTTCAGTCGTGCCGAAAAGCCCAGGAATGACGAGGGGTTTTAACCCCTGAGGGTCTCTCCCCCAAATCCCGCTAAATGGGGAGACCCATGTCGACCAATCCCAACTGTGCCGTAGTCAATCGCTTCATTGAAGAAGGCATCAACCTTGGCAAACTCGACTCCATCGCGCAGTTTGTCTGGGAAGACGTCGTAGAACAAGTTCCTTTCCCAGGCCAGGGCCCCGGCCTGGAAGGATTGAAAGACGTTCTGCGCGGCATGCGGTCGGCGTTTCCTGATTTACATTTTTCTGTCGAAGAGCAGATTGCGGAAGGCGACAAGGTACTCACTCGGTTCGAGTGGACAGGCACGCACCGAAGCGACTTCCTGGGTGTGCCTGCCACCGGACGGTCCGTAAAGGTTTGGGGGATGGTGCTGGATCGTCTTCAGGACGGCAGAATCAAAGACACGCGCATCCTCATGGACATATTTGGACTCATGATGCAACTCGACGCGTTCACACCTAAAGGTTAATGGGACTGGCAAGACAAAAATCACCGAGACCGCAATAACTTCCGGACTGCCGACCAACCGACCGCAACTCGTATTCTCTTTCCGAAGCGGGGGCCATCTGGCATGATCAGTGAATGGCATGTCAATGGCCGGTTGGCGAACTCGACTGCGAGCGGCTGCTCGTTTGTTGGCGCTGGCTGTGCCCGCAGCAAGTGACGCTGATCAACAGAAACGCATATGGCGACCTCTTCTTGCGCGATGAAGAAGGCAAGGTGTTCTGGCTCGATGTTGCTACCGGAAGCCTTTCACAGATCGCCGATTCGGAATCTCGTTTCCTAGTCTTATCTAAGGAAGCTGACAAACTGGAGGAGTGGTTTGCGGAAGCGGATTCGCGGGATGCGGCTGAGCGAGGATTGACTCCAGGGCCGAGTCAGTGCATCGGGTTCAGCGTGCCCCTCGCTTTCGCGGAAAGTGCATCTGGAAATAAGCCGTATATTGCCGACATATACGAGCACGTTGGCTTTCTTGGCGACCTTCATAAACAGATTGCAACGATGCCCGACGGAGCGAAAGTAAAGCTCATTATCAAATGAATGGCGATGGTTTGAAGCGTTTCGGTCGTATCACCGCCAAACCGCAAGTTCCATTCCGGTAAACACCCGTCAGCCCTTTGTCAGACACCGATGATATTTCCATCATCGTCGACGTCAATCGCGAGCGCCCGCGGATTCCGCGGCAAACCCGGCATCAACATCATGTTGCCGGCCACAGCCACCAGAAATCCCGCTCCAGCAGAGAGCAAGACATCCGTGACGTTGAGCGTCCAACCGCTAGGCGCGCCCATTTTCTTGGGATCATCAGTAAGCGAATACTGCGTCTTCGCAATGCACACCGGAAGCCGGCCAAATCCCCACTCAACGAAGCGCGCAAGGTTAGCGCGAGCCTGATCGCTGAGAGCCACATCGGCAGCGCCGTAAACCTGCGTGGCAACCTTGCGCATCTTTTCTTCCGGCGCATCGTCCAGCGAGTACACCGGTTGAATATCGGGCGATGGGTTGGCATCGATGGCGGCGATAACTTCTTCAGCCAGGTCCACCGCGCCTAGCCCGCCCTTGCTGAAGGCTTCCACAATGGCGGACGGGATTCCTTCACTCTGGCAATAGGCGCCAATCGCTTCAAGTTCCTCGGGCAGATCGTTAGGAAAGCGATTGATCGCGACCACGATCGGCACGCCAAATCCGCGCAGACTCTTGATATGATGCGCGAGATTCGGAAATCCGGCCGTAAGTGAGTCCTGCGAAGAACCAGCGCCCTGCCCGCGCAGGCTCTGCACCGTGGTGACAAGGACCGCAACGGCGGGCTCAATGCCGGAGGCGCGCATGGCAATGTCGAAATACTTTTCCGCACCCAGGTCGGAGGCGAAGCCAGCTTCGTTGACAACAAAATCAGCGAGCCGCAGTGCGATCTGGTGCGACACAACACTGCTTGTCCCGTGGGCGATGTTGGCGAACGGTCCCGTGTGTACCATCGCGGGCGTGCCTTCGGTGGTCTGCACCAGGTTGGGGAGAATCGCCTCGTTCAGCAGGGCCATCATGGCGCCCGTAGCGCCCACATCCTTTGCGGTGACGGGGCGGCCAGAGCGGTTCACGCCAACGACAATTCCTTCGAGGCGGTGACGCAGATCGCCGCGGCTCGAACTGAGTCCGAGAATGGCCATGATCTCCGAGGCGGCTGTGATGACGAAGCCGGTTTCGCGTTTTGCGCCGTCCTTTTTTGAGTCGAGAGCCACGGCGATCCTGCGCAGCGCGCGGTCGTTCATATCGAGAGCGCGCGGCCAGGTGATCTGTGTCGGATCGAGGTCCAGTTGGTTGCCGTGAAACAGGTGAGAGTCAACCATGGCCGCAACCAGGTTGTGCGCGGAAGTGATGGCGTGGAAATCGCCGTGGAAATGCAGGTTGATCTTCTGGCTTGGTTCCACCTGCGACATTCCGCCCCCCGCCGCCCCGCCCTTCAATCCAAAGACCGGCCCCAGCGACGGCTCGCGCGAAGTGACGATCGCCTTGCGGCCGATGCGCTCCAGCCCCTGTGCCAGTCCGATGGAAACCACCGTCTTGCCTTCGCCGGAAACGGTGGGCGTGGTGGCCGTAACCAGAATGAATTTACCGCGAATCGGGAAAGCTGGATCAGACAACAGATTAAGAGAGAGTTTGGCGCCATAAGTGCCGATGGATTCATAGCGTGCCGGCGAAAGGCCGAGCTTACCCGCAATTTCCCGAATAGGAAGCATCAATAACTCCATAACAACAGACTGAACGTTACATCCAGTCTAGTCTTCTACCAACGTCCCGATTCTGAAATACACAACACAAAACCGCCTGTCATTCTGAGCGAAAGGGGCCCCAAGCGCTTTTCAGTTTGGGGGTGGTGAGTCGAAGAATCTGCGGTTGTTCTTCGATGAACTTCAGACTTACCACACTAGCTTCGCCGACCCACAGCAGATGAAAACCAGGATGCCCCATAATTACAGGTTGACCGCGAGCATTCGCGACCGCACACCCGCAGTCGGAGCCAACGTCGATAAGTTACGCTTTTTCAATTATTTATGCCTGTTTATCGTTTCGTTTCAACACTTTACACAGAAACACCGTTCAATTCTCAACAACCCTTTCGCCTGATTCGGCACCACTCCAGGTGCCGAATCGCAATTGCAGCAGGCCCACAAGGTTAACCCTTCAAGTTTCGACAACCAGTCAGGCGAACATTTGCGCCGTTTCGCAACTCTGCAGGCGAACATTCATGGGGTTTCGCCACACCCTCCGAGCGTCCATTCGGCGGCACAATTACATAGCTTCGGGACTCTCAATGCCGAGCCAACTGAGCACCACAATCAGCTCGCGCAGTGCCACAGCGGCCGTCGCCAACAGGAAAGCCTTGCGCGCCGGATCTTCTTCCGTAAGTATGTGATGTTTGTGGTAGAAGTTATTAAACTCCTGCGCTAACTGGAAGGCATGTTTGGCTAAGTAAGCTGGCTCCGATGTAGCTATGCACTGCTCCAGCACCAGAGTGCGGCGAGCGGCGCGGAGCCAGAGGGACCAGATATCGGTTGCAGCTTCGCCAGTAAGGTATGCAGCAGGATTGATTGCGGCGAATTCGCCTAACACCGCTTCCGGCGTAGTCTCCGCCTTGCGAAAGATGTTACGCGCACGAACCACCGCGTATTGAATGTAAGGTCCCGTCTCGCCCTCAAAGCTCAATGCATCTTTGAAGTCGAAAGCAATAACCGAGTTACGAGTGAACTTGAGCATGAAGTAGCGTAAGGCGCCGATAGCTATCTGTTTCGCGATCTGCTGTCGCTGCGCTTCATCGCGCCCTGTACCGCGGGAATCTACCTCGGCGCGCGTCGCGGCAATGAGCTTATCAATTAGGTCGTCAGCCTTGACGCCGAATCCCTTGCGCCCACTTACTTCAATATAAGGACGGGCCAGGTCTTCCTCGGAGACCGTATAACCTAACTCGACTGCACACCGCGGAGTAAGCGCGACCATCTCATAACTGAAGTGCGTATAGCGATCGGCCTGCTCGATATGTCCCATGCCGCGCAGCGCCTGGATGACATTGGCCTGCGGGTCAGACTGACGCGAATCAATCACGTTGTAGATGGCCTGCGCTCCGCCAAACTGCGGATGCGGCTCGTCGCCATGGACAGCCGAAATCCAGCACTCGTGATCGGGATAAGTGAAGAATGGCTTATAGCCAAAGTCCTTCCCCAGCAAACCGAATTTCCATAAGTGGTAGGCAATGTCCTTGCCCACGTAAGTCACAGTCCCATTCGACCGAACGATGACCTTGGCATCTTCATCTGTCTCGCCTTGCGTCGTCTCAGCACCCGGACGCGTCATAACCCAGCAGCCCGTATTCTTACCCACATTCTCGAAATAGAGCACCCCGGTTTGCTTGAGTTGCTCGAAGGCCGCGTCCCAAAACTTCAGGTGCAGAATCTCGCTTTCACGGGGAAGAAAATCGTATTCGATGTCGAGGCGGAGCATTGTCTCGAGATGCCGTTTGAGCACAGCGGTCGAGACTAACTCAGCTATCTCGGCAGTACCATTGCAGCCTTCCTCAATCTCGTGCAACGTGGCGTAACGTAACTTCTTGCGCGCGGCATTTTCCGCTTCAGTTCCCTGCTCGTACCATTGCGAAGTGCGCGCATATAAGTCCCAGCAGTAGTAATCGATTCGTTCGCCCTTGCGCTTGATATCCTCGAGCAGTTCGCGCACCTGAGACGCACTTAGTCCTTCAAGATGGAGAAATCCCACCACCACATCGGCAACTTGGACGCCGGTGTTATCGATGTAATTCTGCACATCGACCTTTTGGCCGGCAGCCCGCAGCAGCCGCACAAAGGTATCTCCGAGGATTGCATTTCGCAAGTGCCCAATGTGCGCAGCCTTGTTAGGATTGATGCTCGTATGTTCAACCAGCGAGTGCAAACCGCTATCCGTGCGCACCAAACTTTTTCCACCCGCAACTAATCGCACGCCAGCGGCTCGATCAAGCCGCGCGTTGATATAACCCGCGCCAGCCACTTCAAACCCGGAAAAGCCGTCGAGCGGCGCGAGCGCTGCCACAATCTCCTGGGCGATTATCTTGGGCGCCTTGCGAAGTTTGCGCGCTAACTCGAACGCAATGGGAGTCGACAGTTCGCCGAATTGTAGGTCGGGCGGTATCTCGAGCGGAATATTCTCAAACTGGAGATCGTACTTATCCTTTAGAACGATACGAAGGCGTGCGCCGAGCCGTTGCTGCATTTCCAAATACACGTCTAGATTCCTCAGAAATCCTTGATTTTCAAGGCCGATTTTACCACCCGCGGTGGGGCAGACGCGGCTTCGCAGCCTTCGATTGTCCCGCGCCCCGATGCAAAACTCGAATATGAGTTAGTACACTCTTGAGGTTCAATTCAATTCTAGGACGCGGCAGTGGGCAGGACACCATATCTGTGTTCCTCCAAATGCCGTAAGATGGAGGCTGGATTGCTGTTAGATTTCCGCACGTTGAGTGCGGGAGAATTGAACGAGTTGCCCACCCATGACCAGTTCCGCGCAGAGCCCAATCCGCTTTTATCTGACCACGCCGATCTACTACGTGAATGCGCGTCCGCACCTGGGCCACGCTTACTCGACCATTGTGTGCGACGCGATTGCGCGAAGGAAACGGGCGCTGGGGATTGACACGTGGTTCCTGACTGGCACCGACGAGCATGGGCAGAAGATTGAGCGGTCGGCGGAACTTGCTGGACGCACGCCTGCGGAGTTTGCCACGGCGATTTCAGCCGAGTTTCGCGGGTTGTGGGACCGGCTGGGGCTGAGTTACGACGACTTTATCCGCACGACGGAAGAGCGCCACAAGCGCGGTGTGCAGAAGCTGTTTGCCACGCTGCGCGACAAAGGATTTATCTATAAGGGCTCGTACACCGGCCAATATTGCGTCTCCGATGAGGCTTATGTGGACGGGCCGCCGGGCACGCATTGCCCTGACTGCGGGCGACTGACGGAGACGGTGAGCGAGGAGAACTATTTCTTCAAGCTTTCGGCATTCGAGCGCAAGCTCCTGGAGTTTTACGAGGCAAACCCCGGATTCATGCAACCGGAATCGACGCGGCGCGAAGTGATCTCCTTCGTTCGCGGCGGATTGAAGGATTTGTCGGTGAGCCGGACGAGTTTTTCATGGGGTATTCCGGTTCCCGGCGACGAAAAGCATGTGATCTACGTGTGGCTGGACGCGCTGGCTAACTACATTACGGCGCTCGGGTATGGGTCGGACGATCCAGCGGAGCAGGCGCGGTTCGCAAAGTTCTGGCCAGCGGATATGCACCTGATCGGCAAAGAGATCAGCAGATTCCACTGCGTCTACTGGCCGGCGTTTCTGATGGCGGCGGGGATTCCGGTGCCGCGAAGCGTGAAGGCCAACGGCTGGCTGCTCTTCGACCAGGGGAAGATGTCGAAGTCGCGCGGGAACATTGTGCGTGCGGAGACGGTGCAGGAGGTTCTGGGAGCTGATGCACTGCGTTACTTCCTGCTGCGCGAAATCCCGTTTGGGCAGGACGGGAACTTCAGCTTCGATGCGCTGGTGCAGCGGTATAACGGCGACCTGGCCAACGGCTATGGCAACCTGGTTAGCCGTGTGGTGAACATGGTGCACAAATACTTTGGCGGAGTCGTGCCGGAGGCGGGCGCGGAGACTCCGGCAGAGACAGCTCTGCGGAAGAATGCTGTAGAGTCCATCGCTGCGTTCGGACCGGCATTCGATGAGTTGAACTTCTCTGATGCGCTGAAAATCCTGTGGGCACTGGTGGCTGAGACGGATGGATATCTGACCGCAAATGCACCGTGGAAGAAACTCGCTGACCGGAGCGATGCGGACCACGCGCTGCTTCAAGCGCGTGTTCTGGCAACAGCAGCTGAAGCGATCCGCATCATAACCGCTTTGGTCTATCCCATTCTGCCGGAGTCAGCGGCCAAAGTCTGGCGGCAACTGGGCCAGGGTGATATCGCAGACGCGGGCAAGAGAGCATTTCTGACAAAACTCGCATGGGCCGGATTGAAGGCAGGGACAAAACTAGGAGAACCCGCGCCGCTGTTTCCCCGCGCGGAGAAAGACGCAGTGGAACGCATGCAGAATCTCGAAGAGAAGAACGTTGCCAGCGCCATAGACGCCGCCATTGGGCAAGGAGGCGCCGCCCAATCTGCATCGGAGGAACCATGTTCGGCGCTCCCAATCGCCCTTGCGCCCGCCGCGGTCTCTGTGGTCTCAGTACAAGGTCAGCTCGCTGGAACCATACAGTCCTCGCAGCCCGGGAGGGCGCAGGCTGAGAACCAACTGACCGAGGTTGCTGCCGCTCCGGTCGATCCGGAAAAGCCGGTGGCGACAGCACATGTGCATCAGGTCCCAGCCGAGCTGGCGAGCACCAGGCTCAGCACCACGCCAATCCCCGCTCCGATGGGAGCGCCCTTGCATCCGGCGGAACCCGCGACCGCGACGGGGACTGGACGGACTCAGGAAATCACCATCGACGACCTTGCCAAAGTCGAACTCCGTGTGGCACAGATTGTGGTGGCCGAGCGCATTCCAAAGGCGGACAAACTGCTTCGACTCGAGGTGGATTTGGGCTGCGAAAAACGGCAGATTCTGGCTGGCATCGCGCAGTACTACGAGCCCGAAAAACTGATTGGACGCAAGATTGTGATTGTAGCCAACCTGGCACCGCGCAAAATGAGGGGACTCGAGTCGAACGGAATGTTGCTGGCTGCTTCACTACCGGATGGCGCGCCGGTGCTGGCCGGATTCCTGGAAGATGTGCCGCTGGGCGCTAGGCTGAAGTGACCACATGCGGTGAGGCAATCGCCCTCGGCATTTCCACGCGGACAAAGAAAGCGTGAGAGCCGCCCTATTCGAGCCATGCCACTCCGCAGCTTCTCCTGAAGATCCGCTGATCGACAAAACCACCATTGATCAACGGTGAGAGAAATGAGGTTGCGTTGCTGATCGATTCCCATGCACACCTGGATAGCGAGCGCTATGCGGAGGATCGAGCGGCCGTGTTGATTCGCGCACGAAATGCTGGCGTGGGAGCGATGCTCGCCATCGGCATTGGAGACCAGGCATTGGGAATGGACGGCGCGCTGAGAATCTGCCGCCAGTTTAACGGCCAGCCCGGAATGCCGCAGCTCTATGCCAGCGCAGGAGTCTATCCACACAACACACACGAGGTCGACGATGCAGTGCTGGCCAAACTGGATTGGCTGCTGTCTGAGCCGGAGGTGATTGCCTGCGGTGAAATTGGCCTTGATTATTATCACGAAGGCGCCCCGCGTGATGTGCAGCGTGAGGGACTCATCAAGCAACTCGAAATCGCCGCAGCGCGGAAGCGGCCTATCCTGATTCACTGCCGCCCGATGAGCGATGGGGCCAGCGGCGTGATGGATGCTTGGGACGATCTGTTCCCCGTCTTGGATGAGTATTGGAGAGGAACCGACTTAGGAGGCGTGATGCACTGCTTTGGGGCTGGCTGGGAACAGGCTCGGCGGTCTCTGGACCTGGGATTCCTGATCTCGTTTGCGGGGAATGTAACCTATCCCAAAGCGCAACCGCTGCGCGACGTGGCGGCCAGGATCCCACTGGATGGGATCCTTGTGGAAACCGACGCGCCGTGGCTGGCCCCGGTGCCCGATCGCGGCAAACGGAATGAGCCGGCATTTGTGGTGCGGACTGCCCAAGTTCTGGCCGGATTGAAGGGTGTTTCAGAGGAGGAATTGGCCTCCGCGACCACGAAAAACTTCTTGCGGCTGTTTGATCTAGGGGAAGACGTGGGAAACTGTTAGAGGCACTGCTCAGGCATTGCATGTAGCAGCCATTTCCAGGTTTGAGGACAGCACACGATGGCACAGGAGAATTCGTTCGATATTGTCAGCAAAGTAGATATTCAGGAAGTCCGTAACGCCATCGACCAGGCGCTGAAGGAGATTCGACAGCGGTTCGATCTGAAGGACTCTCATTCCGAAGTCAATCTGGTTGAAGGCGACAAGGAGATTCAGTTGGCTTCTGCCGGCGAATACAAGCTGGAAGCGGTCAAGGAGATTCTGGGTCAGAAGCTGGTGAAACGGGGCGTATCGCTGAAGAATCTGACCTACGAGAAGGTGGAGCAGGCGTCGGGGCAGAGCGTGCGGCAGAAGATCAAGCTGCAACAGGGCATCCCGATCGAAAAGGCCAAAGAGATCGTTCGCCTGGTGAAGGACTCGAAAAAGAAGGCACAAGCCAGCATCCAAGGCGATACAGTGAGAATATCGAGCAAAGACCGCGACGAACTACAGGCGATCATCGCCCTGTTGCGGGGCAAAGACCTGGGCGTGGAATTGCAGTTTACGAATTACCGCACGAACTGACCACCTGGGGTGGGGCAACCTTCCCTTGGCTAAGAGAGCCAGTAGCAGCGGCCGCACGGTAGGATATAGCACGGGAACCGGAGCACTTTGAGCACACTGGCGATAGCGACGGGGAGAGAGTTTTTCGATTTACTGCGGGATGACCTCGTGGCGATCGAGCAGGAGTTGGGCCGCGATGCCGCCTCCACCGTAAGCACCATCACGGAGATTGCTGAATATCTGCGGGAGGGCGGCGGCAAGCGCATCCGGCCTTCTCTGCTGCTGCTTTCGGCGCACATGCTCGGATATTCCGGCCCCTCCTCCATTCGCTTGGGCGCGGTAGTCGAGATGGTGCACACCGCGACCCTGGTGCACGACGACATCATTGACGGGGCGGACACACGGCGCGGCCGCCCATCGGCGAACACCACTTGGGGCAACGAAAAATGCGTACTGGCCGGCGACTGGCTTTATATGCAGGCCTTCAAGGTGGCTCTGGAAGAGAAGAGCCTGCGCGTGCTCGACCTGCTGATCGGGCTGACCCAGCAGATGGTAGAAGGTGAGTTGCTGCAGATTCAAAAGCTGGGCAAAGCCGTCTCCGAGGCCGAGTACTACGACCTGATCTTTCGCAAAACCGCCTGCCTTTTTGCAGTTTCCATGCGCCTGGGCGCGGTTCTTGCCGGTGCCACGGAGGCCCAGGAGGCAAGTCTGGCCGCTTATGGCAAGACGGTCGGCTTGGCGTTTCAAATTGTTGACGATGTGCTGGACCTGACCGCCACCGAAGAGGTGCTGGGCAAGCCGGTGGCCAGCGACCTGCGCGAGGGTAAGGCAACCCTGGCAGTGATCCACTCGTTCGACCATGGAATCGCGAAAGATCGGCAAATCATCCAAAGGGTCCTGGACGACCGCAGCTTTGAGAACGTGAGCCGTCAGCAGATAAAGGATATTCTTATCCGCAACGGGTCAGTCGAGTACGCCATGTCTGTCGCCGATCGCTATGCAGAGCAGAGCCGTAAAGCGCTTGCGGCGTGGCCTGACTCCGAGTTCAAGCGTGCGCTGCTGTGGGTACCTGACTTCGTGGTAGCGAGGGACAAGTAGGACGCGCCGATGGAGAATGTCGACCCCCCAATTTGGACAGACGTAGACCGGTACTTCGGTCAACTTCTGGCTCCTTCTGATGACGCGCTCGATGCCGCTATGCTTGCGAATCAGCAGGCAGGTCTTCCCTCCATCGATGTGACGGCGCTGCAGGGCAAGTTTTTAGAGTTTCTGGTGCGCATCTCCAGAGCGAAGCGCATCCTGGAAATTGGCACACTTGGCGGTTACAGCACCATTTGGCTGGCACGGGCGCTGCCAGCAGATGGACGAATTGTTACGTTGGAGCTGGATCCCCACCATGCCACCGTTGCTCGCGGAAACCTGGGCGTTGCTGGGGTGCTTGATCGAGTGGATCTGATCGTCGGTCCGGCAATTGAAAGCCTGCAGGCCCTAAAGGATAGTAACTGCGCGCCCTTCGACTTGATATTCATCGACGCCGACAAGGAGAGTTATCCGGAATACCTCCTTTCGACACTGAAGTTATCGCGACCCTGGACAGTCATCGTTGCGGACAACGTGGTTCGCGAAGGGAGGGTCGTTGAGCCTGATTGCGACGATCCTAGAGTGCAAGGGGTCCGACGCTTCGCGGAATTGTTGGCCTCCGAACCGCGCTTGAGCGCGACGGTGCTTCAAACCGTGGGAGTCAAAGGATATGACGGATTCGCTCTCGCCGTCGTGAATGGCTGAAACGGCAGCAGGTCTAGATTTTGCGACTTCGGCCCGACAAAGTTCCAGAGAAATCCATTCATTGAACCAACCCAACGCGACGCCTTTCTTCGGGGCAACATTCCCTCACCTACCACCTAAGTGGCATGCCCCTAGCACGCGATTCCCACCCGGAAATGTTTAAGTGGTATTCTCAATTCTCGTCCAAGAGGCGAATGATTCCCATATTGACTCTCCCCAAAGGCCCTAGAGGAGAACGACCATGAACGCAACAGCCTCAATCCTTACAGACGGTTATTCCGGTCCCGTATTGGTTCGCCCCGTAAGCGCTGAAGAAGAGAATCGCCTGAATGAAGTACCCAGGGTGGATGGAAACTTTCTTAGAGGGATTGCCATTGCACTCGGCATGGAAGCAGTAGGCGGAATGTGCTTCTTCTTCATCTGGCAGATTGGGCACCTCATCCGGTAACCGGAGAAACCTTCAAGCGCCTCGCACAATCGTGCCCTGATGATAGACAATCTTCCAACCGTCGGGTGTTCTTCGCCAGATTGTTGAACGCCGGGTAAGACGCACATGGTCCTGCAATAGCGTGTAAGTCAGCAAGTAAGTGTCCTCCCCCAATCTGCGACACTGGAAATCGCTCGTCTCCCAGACGTCAGCGTGCGGAACTGAAAGCCGCTTCTCCAATTCATCCAAAACAAATCTCCGCGAATAACACCGGCCGGAAGCGCCGGTTTCCCAGAAGTCCTCATCCGTCATGCTCTCGAAATCGGCTCGCGTCGTGCCGAATTCCGGACGATGGAAGATGGGCTCGCGGCATGTGAGCTCGGCAAGAATGCCTTGCAGCTCAGGCGCAGTGATGAATATGGGCTCCATATCCTCGAGGTAATTCATTCCAACAGGATAGTGCGACCAGATTGCCGCCGTCCGACCGCGTCTACTCGTTCGTCATCATGGCGCGCAACGCTTCTGCATGCTCATCCGGCAAAGGCTTTTTGTTGAGCTGGTCGTCGCAGACCACGTGCACCGTCTCACCCTCCGCCAGAAGCGCGGGCTCTTCGCCATTTGCAGCCTTGCGCAGAATGCGATACGCAAACTTCACAACGGATTGGCGCAGCAGCGACGGGCGCGTTTCTATAACAATTTGATCGTCATAACGAGCCGGCGATTTGTAGCGGCAGGTTGCCTCAATCACCGGCAGAATGCACTGGTGGTCCGTCTCCAATTGGCTGTAGGCGAGGCCGAGAGACCGCAGCAACTCAACGCGTCCGATCTCAAACCAGACCAGGTAGTTGGCGTAGTAGACAATGCCCATCTGATCGGTTTCGGCGTAGCGCACACGGACTTCGGTGGTTACGGGCATGCGGAAGACTCCTTCCAAAGCTGACAGCAGACAGCCATCGGCTATCAGTCGACCGGTCACTGTGAGCTGTGAGCTGTCGGCTGCTATTACGGCTTGAGGTGCGTGAAGAGGGGCAGTTTGGTCACGTCGTTGACGATGATGAAAGCAAAGAACACCAGCAGTACGACAAAGGCTGCTTGATAGATCCGCTCTTTAACGTCGATGTTGATGTCGCGCCGGATGACACTCTCAATCAACAGGAGCATGATCAAACCGCCATCGAGTATTGGGAACGGCATCAGGTTGAGGATGCCAAGATTGAGGCTGATTCCCGCAGCCAATCCGAATTTTGGAAGCCATCCCCTGGTCTCCGCGGCTTCTCCGGCCATGCGGGCAATCCCCACCGGGCCCGAGAGCTGAGAAACGGCGACCTTGTGGGTAAAGATTCCGCCCAGCACGTCGAAGATCATGGTGGAGTTGTCCACGCAGAATGCCTTTGCCTTATTAAATGCCTGATCCGGAGGGAGCGGTACGTGGTGGAAGGGAATCTGGCGCGGCGCAAAACCAAGCTTCCAGGAATTCTCGATCATGGTTGGGTGGGCAACGATGGGAGGCAGCGTGGCTCCGTTGCGGATGACCACCAGCGCGAGCGGCTTTCCTTTACCTTCCTGCATGTACGCCAGCAGGGCCTGAACGGTATGAAACTCATGGCCGTCCACGGACTGGATTGCGTCGCCATCGCGAAGACCCGCCTGCGCGGCAGGATAGCCGGGTTCCACTTCCTTCACTTCGATCGGGCCTGGCACTAGCTCGGGATAATAGCCCGCATCCAATAGGTCAAAATCTTGGTTTTTCGCGGGAGGCGGCACATGGAGTGAGAGCTGCACGGTTTTGCTGCCGCGATCCACGGTGAGAGGTAGGATCTGGCCCTGGTTCAAGGCAGAAACCCGGTTGATAGCGTCCCAATCCGGATTGGTCACGGATTGGAATTGGCGAATGGTGTCGCCGGGCTGAAGACCCGCCGTGGCTGCAGCTGAACCGGGCGCCACCCACTCGATGGTCGCAGTAGTGACTTCGGACTTGGGAACCTCGTTGAAGACGCCAAAGTAAAAGAGCATGAGCCCGAAGGCCAGGATGAAATTGGCCACCGGTCCTGCCACCCCAATGAGCATCCGCTGCCAACGTGGGTGCGAGGTGAAGGCGCCGGGGTCGTCCGCCAACGACTCGTAATTTCCAGAGGTGGGGAGGTTCTTGTCCGAATTCTCCCCCAGGACTCTCTCAGCTGCTTGGTAAGCCACCGGTGTGCCGGGCACAGTGCCCGACCCGGAGCCCGGCAACGACAGATTCTGCTCCGGCGTTTCCCCGGTCATTTTGACATAACCGCCGAGGGGAAGCAGGCAGACCTTGTAGTCCGTTTCGCCGTACTTGACGCCGAACAGGCGCGGCCCGAACCCCACTGAAAAAGCCTCGACGCGAACGCCACAAAGCTTGGCTACGGCAAAGTGACCGAATTCATGGACTACCACCATCACGCCGACGAGGACGATGAAGGCTACAACTGCAATCAGAAACTCATGCATAGATGTGAGGTCTTCCCTTGCAAAAACACGTTCACCGGCCGACCACCGGTTCACCCGAGCAGCGCCTGAGCTGTTTGACGCGCCTTCCCGTCAGCGGAGAGTACCTCCGCGATAGTGGTTGGATGCGCGCCGGGCGTGGCAGCGAGTACTCTTTCAATTGTACGCGGGATTCCCATATATGGGATTTTCCGGTCGAGGAAGGCCTCGACCGCAACCTCATCGGCCGCGTTCAATGCTATGCAGTAAGTTCCACCCTTTTCCGCCGCCTCAAACGCCAGACGCAAGCAAGGAAATCGCTCAAAATCGGGCGGTTCAAAGTCCAAATGGCGCAGGGCGGCCAGATCGAAGGTAAGGTTTGAGGCGGGACGTTCCGGCCACGCGAGAGCGTAGAGGATGGGTAGACGCATGTCGGTAACAGAGATTTGCGCCAGGATGGAGCCGTCTACGTATTCTACTAGCGAGTGAACTGTCGACTGTGGGTGCACAGTTATGCGCACCTGTTTTGGCGCCACATCGAACAGGCGGCAGGCCTCAATGACCTCAAGGCCTTTATTGAGCATGGTGGCGGAGTCGACTGTGATGCGACGGCCCATGACCCATGTGGGGTGCTTCAGCGCCTGCTCCGGAGTGATGGTGGCGAATTTATCCAGAGGGAGTTCGCGAAACGGCCCGCCAGAAGCCGTAAGCCAAATGGTCTTTACCTCGGAATGGACTCCTACGCGCAGGCATTGGTGCACTGCGTTGTGCTCGCTGTCGATGGGGAGGATGGGGACATTGCGCTCGCGGGCGGCGGCGGTGAGGATTTCGCCGGCGGCTACCATGCATTCCTTGTTGGCCAGACCTACCGGTTTTCCTGCCAGGATAGCGGCGTGTGTGGCTTCTAAGCCGGCGACGCCGACGATGGCGGAAACCACGAAGTCCGCATCGCGGAGAGTGGCGCAAGCGACAGTGCCTTCGGTGCCATGGACTACTTCGATGCCGGTGACGCCGGCGGCCTTGAGGCGGGAGGCTAGTTCGCCAGCCAGTTCCTCGGTCGCCAGGGAAACCAGCTTTGGACGCCAGCGGACGGCTTGCGCGAAGGCTTCGTTCACATTACGCCCCGCAGCGAGCGCTGCCACCTGGTAGCGCTCCGGGAACTGCTCAACGATGGAGAGGGTGCTTTGGCCGATGGAGCCGGTGGAACCGAGAATGGTGAGTCGCTTCAAGTTGTTTTTATTATCTTTGAAATCCAGTACTTCCCAGGAAATTCCGTGGCTCCCAGTGGAACTCATGCGAGGAATCCATTTCGATTCAGGTACATGAGGCCATTCAAACGGGGGCCCCAAAACGCTGCCAGCAGGAGCCTCAAAAGCGCTGGTGAATGATTTGAGCGTACCACAGCACCGGAGCGGCCAGCAGCAGGGCGTCGATGCGGTCCAGGACGCCGCCGTGGCCGGGTACCAGGGTCCCGGAGTCCTTGACTCCGGCTGAGCGCTTGAGCGCTGATTCAGCCAGGTCGCCTATCTGCGCCGCCGCGTTCACCACGACGGCCAGCACCAGCCAGTACCAGACCTCATCAGGGTAAGAGAGGCGGGCTGAACCCATTGTTTCCAGCCACGCGGCCAGGCTCCAGAGGCCGCCGGCAGCCACCAGGCTTCCGGCCAGCGAGCCAATGGCGCCCTCCCAGGTTTTGTTTGGGCTCAGGCTGGGCGCCATCTTGTGCCGTCCCCAGGCGCGCCCTACGTAGAGAGCCGTAATGTCGCCCATCCAGACCACGCATAGCAGGAAGATGAGCAGGGATGGCCCGTTGCTCTGTTCGCGCAGCAGGGGTATCGTCGACAGCGTAAACCCAACATAGAAGAGGCAGAAGATCGCCGACGAAGTGTCAGGTAGCATCCGCTCAACCGGCGAACGGAAGGTGCAGAAGACCAGCAGCGCGAGAGCGAGGATGCAGAAGGCTACCTCGGTTTGATGAAGCCATTCGAGGCCATCTCCAAAGAACCGGGCGGCGAAGAGGCCCAGGATTGCAATCAGGGTGGCGATTCGGGAGGGTTGGGCGCCGCATTTCTCCGTCAGGCCGATGTACTCCCAGCCGGCCAATGCGGCCACTGCGGCAGTAGCCAGCGCGATGAGCCAGAGCGGCCCCAGAAACACAATTGCCAAAACCAATGGAATCAGGACGGCAGCGGTAAGGATTCGTTTCATGCCAAGGGTGAGCATACACCGCTGGAGCGGCGTAATCGGTTAGACGTCTGCAAGAAACGAACCGAAAGTCATGTGCACATAAGTGCAGGAAAAAGTGAGATGGAAGATGGAAATAAGGCACAAATTGCATGTTATTTGACGCTAAAAGGGCCTTAATTCGCCTTAATAGCGGGCTCAACGCGCTCTGCCTGCGGTTAAATGCGCGCTATTTGCGCATGGGCGACCTTCAGAGGCTGCTAAAGGAGGCCTATACGTGGTAACTCGAAGTCCAGACGGCTGGCTACAACCCACGCGTTAGACCAATCCCGGACCCTAGGGTGTTTGCCGGGACTTATCTTTGAAGCGCAGCCTAACTCGTGGTCGGTGATTGAGTTGGCCCGAAACCCCACTAAGAGGCAATCTCTGACGAAGTTCTGACTGTTATTGGATCTGGAGGAGAATGCTCTCTTTCAGCAATGCGGCTCTGCCTCGGAGGCGATACTCATCCAATCCAGACGAACACTCGATTCTCGCAGGGTGGAGTTACTCGTATCTCAGGGCTACCGCTGGATCCACGTGCATTGCCCGACGCGCTGGTAGATAGGCAGCCAACAACCCTGTTGTCGCCACCAGTACGCATACACCTGCCAGCACCAGCGGGTTGCGCGGACTGGTTCCGTAAAGGTAGGACTGCAATATGGATCCGGACGCCAGCGTTGCCGTGATTCCGAATCCGATTCCGATGATTACCAGCACGGCAGCCTGATGTAATACCATCCGGAATACCATCGCGCGCGGTGCTCCCAGCGCCAGGCGCACGCCGATCTCGCGCCTACGCCTCGCGACCGAGTATGCCATCACTCCATAAAGGCCAACGAGCGTGAGCACAAGCGCAAGCCCGGAGAACGCACTCAGCAGCACCATGGCGAAACGAGGCTGCGCGAGTTCGAGCCCGATCCGGTCCTGCATCGTACGCACATCGGTCACCGGAATATTGCGGTCCATTGAGGCCACAAGGTTCTTCGCTGCCGGCTCCAGGCTCAATGGTTCCACTTGAGTGCGGACGACCGAATACATACAGCACGCCTTCGGAAACTGGGTTGCTGGCAGATAGTAACCAGGGTCGAGATCCAGCGAGGTAGCGCCATGCCGGACGTCTCCGACCACTCCGACGATTTCACGCATGACAGGGCCATCGTTGCCGGCTTCGGGTTTCAGCCTCTTGCCAATCACGTTCTCGGTGTGAAGAAACTTCTTTGCAAAGCCCCGGCTTACGATCATCACCGGGGGCGCCTTCACTGTGTCCGCATCGGAGAAGTCGCGCCCTGACAGTAGGGGTATATTCATTGTTCGGAAGTAGTTTGTTGAAACGAGATCGAATCTCGCATCTTCCAGCTGCCCTGGCGGCAGAGGATGCTCAGGATTTTCGAAGCTGATGTGCATGCTGTTGTCGGTCATTGGAAGGATCAGCGATCCGCCGGCCGCTTCCACGCCGGGCAGGGCTCTCAGCTTCTCGAAATATTGCCGATAGAAGTCCGACCGGTTGTTCATGTATCGCGAGTCGGGAATTTCGAACATGAATGTCAGCAGATGATCCGGTTTGAAGCCCTCGTCGCTGCGCGCGAGATGGGCGTAGCTGGTGACAAGCAGCCCTGCGCCGGCGGTCAGGACAATCCCAAGAGCTACCTGCCCCACAATGACCAGAGAGCCGAGCCGATTTCGCACGTCCGTCTCACTTCTGCCGCCCTCCTTCAGTGGCGATAACAGGTCGCCTCGCGCGGAGGTAATGGCAGGGACGAGACCAAAGATGAGGCCCGACGCCAGCGAAACCACAAGGGCAAATCCGAGCACGGGCAGATTGACGCCTGCGTCGGCAGCACGCGGCACGCTGTCGTTAATGAGGCGCAGCACTGCGGGCGTGGACACAAAGGCGAGGGTACATCCTGCCAATCCGCCTAACACACTTACAATCAGGCTCTCAACCAGGAGCTGCCTAACCAGGCGCGCACGGTTCGCACCCAGAGCGGTGCGCATCGCCATCTCCCGCGCGCGTTCGCGAGCCCGCACCAGCAGCAAGTTGCCAACGTTGCCGCAGGCAATGAGCAGCACTAATCCAACCGCGCCAAGAATGACCAACAGGAGCGTGCGCGTGTCACCCAACATCGCCTTCAGCTCGCTCTGTACATGCGCCGAATTGTTTTGAGTATTGCTGGCGGGAAATTTTCTGGACAAACCGGCGGCGATTGCCTTCATCTCAGCATTCGCCTGAGCCTCGCTGATCCCTGGCTTCAAACCTCCCATGGCCGCAAGCTCATGATCGCCGCGATTGGCCGTGGTTGCCCCCGGCGTTCCATCGTTGTCAACGGCGAGCGTCGTCCAGAACGTGTTCTGCGGCGCATCGGCGGGGAACCGGAACGATGCCTGCATGACTCCTTCAATCGTGTAAACTTCACCGCTGAGTTGCATCGTCCGGCCAACGATTCGGGGGTCTGATCCGAATTGCGAGACCCACAGTGCGTGGCTGATGAGAACCACCCGTGCGCCGAGCTTTTCATCCTCTGGCCGGAAGCCCAGTCCCAGTTCAGGGTTCACGCCCAGCAGCGGCAGCAAGTTCCAACTCACGACTTCACCGTCGAGATGAGCCGGCCGCTCTACGCCCGTCAGCGTGAGTGACTCGCCGTGATACGACACCAGTTCAGTGAAGCTGTGGTTCTGGGCACGCCAGTCAAAAAAGTCAGGATAGGAGACTGCTCCGTCCTGCAACAAATGCTGCGACCGCACCTCCATGAGACGCTCCGGATGCGCGTAAGGCAAAGGCCGCAGGAGGACCGCGTCCACAATGCTGAATACGATAGTGTTCGCGCCGATGCCCAGGGCCAAGGCGATCACCATTGCCGCATATAGTCCTGGCTTTTTGGCGAGCATGCGCATGCCGAAGCGCACATCGCGACCCCACTCGACAGGGGAAAGCATGCCCCTCTGCCATCGCTGCCGTTCTTTCAATTGAGTCACGTTGCCGAATTGACGGTGGGCCGCACGGGTCGCGTCTTCGGCGCTCATTCCCTGCGCTCGATAGTGCTGCGTCAGGAGCGTAATGTGCTCGCGGATTTCGTCGGTGAACGCATCGTCCTCGCGGCTTTGCACCGCTTGCCCCTTCAGCTTCGCCCAAATGGTTCGCAGTCTGCCCATCGTGTCACCCCTGTCTCTCGAGCTTCAGCATGCGCTCCATGACACCCGCTACGCGCTGCCAGTTCTCGGCTTCCCGATTCAGCTGCTTCATTCCCTGCTTTGTGATGGAGTAGAAGCGCGCCCGGCGGTTGTTCTCACTTGTTCCCCATTTCGAAGCGATCCACCCCTGTTGCTGCAGCCGAAGGAGCGCGGTATATACGGTTCCCTCGTTTAGATCCAGAACGCCGTCACTTACCTGTTCGATTCGCCGCGCGATTCCGAATCCGTGCTGTGGTCCCATGGCATAGAGCGTCTTTAATACCATTAGGTCGAGCGTTCCCTGCAATACTTCTGATTTACCTTCGCCCATAGCCGCTCCTTTGGACATTCCACAGAAGGTAGCACATGCCCCTATGCAGTGTCCATAGGAGAGACGTGTTCATGCATCCTGGGTTGATGCCAAATCTCCGCCGAGTCACTCGCCGACACAGATTACTCCCCAAATGTTGGCCAGTGTCGTGGAATCAAACAGTGACGTCGCTGATATGGAGCCGGCCGAAAAGGCTCTCCTTTTGAGATTGACGTCCGTGATTTGGGCGAGTAGATTCCTTCCGGCACTAAAACTGGCAATTTGGGAGGATCTAAAAAGCCATGAAATCGATGTCAAGAAGAGAACTGTTAGGATTCGCTGGCGCAGCAGTCGTTGCGGGAATCTCGCCGCTCACCTTCAGCCGACCCACGCAAGCCGAGAGCTCAATCGGAGCCGGGCGCGAAGCGGAGGACGCGAAAGACCGCATCGCTTCCATAGAAAAAGCCATCTTGTTTCAGAACGCCATGATGGACGCATACGCCACGGGCGACACCGTTCGTCTGATTGAAAGCTACAGCGATCAGGGAGGCCTTGAGTCGACCGCCTTCACCTACGACAACGCGGTCTCCATCCACGCTTATCTTGTGCACGGGGGCAAGGACGATTTGGCCCGCGCCGAGGTCCTTGGCAATGGACTGATCTACGCGCAGGCAACGAATTTCCCATTCAATGACGGCCGTTTCGCGCAAGGCTACTTCGTCAATCAGGAAGCTACCGACGGAAGCGGCGCTTACATCACGCCGGCGGCCTTCCCGTTCTACTTCTATACAAGCGCCGTGGGCGACCAGGCATGGGCAGGTATGGCCCTGTCGCAACTGTACCACCGGACCGGCAACGTGAAGTACCTCACCGCGGCGCTCTCCGTGGCCAACTGGATTGTCAATAACACTTACAACACGCTTGGTGCCGGAGGCTATTCCTTCGGAACCAATATCAACCAGTTCAACGAGTCAGTGCCGTCGCCCAATGGCAAGTCAACAGAACATAACATCGACACCTTCGCATTTTTCACTATGCTCGATGAACTCACACATCATGGCAGCGCGGCGAACGGCGCGTCCTGGAAAAGCCTCGCCGAACATGCACTGACATTTCTGATTGCCATGTACAACGCAACGGACGGTTATTTCTTCACCGGCACATTGGGCGACCAGATATCGATCAACTACTATCCGGTGCCTGAAGATGTGCAGACCTGGTCGTATCTGGCTCTACTGGATAACAACTACAAACAGACGATTGACTGGGCGCTTGCAAACCTGGAAGCGACGGACACGGCCGCGTCGACGGACAGCAGCCTTACCGGCACGGAATCTTTCACTGGGCTGGTGTTTGATTCTGCCAGCCTGAATACGACGGCGTACGATCCCTATGCAGTTTGGCTCGAAGGCACATCTCACACTATCGCCGCACTGACTGCGCGAGCCATCGCGGGCGGGGGCGGCTTTGGCAAACGCATTGAGAACTTGCAAGTAGCATTCACCCTGGTGAAAACCTGCGAGAGCGCGCAGGCCGAGCTTGGTGTAGGACAGACCATCAATGGAAAGGCCATCACTGCGGGCCAGGGACTGGTTGCTTCCACGAGCCCTATGGATACAGGCTTCGGCTATGGCTACTTTCCAAACCTGCATATTGGCGCAACCGGCTGGTACCTGATCGCAGCACAGGGCGGGAACCCATTTCGACTGGGCTATGATAGCTTCCGCTGGAACAATCGCTAATTCGAACAAGATGTGCGGACGGCTGGATCACTTACCGTCCGCACATTACCGCACTAACGCCGACTAACTTGGCCGGCTTCCCATGTAAACAATGCGCTGCGTTGATTTGAAATTCGTTGCCCATCCAAGTTGTCGCCAAAATCGCCGGTATCCGGAGCGACATATGCAGGAGAGGGGCCGAACGAATTCATGAGTGCTGGCTGCATGATCGTCAAACAATCCTGAGACAGCATTTGTCCCAGACCATGCGGACAATGTTGTTCCGCTACACCAAGTAAAAGAGTCCAAATTCACTCACACGCCAGCGCGGTCAGCGGGTTGATGTTCATTGCCCGCAAAGCCGGTATCAGCATGGAAAGCCCGCTCAGCAGCAGAAGAGCGGTTGTGATGAGACCGTAGTTTTGGAGACTGCCAGGTGTGATTCCGAAAAGCAAGTGACTGAGGAGGGGCATGGACACAACCGACAGGACCGTTCCCGCCACGGTTCCCAACGCGACGGACACGAAGCCTTCGGCCAGGACCAGTCGCATAATTCGCATTCGTTGAGCGCCGACTGCTATCCGGATTCCGATCTCCGGTGTACGCAAGACCACGGAATAGGAGAGGACGCTGTAAATTCCACCGAGAGCGAGTTGAAGAGCAAGAACAGAAAGCAGAGTGGCCAGAACCGAAAGGAACCGGCTCTCGGCCTGTGCCCGATCAACGACGAAAGAAAGAGGCTCGAGATGGGTGATGGGCACATTCATATTGAGTCCAGCAATCTGCTTGCGCACAGATGCCGCAATGTCAGGCGCGGCCCCACTGGTACGAATCACCATGGACATCGACGGGCGTGGAGCGAGTGGATAGGGCATGTAAATCTGAGGGCGTATCACCGCGGTCAGTGTATGGCATTGCACATGGCGAACCACGCCAACAACCACGACCCAATCGCGCTCAAACTGATAGGGCCCCTTGGGAGAATCGGAAACATTGATCCGCTTGCCGAGTGCATCTTCCCCCGGCCATAGCTGGCGGGCAAGAATATCGTCAATGATGGCGACATGCTGATGAGCGGCATCATCCGCCTCGGTGAAATCACGTCCCTCGATGAATTGCGCACCGATCGTATCGAAATATCGCGGAAGAATAGAACGATCGTCGGCCATCACAGTGTTCTGCTCGCTGGCCGGCGCTCCATCCTTCCAGTAGTAGTCGTACCAGTTGCCCGTGTCATCGAGCGGAAGGTGGGAGACAGTCGAAACCGACTGAACTCCGGGAAGCTGGGTCAAGCTGCGCTCGACCTCTCGCAGAACTTTGTAGTCGGGCACATTCACGCGGAAGGTCCACACGTTGTCTGCGTGGAAGCCGGGATTGATGCGCAGGATGTTTGCGAAAGTGCGAACCAGCAAACCTGTTCCTATGAGCAGCACAAAGGAAAGCGCAACTTCGGCGGCAACCAGAACTGTCGCGGACGCTCCCCGCTTGCGGGTAGCCGATCGCCGGCCTCGTTTCAGGTCTTCAGCCAGATTGAGGTGGCGGACAACAGAGATAGGCGCGAGTCCGAACAGAATACTGGTCAGAAGAGCAACACCAAATGTGAAAGCGAGAACGCGCAGATCAAGACTGACGTGGCTGAGATGCGCGAATGAAGGCGGCTCAACCGCGACAATGGCCTTGAGCGCTGCCCAGCCGAGAAGCAAGGCCAGCGCACCCCCGAGAAACACCAGCAGCAATGTCTCCGTGAGAATCTGCCGGATCAGACGCTGCGTGGATGCGCCCAGGGCCGCGCGAATGGTGGTTTCCTGAAGTCGCTGCCGGGCGCGGACCATAAGCAGGTTGCCCACATTGGCACACCCGATCAGCAGGATGAAAGCAACGCCTCCGAAGAGAAGTAACAGCGTTCGACGAACCTCGCGAACATCATCGTTTTGCAGCGAGAAGACATACAGATGATAGTTA
>Ga0187847_10000588_pt1 | contig 38767 bp, 27 predicted proteins | sample June2016WEW_4_10_FD_132458 | JGI IMG/M metagenome (GOLD analysis project Ga0187847, IMG submission 132458) | Peatland microbial communities from SPRUCE experiment site at the Marcell Experimental Forest, Minnesota, USA - June2016WEW_4_10 | ecosystem: Environmental > Terrestrial > Soil >...
CAATGGGACCAACTACGTCTTCGGCGGCGATGGCGAGATCAACTTCAGCAACGGCGCGGTCACGTCTGCGTCCACGTCCGCTTCCTCCATCGGCGCCAACGACACGATAACGGTCGGCAATGGAACCAACTACGTCTTCGGCGGCAGCGAAACCAATAAGATCACGGCTGGCGACGGAACGAACTACGTCTTCGGCGACGCCGGCTCCATCACCTTCAGCGGCCGCGTAGTGACGCTTGCGGAAGCGACCGATGCCGGCCTCGGATCGAATGATACGATCACAGTCGGCAACGGAACCAACTACATCTTCAGCGGCTTCGAAAACAATACCAGCACCGCTGGAAACGGTAACAATGTCCTGCTCGGCGATGACGGAGCGGTCGTCTTCAATGCGGACGGAAGCCTCAATACCATCACTTGTCTCGACAACGGTACCGGCGGCAGCAATACGCTGATCGCCGGGACCGGAACGGACATACTCATCGGCGGGGCCGGCAGCAATAACCTCTCCTCTGCGGGTGGCTTCGATATTATGATCGGCAACGCCGGCGAGGTGCAGTATCTCTCTGGCGACAGGAGCATCATCGAAAGCCTCGATATCAAGCTGGGAGGCAGTAACACGCTGCGGGCGGGGACAGGCAATGCCATCATGCTTGGCGGACTTGGTCCGAACACCTTCTACGGCAATTTTGGCAGCGATGCCATGTTCGGCCAGTTCGCTTATCTTGAGCTCCTTGGAGATGAAATTGTGACCGCCTCATGCTGGTGGTTCGGCGATGATGCGATCGCTGGCCAACTCAGCGGCCTAAGCGACGCGAATCTGGGGCTGAACGGCCAGACCCAGGGAACGGAGTCGATAACCGATCCTTACCTCCATCGGACCGTCCACGCCACTGCGGGCGAAATCCAAAGATTCGACTCGGCCGTGGCCGTTGTTTCGAAGCACGGTTCGGACGAATTGTCGAGGTTGCAGGCGGAACAGTCGAGCCATCCTGGTTCCTACGACGTCAAGTCGCAGGTTCCAGAAAAGAACGCGAAGCCCCGCGAAGGTCAACCGATCCAGCACACGAGCGAGCGCCTCGACGGCAAGCCCGCAAAAACGTACAAAGCCGATAAGAAGAACGCAACTCCGGCGCATTCGGTATCATCGAGAGAGAGCGCAAAGACCGCGAGCGTCAATTCCAACGCGCCTCGTCAAGATGGGCCAGCTCCTCAGGGACCCAAGCAGGGCGCAAGGTACAGCGACCTTTCCGTGGCCTTGGCAGGCATGGTCGGATGGGGCGCCATGGCAGTGAGCGAGGCGAAGGAGGCTTCCGGTCTGCTCAGAAAAGATGGGTTCAAGCGGTTAAGGAGCAAGTGCGACAATGACCGTTTCCTCTCGTATCTCGACCAGGAACGCGGCGAGATGGAAGATGAGTTGGCATGGTTCCAGGGGCGCTCAAATGAGAGTTCGACCGATACAACTCAGCAGATATGAGCCGGCCGAATAAAAGCTGTGTAGTCATTGCGGTGGAGTGAGCGCCTTCACTCCCGCGCACGCCGATCTCCGCCGGTGGATATTGCTTAGGAAATGCGATGGTTTACGTCTCGGGCTGGTTTTTGTCGGAATGGCTTCTGGTAGCTTGTTCGTGGGGCCAGGCCGCGGGCTACTCGAAACGGGGAACTCGTCTCCGGTCCTTTTTGGGCCGGTTCGATCCGATGAACGGTTCGCTGTAAGGCGGGTCGCTTGAGCCGCAAGGAAAGGTAACGCTTTTGGAAGCCAGGGACGGCCATAGCAGTTCAACCGGCGTCGATCGCTCTGTTTTTTTGGCGAATCTTGCCGGTCTCCAAAGTGCGGAGGAGTGTGCTCCGTCGTGGCTCACACTGCAGGCATCGCTCATTGCCCACGTCGTCCAGGGTGTATTGATTCTTAAGGATGCGGCCGGAGAGTCCTTCGCGCCCGTCGCCAAGTGGCCGCAGGACGGCGTCCGCGATCCCGAACGGCTAGCCGACATCTGCGAGCGTTCGATGACGGAGCGGATCGGCCTTCTCACGGAGCTGCCTCCTCCAGAAGGAGATGCCGCCCTTGCTCAAGCCCGCCGCTGGGGCTTGGCCTACCCGCTCGTGGTCGACGAACAACTGAGTGGCGTTGTCGCTCTGGAAGTCGAGGCGGTTCAGGAAGAGGAGTTGCGCTCGGCGATGGTGCAACTTCAGTGGGGGATGCTCACGCTTGAGCTCATCTTCCGCAGGATTCAGGCGCGGGAAGATGCGGCGGTGCTCTTGCGGTTGCGCTCCTCCGTCGATGTTCTGGCCTCGGTGCTCGCCAATCAGGACTACACGGAAACCTGCATGACCTTCGTGGCCGGCGTCGCCACCCTGATGCGTTGCGACCGTGTAAGCCTCGGGCTGGTGCGCGGCTCCACGCTTCACATTCAGGCCATCTCGCACAGCGCCAACTTCGACAAACGCATGAACTTTGTTCATGCCTTGAGCATGGCCATGGACGAGGCTGTTTTGCAAAGGCGGGAGATCCTCTATCCTCTGCCACCTAATACAGGCCCTCTGATCACGCGCCATCACGAAGAGCTTTGTAAGCGCTTCGGTGCCCAGTCGATTCTCACCATACCCCTCTATGGCCGGGAGAGCTATTTCGGCGCCCTCACCCTTGAACGAAGCGAGGATCAGCCGTTTACCGCAGAGGAAGTCACCGTCTGCAAGAGCGTCTTCGCTCTCGTCGCCCCCATTCTGGAGGGAAAGAAGGTTCAGGATTACAGCTTGGCGCGGCACGGTTGGGAGGCGATCAAGAAAACGGCGGGCAGACTTTTCGGGCCGGCACATCTTGGATGGAAGGCTGCGGCCCTGGCCATATGCGCGGTGGTGATCTTCTTCTCCTTCGCGCAGGGCGAACAGAAGGTGACCGCCCGGACGACCCTCGAAGGAATGGTCAAGCGGACTGTGGCCTCGCCGTTCCGGGGCTACATCAAAGAATCCTTTGTTCGGCCCGGCGATACGGTCTCCGAGGGCGCAGCGCTGTGCCGGCTCGACGAGAGGGATCTTCAACTCGAACGCACCGACCTGAACGGGCAGGAAAGCCAGATGCTGCGGCAGCATCAGCAGGCCGTGGCCGAGCACGACTGGGCGAAGGCCAATGTCGCCAAGGCGCAGCTTGATCAGGTGATTGCGCAGATCGATCTGAACGGGGTCAAGCTCGGCCGCTCGGAGATAAAGGCTCCATTCGACGGCGTTGTTGTCAGCGGCGACCTCAGCCAGAAAATCGGCTCCGTGGTAGATCAGGGCGATCCACTCTTTGAAATCAGCCCGCTTTCGGCCTACCGGCTGATTCTGCAGGTCGATGAGAGGGACATCTCCTACGTCCGTCCGGGGCAACGGGGCGAATTGGTGCTCTCGGCTCTACCCGGTAAGTTCTCCTTCGTCGTGAGCAAGATCACGCCGGTTACGGCGGCCCTTGAAGGGGTCAACAGCTTTCGCGTGGAGGCGACCCTCGACGGACCGCCCGGAAACTTCCGTCCCGGCATGGAAGGCATCAGCAAGATCAACATTGGAAGAGGCAAGCTGATTTCCATTTGGACCATGAAACAGCGCGAGTGGATTCGCTTGAAGATGTGGGCGTGGTTGCCTTGAAGAAGAAATCCGATTATCCCCAATCTCTGTTCGGCCAGTCTTGGTACCGTATCGCTGAACTGAAGCCGCGTCTGCGCAGCCACATTCAGTTCCATCACCACGTATACCGCGGCAGCGACTGGTATGTCCTGCAGGACTTTTCCTCGGGAAAGTTTCACCGTTTTTCGAAGGAATCCTACCTGATCATCGGTATGATGAACGGCGAGCGGACAATGGCAGAGATCTGGGCCGCAACCTGCGAAACGCTCGGCGACGATATGGCGACACAGGATGAGGTCATTCAGCTTCTCTCTTATCTGCACCAGTCTGATATTCTGCAATCCGACCTGCTACCCGACATCGCTGATCTGGGCGATAGAAACAAGCGGGAGAAGATGCAGGTGTGGTATGCCCGGCTGCGTTCGCCGGCAGCGATGAACTTCGGGCTGTGGGATCCGGATAGCTTTCTTGTCCGCACTTCCTTCATTGCGCGCCTGGTTTTCAGCGGTGCGGGCGCAATTATATGGTGCCTGACGGTCTTCGTTGCGCTGACGCTTCTCGGCCTTCACTGGAAGGAACTTTCATCCAACGTCACTGACCGCATCCTCAGCGCGGAGAACCTGGCGCTGCTGGCCCTCGTCTATCCGCTTTCGCGTTTCTTTCACGAACTGGGGCACGCCTATGCCGTCAAGCGCTGGGGAGGTGAAGTGCACGAGATGGGCATCATGTTCGTGGTCTTCTTCCCGCTTCCCTATGTGGATGCATCCTGGTCCTCGGCCTTTCCCGCTCGCCGGAGCCGCATGCTGGTTGGTGCGGCGGGCATTCTGGTTGACATCTTTACCGCCGCGTTGGCCATGATCCTCTGGACGCTCGCCGAGCCGGGTACGGTGCGCGTGATCGCCTATAACGTGCTCTTTGTCTGTGGCCTGTCTACGCTCTTCCTCAATGGAAATCCGCTCATCCGCTTCGACGGCTACTACGTGCTCTCCGACTGGCTGGAGATGCCGAATCTTGGCGACCGATCGATCCGCTATCTGACTTATCTCATCAAGCGTCGCCTGCTCGGAATCAAGAGTCAGTCTTCGCAGGAGAACACGCGCGGCGAGAAGATCTGGCTTACGATCTATGCCGTTCTCTCGTTCCTCTACCGGATTTTCATCTCCTTCAGCATCATCTTCCTCATTGCAAGCAAGTTTTTCTTTATAGGTATTGTGCTCGCCATCTGGGCGGCCATCTCGATGCTTGCCTTGCCGCCGATCATGGCTTTGCGCCAGACAATGAACGAGATCTCGGGAATGAAGAGAAAGCAGAGACATGTGGCCGTTCTTGTCGCCATGGCCTGCGTGGGATTGCTGGCCTTCGTGCTGTTTTATCCTTTTCCCTCCTTTACCGTGACCGAGGGCATCGTCTCGGCTCCAGAGGAAGGGCGGGTCTATGCCGGCGCGGATGGCTTTGTCGTCAAGGTCCTCACTCCCTCAGGCAGTAGCGTGAAGAAGGGCGATCCACTGCTCTTCTGCGACGCTCCGGAGTTGCAGGCGGAGATCAAGGTGCTCACCTCGAATCTCAACGAGGTGCAGGCGCGGCTGAGGGCCGCCGAGGCAGTCAATCCGGTCGATGTCGGCTCGATCCGGGACGAACTCTCCCGCGTGAACGCTAAGCTGGAACGGGCCCGAGAGCGGGCCGCCGAGATGATGGTGCGAAGTCCCGCAGATGGCATTTTCATTCTGCCGGCGGAAGAGGACTGGCCCGGAAGAAGCGTTCATCAGGGCAGTCCGGTGGGGTATGTCGTCGATTTTTCGCGCACCATCGTCTCTGTCATCGCCAATCAGACCGACATCGACAAGATCCGCTCCGACACCGAGCGGGTTGAGGGAATACTGGCCGAGTCGCCCGGAGTCGTCTATCCTGCCGAAATTTTGCGCGAGACACCGGAGGCTTCGAAGGATATTCCAAGCCTCGCTCTTGCTTTGCAGGGCGGCGGCGAGGTGGCGCTCGACCCCGATAGCAGAGCGGAACAGGAGCAGGCACCGAACAAAGCCGCTCCCGCTAGACCGGAGGCCTTCGAAAAGCTCTATCACCTGGAAGTCGAATTGCGCGGTGCCAGAGCAAAAGGCTTGGGAGAACGCGTCTATATCCGGCTGGTTCACAAGCGCGAGTCGTTCTACAGCAGGGTGAAAGTCTTCTTCCGGCGACTGTTGCTCAAGCGCCTGAACCTCTGATGAGATTAGGCCGGGAGTGAATGCCTCGGCCCATCCGCTGCCTGCTCTGCCGCGAGGCGAGAGGAGCCATGCGGCAACCCCGATAAAATGGAGTGTCCGGGGCTCTGCCGGAGAGGCTTCCAAGGAAATGAAGAAGAACTCCGGGGGGCGTTATGCCATTTCCAACCGGCCGCGCCGCGCCGGCAAATTCATTCGAAGCGAGGCCATGAAGACAAGCCGATATGACTATCCGCCGCCGAGTTACACGCTGCGGCCCGAGAAGAAGGACCGCAAGCGCTCGCTGCTGAATACGACGAGCCGTGCCGCGATGGTTCCGTTTCTCAATCTAGGCGTGTCGGCTGGCCGTCTGGCCGGGATTCTTCCGCTTATCCGGAAGTGGGCCAGGGTATACTCCACGCTCGACGATGCCCGCCTTGCGGACGAAGGACGCCGCCTGGGAATGGAGATTCGACGGACCGGTTACAAGAGAGCCGTCAGCGCGGCCCCGCTCTTTGCCGTTATCTCCGAGGTCGCGGGTCGAACGCTCGGTAAGCGCCACTTCGATAGTCAGTTCATCGGAGGCTGGGCGCTTCTGAAGGGAATGCTTCCGGAGATGGAGACAGGTGAGGGCAAAACCCTTACGGCAACGCTGCCGGCCGGTGTGGCCGCTCTGGCCGGAATTCCCGTCCATGTGATATGCGTGAACGATTATCTTACCCAGCGCGATGCCGAAGAGATGGGCCCCTTGTACCAGTTTTTTGGGTTGACGGTCGGCTGCGTAACACACGAGCTTTCGAGCGAAGAGCGTCGGGCAGCTTATGCCTGCGACGTTACCTACTGCTGCAACAAGGAAGTAGTGTTCGATTATCTCCGTGACAAGCTCAAGCTCGGGAGGGTCACCGATTCTCTGCGCCTTCAGTCGGAATGCCTTTACGGGCAGAAGGCGAAAGAGGAGACGCTCCTTTTGAGGGGGCTGCACTTCGCCATTTGCGACGAGGCCGACAGTCTTCTCGTCGATGAGGCCCGAACGCCGCTTATCATCTCCGGGACCGGCAGGGGCGACGAAGAAGAGAATTTTCTGGTTGAAGTGCTCGCCGTTACGCGGTCGCTCGTCGAGGACAAACACTACACCATCGACAGGCACGAAAACTCCATCGAGCTCACCGCGGCGGGCGAGGAACGAGTCGCTGAGGCTGGGGCTTCGCTTGGGTCCGCTTGGGCGGGCTCCATCCGTCGAAATGACGCGGTTCGAAAGGCGCTCACGGCCCTCTACATCTTTCTGCCCGACGTTCACTACCTGGTGCGGGACGGAAAGGTGCAGATTATTGACGAATACACGGGAAGGCTGATGCCCGACCGCTCATGGGAGCGAGGCATCCACCAGTTTATCGAGCTCAAGGAAGGTTGCGAAATCACCCGGCAACTCGAATCACTGGCGCGGATTACCTATCAGCGTTTTTTCAGGCGATACCTTCACCTGTGCGGCATGACGGGAACGGCCTGGGAGATACGGTGGGAGCTCTGGATGGTCTATGGCCTGCGCGTGGCGAAGATTCCGACCAATCGACCGCTCATTCGCACACGTCTGCCGGGCCGCGTTCTGCCCACGCGCGACAGCAAATACCGGGCGATCTTGGAGCGGGTCAAAGATTTGACGGCAACAGGCCAGCCGGTTCTTATCGGCACGCCCTCTCTGGAGGCCTCGGAAAGGCTCAGCGCGGTTTTCAACCAGGGCGAGGTCGCCCACAGGGTTCTGAACGCCAAAAACGACAGGGAAGAGGCGTCGATTGTCGCCGAGGCCGGCCAATCGCAGGCCGTTACGGTCGCCACCAACATGGCCGGCCGCGGAACAGATATCAAACTGGGCGAGGGTGTGCGAGAGACCGGCGGCCTGCACGTCATCGTGAGCGAATCACACGACGCCGGGCGTATCGACCGCCAGCTCATCGGAAGATGCGCCAGACAGGGCGACCCAGGAAGTTTTGAATTTTATTATTCGGTCGATGACACGCTGCTTATGGGCAACCGGGCTGGACTCGCTCGGTGGGCCGTAAAGTTGTGGCCCGCGAGCGCCCCTCTGTGGGCGTTCGTGATCCGATCGGCCATCAAGCATAGCCAGAAGAGGACGGAGCGCGCCCATGCACGAATCCGCCACGAGGTGCTCAAGCAGGATGAAAAGATGGACACGCTGCTTTCATTTTCGGGACCGGGCGAATAGGCTCGGCCAATTTCATACTAGGGTAAGAGGAGAATGATGCGAAGAGAGATTTCCTTGCTGCTGTTGGGTACGCTGTTTGCCGTCTTCGCTCCGCCGGTTGCCGCCGCGCAGAGAACCCACGAGGGCATGATGGAGCCTTACCTCACTGTGAATGTGGCTTCCCAGGTTTCAGGCATTTTGGAAGAGGTGCTCGTGAAGCGGGGGGATCTCGTCGCCAAGGGGCAGGTGCTCGCCACCCTTCGCGCAGCCGTCGAAAAAGCGGACCTCGAACAGGCCAGCGCCATGCTCGAATTTAACCGACGCAAGCTTGACCGCAACAAGGAATTGGTCGCCCAGGGAAACGTTTCGGCCAACGATGAAGACGAGATGGCGACCGAGATCAAGAAGGACGAGGCGATTCTCCACCAGGTGGCCGCGAAGCTGGAAATGAAAATCATCCGCAGCCCGGTTGACGGTGTGGTGGTGAAGGTCGATCTTTCGGCCGGAGAGTACGTAGGGGAAAAGCAGATCATGACCATTGCCCAGATCGATCCTCTCAACGTAGAAGTGGTCGTTCCGGTCTCCGAATACGGGACGATCAAAAAAGGGATGCTGGCCGAAGTCCGGCCGGAGTCTCCCGTGGGTGGCGTCTACACTGGAAAGGTCATGATCGTCGACCGCGTGGTGAACGCCGCCAGCGGCAGCTTTGGGGTCAGAGTGGAGCTGCCCAATCCCAATCTCGCGATCCCCTCTGGACTTAGATGTAACGTTAAGTTCAAGGTTGTTCCCGGCCGTTCAGCGGGGGTTGCGTTGTCGCCGCACCCCTAGCTTTTGACCCTTTTCGATAAAGGCCTGCAAAACCTTTATGCGCCGGTTCGATCCTCGCGGAGCTCTTCTCGCGGCGACGATGTTGCTTAGTCGTCGGCGATGGACCGTGAATTGCCAGGTTGCAAAAGGGTTGTGTTCTCCCAATCACAGCACCCTATGAGGGGACTGTTTCCACGATTTCCAAGAATACTCGTCGTGAACTCGACCCACGAATATGCCCGAGAGGACTGTGGGGGATTTTTCGGGGGACCTGAAGGCAAACCGAGGGTATAGCAGCGGAAACTGGACCCAAAAAAAGATACACTAACTTATGTAAATGTAGTACTTTATGGCAAAGCATGGTACTTGGTGGTAATGGCCTGGATCGGCCTTCTAAGCCGGGGGTTGTGGGTTCGATCCCCGCCTCGCCTACCACCTATAATTTTCCACCTATATCTCAGTCCAACAGTTCGAATGCCTTCCGGATTCGTTCCGGAAGGGCCGCCGGCTCGTCGGGCAGCTTCGAGCTGAGTTCGAGCACCATGGCGGGCGGCGCAGGCAGCGCGTTGAGCGCCGCAGCAGTGGCCGGCCAGTCGATTCCGCCGTCACCGGGCCAGAGATGCTCGTCTTTCTGACCGTGGTTGTCGTGCACATGAACCTGCACAATGCGGTCCGCGAGCGTGGCGATGGCTTGTTGCACACCAACCGTTATGTTGGCGTGACCCAGGTCGAGGCAGACACCGGTTGAATCGAAGTGGCCGATTTTAAGAATCTCCATCAGGTGCTCGGGCGTTGTGGGATCGCCCGTCAGGTTCTCCACCAGCGGGCGAACACCCAGCGGACGGGCAAAAGCGCCAAGGTGTTCGAGCGCCGTGAGCGCGTACTCGATGGAGCGCGGCGACCACTCGTCGTCCCGCTCGCCCAAATGCACAACGAGGTTGCGGAAGGGGATGGAATCGGCCGTCTCAACTGCGCGTTTGATCTCGTCCATCGCTGCGATGCGTCGCGCTTTTTCCGGATGCAACAGGCTCAAAGCCGGAGTGCCGGAGCGGCCCATCTCGCGGTCGGAATGGAGCGGCGCGTGCATCGACCAGACTTCAAGCGGATTGGAACGGAACCACGCTGCAAGGTCAGCCACATGCTCGCGGCTGGTGTAGTCAAAGTGCTGACGCGATGCGAAGATTTCGACCGCCTGCGCTCCCGACTGGACAGCAATCTCCAGCAAGCCCGAGCGCAGGCGCTCGCTCATGAACAGATGAGTCGACAGGACTCGCAGCTTGGCCAAAGGTTCCCCCGCGCCGGATGGATGGGAAATGCCAGCCGGGCGCTCCCTCTATTGTTGCATTTGCGCAACCACTTGGGGTATTCCCAATACGAGGGAAGCATGCGGTGAAATCATGCCGGCCTTTGATTTTCATAAGGCCGGAATCATTTTTGCTTTTTTGAAAACGAATAAAGAATCCTTGAGCACTAGTGGGCAGACTAATCTGTCCTTCATGGCAGATGAGAGAGTAGTATATGTGCAAAATTGCTCGTCCCTGGGGATAGGAAGGCGGTCCGCTTCGGATAATCCACGGCAAGCCTCCTGGCCCAACAGTGGAAAGGGGCACAAAAGCAGAATGGCGGATTCGAATCATGTCCGATTTGATCCGACGGTCTTCCTGGCGCAGGCTGGGGTGGGGCGGAAGATTGTGCATTTAAAGTCCAAGGAGCCATTCTTCTCTCAGGGCGATCCAGCCGATAGCATTTTCTACATTCAGAGCGGTCGAGCAAAACTCACAGTAATCTCAAAATCTGGCAAAGAGGCGACCATCGCGTTGCTTTTGGCGGGCAACTTTGTGGGCGAAGAATCGCTGGCTGGAACCCCGGGGTTGCGCATGGCGACGGCGATAGCTATCAGCCCGTGTGTGGCGCTCAGGATTGAACGCGCGGAGATGATCCGCGCCATGCACGAGGAGCACCTCTTCTCCGATCTGTTCCTGAAGTTCCTGTTGGAACGCAGCATGAAAACCCAGGCTGACCTGGTCGATCAGCTTTTCAATTCCAGCGAGAAACGGCTGGCGCGCATCCTGCTGCTGATGGCGGATTTCGGACAGCCGGGCGAACAGGAGTCTGCGCTTCCCAAGATTTCACAGGAGATGTTGGCAGAGATGATCGGCACAACCCGGTCTCGCGTGAGCTTCTTCATGAATCGCTTTCGCAAACTGGGATTTATCGAATATAACGGCGCCATCAAAGTACACAAATCACTGCTGAACGTGGTTCTCCACGACTAAACTTAGACGTTGATTCAAGAAGCCTGGGTTGCGGGCTTGCGAAAGAACAGAGTGCGCTCGCGCCACAACACAACGCAGGTTAGCAGCGTCAACAAGCCTGTCTGAATGACCTTGCTATCAGGGTGTGTTTGAAAAATCTCGTTGAACACTACGGCCGTCGTGTGAAATACCACTGCCACGCAAACATTGCGCCCAGTTCGCAGATAAAGCCAGTTCATCAGCAGAACGAAGGGAAAGATGCTGAGCGCTAAGTTCAAGCTGTAAATCCAGCCGCTCATGAGTACGTTGCTGTGGTAGTAGCCCTTGATGGACGATAGCGGTATGTGCCACACAACCCAGTAGGCCGCAAAACCGATGGACGCGGTGAACACCGGCCAGCGCCTCAGCAGCGCATCGGTGCCATATGAGTGCCATGCCAATTCTTCCAGTATGGGCGCCAACAGTAAAATCACCCAAGCTGGCAAAATCCCTGCGCTAAAAGACAAATGTTCAGCAAAGCGGAACTGCGAAGTGCTATGGCCTATCATCAACGACAACGCCTGTGCAAACAGAATGCTTACGGGCATCAGTACAAATGCCAGCACCACATATTTTCCACTTCCTTGCGGCCAGCGAAATAGCCTTCCCCACACATCGCGGCGCAGAACTGGTTCCCGCCAGATCAATACGCTTGCCAGTAACATCGGTGCAGCGAGCCCGGTCATGCCCAGCACCACCAGAAGCCAGGGTGCCCAGGCTTGCGCGGGCGGGCGATAGCTGTTCCAGCCTGCCAAGAGCCATAAGGCCCACGGGATCACCGTGGCTCCCAGATAGAAAATACCTACATGCCGGTAGGCCGAGACAACTTCCGGATTTTCAAATGGCATGCGATCAGGGGCGCCATGCCTCGTCATCGTTTCGCTAACTGTTGTGCTCATCAAATACTCCTTTGGATTTCCTGTTTCAATGCCTGCTCGATCAGCGAGATGGATCCCGGTGCTGCTCCAAGCCCCCGTTCAATCAGCAGGATCATGGCTTCGTGCCGGGCAATCAGTTCCTCGGGCGTCCAATCAAAGGCACCGCGGTCGAAGATCATCTGCGAGCCCGCCAGAAGGAATTGCACCGTGGACAATGGATCGGGAACGTCAAAAACTCCTTCTTGGCAGCCTTGCTGGATCACATTCGCCAAAATCGGCCCGATTGCTTTGATCGTTTCCATATTGATCTGGTCATGTAACTCGCGGTTTTCCGGGCGGTGCAAATCGTCGACAAGCGCCTGTTCCTGCTGCTCGACCCGGCTCTGCGCAGCAAATATGGCGCAGAGTTTTTCGATGGCCCCGAGTCCAGCCTGTTGCTCAATTGCCTGTGATACCTGCACCATGCGTTGCACTACTTTGCGCGCGATGGCTTCAAGCGCCGCCTTTTTCGAAGAAAAGTAGTAGTAGAAAGTGCCCTTGGCAATCGCGGCTGACCGCACAATTTGATCGACCGAAGTGGCTTCGTAGCCATTGCGCATAAAGAGGTCTGCAGCCACCGCCAGAATGTCTTCACGCCGTTCCTCAGGTGCTTTTACGGTTCGGATCATACCTCATCATATCAATTGACCGACCGTCAGTCAATTCTATTCGTGTGTAAATTACCGTGCTGGGATCAATCCCAAACTGCAAACCCCGCGACTCAAAATGAGCAGCGGGGTTGCAGGGTGGGCCTAACTATCTCCTTACGGGGAGGGCTTTGATGTTCAATAACAAACTCAACCAGCGTGTCCTTCGCGCGAAGCGCGCGGGAACCGGCGAGGTGAATAAACCATTGTGCCTTTTGTGCGGAAAGGTGGACAGTCCGCCATTTCATCCCCTATGGGCCAGCACATAGACGACCGCACCCAACGAGCTTAAACTCCAACGAAAAAACCAGTCTGTTCAATTTTGTACAACTCTTGAAAATCGCTGCCCACCTCCGCGAGCCTGCCTCCCGGATTTTCATTTGCCAGTGGTGGGTCAGTTTGAAATTCCAGAGGGCGATTTGCGAGTGAACCGCTTTCGAATCAACAATTGGAAAGTGCCGCCCGACCTATGCTCCGCGGCCCGTCTGGCATCAATTAACCGTCGAGCATAGAAGATTCACCCACCAGTGCCGATATCATAACCAGGAAGTGATCATGTCTAGCCAACCGAGTAAGACCCCGCTGCGCCCGGACCCGGAAAGCATACAAAGTGCTAGAGAACTGATCTTTGATCCACCACTCGACGCGGGTATTCTCGAGATCGTCCATACATTGGCAACAAATGGAGTGGAAACCTTTGAATCCTGCGAGGGAGGGGAAGGACACAGTTTCCCTGAACCTACGGTTCGCTTTGAAGGGTCGGCGGGTGAAGGACTGAGGGCGCTCTCAGTCGCGCTGGACCACGGACTCCCCGTCTTCAGGCTTCGCAGATCATGGGGGATTGTTGACGGATTAATTCACGGGCCCTGGTGGGAGATGACGTTCCGGCTCTAGAGCCTGTTATTAACTTTCGCGTGGCTGGCGTTGCGAGTGAAAATCGATCCAGACGAGGCGGAGTCCGACGGCTGTGGCAGGCCCCACAGTCAAGGACGACAACGAAGTATGGACCGATTTGCGCCGCAACCCGGAGGGCTGGGGCCAATTTTCCCCATTTCTTCGTCACTCGTCGCTCGAAGATACTCCATATTCGTCGCTCCTCGTTCCTCGAACTGAGAAGAATTGGCGCCCAGCGCCGGCCGCGGGAAAGTTAATAACAGGCTCTAACGCCGTTGGCAATCTTCGCAAAGCCTGTAGCCGCCTGTTCCCAGGCGTCTTTCGTTCGGGGGAATACCGCTTCCGGAAGGGCAGGTGTTGTCGTTGTGATAAACACGCAGGTGCGCTGGTTTCAGGCCCTCATTCACCGAGTAAAACAGGGGAACTTTCGCCATGGCATTCTCCTCTTTGGCAGCAATCACAGGCGCTTATGCAGTCTGCTGTAACCCCTTCATCAGATTTACAAGTTCTTCCATGGACCAGATATGAGTGGAACTTCCTGCTTCCACTGCGCGGTTGCCCAGACCATTTGACGTACCCGGCAGTAATTCATAGTACATAAAATATTGCGAATTCGCAGCTGCGTTGTTTTCAACCCTTCTTGAAAAGGCGCTGGTCAACCGGGTAAATCGGCGCATCGACATTCGCACAATAACGCTAAAGATGCACAGCTTTGCATTCGCTTCGATCGCCATCCAAACTGCCCCACCATCCGCTTGCCTTTGCGGAAGGACGCAGACGCCGCAAGGTGTTACCCTTTTCGGTGGATACAAAACCTGGAGGGCGTATGCATATTTCTGTGCTGAAACTTGCCGCAGTTGGTCTTGCAATTAGCGTAAGCGCCACCGGAATGAGTATTGGATTGGCGGCGCAGACCGCGAAGCCTGTCGCTGCGAAAGCCGTTTCGAGCCCGGCGGCTCATACGAAAGCGGTCAATGAAGCCGATAGCCCAGTAGCCGATCCAAATGCTGTGGTTACGGAAGGCAATGCGCGCTTTACCGTGCTTACGCCGGAGCTGATTCGCATGGAATGGGCGGCGGACGGCAAGTTTGAAGACCACGCCTCGTTTGTCTTTCTCAACCGGCGGCTGCCCGTGCCGAATTTCGAGGCTCTCAATGCGGCGACCGGCCCCAGGCAGCGTCTGACCATCAAGACCAGCGCGCTGACGCTGATCTATACGCCGATTGACACGCCGGGGGCCGATAGCCGGTTTACGCCGAAAAATCTTGAAATCGATCTTATGGCCGATGGCAAGCCGGTGGTGTGGCATCCGGGCATGGACGACCCCGAAAACCTGCAAGGGACCACGCGTACGCTTGACCGTGCGCTGGGCTCGAAGACCCAGGAGCCAATTGAGCGGGGTCTTGTCTCTCGTTCCGGCTGGGCTGTGGTGGATGACTCAACAAGGCCACTCTTCGATTCAGCGGATTTCAGCTTCAAACAAGGAGAAAAGAGCCCCTGGCCGTGGGTCATCGAACGGCCGGACGGTGAACGGCAGGACTGGTACTTCTTCGGCTACGGTCACGACTACCGCAAGGCGCTGGGCGACTATGTGCGTGTCGCCGGGCGCATTCCGCTGCCGCCGCGGTTTGCCTTCGGGGCGTGGTGGTCGCGCTACTGGGACTACAGCGACCAGGAACTCGACGAGTTGGTGCGCGACTTCCACGAAAACGATACGCCGCTGGACGCGCTGGTCATCGATATGGGCTGGCACATCAGCGGCGAGCGGCTCAAGGCCGAGGGCGAAGTGGATCAGTCCGGCGAGCGGCTCGGCTGGGGCGGCTACACCTGGGACAATCTGCTTTTTCCTGACCCGCAGGAGTTCCTGACCCGGATGCATGCCGACGGTCTGAAGACGACCTTGAACCTGCACCCGGCCTCGGGCATTCAGCCGTGGGAGCAGGCGTATCCCGCGATGGCCACCGCCATGGGCATCGATCCGGCGACGAAACAATATGTGCCTTTCGATATTACCGACAAGAAATTCGCCACCAATTACATGAACCTGGTTCTCCACCCGCTGGAAAAGCAGGGCATCGACTTCTGGTGGCTTGACTGGCAGCAGGAGCCCACCACTAGAATGGCCGGTGTAACCCCCACATGGTGGCTGAACTACGTGCACTTTACCGATCAGCAGCGCGAGGGCAAGCGGCCGCTGCTCTTCCATCGCTGGGGCGGATTGGGCAATCACCGTTACCAGATTGGATTCTCCGGTGACTCCGTCTCGGTGTGGGATTCGCTGGCCTTTCAACCGTGGTTCACGGCCACGGCGGCTAACGTCGGTTACGCGTACTGGAGCCACGACATCGGCGGCCACATGCCCGGAGCCGTCGATCCGGAACTCTTCACACGCTGGGTGCAGTTTGGCGCTTTCAGCCCCATTCTGCGCACTCACACCACCAAGAATCCTGAGAGCGAGCGGCGCATCTGGGCTTATCCTGAGCCGTATTCGTCCATTCTGCGCTCCACCTTCCGGCTTCGCTATGCGCTTGAGCCATACCTTTATACCGAGGCGCGGCGCACCTACGACACCGGCGTGGCGTTCCTTCGTCCACTCTATTACGACTCGCCCGAAGAGGCTGGCGCGTACGATAGCAAAGGCGAATATCTGTTCGGCGACAACATGTTGGTAGCCCCAGTAACCGCGCCAGCCGAAAAGGTCAGCGGCCTGGCCACAGAAAAAGTCTGGCTGCCCACAGGCGAGTGGATCGAGTGGCCCACGGGCAAGCACTTCACAGGGCCAGCCGCCATCGAGCGCAGCTTCTCCATCGAGCAGACACCTGTATACGTGCGCGCCGGGGCGATTGTGCCCATGCAGCCGCCCATGCGCTACACGGGCGAAAAACCAGTGGACCCGTTGATTGTGAACGTCTGGCCGCTCGCGTCCGGACAAGCCTCTGACTACTCGGTCTATGAGGATTCAGGCGTTGCGGTCCAGTACCAGCGAGACGTCTTTGCGCGCACGCCCATCAAGGCATCGCAAACCGGCGATGCGCTACGTGTAGAAGTCGGCCCCGTCGAGGGCCGTTATCCGGGAATGTTTGAGAAGCGCGGCTACGAGCTGCGCTTGCCCGCTGACTGGCCGCCTGATTCAGTTACGGTCAATGGCGTTGCGGTAAAGCAGGCGGGAGCATTGGGCAAGAGCGGATGGTCATTCGAGGGCAACACGCTGACCACAGTGATTCCCGTCCCGAGCTTCAGCGTGGCGAGCAAGGTGACCATAGAAGTCCGCCGCGCCGACGGCCTTACCGCGCGTCGCTCCGAGTTGGACGGCTTTGCCGGCGCCATGACGCGCCTGCGCGGCGCTTACGACTCCATGCGTGGAACCTCACCGGTCTCCGATGCGCCGGATGTACTGGTTGATGCAATGCAATCCGGTGACCGCATGAGTTACCATCCCGAAGGCGCGCAAGAGGAGATCGCGCACTTTCACAAAGTGACGCCCGAAGCCCAGGCAGCTGTCGTAGCCATCGCCGCCTCCTTCGCTCCGCGCATAGAAGAGTACGTCAACAAGACGCTGGCCCGCGACTGGTTTCCGGCAAAGGTAGACATGGAAGCCCAAAAGCAGCACCGGCTCGACGCTGTGGCCAGGGCGGAACGGCTGGCGACGGAGGCAACCAGGTAAGCTTCGCGTAGGGCCGGCAGTGCAACTACTGATGCGGCGTTTGAGTTTGGTTTCTCTGCGCTGCATCTTCTTGGCCCGCGCTCAAAATGTTGGCCAGCAGCCGGTAAGCTCCCGGCACTAACTCGGGAAGCTGGCGATAGAGCGCATACGCGACATAGATATAAGTCCCTTTGCCGGGATGCGCCACCAGCAAGCCACCACGCTGTGGGTCCTGGCCGGGGTCGGCGGTCTCAGTCAGCGCCGAGTAACTCTTATCCCAGCTATCCAGAAAAGAGTGGCCGCGCTCTTCAACCCACCCGCCAAAATCCGCATCCGTAATTGCGTTGGGCCACTTCAGCAGCGGATCGGCCGGGTTCAGCAGCTTCACATTCGCTCGCTCGTCCATCACGCGCTCCGGCATGCGTCCCATCGACAGCGGAAACGGAGCAGGGAAGTTACCGCTCTGGTATTGGACAATCAGCGTTCCACCCCGGCGAACAAACTCAGCCAGCCTCGATTGGGCCGCAGTTAGTTCAGGGCGCGCGGAGTAAGCGCGAATTCCGATGACAATCACGTTCCACGCCGAAAGATCGCTCGAAGTCAGCTCGGAAGCAGTGATCAAATGCGGCACAACTCCCATTCCTTCGATCGCCTCGGGAACCAAATCCCCCGTCCCCATCACGTAGCCGATGCGCAACCCCTGCGCCAGCTTCACATCCACCTTGCGTGTCTTAAGCAGAGCGGGCTTGTACTGGTTATAGGGCCGCAACCCGGCATAGCCCAGGCTCTGCCAGCCGGTGCGGTAGCTGTGATCATCCCAGCGCGCCACGGCCTGAATGGTGTACGCCGCTTCTTGCGTTGCTGCGGGAGTAACAGAAAACAAAATTGGCTCGGTGTCGCCGGCGGCCGCCAGATGAAAGCTCGCCTCTGCCGGTTCCGCGCGCCATCCGGCGGGCAACTCCAGCGAAATCGTCCCGTCAGCCGCGGCTTGCGAGTGCACCGTGACACGCACCGGCAGTGCTGTTCCGTCGAGGGGCAGAATGCGCCCCTCCGGTTCCATGCGCACACCGAGCAATGGCGTCACTACCAGCGGCTCGTAGAATCCACCCCGACCCTGAACGCGTTGCAGCGTCTGTACCGTCTCGCCCAAATGAATCGGCAAGCCGTCGAATGTGAACTCCGCCCACGCCGCCAGCGGATAAGGCGCAAACGAGCGCAAGCGCCACTCCGGCCTCGATACATCGTAATAAGGTTGTTCGATTGAGGGCCGCGTAAAGTAAGGCTGAGTAGGCTCCGCATTTTCCGCGGCGCGCACGCGAAAAATAGAATCGGCCACCGAGGATTCCGGCCCGAAGTCACCGATCACAACATCCGTCATCCATGGGTCGCCGCTCGCGCTCTCCAGCCACACGCGATTAAGCGTTGTCTCGGCTGTGGCCTGCGCGGCGTGGATGTGAACCTTGAACTCCTCGCCCGGAGTCACGCTGCGCGCCATCTCGTCAGCCGAACCGCCGCGGAATGAGCCGCCGCTCTGCGCACTGTCGGCCTTCGTCGTGAACGCGACAAGATCAAGTCCGAGCAATTCCCTGAGCGCTGATTGAAACTCGTCAATCTTCGCGTCGAGTTCAAACAGCAGACTGGCCTTGGCTTCCGCGTCCAGGCTGCTCACTGCGGTCCGCTTGCGCAGTTCCAGAGTTTGGCGATAAATCGGCGCAAGTTCGCGCGCCACTGCTGCGCCATTTTTGCCTTGCCGCACGGTCTCGAAGCGCTTGAGCCCCATGTCAATCTGGCGCAGCCCAGTGGAAAGCCACACAGGCGGATTGCCCTTCACAATCGAGGTCAGCCCCGCAACGCTTGTGTCGATGTTGACTTTGCGATTGTGAAATAAATCCTCGCCCCGCGCGTTCGTCCCCGGCGCGCCTGCTGCTTCCTTCGTCACCGCCCACAAGTGATAGCTCGTCGTCGATGGTCCGCTCAGCGCGGGGTTCGCGCCGCCATTCTGCGACTTCTGCTCGCCCCATCCCTCGCGCGCAATCTGCATGTAACTGCGCCCCAGCACCGGGTCAAGTTTACCCACCTGCATCGTAACGTCAGCAGAAGGCGCAGTCGTGCTCCACTCGCCGGTCACATAGTTCTTGAACCGCGCCGGAGCCCATTTGCCCGTCGCGTAGTCGAACATTTTTCCGTCTTTGATCGGCGCAAACGGAACCATCGAATAAACAGCCAGAGGATGCCAGGGCTGCAACCCGTCTTTTAATTGCTCGGGAAAAACCTTGGGGTCGCCGGCCGCTTTGAAGACCTCTTGCGCAATCTCGCCGGAAACCTGGTGTTGGCCGTGCCCGTCGGTAATGCCGCCGACAAAAGTGGAGACAATCACCTGAGGCCGCTCGCGGCGAACAGCCAGGACTGCATCGTAGAGCACGCGGTCGTGTCCCCAGCGCTCGAACGATTGCTCCTGAGTTTTGGAGAATCCGAAGTCCACCTCCGTGCCCCAGAGCTGTCTTGCGCCGTAGTATTCGTCGGCCTTCAGCAGTTCATTGGTGCGGATAATTCCCAGCGCATCGTACGCGTCGGCCGACATGGCGTTCTGCCCGCCTTCGCCGCGATTCAGCGTCAGCAGCGTAGCGCGCGCGCCCAGCCCGCGACTCAGATAAGTCAGCAGCGCGCCGTCCTCGTCGTCCGGATGCGCCACAATCATCATCACGCTTGCCGTGGTTTCCAGCCGCCGCAACGATTCGTCCAGTGCCGCTTCGCCGCGATCTTCTGGCAGGGACAATGCAATCTCGTTCGGTTCCAAATTTGGAATTGCCGCAAGGCCTTGTCCCGCCGGCACAGATTCTTGCGCCGCCGCGCGATGCGTCCCTGTCAGCATCAGCCCCGCAAGGACCGCGCCCATCACTGCTCGTTGAACTCTCTCGAATCGAATCATATCTCCCGTCAGTGTACAATCCGGGGAGCGCAACAGCCTCATGAATTTGCCCAACTCCAACTCCGCCAGCACCCTCCAGCGCCGCATCGGCCTGCGCTCGGCTGTGGCCTTCAACATGCTTGAGATGATCGGCGTCGGCCCGTTCATCACGCTGCCGCTGGTGATTGCCGCCGCTGGTTACCGGCTCTCGGTGTGGGCCTGGGTGCTGGGCGCGGCCCTCGCCGTGGCCGATGGCCTGGTGTGGGCCGAACTGGGCGCGGCCTTCCCGCGCGCCGGTGGCTCTTACGCATTTCTGCGCGAAATCTACGGCCCCAATCGCGCCGGCAACTGGCTCAGCTTTCTCTACGTCTGGCAGGTGAGCTTCACCGCGCCGCTCTCCATCGCATCCGGCTGCATCGGGCTTTCGAGCTTTCTCGCCTGGTTCTGGCCAGGGCTCGACGCCTCCCCCGTCGCCGCTTGGCCGGCCTTGCTCTACACCAACTTCGCCGCGGCCTCTGCCTGCCTGCTGGTCACCGCGCTGCTCTATCGCAATCTCTCGTCCATCACGCGCCTCGCATGGGTGCTCTTTGCCGGGGTTCTCGCGGCTATTGCCGGAGTCATTGTCTCCGGTTTTTACCACGCCGCGGCCACCGGCGGCTGGCAGATGCCGGCATCAGGCGCGCTGTCAATCCCCGCGGCGCTCGGCGGCCTTGCACAGGCCACGCTGCTGACTACTTATTGTTACTGGGGCTACTACAACATCTGCTTTTTGGGCGGCGAAGTGAAGCGGCCCGAGAAGACCATTCCGCGCGCCATTCTGCTCTCAGTGCTCTTCGTTGCGGCGTTTTACGTGGCCATGAACCTGGCCGTGCTGCCTGCGATACGCGATTTTGGGCGCCACGCCGCTTCGCACGGCGCCGCAGGGGCCTCTATCCGCGTGCAACTGGTGGCCGACATCGCCGCTTCCGCCTTTGGCAGCCTGGCTGGCCGCCTGATGGCCGCGCTCATCGTCTGGACAGCCTTCGCTTCGGTCTTCTCGCTGCTGCTCGGCTACTCCCGCGTGCCTTACGCCGCCGCACGCGACGGCAACTATTTCCGCTTTCTCGCCGCCGTCCATCCGCGCTACAACATTCCTCACCGCTCGCTGGTCGCTTTGGGACTGGTCGCCATGGCCTTCTGTTTCTTCTCTCTTGTGCAGGTCATTACAATGCTGGTGATTACGCGCATCCTGCTGCAATTCCTGCCGCAACAGGTGGGTGTAATGCTGCTGCGCATTCAACGGCCTGAGCTTGAGCGGCCTTTCCGCATTCCGCTTTATCCGTTGCCGCCGCTCATCGCACTTGTGGGATTCATCGTCATGCTGGTCAACCGCGGCCACTACCTGGTAGAACTGGCCGTTGCCGCGGCAATCGCCGTCTCCGGCACGCTGATCTACCTCATCCGCGCCCGCAGTCTCGGCCAATGGCCGTTTGCATCGAAGAACGAACCGCAGCGCCAATAGCCGAAAGTGTCTTAAATCTGTGTTGACGGGACTTTGCGGGACAGGGAATGGCCTCAAATCGGCGTTGATGCCAACTTCGAGCACATCGAGCGACGCTATTTTGCGACTGTCTTCTTATCCTTCATCCATTCGATAAAATCATCCAGGGGAGCAGAGAAGTATTTGTGTGCTCCTTTGGGCTTCCAGAGAATACTTGAAGGCTTCACTCGAAGTTCGCCAACCTTGTTCTGGCTTTCCTTTTCGTAGATGAAATGGTCGTACGACTCTGGTTCGCCAAAGACGTTCACTGAACTTGGCATATTTTTTCTTCTCCTGGTGCGACGCTTCGCTGATTTTGGAAGGCGCGATAATTGTTTCACATGCTGCATGTAATGGGAAGGCAAACTTGAGCCAGGCGGGGAGGTGGCCCTCTCATCGACCCCGAAGAATCGAGATGAGTCTTGAGAAGCTTTAGGCGAGTGGCCCATCCTTGAACTAACCACAAAGGCCGGTGCCCCATCCATTCCGCGCCTTTTGCGGAATGGGTGGGAGAGCACAAATCCTCAAGCGGCGGCTTCCATCGCAAAATTTCTATGGCATGCCCTTTGTTTTTAGCAAATAAGTCCGGCATCACCGGAAAATCTTGTAACGTCCAGTCCTGCCATTGTGTCTAATGATTGTGTTCAGCACTTCCCCGTGCGAGGTCACCCCATGCTCATCGGCAAACCGCCCGACATTCCCTCCTCGGAGATCACTCTCCGAGCCGAATACGACCGCTACATGAATCGCCGCCGATTCCTGCGCACAGCCGCATCCACTGCCGTAGCCGCGATGGGCGTCGAGCGGCTGGTCGAGGTCTTTTCGCCGCGCGTTGCCGCGCAGGCCGGCACAAAACTTAATACCGTGAAGAGCCCGCTCACCACCACCGGCGAGCAACTCACCAGCTTCGAAGACATCACGCACTACAACAACTTCTACGAATTTGGAGTAGAGAAGGACCAGCCCGCGAAGAACGCCGGGGGCCTGCCCACCCGCCCATGGACCGTGCGCATCGACGGCAAGGTGAAGCAGCCGAAGACCTTCGATATCGACACGCTGCTCAAGCTGCGCCCGCTCGAAGATCGCGTCTATCGCCATCGCTGCGTCGAGGCATGGAGCATGGTCATTCCCTGGGTCGGCTACTCGCTCTCGGAGTTCATCAACCAGTGCGACCCGCTGCCCAGCGCAAAATACGTTCAGTTTCTCTCCTACTACGACCGGCACGTGGAGAAGTGGACTGGCGAGTCGACCATCTCCTGGCCCTACTCCGAGGGGCTGCGCATGGACGAGGCCATGAACCCGCTCACGCTGCTGACTTTTGGATTGTATGGCGAGGTGCTGCCCAATCAGGATGGCGCGCCGGTGCGCATCGTCGTGCCGTGGAAGTACGGCTTCAAGTCGGCGAAATCAATTGTCGCCGTGCGCTTCCTCGATAAGCAGCCGCCCACCACATGGAACGACCAGGGGCCCAGCGAATACGGCTTCTATTCCAACGTCAATCCCAATGTGGACCATCCTCGCTGGAGCCAGAAAACCGAGCGCCGCATCGGCCAGCCCTTCTACGCGCAGCGCCGCACCACTTTGATGTTCAACGGTTACGGCGACCAGGTTGCATCGCTCTATAGCGGAATGAATCTGCGGAGAGACTTTTGAAGCACAAAACGGGGGATGAATTTCGATGGTGAGTCCCAAGGCGATGGGAGTTGCGTCAGGGCGCGACTTCACGGGCTGCGGAAAAGCTTAAAACCGGGGAGAGGCGGGGGTTTCAACCCCCCATAAAGCTCCGCAAGATCATGGCGGGCTTTAGCCGCTGAGGGAGTCTTCACTGCGCCAGTATGACTTGCGCTGGGATTCTTTAAGTTTGACGGCCTATAACCCCACTTTTGAAGGAAACGAAGCGAGAAGACCTCGGTTTGACGGGGTATAACCCGACTTTTGAGGCTGAACCCTCAAATCGAAGGGGAAAAAGCGTCAATTTCGCGCAAAAAACGTCATTTTTGCGCCCAAAAGCGCCAATTTTCGACTAAATATCTCCGATTTTCATGCACCTTCAAGTACACTCACTTCATACTCAACTGTGACTCTGCACATTCACACACTATGAAAAGATCGACGCTTCTTACACTCAAAACCCTCACTTGGCTGGCCTGCCTTTGGCCGCTTGGCTCGCTCCTTTGGGGCGCAATCAACAACAATCTGGGCGCCGATCCCACGGCGACGATCACCTTTGCCACCGGCCTGGCAACGCTGCGCCTGCTCACCATCTCGTTGGCCATTACGCCGGTGCGCCGCCTTTCGCCGCGTCTCGGCTGGCTCATCAAATTCCGCCGTCTGCTGGGTCTCTTCGCGTTCTTCTATGCCACGCTCCATCTGCTCACTTACGTAGCACTCTACGCCGGCTTCGACGTGAACGCGATGGCAGCCGACATCGCCAAGCGCCGCTACATCACTGCTGGAGTGGCTGCGTGGCTGCTGCTGTTGCCGCTGGCCGCGACCTCGACGAATTGGGCTATCCGCAAGCTGGGCGGCAAGCGCTGGAACCGGCTGCACAAGCTTGTTTATGCGGCCGCTGTTTGCGGAGTCATTCACTACTGGTGGCAGGTGAAGCCGGGCGTTCTAACGCCGATAACAATGACCGTGATTCTGGCTGTGCTTCTCGCTGCCCGGCCCATCCAAACCTGGGTGCAACGGCGCAAAGCGCGCGTGGCCTAGCCGGCCCCTTCCAACTCTGCGTCGCCAGCAGGCCCCTCTAGCAGCAGGCGTATTCTAGGCGTAGCGAATCATGATATCCCTGAGGATATTTTTATGAAAGCGTTCAATTCGATGCGCCGCGATTTCTTGCGCACCGGCAGTTTAGGCATGGCCGCTGCCGCCATTCCAGCCGTTTCTCTCGCAGCCACGGGACAGGACAGTACCCCGGCAGGCGAGCCAGCCCGCAACCTCTTTGACGTACGCAAATACGGCGCGACGGGGGACGGGAAAACGCTGGATACAGATGCCGTGAACCGGGCAATCGAAGCGGCGGCGGGCCGCGGCGGCGTAGTTGTCTTCCCGGCAGGATCGTATCTTTGTTTTTCGATCCACTTGAAGAGCCAGGTTCATCTGCTCCTGGAGCAGGGCAGCGCAATCGTGGCCGCCGATTCCCCGATGCCCGGCGACCAAACCGGCTATAACGGCGGAGTCTACGACAACGCCGAGCCGAACACGGCCTGGGACGCCTATCAGGACTACGGTCATAACCACTGGCATAACTCGCTCCTGTGGGGCGAAGACATTCACGACGTCAGCATTACAGGCCCGGGTTTGATCTGGGGCAGGGGGCTCTCGAACGGTCGCGGACGCAAAGGAGACGGCGCGCCCTTCAAAGCCGAACAGGCAGGCGCGGCCAACAAGGCCATCGCGCTCAAGAATTGCCGCAATGTTCTTTTGCGCGACTTCGCAATTCTCAAGGGCGGCCATTTTGGACTTTTACTGACCGGCGTCGATAACCTGACCATCGACAATCTCAAGATCGATACCGACCGCGACGGCATCGACATCGATTGCTGCCAGAACGTGCGCGTCTCCAATTGCACGGTCAACTCGCCCTGGGACGACGGCATTTGCCCGAAGTCGAGTTATGCCCTGGGTTATGCAAGGCCCACCAGGAATGTGACCATCTCCAACTGCTGGGTTACCGGGTGGTACGAATTGGGTTCGGTGCTGGACGGAACCTTCAAGAAGTTTGCGCAGGGTGCTGTTCCCCACCAGACAGGCCGTATCAAATGCGGCACGAAATCCAATGGCGGCTTTATCAACATCACCATCTCCAATTGCGTATTCGAAGGCTGTCAGGGTTACGCATTGGAGTCGGTCGATGGCGCGCTGCTGGAGGACATAACCATCAGCAATACGACCATGCGCGACCTTGCCTCTGGTCCCATTTTCATGCGCCTGGGTGCGCGCTTGCGTGGTCCCAAAGAAAGCACAAAAGTGGGAACACTGAGGCGTATCCTCATCAGCAACCTCGAATGCTACAACGCCCCGCAAAAAGTCAGCTCGATTCTTAGCGGTATTCCGGGCTATCCGATTGAAGATGTGAAACTCTCCAACATCTACATTGAGACGGTTGGCGGCGCAACGGCCGAGATGGCCCAAATACAACCGCCCGAGCTCGAAGCCGCGTATCCGGAGCCAAGGATGTTCGGGCCGATGCCGGCATCCGGGTTCTTTTTGCGGCATGTGCGCAATGTGGAAATGAGTCATGTGGAGATAGCGAATGCAGTCGCCGATGCGCGCCCCGCGTTCCACCTGACGGATGTTGAGCGCGCGGATTTCTTCGCCGTTACGGCTCCGCGCGGTGCGGACGGCGCTTTTGCTTTGCACGATGTGAAAAACCTGCGCATTGGCTGGAGCCGCGCTGCCGCCGACGCAAGCCTGGATAAGGTCGATAGCAAGATGTTGTGAGCCTTCGCGAGGGCAAAGACTGCCCGCTGCGAGTTCAGGCTTCTGGGAATCGCAGCACAGCCTGCGCAACGGGATGATAGCTTCTCCGATGCAGCGGAGTTGGTCCCAGCCTTGCGAGGGCGGCCAGATGCGCCGGGCAGCCGTAGCCCTTGTGCTGCGCCAGACCATAACCGGGATACTCGCCGTCCAACTCCACCAGCAACCGGTCCCGATGAACCTTGGCCAGCACGCTGGCCGCTGCAATGGAGAAGCTGATTGAGTCGCCTTGAATAACGGCTCTCTGCGGGCACTCCCAGTCGATAGTGTCGCGGCCGTCAATGAGCAGAAAGTCGGGGCTGAGCGCCAGTCGCTCGACGGCGCGCCGCATGGCCAGCAATGACGCCTGGCGAATGTTGATGCGGTCGATGGTCTCCGCGTCCACCTCTGCGATTGCGAATGCTATGGCGTTGGCGCGTATCTCCAGGTTCAGCTTGTTGCGCTTTTTTTCCGAGAGCCTTTTTGAGTCGGTCAGCCCATCAAACGGAAAGCCGGAAGCCAGGACCACCGCGGCAGCGACCACCGGCCCGAAGAGCGGCCCGCGGCCCACCTCATCCAGTCCGGCAATGCGCATCGCACCGCGTCCGCGCGCGGCCTCTTCCAGCGTCCATCCGCAAACCGGGGCTTTGACCATGTTCTCAGTATAGAAACCGGTCGAGCGCGGCCGCCGGCTATCTCGCTCGAAGAGGAATCGAAGCGGGATCGCTTTTCCAACTTTCAACTTTGTTATTGCGAAAAGATACTTCAGAGCCGCCGTATTGGAACTTGTCTTCAGTAAGTGTCGTGGGAGTTCCCTGAACCGCCAAAACTATATCTCTGGATGAGCCAATCGTAAAATACTCCGGGCTCGGATTAATCGTATATTGCGGCCACAGCTTCACTCGAATCACGGATGCGCCAGAATCGATTCGCCAACCGACGACAAAGCCGTCTTTAAGATACAACTCGGATTTGCCGTAAACCAGCTTATCTTCCGAGGCTGCAGTTGGAGTGCCTTGCTGGGCCAGCACGTCGTCTTTGGTGGAACCAACGGTAATATACGACTTTGTGGCGTTTGCTGCGGGCTGAACGCTCGAGGTTGCGGCACGAATCTTTCCCGTTTGAACACGAGTCGAATTTCTGGGCGCGGGCTGATCGGCGCTCGGGTCTGTTTGCTGTTCCTGCGAAGACTCTCGCGGATCCAGGCTCTGCAAGTCCTTCTTGATCATTTCCAGCAAGGATTCCTCGGGCGCGTTCGCGCCACCGCGCAGATTGGAGGGTTTGACATTGGCTGCCTGTGCGGCTCCGGGTTCAAGAGATCTTAGACCTGCCCAGATTGATATGCCGATGAATAGGACGACGATGAGAGCCGCAATCTTCAAGAGAGTTTTGGGCTTTGGCAGAATCCTGGCGAGCGATTTGATCCCTTCTTCTTCCGGTAAAAGGGAAAACGCATTTGGACTCAGGCTAGGCGCTTGATTGTTCTCAGCGGGCTTTACATCTGTCGATTGTCCGTCAGGGGCCTTGCAGCACGCCACATAACATGGCCGTTCCTCATGGTATCGCTCGCTAGAGGTCGAAGTAAGAAAATAGAATGCGGTAGTGATATCCTTCAGCTTTTCTTCGGCCGCATCTTTCAGCTTCTGGTCGTCTTGAAAATTCTCCGGGCTCCAGGCCTTGGCGAGCAGGCGATGGGCGCTTCTGATTTGACTCTCCGTCGCGTCCGTTTGAACCCCAAGAACCTGAACAGCCTCACACCGTGGACACTGCTTGTACCCGGCATCAATCAAACTTCCACACGAACAGGTATTCATGGCCCAATAAACCTTGCCCTTCACTCTAGTTTGGGATTTGCCCAATTATAGTCGAGCCCGACGCGGCGTGCTGACACATAAACTGAGGAATCCGTAGAATAAACATATCGACGCTTTTAGGGAGTTCAATGGCTTTTGCGGAAAAATACGACGTGGTGGTAATCGGCGCGGGACACGCCGGGTGCGAGGCGGCCTTGGCGGCCTCGCGCATGGGCATGAAGACGGCGCTCATCACCATGAATATGGACCTGATAGCCCAAATGAGCTGCAACCCGGCTGTCGGCGGCGTGGCAAAAGGGCACCTGGTTCGTGAAGTTGACGCTCTCGGCGGCGTGATGGGCGAAGTGGCTGACGCGGTGGGGATTCAGTTTCGTCTGCTGAACGCCTCGCGCGGGCCGGCGGTGTGGAGTCCGCGTGCCCAGTGCGACAAGCAACTCTATCGTGTGAAGATGCGCGAGGTGCTCGAAAGTCAGCCCGGTCTGCATATCCGGCAGGCTGAAGTGGTGGGGCTGATTGTCGAAGACAATGAGCAGAGGACAATGAGCGGCGGTCAGCGTCGGGTTTCGGGATTGAAGCTGCGCGATGGTCGCCAACTGTTGGCCGGGGCCACCATCATCACCACGGGCACGTTTCTGAACGGGCTAATCCACTGCGGAGAAGAGAGTTATCCTGCTGGGCGCAGCGGTGAACCAGCCTCTGTTCTGCTGGGCGAGGCGCTGCGTGCGCTGGGATTGCGGACCTGCCGGCTCAAGACCGGCACGCCGCCGCGGCTCGACGGCCGCACCATACGTTGGGAAGCCTTCGAGGAGCAGGCGGGCGACGCGGACCCCACACCCTTCAGCTTCAGAACCAAGAGAATTGTGCAGCCGCAGATCAGTTGCCACATCGCCTTCACCACGCCGGAGACTCTCCGCTTGATTCGCGAAAATGTGCATCGCTCGGCAATGTATTCCGGGCAGATTGCGGGCATCGGGCCGCGCTATTGTCCGTCCATTGAGGACAAGATCGTCAAGTTTCCCGACAAGACGCAGCACCAGTTCTTTCTGGAGCCGGAGGGGCTGAACACTCACGAGGTCTATGTCAACGGCATGTCCACCTCGCTGCCCATGGCTGTGCAGTGGGAGATTGTGCGCTCCATTCCAGGGCTGGAGGCGGCCGAAATGCTGCGTCCCGGTTATGCCATCGAGTATGACAGCGTGGACGCGACCGAACTGGATCGCGCACTACGCGTCAAGAGCATCGAAGGCCTATACCTGGCCGGGCAGATTAACGGCACCAGCGGCTACGAAGAGGCTGCTGGCCAGGGAATCATGGCCGGCATCAACGCCGCGCTCTGGCTCAAGGGCGATCCGCCTTTTACCATGGATCGGAGCGAGGGCTACATCGGCGTTCTGATTGACGACCTGATCTCCAAAGGAATCAACGAACCCTACCGAATGTTCACCTCGCGCGCCGAATTCCGCCTGCATCTGCGCATCGACAACGCTGACCGGCGTCTGACCCCTTACGGCCGCAGGCTCGGACTGATTGATGATTCGGCCTGGGCGGAGTTTGAACAAAAACAAACGAGAATGATGGCGTTTGAAAAGCTGCTCACCACACGCAAGGTTGATCCCGCCAGGTTGTCTGCCGCAGGCCTCGGTGAGCTGACTGCGACTGCCGGCCTGACCTGGGCGCAGCTGCTCAAGCGGCCCGAAGTCACAATCGAGCCGGTGATTGGAGCGCTTCGTGAAGACCTTGAAGTCGAACCGCTTCTAAAGGAGATGGCAGCTACTATCCGCCCTGACTGCGGAGAAAGCGCCAAAGCGGAAGCCATCGTCTTGCGCAGCAGCCTGCGCAATGAAGCTCGCGCCGTGGAGACCGAGATCAAGTTTGCCGGCTACCTGGAGCAGCAGAAGAAATCCATCGCCAAGCTGAAGGCCGCCGAGGCCGTTACGATTCCGGGGTGGCTTGAGTACGGCATCATCAGCGGACTTTCGCGGGAGATGCGCGAGAAGCTGGAGCGGGTGCGCCCCGGCACCATAGGCCAGGCCAGCCGCATCTCCGGCGTAACGCCGGCCGCGCTCAGCCTGGTGCATGTGTCGATTCGACTGCAGGGAGCACGCCGTCCGGCGGCGCAGCAAGCTGGCGCCGTGGCCGAAAGCGCGGAGGGCAATTGCTACTGAGTGCCCTTATCGCTCTTGCCTAAAAACGGAATGTGGAAAGGCATCTCGTCTTGGGAAGGCTTTTTGTGCTGCTTACCACCGACATCCAGTGGGAGCTTGGTGCGCTGCGAGTTGATGCACACCCAGCCGCCGTGAGTCTTTTCGAAGACATGGGTGAAGACACCCTTTTCGTCCACTTCGCCTGACCCGGCTTTGTGATGCAGCACGTAAGTGCCGTTAGCCACCGCGATGTCGCCCACCGCGCGCACCGCAATCACCTTCTGATCGAGATGGAGGGTTTTGTCTTCGAGGGTAATCAGTTGGGCCAGTTGCTGGTTGCGGGTGGTGATGTCGCCGCCGGCTGAAACATCCACGAACAAGGGAGAGAGCACCAGTTCCAAGCCATACTGATCGCGCATGTTGATGGCGGTGGACCAGGAGTCTTCAATCTTCTGGAACTCGTGTATCTGCGGGCTTTCGGCCGAGGTTGCGGCAGATTGGGGCGCGGTCGCAGCCGGCGTCGAAGCCGGATTCTGGGCCACAACAAAGCAGCAAGAAAGCAGGAAGACAGAAAAAACAGCCACGAGACGGGTCATAAGCACCATGAACTCCAGCCAAACAGTTGTGAGAGATCAGGGGTCAGTTGCCGTGAATCCGGCCACCTTGGGGGGAGGCCTGTTCCCTGTTCCCTATGCCCTTTCATTCGATGATAGCTCTTGGACTCGGCCTAAAGGACTTGGGGAGCACCAAAACAGTGAAAATCACTGAACCTTAGCACAGCGTCTGGAGCCGCTCAGGTTCGTGAAGTGTAACCAGCGAGTCCTCAATCGAGATCCAGCCCTCCTTGCGGAACTGGCCCAGGGTGCGGGTGACGGTTTCGCGGGTGGTGCAGGCCATGGAGGCCATCTCTTCGTGAGTCAGCAGCAGTGGGAAGCGGAAGCCGCCGCCATCCAGGTGCTCGCCGATCTGGTGGGCCAGTTCAAGGAGCAAACGCCCCAGGCGGGCGGCCACGGTCTCGGCCAAGGCTATGCGGCAGGCGTCTTGCAGGGCAAAGCGGTACTCCTGACAGATGCACTGAACGGCGCGCATCTGGGCCTCTTTGTGAGTTCGCAGAAAGACGAGAAACCGGTCGCGCTCCACGGGACGGAGCTGCGCGGCGGTCAATGATTCGGCTGAAACCTCGTAGACGCCATGCGAAAGAACCGCGTACAAGCCCAGCATTGAACCCGGCCCCGCCACGCGTACGATCATTTGTTTATCTTGAAGGCGTCCGGCGGTGAGCTTGAGATAGCCGCCGCAAATCAGGTAGAGACAACGCGCATCTTCGCCCTGTGTGAAAAGCGGGGCCTGGGCAGGAAGCGCGATGGTGCTGGTGGCAAGTTCAAGATCCGCCAGCACGGCGCTGCCCAGCGAGCAGAACCAGCCCGGGCGACGATTTGAGCAGGCCGCGCATCCCACCGGAACCTGGCGGGCGATGTGCTTTTGCCGTCCTTGTACTGTAGCCGAAATCTCTGTGTGCGCCATGGCCTTGCCCCGTCTGCCGCTGGTTCGATCTCTCCAGCTCGGCCCTTGAATCGAACCCTCCACGCAGAGGGAAAGCCGATCCCGAGGTGAAAACTACCCTGGCCTCCCTGGGGGAAGAGACACATATCTTATAGAGAGTCTGCCGCAGCCGTCGCGCTAATGATGTGACGGTCCTCACGCATATGACCGAGCTCGGAAAATGTGATCTAGACTCGGCACCTAGCCTTCAAGACCATGAATTGTTCTGTTCCGGATGTCGATAGAGCGCCAGACGCCAATTGTGAAATTCCTTGACGGCCGAAGGGCCTAAAGCAGTAAACTGTGGCGCTGCTCCGTCTGCGAGGGGGCCAAGTGTCCGATTTTGCTCAGCGGAAAGGCCATATTCATGTTCTGCTTACGCGAGGAGAGTTCCGTTGCATCCTTGCATTTCTGGTTTCAGGGGATGGCTTTATCGTTGCCCGAACCGTTGGCACTTAATGGCCGCACCCGGAAATTCGATTGCTTCCGGTCGCCTACATCACTTAAGTTTAAGAGATTCAACCCCTGGAACCCCACGTTAACGAACGTGACGGACATCACCGAAAGCCCTTGTGAGGAAGACGTAATCTCTCGGTCATGAGTGATGCTCCGCACAAAATGCAGCTTCCGCGACAGGGTGGATGAGACAGTTGCCGCCAGAGCGGCGGTCCCGAGAAGGGGCCTCTTGATTCTGAATGGATGAGCGCCGGTAAGATTGTTTGCAGAAGTAGCTATGAGAGCACATGAGGCGGTATTCAATGCATAGAAATTGGCCTGTTACGCAATTGCCGATAAGTGCGGCTCCGGGCAAGAGGCCGGGGTTGCGAGTTGGTTTCATGTTACTGCTGGGCGCAGGTATGCTGTGCGTCCCGGTGCTGGCGGCTCCCGCGCCCGGCGCCAAGCCGGCTACCGCGCAGACCAAAGACACTGCGGCCGCGGATTATGTGGGCACTGAAACCTGTGCGACCTGCCACGCAGAAGTGGCGAAAGGGTTCGCCAACAATCCTCACACCAAGCTGGCCCTTGAACACGGCAAGAATGGGGTCACCTGTGAGAATTGTCACGGAGCAGGCAAGGGACACGTTGAGGGCGGCGGCGACATAACCAAGATTTTCGACCCTGCCAAAGCTACACCCAGTGAAGTCAATGCTAATTGCCTGGGTTGCCACGCCGGCACGCACCCCAACTTTGATCGTTCGCCCCATGCCAAGGCGGGGGTTAGCTGCATCAGTTGCCACAACGTCCACAAGAGCGCCACACCGGAGTTCCTGCTGAAGGCGTCAGAGCCCACGCTCTGCTTTCAGTGCCACACTGACGTGAAGCCGGCGTTCGGTATGCCGTTCCACCATCCGGTGAACGAAGGTGTCGTCAAGTGCAACGACTGTCATGACGTTCATGGCACCTTTGGGAACAACAATGTAAGGTCTACGGCCGATCAGAATGCTATCTGCACCAAGTGCCATACGGATGTGCGCGGTCCTTTCGTGTACGAACATGCCGCGGTCAAGGCAGAGGGATGCCTGGCCTGCCACACACCGCACGGCTCGCAGAATGCGCGGCTGCTGAATATGCCGAACATCAACGGATTGTGCAACCAGTGCCATAGCCCGGTCTCGGCTGGTACGGTTCACGGAATGAGCGCAGGATCGGCAGAAATCACGCCCTGCATCAGCTGCCACACCTACATTCACGGGTCCAATATCAACGCCGCATTCCTGAGGTAATGGAGCTCGGCCACGTCATCCAGATCCATCGGGTGGCGCGGCCGGATCCTGCGACAACCTGGCACGAAGGTTAAGGATCTTTTGGGACACGAGTTCAAGATTTTCGATGTAAGCGACAATGCGTTTTTTCAAGTGAGGCTTCATATGAGGAACACAGGCTGGTTTTTCCGGCTGTTCAATCAACAGCCCGCAACCGCAATGATCCAGCGCATAGCTGGGGGCGTTGGAGTAGCCGTTTTGCTGATGATGACGGACATGGCTATCGCCCAAAATCCGACCGCGCAAGTTGCGACGCCGGATTCACAGATGTCCATTCCTGATGGGTATTCAGCCCACGGGACCGTGGACCTGGGCGGACACAAGGTCGCCATCAAGGGCAGCAACGCCATGTACGACACGCTGGTCAATATTCAGTCCGGACCGCGCGTGCTTGGCGAGACCTTTGAGATGCATGCGCTGCCAGGCAACAAGAACCCCCTGTTCGATTCGCTGAGCGCCATCGGCACCGGGTTCGGCGGCGATCCGGACAGCTACAACAAGCTGGACTTCCACAAGGGCAAGATTTACGAGTTCTCGGGGATGTTCCGCCGCGACCGCGATTATTTCGATTACGATCTGCTGGGCAACCCGAATATTCCTTCGGGGCAGTCGATTCTAATTGGAACCACGGCCGCGCCCGTTGGCTCGCTACCCTGGCCGCAGGTCAAGCAATCGCCGGTGATGTTCAATGCGGTGCGCCGGATGACGGACACCGACCTCACCCTCTTTCCGCTTTCGAAGTTGACCCTTCGTGTGGGATACTCGCAGAGCATCATGCAGGGACCGTCTCTGAGCCCCAGCGGATATCAGTTCGCCACGGGAGATGCCATTCTCTCGGAGTTCCAGCGCAACAGCACCGATGATTTCACGGGAGCGGTCGACTGGAAGCCAATCGCGGGCACCAAGCTGACTTTTGAAGAGGAAATCGACCACTACAAGGCGGACTCTTACTTCACGCTCGCCCCCAGCGACTTCATCGTGCAGGAGGGGGATGGAACTAAAGTGGCGCTGAACAACTTTGACAGCTTGACGCCTCTTAAGGATACTTGCGACACATACGCTTTGGGAGCAAATGCGGTTTTATCGCCGGCGCAACCCGGTGGCCTGCCCGTCATCAGCCCGTTCTGCAACGCTGTATCTAGCTACTCGCGCACGCAACCGACCCGCGTTCTCTATCCCACGGAGACTTTCCGGCTGCAGAGCACGAGCATCAAGAACATCAGCATGAACGGTGATTTGCGCTATACCAAAGCAAACATGAAACTGCCCAACTACTCCGACAGCTACCAGGGTCTAAGTGAGACGGCCGTGAAAGGCCCGCCGGCGGGCTATTATGGCGTCCGCTCGGCTACGTATACGGCTGCCGCGAACGCACAGCGCGACGTCGTAGCTTTCGACTATGGCATCACCTGGCAGGCGACGAAGACCGTTAGTCTCTCCGATCAGATTAACTTCTCCAACGTCCACCAGCCGGGAACCACCACCATGACGGCTTTGACCTCGCAGACGACGCCCACCGATACGGCGGCGTCCTTTGGCAATGCAGGTATCAACTACACAGGCACGCTGATTCCGATTTACGCCGCTCCCGGAGCTTCCACTTTTGAAGGCAGCGGTACTGTCGGTGTCGCCTCGCCCGACTACTTTGGCCAGAAGTTCTTGACCAATAACCTGACTGCGACCTGGGACGCCACGTCTCGCGCCACGCTCTCGGCCACTTATCGCTACGGCACGCATTCAATTGTTCAAGGCGCTGCCACTGGCGCGGCCAGCTCCGTGATTACCATTAACGAAGACGGTGGAATCTTCAACGTCGCATTGCGTCCCGCTAACAATTGGGATGTCAACGGCACAGCCGAGATTCTCTACTTTGACAACGCATTCACCCCGGTTGGTCCGAGGCAATCGCGGCACTACAGGGCGCACACGATGTACAAACCAAGGCCTTGGGCGACGCTGTCTGGCGCGTTCAACGACCTGGAACGGCACAACAACACAAACAACAATCAGGCCGTTGTGGCGTTGTTCACTCTTCCTTCAGCAACTCCAGCTCCAAACGGAACCGCGTCAACCGGTACCCCGTTCGAAGGCCCGCTCCAGCATGAGGATCACAGCAGGGTTTACAGTCTGGGCGCGGTGCTGGCGCCAAACGAGCACTATGGGCTCGATTTCGATTACGCCTATAGCGACGTGTATGCATCTACCAACATCTGCTACCTAAATGGCGCCACGGCCACAGTACCCGGAGCAGTGCAAAGTGCCACCAGTACCGTATGCCCATACGTATACGGAAGAGGCGCTACGGGCATTACGGAGGTCAATGACTCCGCGCTCTCGGATTGGTTCGGCAGGGACTTCTCGGATGCTCCCACCCAGTCCGGTTCGGTAGCAGTTGCGCTCTCTCCCATTGACAAGCTCCACTCCAACATCGGTTATCGCATCAGCTCAGTGAACGGTACTCGGTTCTTCAACGATGCCCGCGATGTCAATGGATCGCTGGTATCGGCCTATCAGACTCCCTTTGTCAATCTTGCATGGACGGTTCATACCGGATTGGTCTTGAAAGCGGAATACAACTACTTCAACTACGGCGAGGGCGGTCCTTCCGGATCGCAGTACTGCAGCACGTCCACGGGCTATGCGGTGACGGCAGGCCAAACGACGCCGGGAACCCCGCCGACAGTTGTTCCATGTACCTCACTAACCGCTCCAACCGGCCTCACCGAATCACCAGCCGGTGCGACCGCACCCAGAGACTTCCATGCAAATAACCTGACCTTCGGTATTCATTTCGCGTTCTGATTCCGAGTGTTGATCGACTAAGGCGCAACCGGCGCAGTTCCCTTGATGCAAGGGGGTTGCGCCGATTGTGCGAGATGCCATCTTGTTGAAGTTTCGCTGGCCGTTCCAGCGCTAACGCCGGCCGCCGGAGTTAAAGTAGAAGTAAGCAAGCACTCGGCAGGGGATTCTCCCGCGCGACCCGCCGACAGAATATCAAGGAGATCTGCAATGACAAAGATGAACCGTTTCCTGTTGGTGTTGGCCGCAGTAGTGTGTTTGGCTGGCGCCGTGAGCTCCGCCCAATCCGGCGGCGAAGCAACCTACAAAGCTAAGTGCGCAATGTGCCATGGAGCCACGGGCGTCCCCAGCGCGGGGATGGCCAAGGCGATGGGCATCTTGCCCGTCTCCGATCCGGCTATCAAGAAGCTGACCGCGGCCGAGATGTTTACTGCCGTTAAGAACGGCAAAGGCAAGATGAAGCCCATTGCCGGGCTCACCGACGCGCAGATCAAGGACGCTGTGGCTTACTATCGCGGCTTGAAGTAAGGTTACAATCGGAACGAAAGGTCAAGACAAGGCCCGCCATCCTCGGCGGGCCGTCCATTTGAGAGTGGAGGCAAAGTGCCAGTGTTTCAGAAATTCCGCGAGAGTTGGGTGCGTCCGGCGCTGTTCTTCGGCAACAATCCCATCAGCCTGGCCGGCGGAGCCATCACCACAGCCTCCGGCGTGACCATGGTCGCCTATTGGCTGGTGGAGATCTTTGGCCGCTCCAATGACAACCCTTACCTGGGCATCATCTTCTTCCTGCTTCTGCCGGGTGTGTTCATAGCTGGACTGGCGCTGATCCCCATAGGCGTGTGGGTGCGCCGCAGAAAGCTGCAAAAGGCCGGGCAGATTCCGGCCGAATTTCCCAAAATCGATTTGAACGACCGAATCTTCCGCCATGGGCTGGATATCGTTCTGGTGGCTACCATCATCAATCTGCTGGTGGTCTCAGTCGCCAGTTATCGCGGTGCAGCCTATATGGATTCGCCACAGTTCTGCGGCCAGTCCTGCCACGTGATGCACCCGGAGTACACGGCCTACAAGATCTCTGCGCACTCGCATGTGGATTGTGTAGCCTGCCACATCGGCTCAGGCGCGGCTTCGTACTTTGCCGCGAAGGTGAACGGCAGCAAGCAGCTTCTTGAGGTCACATTCGATCGTTATCCCACGCCGATTCCTTCGCCGGTCGAGAGCCTGCGCCCGGCGCGCTACATCTGCGAGGGCTGCCACACGCCGGCCCGGTTCGTTGGCGAAAAGCTGCTGGTGAAGTCGAGCTTTGCCGACGACGAAAAGAATACCGAGACCCAGACTGTGGTCGTGCTGCACCTTGGCGGTCTCGATGGACTCTCGCATCTCACCGGAATTCACGGCGTTCACCTCGGCCACATCGAGTACATCGCTACCGATCCTACGCGAACCGCCATACCTTGGGTGCAGAAGCGGAACGCCGACGGCTCAGAGACGGTCTATGCCGCGTCCGCGCTGAATGGCGCAACTCCCAAAGGCGAGCGGCGATTGATGGATTGCATAGACTGCCACAATCGCGCGGCGCACACCTTTGTGACTGCGGAGGAAGCCCTCAATCAGGCTATGGCCGACGGCCCAGTGAGTCCGGAGCTGCCCTGGATTCACAAAGAAGGGTTGGTGCTGCTGAAGGCCACTTACGCCAGCCAGGACGAGGCGCGCACGAAGATTCCCGCGCAGCTTGAAGCTTTCTATCGCTCCGAGCATCCCGAGGTGCTAACCACCAAGGCGGCGCTGGTCAAATCCGCGGGCAACCAACTCGTGACCCTCTACAACCAGAATGTCTTTCCCTATATGAAGGTAACGTGGGGAACGCATCCCAACCACATCGGACACATGAGCTATCCAGGCTGCTTCCGCTGCCACGATGGCGATCACGCTGCCAAGGATGGTTCGGCCATTCCTCAGGATTGCGCGGTCTGCCACAACCTTCTGGCCGTGGACGAATCCAAGCCCAAAGTCCTCTCCGATCTCGGCATTCAATAACAGCGCAACCCAGGATCCGGTCAGCGTTCGGCAGTGCCTATAGCGCAAAGAATCGCACGGCGCCGAGCGCGACCGCCCAAAGCAAAATTTGCACTCCGAGCGTAGGCAACTTTTGCTTAAGCGAGTGTGAACCTACTACTAAGAACGCGAAGATAATCGGCAGCTGTGTGACCATCAGGATCTGGAAAATATGAGCCTGCCAGCCTTCATCGGCCTGCGGGTGGAGCCTGAATTCAATGGCGCCTTCGATGACGAGCGCTAAGGAAATCAGCGACATCACAATCGGAGCAATACCGCAGAACCGGATCAACTTGCTCGACCAAATCATCGGACTGTCCCCCTTTGGGATGACCGGAATCTCCCTGTAGCTGAGACTTTGTGTCTCGCGTTCCCATTCTCGTGCCAGTCTACCTCGTTTCCCAGCAGACTGCTTTCCGTTCCCCCACAGGGTACGGACCCCAACCCCGATGTGGTAGGCTGGCTTGTCAGTTTGAAGGAGCCAGATATCTCATGTCTTCCAGCCATCCTTTCCATTTCAATCTTGTAGTCGCGGCCCATGCCGCCATGATCGAGCACGGTTTCC
>Ga0187847_10000591_pt1 | contig 38695 bp, 34 predicted proteins | sample June2016WEW_4_10_FD_132458 | JGI IMG/M metagenome (GOLD analysis project Ga0187847, IMG submission 132458) | Peatland microbial communities from SPRUCE experiment site at the Marcell Experimental Forest, Minnesota, USA - June2016WEW_4_10 | ecosystem: Environmental > Terrestrial > Soil >...
AAGAACCAAGGAAGCACTGGAAATAGCCATCGCCGAAGCAATCCGGATGATCACTCCAGACAACGCAAAGGCATGGTTCCATCACTGCATTAACAGTCTACAGTAATTCCTAAAATGCTCTAGATGAGGATTGGCCGGGTGCCTCGGTCAACTTGCGGTTGGGCAACCATTTTCTTCTGCCGCAAAGTCCGCCTTTACCGTTTATCGCGCTCGATGGTGCAAAACTGAATCAAACAAGAGTCCATGTGCCTTGGGAGACTACTTGGTCCTACCCCCACATCACACTGTTCTTGGATCGACCGTGGAGTTCATCAAGCTGCCACTCGACCTTCCAGGGCAAATTCTGACCCGCTCCTCGATTGCGCTAACCTTCATCATTTTCGAGACCGCCCGTGGATCCACCCTGGATACAGGGGTTGCCTTACACTTGAAATCGCGAGCGTATCAAATACATCCGTCTGCCTACATCCAGGTACACCCATCGGACAACTCCTCCTTTTGACCGTTGATCTCACAGACGAAGAAAAGCAAAAGCCCGACACCCTAACCGGCAGCTACATCGGACCAGCCTTCCCTGAGGCTCCGACCTTTAAGCCCTTAGCGGGCAGTTGCAGAGGGTCCGGGCGCAAAGTCCCAAGGTTCCGGCTCTTCCAAAATGATCGGACGATCTATGCGCCCGCCGAGGGAGTTTCGCAACCGAATTGCTCGTTCGCATCACCGAAGGATTACATCTGCATGACATCCGTCGATATACTCTCCTAGAGAATGGTTTTGAGAAAGATCGAGCGTCCCCGAGGCCCCGATGACCACCGCCTACATCAACCGCATTGCCACGGCCGCTCCCCCTCACGACGTTCATCGGCCCTTCCTCGACTTCGCCGCAACCCTGCTCCCCGAGGGCACAGTGCGCAATCTCTTCCGCCGTATGGCGCGCCTCTCCGGCATTGAACACCGTTACTCCTTCCTTAAGCCTTTCGCCAGCCCGGACGGTACCTGGCGAGATGCCGAACACCTCTACGAAACCGGAAACTTCCCCTCAACCGCCCCCCGCATGAAGCTATTCGAGCGCTTTGCCCCCCAGCTTGCGCAAACCACTCTCGACAAGCTCGCGCTCACGGAACAGGAGCGCCGCGCCGTCACCCACGTGATCGTTACCTCATGCACCGGTCTCTACGCCCCCGGCCTGGACTTCGAAGTCGTCAACCACCTCGGCCTCAACCCCTCCGTCGAACGCACCATGATCGGCTTCATGGGCTGCTACGCCGCCATGAACGCTCTCAAGTCAGCTCATCACATCGTCCGCTCCGAACCCGAGGCCTCGGTCCTCATCTTGAACCTGGAACTCTGCACCTTGCATCTCCAGGAAACCCACGATCTGGAGCAAGTCCTGTCGTTTCTCCTCTTCGCCGATGGCTGCGCGGCCAGCCTGATCAGCGCCAAACCCCAGGGCCTGGCCATCGACAGCTTTCTCGCGCTCAACATCCCGGAAACCAGCCATCTGATCACCTGGCGCATCGGCGATCTTGGATTCGACATGCAGCTATCCGGGCAAGTCCCCACCGAAATCGGCCGCGCCCTCAAGGAACTCGGCCCCACAGTCACACGCGGCAAAGATCCTTTATCCATCGACCTATGGGCCGTGCATCCCGGCGGCCGCACCATTCTCGACGCAGTCGAGAAGAGCCTCAGCCTGCCCGACACCGCGCTCTCCTCCTCGCGCGACGTCCTGCTCAACTACGGCAACATGTCTTCCGCAACGGTGATGTTTGTCTTGCAGCGGGTCATGAGCCGCGCCCTGCCCGGGCAAACAGGTTGCGCCATATCTTTCGGGCCGGGCCTCACGGCGGAGACCATGCTCTTCCATGCCGCATAACACGCCCGATTTCAGCCGCCGCGCCCAGCTCACCGAACGAATGGATGAGCCTTGCACCCGCGACGAATTACGCGCCTGCCTCCACGATCTTGCCTGGACCAACCGCTGGCTGCTCGCCTATCGCCCCTTGCTCCATTGGCTCGACACGCTCCCATTGCCCACTCTCGCCGGCCCGCTTCGCATCCTCGACGTGGGCTGCGGCTACGGAGACAGCCTGCGCCGCATCGAGCAATGGGCGCGCGCGCGCAACATCGCCGTGCAACTCACCGGCCTCGACCTCAACCCGGTCACCGTCTCCATCGCCGCAGAAGCCACTCCCCCCGGCAGCACCATCCGCTGGATCGCCGCGGATGTCTTTGCCTACGCGCCGCCGCCGCCGGTGCACATCGTCGTCAGTTCCCTCTTCACGCACCACCTCGCAGAAGCAGACATCATCCGATTCCTGCAATGGATGGAGCGCCACGCCCAGTTCGGCTGGTTCATCAACGATCTCTCCCGCGCCGCCACTCCCTATCACCTCTTTTGCGCCTTCTCCCGGCTGGCGCGCCTCCATCCCTTTGTCCAGCATGACGGCCCCATCTCCATCGCCCGCTCCTTTGTCCCAGAGGATTGGCGCAGGATCTCTTCAGCGGCAGGCCTGTGCAACGAAGACATCGAGATCAAAGGATTCAAGCCCGCAAGGCTCTCCGTCGGCCGAAAAAAATGGATAAAGCCACTATGACCGCGCTGCCCCATCCCGTCGATCATCTCGTCATCGGCGGCGGCCTCGCCGGATCGATGGTTGCCATCCGTCTGGCAGCCGCCGGACGCGGCGTCGTCCTGCTCGAAAAAGAACGCTCCTCCCACCACAAGGTCTGCGGAGAGTTCCTCAGCACTGAAGCAGTCGACTACCTGCGCTCTGCCGGAGTCAACCCGCTCGATCTCGGCGCGGCGCCCATCCATTCGGTTCGCCTCTCCTCTCGCCAGACGGTCGTAGAAGCGCCCCTGCCCTTCGCAGCCCTCTCGCTCTCGCGCTCGGTCCTCGATGCGGCCATGCTCGCGCGCGCTGCTCAGAGCGGCTGCATCGTGCGCCTCGGCGCGCCCGTCGAGAGCCTCGAAAAACGCGGCGATCTCTGGCGCGTCCAACTCCGCAACGGAGAATCGCTCTCCGCGCGCACCGTCTTTCTCGCCAACGGCAAGCACGATCTTCGCGGATGGGAGCGCGGCCCCGGCATCCAGGGTGACCTCGTCGGCTTCAAGCTCCACTGGCGATTGCAGCCGCATCAGACCGAGGCATTGCGCGAGCATATCGAGCTATTTCTCTTCCCTGGCGGCTATGGCGGACTCTCGCTCGTCGAAAGCGATCTGGCCAATCTCTGCCTGGTGGTGCATCGCGCCTCGCTGCGCAGCCTGGGCGGATGGACCGAGCTTCTTGCCGCGATCCTCGCGGACAACCAGCATCTCCGCCTCCGTCTCCACGGCGCAAACCCCCTGTGGGACCGCCCTTTGGCCATCTCCGCAATCCCCTATGGATACCTGGCGAACGGCGCTTCCAGCCTATGGCGCGTCGGCGATCAGGCCGCGGCCATCCCCTCCTTCACCGGGGACGGCATGTCCATCGCTCTCCACAGCGGAGTCCTCGCCGCTCAGATGTTCCTGGCCGGCGCAACTGCCGACCAGTTCCACCAAAAGCTGCATACCCAACTAAGCCGCGCCATGATCCTCGCCACGCTCCTCTCGCGCGCCATGGTCACCGGCCCAGGCCGCACTCTGGCGCCCCTCTGCCTCTCGCTCTTCCCCCATGCCATGCGATGGATCGCCGCCTCAACCCGAATCTCCAGCCAGCACTTGCTCGCCAAATCAGCCTGAAATCTCCCCCACCCCAATCCAGAGGGAGACGGGGGTTTTAACCCCCGTGTAAAGCCAATAGAATCAGCGATGGCTTTAGCCACGGAGGAACGCCTTTCGGGCATTTGCCTGAAAATAGGCCTTTTTCGCAACCTGCATAACCCCTGAGGAACCACAAAGAGGCGGTCATCCCTCCTCCCGGCGGTCATCCTGACCCTGAGCTTGTCGAAGGGGCAGCGGAGTCGAAAGCCTGCACTGAGCGAAGTCGAAGTGGACCTGCATTTGCACTTGCTTTTGCATTTGCACCTGCCATTGCCCCCGACGGATTGCCGCCGAAGCAAACCGGCCATCTCCGAAACACGCTCAGAAACCCGTCCCGGCGATAATGGAGTTTTCCGCACTCCCGGCGAACCAAAAGAGGCGGTTATCCTGAGCCACCTTTGACGCCATCATCCTGAGCGCCCCCCAAAGTGGCCCTCCCCCCTTTTGAGGCCGTCATCCTGAGCGAAGCGTTCCTCAGCGGAGTCGAAGGATCTGCTTGTGCCTCTGCACTTGCATTTGCACTTGCCTCTGCCCCCGATGGATTGCAGCCGAAACAGAGCGGGCATCTCCGAAACACGCGCAGAAACTTCTGTTGGCGACAAGGGCGCCTATGGGGCCACCCCTCGCGCCGCTCATTCGGCCCGGCCTGATCTGCCGGTATTCGGATCACGGGGTATCTCATTCTTAACTCGGCAAGCCATGGATACCGATGTACACTGGATTGTGTCCGCTCCAGTCCACAGTACGCGTCGGAAGGATATACCCCTTTCGCAACAGAAGTTGGTATGGGCTTTCTCCGCGGGCTGCTGCTCCTTTCCTGGATGCCCCGTACGCGGATTGGCCCGCGAAACGGAGCTAGACGACGCAACCGTCATTGCTGAGGTCGCGCACATCCACTCCTACGAAGACGACGGCCCGCGCGCCAATCTCGTGCTGAGCCTGACGGACCGAAACAATTATCTGAACCTACTATCGCTCTGCCCCACCCACCACACACTGGTCGATAAGCAACCAAAATCCTATACAGCCGAGATGTTGAGGCGCTGGAAGAAGGACACCGAGGAAAGGGTAGCGGATGGGCTTAGAAACACAATGCCACATATCACATTCATGGAGTTGAAGCAGATCACAGCCTCACTCATAACGCATAGCGGGCCGGTTAGCCTAGACTTGACAGTCATCCCGCCAGCCGAGAAGATTGGGAAGAACAAGCTTTCGCACATCGTTCACTCGTATTTGGCGATAGCTCTGGCTAAAGCCGTCGTTGTGCGGGACTTCATTGACCAGTTCACGCGGCTCGACGACACCTTCTCTGCCCGCCTCAGGACCGGTTTCGTCGAAGAGTACGGGCGCCTGAAGGCCGCCGGCCTGTCGGGCGATGAGCTATTTCAGGAAATGCTGAGCTTTGCCACCGGGACCAAGCCTGACCTGAAGACGCAGGCGGCGGGCCTAGCGATCCTCGGGTACTATTTTGAGGCCTGCGAGGTGTTCGAGAAATGAACCTGTTACCGGATAAGCACCTCTCGATTGGCACATCGCTCCTTGGCGTGGGAGCAACCATCTTGCGAAAGCTGGACGGGCCGTCATCTGTGACGGGACTTTGGGACAGGTGCAGACAATCTGAGGAAACGGCGAACTTCGGCCGATTCGTCCAGGGTCTTGATCTTCTCTTCGCGCTCGGCGCAGTCGAGATCCAGAACGACGTATTGGTGAAAACCCGATGATCCGGCGAGTCACCTCAAGCTTATCGACCTTCAAGGGCGTCGAATTCGCCCCCGGCTTTAATGTCGTCCTCGCTGACCGGACAAAGGACTCGACGAAGAAAGACACCCGTAACGGGCTCGGCAAGAGCACCCTTGTGGACACAATTCATTTCTGTCTGGGAGGGAGCCTGAGCAGGGCCACCAGCAGGCTCGCGCATCCGAAACTTAGCGGGTATGTCTTTTCGCTTGACCTCGACCTTGATGGGCGAAGCCTCACAGTCTCCCGGCGCACAGACGATAAGGGGTCAATCTCCGTAACCGGCGATATTCACAGTCTTTCCTTCCCGGAAGCTGAGGGGAAACTGGCGCTGAGTATCGGCGTGGCTGACTGGAATCGCATATTGGGCCAGGTATGGTTGGGCGTGCCTGCCGACACGCCCCGAAAATACGCCCCTTCGTTTCGTAGCGTGATCTCCTACTTCATGCGCGCGAACAAGGACGCATATAGCGAGCCGTTCCGGCATTTTCGTTTGCAAGCGAGCTGGGACATCCAGGTGAATAATGCTTTCCTTCTCGGTCTCGACTGGGAAGATGCGAGCGATTGGCAAGTCCTGAAAGACAAGAAGAAAGCAATCGCTTCACTGCAGGAGGCCGTAAAGGGCGGGTTTCTGGGGACAGTCCTCGGATCGCGTGGCCAATTGGAGGCTGAGCGAATCCGCCTGCTCGATCTCGTTAAGAGGACGAAAGAGGATCTTGGCCAGTTCAAGATCCTCTCCCAATACCGCGAACTTGAGCGGGAAGCCGACGAACTTAGCCAAGAAATCCAGTCTTTGAGCAACGAGAATACGGTGGATGCCCAGGCGCTGGAGATGTATCAGGCTAGCGTCCGTGAAGTCGTGGAATCCTCCACGACCAAGGTTCAAGAGACATATGAGCAGGCTAAGGTAACGTTCCCTGAGACCGTGACCAGGCGGCTCGAAGAGGTCGAGGCTTTTCACGCCAAGGTGGTTGAGAATCGCCGTCAGTTCTTACTATCCGAAACGGAACGTCTCGCCGGAAACATCAAACGGCGAAGGTCAGAAATCGAGAATAAGCATGATCGGCAGGCAGCAATTCTAAGCCTGCTGCACACGCACGGAGCCCTGGACCAGTATTCGAAGCTTCAACAGGCTCATTTCGACCAAGTAGGGCGCCTTGGGGTGATCGAGTCAAAGCTGAAAGCGGTGAAGCAGCTCGAGCAGGAGAAGGCCGAGTTGAAGATTGGGATGGCTACCCTTGAACAGAGGGCGCGCGCCAACTACGAAGCGCGGCTGCCAGAGCGCCGAAAGGCGGTCGAGCTATTCGATGCTAATTCGCAGGCCCTCTACAAAGCGCCGGGCAGGCTCCTGATTGACGTTGGGGAAAACGGGTTCAGCTTCGGCGTGGAGATCGACCGCAAAGGCAGTACGGGGATATCCAACATGGAAATCTTCTGCTACGACCTCATGCTCGCGGAGACTTGGGCAGCAAGAAGGCGGGGGTCGATCACCCTCGTCCACGATAGCAACTTGTTCGCTGACGTGGATGATCGGCAGGTGGCGGCTGCGCTTGAACTGGCGGCGCAAAAGGCTGAAGCTGCTGGATTTCAGTACATCTGCACGTTCAACTCGGATAAGCTGCCGACGGGTGAATTCTCGAAAGGGTTCGATATCGACTCTTTCACTCGATTGCGTCTCACCGATGAATTCGAGGACGGCGGCCTCCTGGGGATCAGGCTGCCGTCAGCCGCCACGAGGGCACCCAAGAGCAGCTCCCGGCTCTTTGAGGAAGCCGAATCTGCAAGTGGATCTGACAACGATGAAACCTTCGGCTTCGACTCTCGGCGGGCCCGAGGCCAGAAAAAGACAATCCTCAGAATTCGGGTTGGCAGCGCTGCTCCGCCCATTCCCTTCGGTCAATAGCCCGGCTGCGGTCCCGGCTCGGGAGGATTCTGCCTGGGGGCGGGCAGATGGAGGTTTTGCACGGCGAAGTCGGCCAGTACCTATCGACTTTCCCGGCCACGAATCTCAGCGGACGAGAACAGCCCATAGCGTCCATCGAGGACTTCGGCGGATGTCATTCGGCCCGGCGCCCTCCTCCTCGCTGCCGTCATCCTGACCCTGAGCTTGTCGAAGGGGCAGCGAGCCGGGGTCCCCAGCGACAGGTCTTCGTCGCTCGGGTGGTGAGTCGAAAGCCTCCTGAGCGAAGCCCCAATTTGCCTGTCATCCTGAGCGAAGCGTTCTTCAGCGGAGTCGAAGGACCCGCATTTGCACTTGTTTCCCCCCGCCCTTTGCCCCGAAGAACCTGCTTTTCGTAACCCTGCCGCCAGCGGCGAAAAACCACCAACCCATCAAATTTTTCCTTCCGCCTTTGCAGATAATTACCACCCGTTGGCCCACAATAAAAGTAGTCAGCAGGATAGGGCTTTACTACTCCCTACTCCCTACTCCCTATTCCCTGTTCCCTGTTCCCTGAAAGGACCCCATGAGCAGCATAAACGCCACCATCGCCGCAGGCATCGCGAACTCCGCTAACCCCGCTGTCCTCGGTGCTTTTTTTCTCAATTTTGCCTGTGAGACTGTGGAGCCGTCCTTAACCAACACAATATCAACAACTTCCGTGTACCCCCTTCACACAATCACGCAAACCGTGAATCCGTGAATCGGTGGAACATCCCCTAAATAATTCAAAATAAACCACATCCACCTCACAGTTTCACCGTCCACAGAAACTGTAAAACTGTAAAACTGCAAATCCCTCACGCCACCGCCGGAACCTTCATAAACTCCAGCGCCCGCACCAGGTAAGCCTTCAGTTCCCGCCGATGCACCACCGCATCCAGAAACCCCTTCTCCAGCAGGAACTCCGACCGCTGAAACCCCTCCGGCAGCTTCTGGCGGATCGTCTGTTCGATCACCCGCGGCCCCGCAAAGCCAATCAATGCCCCAGGTTCGGCGATATTCAAGTCGCCCAGCATCGCAAAGCTGGCCGTCACTCCGCCCGTGGTTGGATCGGTCAGCACACAGATGTAAGGCACCTTCGCGTCGTCCAACTGCGCCAAAGCGGAGGAGATCTTCGCCATCTGCATCAGGCTCGCCACGCCCTCCATCATGCGCGCTCCGCCCGAAGCCGCCACAACGATCAGCGGCATCCGGCCCACTCTGGCCCGGTCGACCGCGCGGGCAATCGTCTCCCCCACCACCGCGCCCATCGAGCCGCCAATGAAGCCGTACTCCATCGCGCTCACCACCACCGTGTGCGGCCCCAGCTGGCCCACCGCATTCAAAATGGCGTCGTCCAGCCCGGTCGCCTCCCGTGCCGCATGCAGCCGCTTCTTGTAAGACTTCACGTCGGTAAACCCCAACGGGTCTGTCGAGCGCAGACCGCCATCCACCAGCTCATAGCCTGGTTCGAGCAGCAGATCGATGCGCCGCCGGGCGCCCATCTTGAAGTGATGCTGGCACTTGGGGCAGACGCTGAGATTGGCCGCGAGATCCGCCTTCCAGATCACCCCGCGGCAGCCCGAGCACTTGATCCACAATCCCTCGGTCTGCACACGAGACCTAGCTGCCTCCGCGGCGCCCTTCGGCCCAGGACCGTACTCGCCGCCTTCACGTTTGAACCAGGACATTCGACCTCTCTAAACCAGCTAACAGCTAACAGTTTACAGCCAACAGCCGTACGCTAACTGTCAGCTGTTGGCTGTCCGCCGTCAATACTCGATCCCGCGCTGCGCCAAAATCCCTTTCTCGTAAGCGTGCTTCACTTCGCGCATCTCGGTCACGGTATCGGCCAGCTCTACCAGCAGCGGGTGGGCATTGCGTCCGGTCAGAATCACATGCACCATCTCCGGCCGGCCACGCAGAGCTTCGGCCACCACTGCCGCATCCAACATTCCGTAGCCGATGGCGTAGTTGATCTCGTCCAGCACCACCATATCCCACTCGCCGGAGTAGATCGCCTCGCGCGCCTCAACCCATGCGGCTTCCACCAGCCGGATGTCCTCCGGATCGGTCTCCGCGCCGCCCACCTTCACAAATCCTCGGCCCATCTGCTTCATCACGAAGTTCTGCCCGAAGGTTTGCACCGCGTCCAGCTCCCCATAGTGCCACGAGCCCTTGAGAAACTGGAGCATCAGCACCCTCATCCCGTTGCCCACCGCGCGCAACGCCGTGCCCATCGCGGCAGTGGTCTTCCCCTTGCCGGGTCCGGTGTTGATCAGAATCAGTCCCTGCCGCGAATCGGTCATTCTGCCCTTAGTGGCCGCCGTGATACGGGTGGCCAGTCAGAATTGTAAATGCCCGGTAAATCTGCTCTGCCATCACCAGCCGCGCAAGCGCGTGGGCCATCGTCATCGGCCCCAGCGAAAGCAGCAGGTAGGCCCGCTGGCGGGCAGCCTCCGACCATCCGCTGGCCGGGCCGACAGCGAAGACAATCTGCTGCGTTCCCTCGTCGCGCCTGGCGCCCAGCCACGCGGCAAAGGCTTCCGAACTCATCTGCCGGCCTCGGCTGTCCAACAGCACCGCCAAGGCGGGTGTGCGCCCCTGCTGCCGTTCCAGCCAGTCGAGCATTGCCTCCTCGGTGCGGAACGCCTCATTCCGGCAGCGCGCAAGGGCCGAACACCGCCCCAGATATACCGCGGCTAGTGCGCCTACTTCGTCTTTCGAGCCGGGGCGCGCACCTATATGGGCCAGGATCAGGTTCATGGAAGGAGAATATCAGGCTGCTTAGAATTCAGCATCGAGGATACGGGCGAGGGTGCAAATGCCCGCTTTGGTGATCGTTACGGCCATGGATCAATGCAACGTTGGGGTTATGCCGCCAAACTTCCCAAAATATGAAGTGGGTATCCATTTTCGGGATTCCTGCCGCCATCTCTCCAACTTTTCATATTCTATCTCAAATTTCCCAAAATGGCCTGGCTAATCAACTCTTTTAGTTTCAATAATTACCGAATCCTTCATCCGCCTCGCTCACTATGGCAATCGACTTGCAGGTCCACCCAGAATAGGTTCTGTCCCTTTTCTGGGAACCGTTTTCATACGGAGGCGGCCCAGGGCGAGGCAAACAGATTCTTCCTAAGCTGCCTTCGGTTTTTTGTTTAAGTCCTTCGGTTCGTTCAGTTTTCAAGCGCGGATCGGGTTCACCCCCCAACCGAGACGCTGAAGCACAAACCAGGATTGCGAGAGTCCGGCGGTCACCGTCATCGGAAGCGCATATCCACAGCCGGGATTCGGGAACTTTTCTCATGGAGGATGGAGACCAAATGAAGCATTGGACAGAACAGCTTAAGCGTCTTGCCGCCCCTCAGTGGTTGGCTTTGGCCCTCTTGGTGTTGTTTGCGCCATCGATTCTTGCCCAGGAGACAACAGCCGGCCTTCAGGGCACGGTAAAGGATTCCTCTGGCGCGGTGGTTTCCGCTGCCCAGGTGGTTGTCACCGGAACGAATCTCGTCGGTTCCAAGGAGGTCGTGACCGATGCCAGCGGCTACTACCGCTTCTCCAACCTTCCGCCGGGGGCCTATGTCATCACGGTGAAGGCGGCGGGATTCGACACCTTGAAGCGCGAAGGGCTGGTTCTTGAGGTCGGCCATCTCCCCACTGTGGACCTGGAACTCAAAGTCGGCGAGGTCAAGACCGTGGTCGAGGTCGACACCGAGGGACCGATGATCGACACCACCACCACGACCACCTTGACCAACATCCCCGAGGCAGTGTTGCAGGATGTTCCGCATGGCACGTCGTTCCAGTCGGTGATCGAGTTTGCCCCTGCAGCACGTAACGAGCCTTTGATGGGCGGGGTTGGCGTGGGCGGCAATGGCTCCGGCTCCACTTCTCCCGGCAACGGCGGCAACGGCGGTTCAGTCGGCTACTCCATTGGCGGCGGCGCCGATTCGGAGAACTCTTATCTGGTGGAAGGCCAGGAGACGGCCAACATCATCGGCGGGTACTCGCATACCAACGTCCCCATGGACTTCATCCAGGAAGTGCAGATGAAGACCTCGGGCGTTGACGCCGAGTACGGCGGCGCGCTGGGCGGCGTGGTCAATGTCATTATGAAGAAGGGCAGCAACGCCTGGCACGGCTCGGTCTTTACCGCCTTCCAGGACGGCGCGTTGAACGGATCGCCGGCGGCGAGATTGCGCTACGATCCAAGTTCGAGCGGCGTACCTCAATGCTCGGCGACGATAACAACGGGCTGCAATACCTGGGGCCCCGGCGACCCCACGGTTCAGGAGGACCAAGCGCTCCGGGCGCACACCAGCAATCTCTTCCCCGGCGTCACTATCGGCGGCCCGCTTGCCGATCTATTTCCAAAGATCTACGGTATTCCGGATGCCGCTTACCAGAGGCTCAAGGAGCGCATCTCCGTGTTTGCGGGATACAATCCGGAATTCGATGCTTACGAAGAAAGCCTGAACTATGGTCCGAATGGCGGGATCGTACCGTTTAGCCAGAACACCCATACCGATTATGCCTATGGCCGCATTGATGCCGAGGTGACGGAGAAGGTTCGCGTCTTCGGCTCCTGGCTCACGCAGGATCAGAAGCAGAACGGTGAGTCGCTGCCAGCCGGCGATTCGGCTCAGGGCTACTTCAATGTTGTCACAGGATGCTCTGGAAGCGGCGCCTCTATCGCCTGTACCCCCGGTGCCAATTTCATTCCTCCTTCGACCTTTTCGCACACCTTTGGCTTCGCGGCCCCCAATATGACAATGAACATCGGCGGGGATGTAACTCTCACCCAGAGCTTGGTTTCTACAACGCGTTTAGGCTATTACTTTGAGAACTACCACGACTTCGGTTACCCAACCAACGGTGTTGTCTCTCAGTGGGAGACCAACGGCACAAGCACCACAGACACCAATGGAAATTGCCTCGGTCCAGTCGCGGGCTGTACGGGCGCTACAACAGGAAATTCGGCCCCTACATTGGCCGAGGGTAATGGCTTCGTATCCGGACCGTTATCCCAAAACTTTACCCACTTCAACTCCAACAAGGCTACCCAGTTCGACCAGGATATCGCCTGGTTTAAGACCGGCTGGTACGGTACCCATAACCTGAAGTTCGGCTACCAGTTGCACCGCAATGTCAATCTCATCAGCCAAGGCTACAACGAGCCGGATATCCAGGTTTACCCCGGCGTCTCGGGCCCCTACAGCCCCATCGATCCCAATGTAGGCGTGAAGAATTGCGCGGCTGTCGAGGCTACGACCGGCTATTCCAAATGCGTGGGCACATACGGCGTCATCAACATCAATGATTACGGAACCACCGGCACCGCGACCGCGCTGAATCATGGCTTCTTTGTTCAGGATGCCTGGACGATCGGACATGGCGTTACCGTCAATGCCGGCCTGCGCGTCGAGCGCGAGTATCTGCCGGCTGAGAACCAGCCCATCACCCAGAAGATCACCCGGCCCATCAACTTTGGTTGGGGACAAAAGATTGCTCCGCGCATTGGCGCTGCCTGGGATGTCTTCAAGGATGGCAAGATGAAGGTCTTCGGCGGCTACGGCGAGTACTACGACCAGATGAAGCTGAACCTGGCGATTGGCTCCTATGGTGGCGAGATTTGGGAGGAATGCTGGATGGCCTTGATGCAAAACTCCCTGACAGGCATTACCCCCGCATTCAACAGTACCGGCAGCTATTGTATCGGCTCCGGCACCAGCCCCGTGGTCAACTGGGCTGGCGGAACGGCCCCCTCGTCCTCGGACGTGACCTTCCTCGAAGGCCAAAACAACCGCGCCAACCCGACTACCTGCTCCACATGCAGCGTCACCGAAGAAGGGACGGCTCCAGGCTTGAAGCCGTACGCGCAGCACGACTCGAGCTTTGGCGTGGATTACCAGTTCAAGCCGGAAGTGGCCTTCGAGGCGCGGTGGGATCGAAGGCGGCTGGATCATGCCATCGAAGACTCGGCGATCTTCAACCCCGCAGTAGGCGAAACCTTCGTGATCGTCAATCCCGGCCAAGGTGTCAACAGCACCTTCAACGGCTTCTGGAACTTCCTCTACGGCACACCGCCAGACTGCACGACCAACACCTGCCCGGCGAACCAGAAGGTCATTCCCGCCGCCCGCAGCTATGACGGTTTGGAATTCCGGGTAACCAAGGCGGTCGACCACAACTGGATGGGCATGTTCTCTTACACCTACAGCAGATTCCGGGGTAACTACGCCGGCCTGACCAGCTCCGACCTCGGCGACGGCGGCGGTGGTCGGAACGCTCCCAACAATAGCCGCGCCTTTGACGAGCCGATGTTCTCCTGGAACGCCAACGGCACTTCTTCAAGCGGCCTGCTGGCCACCGACCGGCCCAATGCGCTCAAGGGCTACGTCTACTACAACTTGACGTGGTTCAAAAAGTTGACCACCGACTTCGGTGTCTTTCAGTCGGCTTATAGTGGTACGCCCCTCAGCAGCGAGCAAGACATAGGCTACTCTTACGCGGGCCAGCCCGCTTTCCCGGTCGACATCGTCAATCGCGGCAAGTGGATTGACGTGTCCCAGAATCAAACTACAGGCGTGATCACCACGAGCATGCCGTATACCAAGCGCACCCCTTGGTACACCGACACAGACTTCAACATCAAGCAGGGTGTGAAGTTGGGCGAGTCGAAGTCCCTCAGCTTCGACGCAACCTTTACCAACGTGCTCAACGAACATAAGGTAGTCGCATTCTGGCAGAACATCGACTCCGACTACACGGGGAACAATTACCTTAACCCGGGTGGGAACGCGATTTTCAACGGCCTCAACTTCTATTCGGCGGCCTTGAGCAAGTACGACTACACTGCGGCGATGAACAACAATGCCGCCGGCACCCTGAACGGCACGGGCACCGGCCCGATCACAGTCAACAGTTGGTACGGCAAGCCCTACGAATATCAGCAGTCGCGGAACATTCGTCTTGGCCTCCACCTCACCTTCTAAACCTTCGGCCCAAAAGCCGAAACAACACTACGAAGGGCGCCCATTTTGGGTGCCCTTCGTGCTTTTCTGTGAAAGATGGGGAGCGACCGGCAGTGGGCCGGTCAGGACTTCTTGCTTTTCTTTGGGGCGGATTTCTTTGCCGGGGATTTCTTGACCGCAGCCGTTTTCGCCGGCGCCTTCTTTGCCGCCGACTTTGTCGCTGTGGCGGCCTTCTTCAACGGAGTCTTTTTTGCGGCGGTTTTCCTAGCTGGGACTTTGGCGCGCGCGGCCAGCGTCTTTGCCGCCAGCGCGGCCTTCAGCTCGGCGTCGAACTCGGCCGGGGTGAGCGGGCGCGCGGACTTGCGCAGCCTCTCGATGTCGTAGAAGGCGCGCCGCTCGACCAGGAAGACATGCACCACAAAGTCCACGTAGTCGAGCAGAATCCAATCGCCTTTGCGGCGGCCCTCGACAGAGTTGGGGAAAACCCCGAACTCCTTCTTGAGCCGGTGCTCGATCTCGTCGGCGATGGCAATGGCCTGGCGGTCGTTCGTGGCCGAGGTGACCAGAAAGAAGTCCGACAGGCCCGAGTCAATCGGGTCCAGTTCCAGAATGCGGGTCTCCTGGCCCTTTTTGTCTTCACAGACCGCCGCGGCGGCCTGAACGAGAATGCGGGTTTCCTGCTTGGTCTCGGTCGTCATTCGTTGCGATAGCTCTCCGAGCTACATCGTATCCCGTCAATCCGGCAGGGGCAAGTCAGCGATAGAGTCCGTGGGCGCAAATGTAATCTAAAACGGCACTCGGCAGCAGCTCCCGTCCCGGCGTCCCATCCCCAGCTCCCGCGCGCGCTTGTTCCCGATTCCGCATCTGGTCTCGAATCTCCGACGCGCTGATCTCGATCTCCAGTCCCGGAAGCAGGTAGAAAGGCGCTCTGTCCCCCGTCACGTTGCGAAGCAGGAAGGAGTGAATCTCAACATCCAGCCCCGTCCTGACCGGAGCCTGCACTGCCTCAATCGACAACCCCTCCGGCAGCGCGGTCTTCCAGTCATGCAACCGCTGGCCCGGACGGGATGCGACAATCAGCGGCGCGGCAAAGGGAATCTCGGCGGCGCGATGCCAGCCTTTCAGTCCGGCAAATGCGTCGGCGCCCATCAGGCAAAAGAGATCGCTCTCGGGCGGCAGCTCGGCGCGCAGAGCGAGCAGCGTCTCCAGCGTATAGTTGGGGGCGCCAGATGCCGTTGGCGCATCCGCCAGCGAAACGGCAAACCCCGGCTCCGAGGCTATCGCCAGCCGGGTCATAGCGAGCCGGTGGATGAACGCGGCTGTCGAACCCTTCGGCTTAAGTGGCTGCGCGCCCACCGGCGCAAAGAGAACCGCATCGAGGTCGAGAGCCGTCTGAGCAGCCCGCGCCACGGCCAGATGGCCCAAGTGGGGCGGGTCAAAACTGCCGCCGAAGAAGGCTACGCGCCGTCCCCGAGAGGTTTGCAGGTCCATGGCTCCATGGTACCGTGTGGCGGGTTCTCTGGTAGCATCGGAATCAGATGATGCGCTACCTGATTGCAATCCTGGCCCTTGCCGGCGTGGCGGTTTCCACGCTTGCTCTTCGCGTTCATTTCTCCACCGGCACCGAGCCCTGCTCAATCAACGAGAGGTGGGACTGCGGAGTCGTGAATCACAGCCCATTTGCCGAGGTCGCGCACATTCCCGTGGCGGTCATCGGCATTGCCGGCTATCTGGCCCTGGCCGGTCTGGCCTTGGCACGGCAGCGCTTCCTCCTTTTCCTGGCCGTCCTTGTCGGACTCGCCTTTGCCCTCCGGCTGACTTTTGTCGAGGAACTTGTCTTGGAGGTATGGTGTCTTTATTGCGTTATCTCGCAGACCATCATCGCTCTGATCGCGCTGCTCAGCCTGGGATGGCTGACCGCAGAGTATATCGCCCTGAAGCGAGCAAGCCGGCCAGCCTGAGCAATGCCTTTGGCTTCCTCTCCCGTTGATCCAGCTGCTCGCCCAACCCTGCTAAAATTGACCTACCCCAATGCTCAAGCAGGGATATGCGCGCTGGATGTATCGATGGGAGACGCGGCTGACCACGCGCGACGAGAATCGCGTGGTGCGCCCGCTGGAATGGGGCTTCGAGTGGATTGAGCCGTTTCTTCACGATCACGGCCTTACCGAGGCGCTGCCGAACCCTGAGGCGAAAGGCGACTCCGCATGCGCCGAAGCCGCCATGATTCTCATCAACCAGGTCCTCGTCCGCCGCAGCGACACCTTCTTCGGCTACGAGCGGCCTACAGACTTCCGGCTTGAAGAACGGCATCCAGAACTGTTTCCGACGAACGTGCGGCCCGAAACCCTTGCTCAGGAGGCCGCGATCCGTCAAAGAGCGGTTGACGGAAAGATTCCGCCGGCCCAATTTCTGCGCTTCACTTCGCCGGAGCGGACGCCTTACCCGGAAAACGACCTGGTGAACGCACGCTGGTACCCGGCGCCGGCGCACAAGGATCCCAAGCGGCCCAGGCAGGCCATCATTGTCATGCCGCAGTGGAACGCCGACGCCTTCAGTCACAACTCGCTCTGCACCATCTTCAACAAGATGGGCATCTCGGCGCTGCGGCTTTCCAAACCCTACCACGACATTCGCCGGCCCGTCGAACTGGAGCGTTCGGACTTCGCCGTCAGCGCCAATATCGGCCGCACACTCTCGGCCTGCCGCCAGGCGGTGGTTGACATCCGCTGCTGCCTCGACTGGCTGGAGGAGCAGGGCTATGAGCACTTCGGCGTGCTGGGAACCAGCCTGGGCTCCTGCTATGCCTTCCTGGCCAGCGCGCACGACGCGCGATTGCGCGTGAACGCCTTCAACCATGCGTCGACGGCCTTCGGCGATGTGGTCTGGGCTGGCCAAAGCACCCGCCACGTCAAGCAGGCGCTGGAAGAGGCCGGCCTCTCGCAGCAGCGCATCCGGGCATTGTGGGCAGCCGTCAGCCCTTGCAGCTATTACGACAAGATCATGCGTCCAGAGGTTTGCGGACCCAGCAAGAAAGTCCTGATGGTCTACGCCGACTACGACCTGACCTTCCCCAGGGAGTACTCTCTGCAGGTGGTCGAGGCCTTCCGCCGCATCGGCCTCAACTTCGAGCCGCGCGTCCTGCCTTGCGGTCACTACACCACCGGCGAAACGCCATACAAGTTCATCGACGGCTGGTACATGGGCTGGTTCGTCTACCGGGCCTTCAAAGCGCTGCGCGACGAGAAGGCAGCTGGCCGAAACGCGGCTTCCGCCGAACCGTCAGTCATCCATTTGGCGAAGCCGGATGAGGAAACCGTCTCACGCTAACGCACTCCGTTAAGGTCCAGCCGCAGCAGCTTGGCAGGGTCCAAATACGCCCCCTGCCAGCGGACAGCCCAGTGCAGATGCGGCCCGGTGACGCGGCCGGTCGCGCCGCTCAAGCCCAGCCGTTCGCCCGTAGCCACGCGCTGGCCCTCCTTCACGTCGATCCGGCTCAGGTGGATCGACACCGTGAACAACCCCAGTCCGTGGTCGATCACCACGCAATTTCCTTCGTAGTAGAGCTCCCGGGCCAGCACAACCACTCCGCTATTCCCGGCCCGCACCGGCGTTCCTGTCTTGGCGCGAAAGTCCATCCCCTTGTGAATGCTGGACAATTTGCCGTTGAAGAGGCGGCGCGTACCGAAGCTGTCGGTCGGCTGTGCAGTCACCGGCGCGCGAAAGTTGCCTGTCCACAGAGGCTCGGGAGCGCTCACCCCAAAGACCTTTTCCTTGAGATGCCGGTCTGCTTCGATCTGCTTGAGCTCCCCTGGGCCCGGCTCGACGAACTTCGGCGCCACGGTCAGGGAACTGGTGAGGTAGTGCGCGGGATGAATCTCGACCGAGCGGCTCAGGTCGAGCACACCGCCTTCGGCAAGCCGCACACTAATCCGCACAGTAGAGGGGCCCTCGGCACCTTCCACATCGACTCCGGTTAGCGCAAACCACCTGCGATCATCGCGTCCGCGAAAGAACTCCAGCTTTCGCCCCATCCACTCGCCGTCAATGCCCGCCGCGTCCGCCGCTTCCACGCGGATCAACTCCGGCGAGCCAGCCTCAACCACCGCCGGTGTTACGGTGACGGCAGCGGCCTGCTTATGAGCTGGGGCGCTCCACGCCGCAATTGCACAAGCAAGATAGGTCGCGCATAGCAAGGCCAGCTTTACCCGAGGGAGTCGCATCCACGATAGGATAGCGGAGAAGCCCGGCTGCCCAACCCCCGCTTGCGGATATTTGTAACCCGTCTGCCGCTTCGGCCATCCAACATACCTATGGCTTCCCCAACTCGCATCCCAGTTAACTGTGCGCGCCTGGTGTTGCCGATCGGCGTATCGGTAACTGCGTTAGCCCTCTTCGCGTCTGGCCAGTCATCGCAGAGCCCTATTCAAGCCCCCTCATCCACTCTCAGCCAGCCCGTCCTCGTTGAGCTGTTCACCTCGGAGGGTTGTTCCGACTGTCCCCCCGCCGACGCGCTGCTGGCGCAGTTGGACGCTTCGCAGTTCGTTCCCGGCGCACAGGCGATTGTACTGAGCGAGCACGTCACGTACTGGAACCATCTTGGTTGGCGCGATCCCTTCTCGCTAGATGCGATGACTGTACGGCAACAGCAATACGAGGCCCATTTTGGACTCACTTCCAGCTATACGCCTCAAATGGTGGTTGATGGCGCAGAGCAGTTCGTGGGCAACGACTCCTCCAAGCTCAGCATAGCCGTAGCTCACGCCGCCGCAACACAGAAACCGAAGATTGCCATCGAGGATGCGCACTGGGGGGACGGCTCCGTCAGCTTTTCGGTGCGCGGCGACGCCCTCGCCAGCGCGACACTCGTCGCAGTCCTGGCACAGAACGCTACTCGCTCTGAGGTCGCCCACGGAGAAAACGCCGGCCGCACCCTGCATCATGTCGCCGTTGTGCGGGTCATCAAGGAGTTTGGCTCGAAGGCTGCCGACGGAAGACCGCTCCGGCTCGCTGGCGCGATTTCTTCCAGATCGGACAAGACTGACGGCCCGCTCAGGCTGGTTGTCTTTCTCACTGACCGCAAAACCGGCCACGTGATTGCCGTCGCGGAGCAGATACTGAGCCCATGAATGTCCACACCGAATGTGTTACAGCATTTTCGATTCTGCTGTTTACAGAAACCATGCAGCCAAGTGGCTTTTCCCTCAAGAAAAAGCCACCTTCCATGCTGCCCTGATGTCAAGATGTGAATCGAAAATGCTCTAGCGCGGATGCGCGGCCAGCCATTTAGCCACCCGCTCCCGCACCTCTTCCAGCTCGTCGGTCGTGATGTGGATGCCGACCATCTGCCGGTTGGCGGCGTACTTCTCCTGGTCCGATCCTTTTACTGCCGCCGCCAAATCGAGCCAGTAGTAAGCCTCCACATAGCTCTGGGGAACGCCTTGCCCGATAGAGTACAGCACGCCGAGAGTACCCTGCGCGCTCGCGTCTCCCTGATCGGCCGCCTTGCGATACCAAGCCGCCGCCAGCGACATGTCGCGAGCGAAGCCCTTCCCTCCGTCGCGATAGAGCGCAGCCAGGTGCATCTCGCCGCCCACATTGCCCTTGTCGGCCGCTCTTCTGTACCACTCTGCGGCCAGATTCAAGTCCCGCTCAACGCCGCTTCCAGAAGCATAGCTCTCGCCCACCAGCACCTGCGAAGCCGCATCGCCGCTTTTGGCCTTGGCAAGCAGAGCCGCGTCGATGCCTGCCGTCTGCGCACAAACCGGTAGCAGCACAGCCCCAAAGATCATTGTTAGGGCGACTTGGTTGTAGTGGCTTCTCATAGCGGCCTTAGTCAATTATCAAGCACGATAGCAGGTTCCGGCCCTCCAAAGCTGAACAGCATCAACGGGCGCCGCGAAGATCGACAGATGCCCGCATCCGCGTCCCAGCCATGAAGCCAGCCGATTCCTTCCGCCTGTCAAAGCCGCCGGCAAAGGCGCTAGAATTCTTGTATGACCGACCGCATCTCTCTGACCCTTGCCCAAGCCGACCCCGATGTAGCAGCCGCCCTCGACCAGGAGACCCTCCGCCAGCACGAGGGCCTAGAGATGATCGCCAGCGAAAACTTTGTCTCCGAAGCCGTTTTGGAGGCCGCCGGCTCGATCTTCACCAACAAGTATGCCGAGGGTTACCCCGGAAGGCGCTACTACGGCGGCTGCGAGTTTGCCGACGTGGTTGAGAATCTGGCGCGCGACCGCGCCAAGCAGCTCTTCGGCGGCGAACATGTCAACGTGCAGCCGCACTCCGGCTCACAGGCCAACGCCTCGGCCTACGCGGCAGTCTTGCAGGCGGGCGACACCATTTTGGGCCTCGATCTGGCGCACGGCGGCCACCTGACCCACGGGCACAAGCTCAGCTTTTCCGGCAAGCTCTATCGGCCCACCTTCTACACCGTGCGGCGCGATACCGAGACGATCGATTACGACGAGTTGGAGGCCATCGCCGAGCGCGAAAAGCCCAAGGCCATCATCGGCGGCGGCAGCGCCTACCCGCGCTTCTGGGACTTTGCCCGCATGAGGCAAATCGCCGACAAGGTGGGAGCGGTATATATCTTCGACATGGCGCACATCGCCGGACTTGTGGCGGGTGGAGTGCATCCCTCGCCCGTACCCCACGCGCACATCACTACCACCACCACGCACAAGACTCTGCGCGGTCCCCGCGCGGGTCTGATTCTCTGCGGGCAGGCGCTGGCCGCGGCCGTGGACAAGGCGGTCTTCCCCGGCCAGCAGGGCGGTCCGCTGATGCACATCGTGGCCGCCAAGGCGGTTGCGTTCGGCGAGGCGCTGCGGCCGGAGTTCAAAACCTACTCTGCGCAAATTGTTGCTAACGCGAAGGCACTGGCGGCGGCTCTCAAGGAGGCTGGCTTCCGCATCGTCTCCGGCGGCACCGATAACCACTTGATGTTAGTCGACGTCTTCGAGAAAGGCATCCTCGGCTCCGAGGCCGAACTGGCGCTGGGCAAGGCCGGCATCACGGTCAACAAGAATACAATCCCTTACGACGCCAATCCGCCGCTCAAGGCCTCGGGCATTCGCATCGGCACTCCCGCCTTGACTACCCGCGGCATGAAGGAGCCGGAGATGCTGCAAATTGCAGTCTGGATCACAAAAGCCCTGGAGCAGCGCGGCGACGACGCGGCCTTGGAAAAGATTCGCGCCGAAGTAGCTGAGCTGGCCAACCGCTTTCCGCTCTATGCCTGGAGGCGCGCCGGCTAATGGTGGTACTCCGGCGACAACGATCCGTCAGGCTGTGCAAGACGGGGTTTGTGAGTTATCCTTGACTTATGGCTATTGACTCCATTCTTGCCCAAATCGACGCAGAGATTGCAAAGCTCACGCAGGTTCGCTCCCTGCTGGCCGCCACCGGCAAAATCGCCGCCAAACTAACTGAGCGCAAAACCAAGAAGGCCAAGAAAGCTGCCAAGGCCGCGCCAACCGCGAAGGCAGCCAAAGCCCCCAAGGTTGCTAAGACGAAGAAGCGCCGCTCGTTGAGCCCCGAGGCGCGCCAGCGGATTGCCGATGCCCAGCGCAAGCGTTGGGCTGCGCAAAAGGCCAAGAAGGCATAGAAGCACTCGTCGCCGCGATGGAGTGTCATCCATCATCGCAGGGCGCGACTGATCGTTCGCTTTGATCCGTATCCGGCTATAGCCCCGCGATGACAAGCATGCGCGGCTCGGTCATCTCTTCGATGGCTGAGCGGATGCCTTCTCGCCCCAGGCCAGAGTCTTTGACGCCGCCGAAGGGCATGGGGTCCAGGCGCCAGCTTGGCGTGTCTCCCACGATCAAAGCGCCAACTTCGAGCTCGCGATAGGCGGTCAGGATGCGGCCGGCATCGCGCGTGAGCAGGCCGGCTTGCAGGCCGTACTTCGAATGGTTCACATCGGCCAGCGCCTGCTCGAAGTCGTCGTAAGGCTCGATGGCCACCACCGGCCCGAAGACCTCTTCGTCGCGCACCTTCATGCCGGGCTTGGTCCCGGTAAGAATGGCCGGCGCCACCATGGAGCCCTTGCGCTGGCCGCCGGCTGCCAGTTTGGCCCCACTCTTGACAGCCTCGTTGATCCAGGACTCGACGCGCTCGGCCTCGGCGAGCCGGATGAGCGGACCCACTTCGGTGGCCTCCACGGCCGGGTCGCCCGCCGCTAACTTGGCGCTTGCCTCGACCACCTTCCACAGGAATGTCTGGAAGACGCTGCGTTCCACAAAAACCCGCTGCACACTCAAGCAGGTTTGACCGGCATAACCGAAGGCCGCGTGAGCGGTCCGTACGGCCGCCTCATCAAGGTCCGGCCAGTCTTCGTGGACAATCAGCGCGGCGTCGCCTCCCAACTCCAGCAGCACCCGCTTGCGTCCCGAGTGAGCCTTCAATTCCCAGCCCACTTTGGCCGAGCCGGTAAAGCTGATCAGCTTGATGCGATCTTCTTTTTCGGCCAGCCAGGCGGTGTCCGCGTTACTCAGCGGCAGAACGGCCAGCGCCTCTTCGGGCCAGCCGGCCTTCAGAATCACTTCGCCTAGCGCCAGCGCGGTAAACGGAGTCTGGGGCGCCGGCTTGAGAATCACCGGGCAGCCCGCGGCCATGGCGGGCGCCAACTTGTGCGCTACCAGGTTCAGCGGGAAGTTGAACGGCGTAACAGCTAGCACCGGACCCACCGGGAAGCGCTGCACCAAACCCCAACGGCCTTCGTTGCCCTCTGAAAGATCCAACGGAAGGCTCTCGCCGCTTAGCCGGGAGGTCTCTTCGGCCGCGGTCTTGAAGGTGAGCACGGCTCGATCCACTTCCGTCCGCGCGAGGCGCACCGGCTTGCCCGCCTCGGCAACGATCAACTGCGCAAACCGCTCCTTTTGCTCAATCAGCGCGCCTGCCACGTCCTCCAGAATCTCGCGCCGCTTCCAGCGCGGCAGGGCGCGCGTGCGGCGCAGGCTGGCCACCGCGTGATGCACGGCCTGGCGCGCATCGGCGCGCGTCGCCACGGTCACCCGTCCCACCAACCCTTGATCCCACGGCGAGCGCACCTCCAGCGCTTCGCCGTCCGTCCACTCCTTGCCGCACATCAAAAATCCCGTTTGTGTTCCCGGCCGCATCTTCATGGCTTTGGCGCTCCTCGTCCGTCTCTGTCTGTCTCTGCACTGGATTCTACAGCGGACGGGGTAAGCCAGCGCAGAATGTCGGGCGGCATTTGCCCGCCTTGCCGCAGCCAAGTCCCAGCGCGGTACACTGTTTCCCTATGATTCACAACGGCCGCAGCCGCAAACTTCCCTTTGACCCCGCCGAGGCGTTGGCGCATCTCCGTGCCGCCGACCCCAAGCTGGCCGCGCTCATCGACCGCGCCGGCGCCTTCACGCTCAAGCTCGATCCGCTACCCTCGCCCTTCGAGTCGCTGCTCGAGTCGATCCTCTACCAGCAATTGCACGGCAAGGCCGCGGCCACCATCCATCGCCGCGTACGCGAGTACTTTGGCGGCGATCCCGCGCCCCAACTGCTGCTCGACACGCCCGATGAGCCGCTGCGCGCCGCCGGCGTCTCCGGCAACAAGATCAAGGCTCTGCGCGACCTGGCCGCCCGAACTCTGGACGGAACGGTTCCCACGCACGCGGCAATCACGAAGATGACCGACGCCGAGATCGTCGAGCGGCTCACCGAAGTGCGCGGCATCGGCCCATGGACCGTGGAGATGCTCCTGATCTTTCGCATGGGCCGCCCCGACGTGCTGCCGGTGACCGACTATGGCGTCCGCAAAGGCTTCGCGCTGACCTTCCAGCGCCTGCCCAAAACCCGCCCCCTGGCTGCCGAAGACCTGCCCAAGCCCGAAGTCCTGCTCAAAAGAGGAAAGCGCTGGGCGCCGTTCCGCTCCGTGGCCAGTTGGTACTTGTGGAGAGCCTGCGATCTGGCCAAGACTACAGCGCCGTCTGGGCGGGCGAGTCTACAATAGGGCCTACAATAATCAAATGCAGCTTCTCGCTCCTAACCTCTAGCTTCTAGCTATTTGTTATACGTAGCTTGTAGCTAGAGGCTAGAAGCTGGAAGCTAGGAGCTGTTTTTCATGCCCGCAAGCAAACGCTTCATCTGCATTCACGGTCACTTTTACCAGCCCCCGCGGGAGAATCCCTGGCTGGAGACGGTCGAGACGCAAGACAAGGCCGCCCCCTACCACGACTGGAACGAGCGCATCTGCGCGGAGTGCTACGCGCCCAACGGCGCTGCGCGCATTGTGAACAGCAAGAACCAGATCACGCGCATCGTGAATAACTACGCGCGCATCAGTTTCAACTTTGGCCCCACACTGCTGAGCTGGCTCATGGAGAACGCGCCGCGCACTTACCGCATGATTCTGGACGGGGAGCGCCGCAGCCGCAAGGCTTTTCAGGGCCACAGCTCGGCGATGGCGCAGGTTTACAACCACATCATCCTGCCGCTGGCCAGCCGCCGCGACCGCATCACCCAGATTCGCTGGGGCATCGCCGACTACCAGCGCCACTACGGCTCCGCGCCCGAGGGCATGTGGCTGGCCGAAACCGCCGCCGACAGCGAATCCCTGGAACTCCTTGCCCAGCATGGCATCAAGTTCACGGTGCTGGCCCCGCACCAATGCCGGCGCATCCGAGCCTTGAACGGCGGCGCGAACTGGACGGATACTCCCAGCGGCAGCGTGGATACCACCCGCCCCTATCTTGTCCGCTTCGATTCCGGCGTCTCGATTGCCGTCTTTTTCTACGACAGCCCCACCTCGCGGGCAATAGCCTTCGAGGGGCTGCTCAACTCCGGCGAGAGCCTCGCCGCGCGGCTCAAAGGCGGCTTCAAAGACAACCAGCAGCCGCAGCTCGCGCATGTAGCCACCGACGGGGAATCCTACGGACATCATCACAAATACGGCGAAATGGCGCTGGCCTACGCGCTGCGCCTGCTCGAAGACGACCCGTCCGTCAGCCTGACCAACTACGGCAGCTTTCTCGAGCAATTCCCCCCCGAATACGAAGCCGAGATCGTCGAAAACACCTCATGGAGCTGCGCGCACGGCATCGAGCGCTGGCGCTCCAACTGCGGCTGCAACAGCGGCACGCCGGGCTGGAACCAGGCATGGCGCGCGCCGCTCCGCCAGGCTCTGGATGAACTGCGCGACGCCCTCGTTCCTTTGACCGAGCGGCAAGGCGCCGGGCTCTTCAAGGATGTCTGGGCAGCTCGCGACGGATACATTGACGTAGTGCTCGACCGCACCCCGCACTCCGTCGAGCGGTTCCTCCTCAAGCACCAGCTCCGCGTCCTCACCGCGCCGGAACGCGTCCGCGCCCTCGAATTGATGGAGATGCAGCGCCACGCCCAGCTCATGTACACCAGTTGCGGCTGGTTCTTCGACGATATTTCAGGCATCGAGACGGTGCAGGTGATTGCCTATGCCGCGCGCGCGCTGCAACTGGCGAGAGAGGTCTTTGGCGAATTGGCCCGCCCCCTGGAATCGGCTTTTCTGGCTCGCCTGGCCGAGGCTCGCTCCAACGTGGCCAAGGCCGGCGACGGCGCCCGCATCTACATCGAGCAGGTCAACACCAAGCAATTGGATCTGGAACAGGTCGCGGCCCACTACGCCATCAGCTCCATTTTTTCTTCTTTTGCCGAGGAAACCGACCTCTTCTGCTTCCGTGTCTGGCGCAACTCTTACGACGTGTACACCTCCGGCAGGGGAAAGCTCGCCGTAGGGAGGGCCAGGATTGTCGGCGCCATCACCGGCAAGCAGCGGAGCTTCTCCTTTGCCGTTTTGCACTTTGGCGACCAGAACATCACCGCCGCCGTCAAAGCCTATGAGCCCGAAGATGCGGCAGCCTTCGAGGCCTTTTGCAGCCAGGCTGCCAGCCATGTCCAGCGCGCCGACTTCCCCGAGGTGATCCGCCTGCTGGACCGCTTCTACGGCCGCCTGGACTATTCGCTCACCTCGCTCTTCACCGATGAGCAGCGCCGCATCGTGCAGCTCATTCTGAGTTCCACGCTCGCGGACATCGAGAACTCGCTCACCGCGATATACAAGGACCACGCCAGCCTGTTGCACTATCTCTTCTCGGCCGGATTGCCCAAGCCGCCCGCCCTCACCCTGGCGGCGGGATTTGCCATCAACGCCGGCCTGCGCCGCGCCCTGGAGACCGACCCCATCGACCAGGCCCAGTTGCGCTCCTTCCTATTGCTCGCCAAGACAGACCAGATCGCGCTCGAAACGGCCACGCTCTCATACATCGCCGACCAGCGCATGAAGCGAGCCATGATCGAGCTGCAAATGTCCTCCGGCTCGCTGGAGATGCTGGACCGGGCGCTGGCGCTGGCCCGTACGCTGACCGAGCTGCCCTTCGATCTGAACCTGTGGCAGGCGCAGAACATCTGGTACGAGATTCTGCGCGCGTCCGGCGGCGCTTTCACCGCGCTGGCCGGCGACGACCGCCCGCGCTGGGATAGAGACTTCCGCGCGCTGGGCACTTGCCTGTGGATCGACTGCGCCGCATTCAGCGCCCTGGAACCGATTGCGGCGGCTACGGGAAACTAGGGAACTTGCGCCGTAGCTGAAAGTTGAGAATCCTCCCGCAGCCGATTACTGTGGAATCACTTCGATCCCGGTCACCGTTGCGTAGCCATCCACCGGAACGAAATTCAAAAGCAATTTCCCCTGGGCATTCGCCGCCAGGCCTGAGAACTTGCGCACGACCACGTCCGCCGGACGAGCTTCCTGGGCAAGATTGAAGTTCTTCATCAGCGCATTTCCATTGCAGTAGACATCGAAGACATGCGCCACTCCGGCCCTATTCTCGTCCGGCGGCGAGGCGGATTGGTCCCAGTCGCCGTGGCGCGCCGCGAAGCGCAGCGTTACCGAGTATCTCCCTGGCGTTGCGGGGATCGCATAGGAGAAGTTGCCCCAGCGCTCGGTTTCGTAGAGTTCCGGATCGTCGGTTCCCTTCACAACAGCCGTATAAGCAGCCAGTTGCCCGCCCTGGAAATAGTTGTCTGGGCTCCACCAGTGGCTATCGTTCGAGTAATACGGTGTCTGCCGGGCCAGTATCCTCACCGGCCGCATGTGCCCGCGGAAGCCAGGCAAAATCTCGATGGCCGAGAGAATGGCCTGCTTCCCTTCATCCCCTGAAAACTCCAGATGCAGCAGCCCATCGGGCGCCGGTTGAATGTCGGTGAAGACCTTCACATCGGCTGTGAGGCTGGCTCCGGCGTCGGCCACAATATCGAATCGCGTCAACAGCGTCCTGCCGTTGGCCCGCACGGTCATCAGACGGCTGCCTTCCCCGGCTCCTCCGCCTGATTCAGGGTCATAGACCGTCTCCGCAAAGTGCAGGTGCAGTTCGTAGATGCCCTTTTTCAGCGGAATACTGTAGCTGAATGCCCCCTGGCGGCTGGTGCGGTAGAAATCGGGATTCTGCGCGCGCCAGATGTGCTCTACTGAGCTTTTCACCGCCGTGCCGCCGCCAAACCACGCATCGGCGCTCCATAGCTTGCCCGCATGATCCACAAAGCTGCGGGTTGAACCGGCCAGAATGCGAACCTCCTCGCCTGTTGGCGGGCCAAGCTCCGACTCCGCCGGCGGCGCGGGGGACTGATTCAGACCTGCAGCCGGTGGAGCCTGCTTCATCTGCCGCAGGATCAGCACGGCAGAACTCGCGCCAAGAATCAGAAGCGCGAGCGCCCCGATGATCCACCAGATCTGGTTACCGGAGAGTCGCAGCCGATCTCCCATCTTCCGGTGAACCGCGCTCTCGATCCCAGGCACGGATCCCGCCGGCGGATTGGCGGCAGCCGCCTCGCCTTCCCCTGGTCGCGCTGCCGCTGATTTGAATTGCGGAACGTATTGTCCCAACGGAATGGTGATTTGCAGGCGATTCCCCGCCCCCTCGTTCGCATAGTACGCGGCCAGCCGCTTGCGCAGGCGGTTGGCCTCGACCCGCACAATCGAATCGGAGTCCTGATCGAACGAGGATCGGCGATGGAAGACTTCCACGCCAACGGAATACTCCTTGATCTGGTAGGATTCCCCAGCAAAGAGCTTCTCGCACAAGTACGACAAGAAGTTGGCGAGGGTCGGCGCGCGCGTAAAGTGCTCTGAACGAAGCACCGCCTCCAGCTCCGCGCGCTGCGCTTCCAGATCGATCGTCTCTGGGATTTCAGTCGCCATCATTCCCCCATCCGGACTGATTGTAATGCTATCGTTCCTTGACTGTATTGCTAGTGGTTAACGGTTGGGGCGCTAGAGGAAATAGTCGTTTAACGCCGCGTAACCCCTGCGGCTTCCTTCCAGCCCTCCATCGCCAGTCAGAAACCCAACAACCATAAGTCAAAGCAGAACTTGGCTTTGTGTTGCGGATGCTGCGGATTTAACCCCCGCGGAGCAGGCAGGTAGCAGGTATAGCGTTGCGTCCTGCCCCGGCCCGTTCTCTACTGGAGTCGATGCGGGGGCCAGATCGCTGGAGCCGACCAATGCAACGGACGCCTTCCACGAATGTCCTACGCAGGAGAGGTGAACCATGAGAAAACCGATGATGATGCTGGCCTTGGGCCTGCTGATCTCCGCGGCCCCGTTCGCAACCGCGGCCTCCTCCGCTGACGCGCCAAAGTCCGACAAGATGCAGGCAGCCAAAATAGCGGAACAAAAAGGAGATCTGGCGCTCGCTCACAGCAGCTTTGAATTAGCTGCGGCTTACTACGGGACAGCCGTGCGCGTCAACCGTCTGAATGCCACACTCTATAACAAGCTTGGCATCGCCCAACTCCAGTTGAACGAGAGAGGCATGGCACGCAGAAGCTTCCAACAGGCGCTCAAGTGCGATCCTCAGTCCAACGCCGCGGTCAACAACCTGGGAGCCGTAGCTCTACGCGACAAGAAGTTCAAGTTGGCTGTCGACTACTTCAAACAGGCGCTGGCCATGGATGAGTCGGCTGCCTCTACGCATGTCAACCTCGCCGAAGCCTGGATCGGCCTGGGAGAAATGGATCGCGCCATGACCGAATACGCCCGCGCCCTCGATCTCGACGCCGACGTCTTCGCCGACAACGAGGGTGGGAGCCTCATCCAGCTAGACTCCCCGGCGCAGCGGGCCCGCGTCGACTATCTCATCGCCAAATCGTATATCAAGCGCGGCAACCTCGACGGAGCATTGGATTATCTGGGCAGGGCCAAGGAGCTGCACCTCCCCAATCTGGCCAAGGTCTATACGGACCCTGATTTCACAGTCCTCTGGAAGGATCCCCGTTTGGCTAAGATCGTCAAGCCATAGACGCTGCTGTCCTCCATCCAGCTTATGCTGCGCCGGGGTCGAAAGGCGCCCCGGCACAGCAGAGAGCTACGACCTTCTATGAAGCGAATTGGGGTATCCCTGGTTTTGCGCTAGTCCCTGCTCCCCGGCCCTGTTCGCGCCGCCCCCGTTGCCCGCGCCGGCATCGCCGCCGGAGCCTGATTCATCGTCACGATGATTGCCCCGGCAGGCTTCTTCCCAGGGCATTGGTACGAGTGGGGCGTCGAGGCGTCGAAGTATACCGCATCGCCCGGCTCAAGCACACACGCCTGCTCCCCGTGCAGCAGCTTCAGCTCACCCTCCAGCACATACAAAAACTCGAACCCACCATGCATGTGCGCCTTGGGCTCCATCTCTTGGGTCAACGGCTGAAACTCGGCAAAGTAAGGGTCCATATCCCGGTCTGGCACCAGGTAGCCCAGGCTCTCGAAAAAATAAGTCGGAAACTCCACCCCGGTCTGCGGCAGCCGCACCCGTTCCTTGCGCCGGTGAATCCGGAACAGCGCCTGCGGCTCGCTCTCGAAGAAATACGACAGATCCTTGGAAAACACCATGGCAATCCGCGCCAGATTGCGCAGCGTCGGCACCACACGGCCCGTCTCCAACTGCGATAGAAAGCTGGCCGAAAGCCCCGTGTGCTTGCCCAGCTCCACCAAGCCCATTGACTTCTTCAGCCGCAGCCGCCTGATCCGCTCGCCGATTCGCTTGTCGGCAATGACCCGCTCGGTCGTCTCCGTGTCCACCTGCGACTTTTGCGTCTCTTCGCTCTCAACCGCCGTCAACTCGCTCACGCACCCTCCCCTCGCACACAAACAGGATGCATCCCGAAGCAAATTGTTGTCCAGATCAAAATAGATTCTTTCCCTGCGAAATATACTCTCAGCCTTTGTCGGCACCCCCTGCGCAGTCCGCGCGAACACAGCCATTCCCATCCCCGTGGCTGACACGCCGCCTCGACCTCTTGCCGGCGCGCTGCTGCCATCCCCACCCCGCCGGCGGTATCCTAGAGCTACCGAGGATGCCCATGCCCGAAGACTCGACCACCCCATCCACTCCCGCCGCGCAAGCGAGCCCGCCACAGGTGGCCACCATTGCCACGCTCGGCCAGCATGAAGGCAACTCCGTCACCCTGCGCGGATGGCTCTACAACCTTCGCGAGAGCGGCAAGCTCCTCTTTCCCATCTTTCGCGACGGGACCGGCACCATCCAGGGAGTGGCCCACATCAAGAGCGTTCCCGCCGAGGTCTTCGAGGCTCTCAAAGGGTTGACTCAGGAGTCCAGCGTCATCGTCACTGGCCGCGTCCGCGCCGACAAGCGCGCGCCGGGGGGCTATGAGCTCGACGTTGAAGGCCTTCAGGTCGTCCAGCGCGTTCCCGAGTCCGATCCCTACCCCATCACACTCAAGGAGCACGGCGTCGACTTCCTTATGGAGCACCGCCATCTCTGGGTCCGCTCTCCGCGCCAGTCCGCGATCCTGCGCATTCGGGCCGAAATCATGCGCGCGGCTGCGGAGTACTTCGACTCCAACGGCTTCATTCGCACCGATCCGCCCATCCTCACCCCCGCGGCTTGCGAGGGCACCTCCACTCTCTTCCCCGTCGATTACTTTGGCGACCCGGCTTATCTCACCCAGAGCGGGCAGCTTTATATCGAGTCCACGGCCCTCGCTCTGGGCAAGGTTTACAGCTTCGGACCGACCTTTCGCGCGGAGAAATCCAAGACCCGGCGTCACCTCACCGAGTTCTGGATGATCGAGCCAGAAGTCGCCTTCCTGGACCTGGACGGCTTGCTCGAACTTACCGAAAACTTTCTCAGCCACATCGTGCAATCGGTGCTCAAGAACCGGGCTTCGGAGTTGGTCGTGATCGGCCGCGACGCAGCCAAGCTGCAGGCCATCTGCCCACCCTTTCCGCGCCTGCGCTACGACGAAGCCGCCGAAATGCTCAACCAGGCCCATCGGGACGGCCATCTGGAAGCGCCATTTGAGTATGGGAATGACTTCGGTTCCCCGGACGAGACCTGGCTCTCCAGTCAATTTGACCGGCCGGTTATGGTGCATCGCTACCCCGCGAACGTCAAGGCCTTCTACATGGAGCCCGACCCAAACGACGCGCGCTACGCGCTTTGCGTCGATGTCCTTGCGCCGGAAGGGTATGGAGAGATCATCGGAGGGTCGCAGCGCGTTTCGAGTTATGAGCTGCTCAACGCCCGCATCGAGCAGCACAACCTGCCCAAGGAGGCCTTTCAGTGGTACCTGGACCTGCGGCGCTACGGGAGCGTGCCACACTCGGGCTTTGGCATGGGGATCGAGAGGGCGGTCGCCTGGATCTGCGGGCTGGAGCATGTGCGAGAGACGATTCCGTTCGCGCGGACGCTGCACAGGATCTACCCTTGAGGGGGCGGCCCACGGTTTTACAGTTTTACAGCTTCTGTGGACCGTGAAACTGTGAGATGGATGTGGTTTATTTTGAATTATTTAAGGGGTGGTCCACCGATTCACGGATTCACAGTTTGCGTACTTCCGTGAGAGGGGGTCTTGTAAGTAGTTGATTGTGGGTTGGTTAAGGATGGCTCCACAGATTCACAGGCAAAAACATGAAAAAAAGTGGGGCTGGCGGAGTTGGCGGCGATGGTAGTTTTTATATTACTCACGGCTTCCTTTCTAGGAACAGGGATCAGGAAACAGGGATCAGTAAAAGCCCGCTCTGTCGACTACTTCTTATTGTGCGCCAAGAGAGATTAATTATCTGCAAACCGCCTGCGATGGGACCGACAAGAAATCTGCGATGGGGCAGCCGCCTTCGCCCGTCTCCCCCGTGTCCGAGGCTCCGGCGCAAAGTCGCTTTGTTGAAGGTACGGTCCGGTAAGCCGAGGCTTATCCGCGGCGCAAGCCCGTCCACAAGACTCAAGAAATCAAGCAGTGAGGCAATGTCGCGTTTAGATAAATCGGGTCTGCTGCACGGAGCCGCATATATTCTATGTGTTTTCAATATCTTAAGCCATTATTTCCCGCTGCCCGTTCCGGCAGCCAACAGAGGCATTACCTCCGATTCTGACTGGTGTTTGAAAACATTTTACGATTAATTACGTCCATTATCTTGCAAAACGTGTAAAGTTGAGTGTAAAGTGACAATCCATGAAAAGAACCCACCCACCTCTTCATCTTCCTCGGTCACCGCTCATCTATGTCGTGGCACAGGTCAACATTTCCGCTGTTGTGGCGATTGATCGCTACGTCCCCGAGATCCAAGAGAAGTTGCGTAGGAATGGTTTTCCGGGATTCAGAAGCACACAGGTTCCCGAACTTATCTTCGAGGCCGCTGGTGCCAGGCCAGTCCTGAATCCTCTTTCTATGTTTGAATTTCAAGATCGAGAGGAGAGGACTGGAATCGCGCTGACGCCCAAGTCGATAGCGATTCACACGAATCAGTACGGGACGTTCGATCGATTCCACGCGGCATTCGCAGCCGCTCTTGAGACAATAAACACCGTGGCCCAGCTTCAGTTGCGCGAGCGAATCGGCTTGCGATACGTTGACCTGATCGAACTGGAGGCGGAAGAGAGCCTGAGCGACTATCTTGCCCCACAGCTCTTGGGGTACGACGCGGCTTCGGTTGGAGTCACGGAAGCGTCTTTCGAGTTTAAGTTCGAAGGCAGAAGCACTCATGGCGGAATCATAGCTCGGCACTATTCACCGCAGATTGCGAATATGCTTCCTCCCGATTTGGTTGGGGTTTCGCTGAATTACAGTTACAGGGAACCACCTCCATCTGGACGGGCGTCACTGCTCGATTTTGATCACGCAACAATCGAGAAGCGAGACTTCGAAGTGGACGAAATTCTTGAGACCCTTGAGACCCTCCATGATGGCCTCGATATTCTTTTCAGAAACTCCGTTACCCAACGCGCTCTAAAGCAATGGGGGAGAGAAGATGCTTCAAGCAGCGAGAGTTGACTGTTGGTACGGAAAGAGCCGGCCTGAGAAATCTCTGATTTCAGCCCTTTGGAGTAAGCGGGATAGGCGCCCGGGAGCCTCGTCATTCGTCGGCACGGGTGTAGGCCAGACGAGTTATTGCATTGGCAATACTGTTGCCTTTGATCCAGCGAGCCTCCTCATTACCGGAGCGAGTCAGGATACACACTTCAGCTACGGCTCGTTTGGGTATGTAATGGGAAGCATCTTCAGAGGCGAATGCCCCGGCACGGGGGGAGAGCTAAGCCTCGCAGAGCCGACAATGCGGAACCTCATTTCAGCAAGTGGATCATACGTCATCGTCCAGGGCTCCCCAAGACTCGAGATTCGAGCGACCCATGCAGAAGAGAAATTGACCGAAGCCGGAAAGGAGATTGCCCTGATCCGGTATTATTTCTCATTAACAACAACAGACCTATCGCGGATCCTTCTCGTAGAGCGCCCAACCGTATACGCATGGCTTGATGGCAAATCGGAGCCCAATCGCGAAAACAGGGGTAGAATCAGAAAACTCTTCAATATCGCTTTTAGGTGGCGCGAAAAGTCCAGCCTTCCTATCGGCAAATTTCTCCGTGAACCGATGGAGGGAGAACTGAGCCTTATCGATCTCCTCCTTCGGGACACGCTTGAGACGGAAGCAATCGACAGAGTTCTCGTTTGTGTGCTTGAAGCGGTAGGTAGGCGAGCCAAAACAAAGCGAGACCGCGCAGTAAGTGCCATCGTCAAACGGAGCGGGTTTAAACCGCTCCCGCCGGAATTGGAGCGCGAAAGATTTGACCAAATCACAAGGTTTTGAGATCTGCAATTAGGAGCAACGAAACTGGCAACGGCTCTGCAAATCCCGGATAGGCGATGGCGGCAGGGCAGCATCGTCCCACACGAAGCCGTTGACACGCGTACGCAACTCAGCCTTGAGCCAGATGCGCTTCTTGTCCTTCTGACCCAGGATTGTGACATCTTGCATGATGATTACGAAGCCGAACCAAATATAGAGCTTCATATCGCGCGCCCAGTCGTGAAAAGAGACGGCAATCTCTTCCACGCGAAGAATCCCCGCCGTCTCCAGTTTATGCTCGATCAACTGTTGTACGAAATCAAGATTCACGAAAGGTGCATTCTAACCCGAGGCTGTCTCTTGGGCCGCTCACCGCTCGAACGGCACCTTGATGAAATTCTGGTCCGGACCATTATTTTTTGGACCGCAAACAGGTACACCAGAAGCGCCTTTCCAGATGCCTTCAACGAGCGCCTGAATTCCGCCGAGCGACAGAAGAAGACAATCGAATCCTTGCTAAAGCGCGACGGGGATTTGGTGACCGGCATTTATCTGCGTGTGGATCCCCAGGGGGAAATCGGCCAGGAAGAGAGATACCGCGTGATTCTTCGACTAACCGCTCGGACAAAGGTGATGGAAGATCCTGATTCGGCGACAAAAGCAATTGAACTTACCGAACTTCTTCGAAAACAATTTGCGAGGATCGATGGGGTCGAGATCGAGAGCTACGAATTGGTTTCGGAAGCTGATTTTAGCTTGGACGATCTTCGCGAAACACCACGATGGGATTACGACTATCTCAGTTATAGAGCCTGCACTCCAGACAACGCAGCGCCGGCGGAGGCATAGCAGGATTCGCAGCCGGGATCCCATTTCCGAGACTTCGGATCGAAGCTAGTTAGGGCGTCAATCAACCCTCCGCGTCATTTTGCTGGTAGTCTGTCAGGCGTACAGCACCCCCTACCGGTCGCTGCTTGCCGCCGGACGGGGATCATCCTGAGCTAGCTGCGGGCCTAGATCCCTCTCCTTTCGTTGCCCGGTTTCCCGATGCTATGTCCAGCGCTTCGGGCGGTGAGATGTTTGTGCGAACAACCATTCTCCTCGAAAGCGGAATCTTTCCCGGCGCGGGCGGAATCAAAGAGGTGCGGTTGGAGCGATTCCTGGGGGAGAACGGATGGCCTTATCTGCTATTGAAGTGAATGATTTGAAACATGCGCCGGCGGTGGAGGGGGTGTTGCCGGCGGTGCTGGGGCGGTGGAGTCCGCGGTCGTTTGCCGATCGCGCGGTGAGCGGGGCCGATCTCAGGAGGGTCTTTGAGGCGGCGCGGTGGACGGCTTCTTCGCGCAACGAGCAGCCGTGGCGGTTTGTGGTCGGATTGCGGGATTCTGCGGCCAGTTCGTTGACGTATCGGAAGATATTCTCGACTTTGGCCAGCTCGAATCAGGTTTGGGCGGGCAAGGCGCCGGTGTTGATGCTGGGGGTGACGAGCACCAAATTCGCCCACAACGGCGCAGAGAACCGGGTTGCGCTGTATGACCTGGGGGCAGCCGCATCGTATCTGACGCTGGAAGCCTCGGCGCTGGGGCTGGCCACCCACCAGATGGCCGGGTTCGACCAGGCAGCCGCGCGGAAGGCGTTGGGAATTCCAGAGGATTTCGCTATCGGAGCGGTGATCGCGCTGGGCTACCAGGGCGAACCCTCGGCTCTGACCGACGCGCATCACTTTGAGCAGGAGACCACTCCGCGGACACGGAAGGCGCTGGGCGAGTTTGTCTTTTCGGCGTGGGGCGAGGCGGCGGAGCTGGGGTGAGCGGGCAAGGGGCGGGTTGGGTTCGTGGTTTTCCGCCTCTGGCGCGATGAGACTGCGCCAGAAATTGGCACCCGGCCAGATAAAGGGGTACCCGCACCGGCACCCCGGGGTTCGTGGTTTCCCACCCATGAATCAAAAAGCGATTCATGGATGGGGCACCCAGCTGATTCTGCCGGCTAACCCGCCCTGACTACAAAAGGACGAAACGCAGGTCCATCGATTCCCTCCACTTCGGTGGCCCGGGATGACAGGTTATTTTGAAGGCGGCTGGCGCGATAGAGTGGAGGCTGGGGAGATTTTTGACCATCCAGCGCCCATCCCGCAAGACGGCAGGCCGCCGGATCAGACCCCGGCGGACCAGTTCGCGACGGCGGATTGGCTGGCAGGGGCGGCTGATTTTGGCGGTTCTGTCGTTGATCGTTTGCCTTTTTGGCTGGGCGGTGGTGGCCAGGCTGGTTGCGCCAACTTCCAACACCGCGCTCACCCGTTTTGACGCGATTATCGTGCTGGGGACTCCGGCAGACAGCGACGGCAACCCCTCGCCGGAGCTATTGGCCAGGGTGACCGAAGGGGTGCATGAGTATGAGCGGGGCGTGGCGCCGCGGCTGATTGTGACAGGCGGAGCGGTACACAACCGGTTTGTGGAGGCGCGGGTGATGGAGCAGGCGGCACAGGCGGAGGGGATTCCCGAGGCGGCGATTTATGTGGAGCCGGAGGCCAGGGATACGATCGAGAACGCCTGTTATTCAGCGCGGATCATGAAGGCGCATGGCTGGCGGTCGGCGGAGGTGGTTTCGAGCGCCAGCCATCTGCCGCGAGCCGGCATGATCTTGAGCGGGCTGCCGGTGGAGTGGCGCACCCACGCCGCGCCGGCGCTGGAGCCGGAGTCGGCGGCGACCCTGGGAGCGACGGCGTTCGCCGAAGACCTGAAGACGGCGCGCTATCTGATCTGGTCGCGCTGGAGCGAGGGTTGCGAGCCGTGAGGGAAGCCGATGCCGCGCGGATGGCGTTGTACGGTGTCGGCATGGTCCTGTAATCTGGAGAGGATGAGTCTTTCTGTAAGATTTTCCGCCTCTCTTGCCGCCTTAGCCGCGCTGGCTCTTTGTTTTGGAGGCAGCGCCCAAGCCCAGAGCACAGCCTCGCCGACGGCCGGCAATGGCACCTATATTGCGAGCGATCCGCTGGCCGGCGTGCGTTACGACAACCGCTTCGATTTTTCGGTGGGCATGGCCTACGACCACATGAAGGCCGGACCGAACCTGCTGCAAGGGTCCAATCTGGGCGGGCTGGACCTATCGGGATCCTATTGGCTCAGCAAGCATTGGGCCGTGGAAGGGTCGGGGCGCGGCTATCTGGGCACGAGCGGCGCCGCGCCCAACATTGAGAACATCAACGGGCCGTTCGTCAGCGAATACTTCTTCACCGCCGGACCGGAGTGGCTGGGGCCGCACAACAAGCACGGCGCGCTGATCGCACACGCGCTGGTGGGCGGAGTGTATGGCAAGTTCGAGCAGGATTTGCGGGGAAATTCGCCATCGGTGGTTGGGTTCTACAACAATCAGCTTGCGCTGGCGGCGATCGTCGGCGGGCACATGGACCTGAACCGCTCGGCGCACTGGGTCTTCCGCATCACGCCCGACGCGGTGATGACGCATTACGGCATCAACTACGGGAACAAAGCCTCCCAGTTCGATGTCAACTTCGCCATCTCGGTTGGGGTGGAGTACAAGTTCAAGAAGAAGCGGTAGAAGGGCGGCGCTTCTGTCCGCGCATGAGTTGGCGCAGGCAACCGAGGCGCCCAAACGGAATTCTTACCAAAAGCGGAGCCAAAGGCCATGAAGAGATGCGGGCAGAGGCTCCGGCTGCGTCCGCGGGCCGGTCTTTTCGATACAGTGGGCTGGGCTGCCGAAGAGCGGCGCAGGGCACTCTCCGCCGTTCGGCAATCCCTGGGAATGAGTCGCGGGAAGTTATGCTAGACGATAGCGGGATTGTTCTTTTCTTAGTCGAAGGATTTTCAGGCGGCAGAAGGTACGAGGGCAGAATCCGATGGACATGAGAGACACGCTTGGGGTATTGCTGGCGGGGGGAGCGGGAGAACGGCTCTTCCCGCTCACCCGTGATCGCGCCAAACCGGCTGTGCCCTTTGGCGGGCACTATCGCATCATCGACATCACGCTTTCCAACTGCATCAACTCCGGGCTGCGCAAGGTTTTCATTCTGACGCAGTACAAGGCGCTCTCGCTGAACCGGCACATCCGCGAAGGGTGGACGGGGATTGTGGCGCAGGAGCTGGGCGAGTTCTTCGAACTGATGCCGCCCATGCAGCGGACCGGCGCCAATTGGTACATGGGGACCGCCGACGCGGTTTACCAGAACATCTACTCGATCGGCAGCGAACAGCCGAAGTACATCATCGTCCTCTCCGGCGACCACATCTACAAGATGA
>Ga0187847_10000592_pt1 | contig 38686 bp, 25 predicted proteins | sample June2016WEW_4_10_FD_132458 | JGI IMG/M metagenome (GOLD analysis project Ga0187847, IMG submission 132458) | Peatland microbial communities from SPRUCE experiment site at the Marcell Experimental Forest, Minnesota, USA - June2016WEW_4_10 | ecosystem: Environmental > Terrestrial > Soil >...
CGAGAGTGCCGCGCACCCAGATGGATCCCTCGTCGAGGTGGGGCAGAAACTCCGAGCCGATAACGTCGCTGAAGGTAAGGAAGGCGGAGAATGCCAGCGCCGCCGCGGCAATGCCGAGGGTGGTTTTGCGATGCTCGATGGCCCCCTTGAGAGCGATGCGGTAGCGGCGGGTGAGCCAGGCCATGGCGGGGTTCTCCCACTCGCTGGCGCCCTGGCTGAAGAAGAAGCTGGCCAGGACGGGGGCGATGAGCATGGAGAAGACCAGGCCGCCAAGCAGCGCGAAGGTCACCATCCAGGCCATGGGCTTAAAGAGGCGGCCCTCGACGGCCTGCAGAGTGAAGATGGGCAGATAGGCGGCTATGATCATTCCGCGCGCGAAGAAGACAGGGCGCTGCACCTCGTGCGCGGCCTCGCGAATCTGCAGGGTGGGGGTGACGGTTTCGCGTCGGCCCTGGCTGAGATGGCGGACGATGTTCTCGATCATGACGACCGAGCCGTCGACCACCATTCCGAAGTCCAGCGCGCCGAGGGAGAGCAGGTTGGCGGGGATGCCGCGCAGGTCCAGGCAGATGGCGGCGAAGAGCAGAGCGAAGGGCATGGTGATGGCGACGATGACGGCGCCGCGCACATTGCCGAGGAAGAGGAAGAGAATGATGACGACGAGGAAGATGCCCTCGCTGAGGTTGTTGAGAACCGTGTGCGTGGTGTAGTGGAGCAGATCGCTGCGGTCGAGGAAGGGAACGATCTTGACGCCGGGAGGGAGAACTCCGGGGTGGGTGGCGTCGCCGTTCAGCTCGGCGACTTTTTTGTGAATGCCTTCGAGCGTGGCGTCGGAGTTCTCGCCCTTCTGCAGCAGGACGATGCCTTCGACGACGTCGGGGTTGTCGATGAGCTTGCCGTCCTGCTTCTCGACGGAGGTGGTTCGGCCCTGGCTGTTCTGATGCTGGACGCAGGGGTCGGTGGGGCCGGAGGTGGGGTCGGACTCGTCGATGGGGGTCGCGCCGGGGCGGCATGACTTGCCAATCTGGCCGAGGCGGATCTTGGGGCCCTGGACTACGGTTGCGATGTCTTTGACGCGCAGCGCGGTGCCGGACTGGGTCTTGAGGACGGTCTGCTCGATGTCGTGGACGCTGGTGAAGAGGCCGACTTCGCGCACGTTGATCTGCTGCTCGCCCTGCTCGATGAAGTTGCCGCCGGCGTTGACGTTGTTGTTGGCGATCTGCTGCTCAACCTGGGCGATGGAGAGGCCGTAGGCGATGAGTTTGTCAGGATCGAGACGGACCTGGTACTCGCGCGTGATGCCGCCGAAGCTGGAGACATCGACGACGCCGGGGACGGACTTGAACTCCTTTTCCAGCTTCCAGTCTTCCAGCGACTTCAGCTCCATGCTGTCGTAGGCGGGATTGGTGGAGCGCAGGGTGTACCAGTAGATCTGGCCGACGGGGCTCCAGTCGGTGCCCATCTGCGGTTGCAGGCCGGCGGGCAACGTGACCTGGCCGAGACGTTGAAAGACCTCCTGGCGATTGTCCTTGTCGGTGGAGTCATCGTCGAAGATGAGCATGACGCTGGAGAGGCCGGCGAGCGATGTGGAGCGCAGATGCTCCAGGTGCGGAATGCCTGCCATCTGGATCTCGATGGGGACGGTGACCTGCTGCTCGACCTCTTCGGCGGCGCGGCCCGGCCACTGGGTGATGATCTGGACGTAGTTGTTGGCGACGTCGGGATAGGCCTCGACGGGGAGGCTGTGGAACGAGACGATGCCCCAGGCGAAGAGCAGAACCGCCGCCCCGATCATGAGCCAGCGATTGTTCAGGGCGAAATCGACGAGGCCGCGAATCATCTATTGATCCACCGCATTCTGGAGGGTGAGAGCGTTGGAGACGACCTGCTGGCCGATGTTGATGCCGGAGTTGACCTGCTGCATTCCATTGGGGAGCATGTCTCCGGCTTCGATGGCGACGCGGCGGAAGTTGCCGCTTCCAGCGGCTGGTATGTAGACCCAGTCGCGGTCATGCAGGTGCAGGATGGCGGTGGCGGGAACGCTGGCGTGGGTCTGGGTGGCGTTGCCGAAGAAGGTTGCGGTGGCGAACATTCCGACGCGCAACAGGGTGCCTGGGTTCGCCACTTCGATGCGAACCTTGGCGGTGCGCAGGGTGGGATCGAGGACCGCGCCGATGTCGCTGATGACGCCCGTCAGCACCTTGCCAGGGTAGGCCGTAAGGCGGACCTCCGCCTTCTCGCCGAGGTGGATCTGGGCGAGATCGTTCTCGTAGACATCGCAGACGACCCAGACGCGCGAGAGGTCGGCGATGGTAAAGGCGTTGGCCGAGCCGGAGTAGGTGACGCCCGCGGCTGCCGCGTCGGTGACGTTCTGCGCGACGATGATGCCACTGGCAGGCGCGTAGACCTTGACGCTCTCGGTGGGGTGGTCCTTGTCGACGCCGAGGACGTGAAGCTGCTGTTCGGCGGCGGTGAGCGCGGACCTGGCGTTGTCTTCGGCGTTCTGCGCGATCTCAAGCTGGGTGGTGGGGATGGCTCCCTTGTCGTGCAGCAATTTGGAGCGGTCGAGCTGCGTCTGGGTGAGGCGCTCGTCGTTGACGGCCTTGAGGTAGGCGCTGAAGGCACTGGCAACGTCGTTGCTCTGCACCTCCATCAGGATCTGTCCCTTCTTGACGTAATCGCCCAAGCGCGCGTGGATGGCGACGACGCGGCCGGAGGCGATGGAGACGACCGGGATGGTGCGCGAAATGTCGGGATTCACGGAGCCGGTGGCGGTCAACTTCGCAGGCGCTTCGTAGCTGGCCGCTGCGACCAGCGGGAAGACCGCGGGGTTCTGCACCTGCACCAGCGCGGGGTCGGCATCGGGTTGAACGGTGACGTTGGGAGGCGCTTCGCTCTTCGCATCAGAGGACTTGCCCTTACATCCCAATGCCGTACAGAGCACAACACAAACCATTGCGCCCAACCACCTCGTTGTTGTTATCTGATTCATCGGTTGCCCATGTCTTTCGGGGGATTGTTTTCCGCCGCCAATCGCTCAAGCCCAGCTAAGATGCCTCTGTCCGGAATGGTCTCTCCCCCCGGTTCAGTCTATTATGAGCCAGACCTCTAGCCTGCATAATTCATGAAGCTGCCGAAGAGTGGTTTTTGGGCGGCGACAGGATCATTCAGGTTTTCGATATACCAGAGATTCTCTGTTCCTACTGACGATTGTTACTAGCCCCATCGCTAACACAGGCTGCCGGTCCTAATTGCCAAGGCACGTCCCCACCCTGCGAGCAGCTTCCACCCACGAATGGTCAGGCGGCACCAGCTTGACCTTGCCTGCGACTTGATCGAGCGGTACGGGTTCGGTGTTGTCACCGCGTGCCGCCACCATCACGCCAAACTGGCCCTGATTGATCAGATCGGCGCAAGCGCTGCCCAGTCGCGTCGCCAGGATTCGATCTTCCGCGCAGGGCGAGCCTCCGCGCTGCACATAGCCAAGGATGGTCAGGCGGGACTCAAGATGTGTCAGTTCCTCCAGCTGGTGGGCCAGGCGCAATGTGTTGCCCTGATGCCGGACCTCAAGCGCGGCGATCTCTCGCTTGGCCTCCAGCTTCTCGTTCAAGGTCTTGGCGCGTTTGAGAGCCTTTTCGGCGATTCCAAAGACGCGCGCGTCGTTCTGGCTCATCGCGCCTTCGGCGACGGCCACAATACTGAAGTTGCTCCCTTGCTTGCAGCGTTGGCCGATGGCCTCGGCGATACTCTCCACGTTGTAGGAGATTTCTGGAATGAGAATAACGTCCGCCCCGCCGGCGAGTCCCGCACCGAGCGTGAGCCAACCAGCGCGATGTCCCATAATCTCAGCCACAATGATGCGGTGATGGCTGTGAGCGGTGCTGTGCAGACGGTCGATGGCGTCGGTGGCAATCCCCAAAGCCGTGGCATAGCCAAACGTGGCATCGGTCATAGCCACGTCGTTGTCGATGGTCTTGGGCAACGTGATGACGTTGATTCCAGCCTGGTGTAAACGGAATGCGTTCTTCTGTGTGCCTCCTCCTCCGAGGCAGACGAGACAATCGATCCCCCACTTCTTGAGGTTGTCTTTGATGACCCCCGTCATGTCCTTGGTGCGTCCGTTAATTACCATGCGATGCGGTTTGTCGCGGCTGGTGCCAAGAATGGTTCCGCCAAGGGTGAGAATTCCGGAAAGAGTGGAGTGATCCAGATTGATCCGCCGATTCTCAACCAGGCCGCGAAAGCCATCGCGAAATCCAACGACCTCCATGCCGTAGTAGCCGTGCGCTGCCTTGCCTACACCGCGGATGGCGGCATTCAGGCCGGGGCTGTCGCCGCCGGCGGTGAGGATGCCAATGCGCTTGACCTTCTTAGCCATTTGACAACACTATCAGACACACGCTTCTTTCGGGGGAAACTCGAAATTGGCTATGCTCTCCTCATGCCGGCTGACCTGACCTGCCGTACTCGCGCTGTACACTCACGTCATGCACCGCCGCGCAGCCATCCTCAATTTTCTCGTTGCATTCATCGCCCTCGCCCAGTCCGCGGCCTCAGCCCAGTCCGCAGTCACCCTTCCGCCCCAGTCGCCAAACCTCCCGCAGTGGCAGATCGACGCTGGCTCCCACGCCGAGTTCGATGTCGCCTCCATCCGCCCCGCTCCACCCGACGCCCCGCCGCACGATGGATACGAGATACTCAACAATCCTCTGCTTAATCCCTATGCCGAAGACGCCCCGCCCAGGGGTCTCATCTCGGCCAACGCCTCCGTTGTCAATTACATCATCTTCGCCTACAAAATCTACGACGTTAACCAGATGCACCAGCTCAGCGAGCATCTGCCCGCCTGGGCGCGCAGCGACGACTACGTCATCGAGGCGCGTGCCGTAGGCTCTCCGACCCGTGACCAGACGCGCCTCATGATGCAGTCCCTGCTCGCCGAACGCTTTCATCTCGCCCTGCACATCGAGACCCGCCCGCTCCCTGTCTACGCCCTTGTTCTCGACAAACCCGGAAAACCCGGCCCGCAGCTCCAACCCCACCCCGCCAACACGCCCTGCCCCGTCCCGTCGCCCGATTCGCCGGACTCCCCGCCCGCCAAGCCCGCCCTCAACTCCCCGCCGCCGCCCATCTGCGGCATGACTACCTGGCGCGTCGGCCCCCTGCGCCACATCCGCATGATCAACGTCACCATGGAGCAGATTGCCGGCCTCCTCGACGGTGTCGGCACCATCCTAGGCGACATGGGACAGCGCACTCTGGTCGACCAGACCGACCTCACTGGCCGGTTTGACCTCAACATCGAGTTCCTGCCCGAGCGGATCGGCTCGCCGTCCTTCAGCACCGAGGCAGACTCCTTCGGCCCATCGGTCACAGCCGCTCTCAAATCCCAACTCGGCCTCCGCCTCGTCAAACAGACCGCTCCCGTCAACATCTACGTCGTGGACCACATTGAGCGCCCGTCGGAGAATTGAAGTGGCGATACGAGGCGGACGGAGAAATCAGGATGATCGGGGCCGCGTTTTGCTTTCGGATAAGGAGCGTGGTATGAATCGACGCAAATTTGTACAGGCGGCTGGAGCCGCTGCGCTGGGTGGTGGCAGGTGGTTGCGCGCGCAGAGTGCACCCGCGGCAAGGATTGCGCGCGCTGCAGCGATTCCGGATTCAGTTCCCTGGAAGCAGTTTGAAGTGGAAGCAGCCTTGTATGCGTGGGACCTGCACGACGAAGGCGTTGAGCAAGTTCTGGACAATGTGCAGAAGATGGCAGCGGTCAACTCGGTCTACATCATTGGGCTGATGCATCCGGAGCGCAGGCCGGAGACCTCGGCGACATATCCGCACAATCCGGTGCGGCCGTTCTGGCTGGCCGAGGACGCTCGGGCGAACTGGCACTTTGATCCGAAGTGCTATGGGCGCATCAAGCCGCGGTCCTCCGAGTTCGCGTGGCTGGCCGACACCGACTGGACGCGCGTATTCGTGGATGCGGCACGCAAACGCGGGCTGCGCGTGGGCTTCGAGTTCTCCCACTCGCTGGTCGACAAGCAACGTGTGGAGGGCGAGTTTGCCGATCTGGCGAATCGCAATCTCCACGGCGAGATTACCCACGTGCGCGATTGGCTTCGTCCCGTCTGCCCCAACCAGCCGGACGTCCGCGAGTATGCCGTGGCCGCGTTTTCCGAGGTCGTGGAGAAGTACGACGTGGACTGGGTCGAGTCGGCGATTGTGTTGATGGACGAGTCGGTGGGCGGCAGCCCAGCGCGTGGCGGCGGATGCTTTTGCGCGGCATGCAAGAAGGCTGCTCCCGGGTTCGGGATCGACCTGGAGAAGATCCAGGCGGCATTGCTGAAAGATCCGGCGTCGCAGCCGGAACTCGGCCAGTGGCAGCAGTTCCGCTACGACTCGGTGGCGGCGTTCTACAAGATGCTGCATGCGGCGGGGCACAAGGCGAAGCCCGGCATCGTGCTGCGCTACAACATGCACGCGAAGAACCCTCGCGACTTCGGCGTGGATATCGTGCAGCTGAAACCGCATCTGGATGCGCTCCGCATCCAGGACTATTCCGAGCAGACCGGCCAGGCGGCGGCGATGAACGGCAAGCGCTCGTGGCTGACAGAGGAGCGCGAAAACATGGGGCCGGAATTTAATGTCGTCAGTGGAGTTGCGGTGCGGCCGCGCGCGACGCCGGAGTTGATCCGGCAGGGCGTGAAGATCGCGGTCGAGACCAAGATGAACGGGATAATGTTGGGGTTCTATGATGGGGCGGACTTTCCCAACCTACGGGCGGTCCGCGCGGGGCTGGCAGATGCGGGCCTTCCCGTAGCGGCGGCCTAGAGAAGTGCGGCTAAACCGCTGAACGTATGGGGTCATAGCAGCAAAGCCGAGTGCGCCTGATCCGGTGGACGCGCTGGCCTCACCGGGTTGGGCTGCCTGATCTCTCTTCTCAGCGTCATGCTCGCCCAGTGGCTGGCCGAACATTCGCTTGACTGAAGCAACCGGCAACAGTCGGACGCATAACGGTCCTGATCGTCATAGGGCTGATTGGATGTTCCTACTGAATTGCCTTCCCAATCATATGATCCGTCTAAGTGCTCGGCAGAAGGCAATCGGCTGGCTAGTCCTTCCGGATGATCGGCCATGTTTCGATGAGCGCGCGGTCGCATCATTTGGCATCATCAATTGTGTATATTCGAAATATAGAATATTCTTATTATATGCAAGAGAAGCTGAGGACGTACAAGGCCAGTATCTTCCAGGCTCTGTCCCATCCCACCCGCATCGCCATCCTAGAGGTGTTGCGCGACGGGGAACTCTCCGCACGGGCCATCCAGGAGAAGCTCGGCGTCGAACAGGCGAACCTGTCCCAGCACCTGGCGATTCTGAGAAGCCGCCAGATTGTGGCCAACCGCAAGGACGGCAACCAGGTCTTCTATTCCATCCGAAATCCGGTGCTGGTGGAGGTTCTCGACGTCATGCGCCGGTACTTCCAGACCAACCTGGCCGACGCGATTCAGATGCTTGAGGAAGTGGAAAGTGAGGCGTCTGTCCGGTGATTGCTGAGCTGTTCCTGAGCGGAATCATCGTCTGGCTTGCGGGCGCCATGGCTAGTCTGGTCCTCTGGCGTCACCCGTCCGCTGCTCGCAGAGTTGGCTGCGGGGCGGCATTGGGGGGTTCCCTTCTGGTTCTGGTGGGTTCGGCTGCTGCTATCTTCAGCGGCAGTTCCACAGAGATCAGCCTTCCCTTCGGCAACCCGGTATTCAGCTGGGCCATCCGCATGGACCCGCTGTCGGCATTCTTCAATGCAACTCTGGCGGCGCTGGCCTCCGCCGTTTCTCTCTACTCTTTCGGATATTTGCGACCGATGGAAGGCCGCCGGAACCTGGGCGCTTTTGGGTTCTTCTTCAACCTGCAACTGTTGAGCCTGGCGCTGGTCTTCACGGCGTCGAACGCGTTCATCTTCCTGGTGGCATGGGAGGTGATGGCGCTGGCGGCGTACTGCCTGATCAGCTTCGAGCACGAAAAGAAGGAAACGCGAAACGCCGGCGTGCTTTTCATGATCATGTCGCACTCGGGCACAGGTCTGCTGCTGATCGCGTTCCTGGTTCTGGCATCGGCCAGCGGCAGTCTGGATTTCTCCAGCTTTCACCTGCTGGCTTCGCAGTTGCCGCCGATCCGGCAGGGCACGGTTTTCCTGCTCTTTCTCTTCGGATTCGGCGTGAAGGCGGGGCTGGTGCCGGTTCACATCTGGCTTCCGAAAGCCCACCCGGTTGCGCCCAGCAATGTCTCGGCCCTGATGTCGGGCATCGTCATCAAGACCGGCATCTATGGGATGGCGCGCGTCTTCTTCGATTTCTACGGGCCTCCTCCGCTGTGGATGGGAACTCTGTTGCTGGGGCTGGGCGTGACATCCGCTCTGCTCGGAGTGCTCTACGCGCTGATGGAGCACGACCTTAAGCGCCTGCTGGCATGGCACAGCATCGAGAACATCGGCATCATTCTGATGGGCTTCGGCGCGGCGCTGATGTTTCGCTCGCTGGGGTATGCGAGTCTCGCCGCCCTTGCTTTGATCGCAGCCCTGTATCACACGTTCAACCACGCCATGTTCAAGGGGCTGCTCTTCCTGGGAGCAGGTTCCGTCGTACAGGCTACGCACACGCGCAACATGGAGAGGATGGGCGGACTGATCCGCCACATGCCTGTGACTGCCCTGTGCTTCCTGGTGGGCGCGGTGGCCATCTCCGGGCTTCCTCCGTTGAACGGGTTCGTGAGCGAGTGGCTCACCTACCAGGCGCTGCTGGCCGGCTTCGGCACCACGCACAGCCTGACGCGATTGATGTTTCCCATCGCCGGTTCTCTGCTGGCACTGACCGCGGCCTTGGCGGCGGCCTGTTTTGTAAAGGCTTTCGCAATTCCATTTCTTGCTCTACCGCGTAGCGAGGAGGCCGCCGATGCGCGGGAGGTCTCGTTCCCAATGCGCGCCGGCATGGCGCTGCTTGCGGTGGGATGCGTCGCGCTGGGACTGGGCGCCACCTGGTTTGTGAGGGTCTTCGATCCCATCACGCAGCAGACCCTTGGTGTTCGCGCAAGTTCGGCTCTGGTGATGGCCCGCGGCTGGGCGCTGTCGCCGGGGACGGCCCATGGCGGCACCATCTCCACAGCCGGGATTGCGCTGTTCTTTCTGCTTGCCGGCGCGGCATTCGCGCTTCCGCTGGCGCTGCGTTGGAGGAGTCGCAGCGTCCGCGGACCAGCGTGGGATTGCGGCCTGCCCGGGTTAACCTCCGACAACGAATACACGGCCACGGCATTCTCAAAGCCGCTGCGCATGATCTTCTCCGCCCTCTATCGTCCGCGTCGCGAGATCCAGGCGGAGTACGAGGTATCGCCCTACTACCCCAGCGCGATCCACTTCGAGAGCGAGATTGAGCACCCCATTGAAAAGCACATCTACGATCCGCTGCGGCAGTGGATAATGGCCGTCGCGAACCGCATGAAGGGAATTCAGGCGGGCAGCATCAACCTCTATCTCACGTACATCTTCCTCACCTTGATCCTGCTCTTGCTGTTCGGAGTGCGCGCATGATGGAGCGGCTGATCGAGAACGCGGCGCAACTCTTCCTGCTGCTGGCGCTGGCACCGCTGGTGACCGGAGTCATCCGAACGCTGAAGGCGCGGCTGCAAACGCGGCGCGGCCCGGGCATCCTGCAGCCGTACAGGGACCTCGGTAAACTCTTTGGCAAAGGCATGGTGGTTCCCGAGACCGCATCGTGGATCTTCGCTGCAACGCCCTGGGTTGTCTTCTTCAGCACCGTTCTGGCGGGGCTGATGATTCCCATGGTTGCCGCCGATGCGCCGCTCGGTCTGTTTGGCGGCGTGCTCGCCGTGATCTACCTACTGGGGCTGGGCCGCTTCTTCCTGGCGCTCAGCGGAATGGACACCGGCAGCTCGTTCGGCGGCCTGGGCAGCAGCCGCGAGATGACCATCTCGGCGCTGGCCGAACCGGCAATGATGCTTGCCATTTTTACCGTCGCGATTGGGGCAGGCTCGACCGGCCTCACCGAGATCGCCGGGGCCGCCATTGGCCAACACTGGCGTTTTCTTGCTCCCGCGCAGATGTTCGCCTTCGCCGCGCTTGCCGTGGTGCTGATCGCGGAGACGGGCCGCATCCCGGTGGACAACCCAGCCACTCACCTGGAACTCACCATGATCCACGAAGCCATGATTCTGGAGTACTCCGGCCCATACCTCGCCCTGCTTGAATGGGCGGCCTCCATCAAGCAGCTCGTCCTGATGACGCTGTTGATCAACTGCTTCTGGCCGTTTGGCCTACAGCCGACGTGGTTCGGATTCGGCGCGGTGCAGGGAATCGGCTGGCTTCTGGCCAAGCTGCTGTTGTTAAGTTGCGCGATTGTTTTGCTGGAAACCGTCAACGCCAAGATGCGGCTCTTCCGTGTACCCGAACTGCTGGCGGTCGCCTTCACGCTGGGATCGCTCGCTCTGGTCTCCACGTTCCTCTTCTGATGCTTATGACACACGTTCTCGATCTTCAATTCGGCGACCGCATCGTCACTCTGATGGCGGCTCTAGTGTTGGTTTTACAGATTGCCATGGTGACCCAGCGCTGGATCGTCATCCACATCCGCATCTTTGCGGCCCAATCGTTCTTTCTCGCCATGATTGCCGCCACCATCGCATGGTTCAATCACGCGCCGCATCTCTACGTCGCCGCAGCGCTCACCCTCGTGGTCAAAGTGGTTCTGGTGCCCATCCTCTTCGAACGACTGGTGAAGCGCATGGAGATCCATGAAGAGATCGAGCCGATTGTGAACGGGCCGCTCTCCGTTGTGGTTGCGGGCGGGCTCACGCTGGTGGGCTATGTGGTTGCGGAGTCGTTTTACCGTGCGGATGAGCCCGGCCTGGGCCACAACGCACTTGCCGTAGCCATCTCTCTTTTCCTGATCGGCTTTTTCACCATGATCAACCGTCGCAAGGCGCTGACCCAGGTGCTGGCTCTGCTGTCGCTGGAAAACGGGCTGTTTCTGGCGGCCATTTCGCTGACCTATGGGATGCCGATGATCGTGGAACTGGGAATCTTCTTCGATGTGCTGGTGGCCGCGATGGTGCTGGGCATTCTGGTCTACCGCATCCGCGAGACCTTCGAGTCGGTGGACGTGAGCCGGTTGCGGAGGCTGCGAGGATAAATGCTGCTCATGGCTCTATTGCTGGTCCCCGTTGCCACCGCCGTCGCGTCGTTCTTCGCGCGCCGGCGAGCGGCCATGTAAGTGACCAACCTGGTCGGATTCGTTGCGGTCTTTCTGATCGCCATTGTATTGGCGGCGCGCGTGCTGGCCGCGGGCACGGTCTCGCTGGCAAACGGGTTCTTCTATAGCGACGCGCTCAGTGCGCTGGTGGTTCTTCTTACCGCTTCAGTGGCGCTGGTCTGTGCCACCTATTCGGTTGGCTACCTGCGCGACGACCAGCAGAGCGGAGAGCTGGGCGACGATATCAGCGGCATGGAGCAGATGGCGCAGCTTCGCATGTACTACACGCTGACGCCTTTGTTTGTCTTCTCCATGCTTTTCATGGCGGTGGCCAACAACCTGGGAGTGATGTGGGCGGCGATGGAGGTCACTACGCTGGCTTCCATCTTTCTAGTCACCTTCTATGGCAAGGTCACCTCGCTGGAGGCCGCCTGGAAGTACGCCATCATCGGCGGCGTGGGTCTGTCGATGGCGCTCTTCGGCACGCTGGTGGCCTACTATGCGGGGCGCGGTCTCAGCGGATCCCAGGCGATCAGCGGGTTGAACTGGTCGGTGCTGGCGCAGCACGCCGCGCAACTGGACAAGACCTCGATGCGGCTGGCCTTCGTCCTCATCCTGATGGGCTATGGAACAAAGGCGGGCCTCGCGCCGATGCACACCTGGAAGCCAGACGCATACAGCGAGGCACCGGTGCCCACCGCCGCGATTCTGTCCTCGGCGCTGCTCAACTGCGCCCTCTACTGCCTCATCCGCTTCTACATTCTGACCAGCCGATGCCTCGGCGCGCAGTATCCGGGCCGCCTGCTGCTTCTCTTCGGCCTGCTCTCCATGGGTGTCTCCGTTCCGTTCGTGCTGGCACAGAAAAACTTTCGCCGCCTGCTGGCGTATTCCACCATCGACCATGCAGGCATCATGGCCATCGCGCTGGGACTTGGGAGTGCAATGGGAAGTCTCGGTCTCATGCTGCACATGCTCTTTCACACCATCGCCAAGCCGCTGCTCTTCCTTTGCGCGGGCAACGTACACCAGCACTTCCGCACTGACCTGTTCTCTAAAATCAAGGGTGGCGTGATGCGGGCCATGCCGCTGACTGGCGTGGTGTTTCTGCTGGCCATGCTGGCCATCGTCGGCATGCCGCCGTTCAGCCTCTTTCAGAGCGAGTTCCTCATTGTGCGCGCGGCCATGGTTGGCGGACATACTCTTACCGGCGTGCTTTTCGTCCTGTTTGCGACAGGCGTCTTTGCCGGGGTGTTGCTGCACGTCGGCAACTTGGTCCTCGGCCCCAGCGGCGATGCGCCAGTTGCGCCGCGCCGTCCGTGGCGCGACGGCTCGCTGCTCGCCCTGGCCTCGGCGCTGGTCGTCATCGCATTCTGGGTTCCGGCTCCCTTGCTGGAACTGGTGCGCCGGGCGGCGCGGGTGGTGAGCGGACAATGACCACATTCATGGATGAAATCCGCCAGCGATTCCCGCAGCAGGTCCGTTCCGTGGATGAGCTGGTCTCCGGTCAATTCACGGTTCTGTTGGATGGTCCCGACGCCACCGCAATTGCACGGCACTTGCTGACCGAGCGTCAGGCGAGACTTGTGTCTGTCTTCGCCGAGGATCGTGTGCATGGAGAAGGAGTCTTCTACATCTACTATGTCTTCGATCGGCCGGGCGACCCAACCTGGCTGATTCTGAAGGCCCCAGTTCCCGCGGAGAATCTCACGTTTCCGTCGCTGGCCGCGGAGTTCCCCGCCGTCAACTGGCAGGAGCGCGAGATCCAGGACTGGTTTGGCCTGGAAGCCGCCGGGCATCCCAACCCGCGGCGCGTTGCGCTGCACGATAACTGGCCAGACGTGCATCCGCTGTGCAAGGATTTCCCGCTCGACACCGTGCTGCCTCCGTTCGAGGGGGAGCGGCACATCTACCGTCCCGCGCACGGAGAGGGCGTCTTCCACATCCCGGTCGGACCGGTCCACGCCGGCATTATCGAACCCGGCCACTTCGACTTCGCCGTCGCCGGCGAGCCCATCCTCTACCTTCAACTCCGCATGTTCTACACCCACAAGGCGACGGAAAAGCTCTTTGAAAATCTTCCCATACACCGCGCGGTGTTTCTGGCCGAAAGCATCTCGGGCGATTCGGCGTTCTCCCACGGCGCTGCATTCTGCCAGGCGATCGAGCGCGCGGCGGGGATTGAGGTCCCGGCGCGCGCGCAGTTCATGCGCACCATTCTGCTCGAGCTGGAACGAATTGCGAACCACATCTCCGATGTCGGGGCCATCGCCAACGACGTCGGGTTCGTGATTGCCAACGCTCATGCCGGACGCGTGCGAGAGCTTCTGCTGGGCCTGTGCGAGACTCTGACCGGAAGCCGCGTCTTGCGCGGAATGGTCGCCATCGGCGGTGTGCGCAGGGACTGGCAGCAGGCCCAGGTTGAAGCCATCCTGAGCACGCTCGAAGTTGTCGAGCGCGAGTTCCGCGATCTGGTTGCGATCCTTCAATCGTCCAACTCCACACGCGAGCGCCTTGAGCGCACCGGAATACTGCGTCCGGAGAAGGCCTCCATGCTGGGAGTCGTCGGCGTCGTAGGGCGCGCCTCCGGCGTCGATCTCGATCTCCGCCGCGACCACCCCTACGCGGCCTACCGCCATCTCCCGTTCCGCGTGCCTGTCTACCAGGCGGGTGATGTCCGCCACCGCCTGCTGGTTCGCATTGATGAAGTGGGCGAGTCGATGCAACTCATCCGCGCCGCGGTTGCACAGCTTCCAGACGGCCCACACCGAGCCCCCGCTCATCCCATTCCACCCGGCCGCTGCGCCATCGGCGCGGTGGAAGGCTGGCGCGGCGAGATCGTTCACTGGGTACGCACCGGCGAAGGCAACCGCCTCGAACGCTGCAAGGTGAAAGATCCATCCCTCAACAACTGGCCGGCCATCGTGGAAGCGGTGGAAGGCAATATCGTTGCGGATTTCCCAGTCATCAACAAGAGCTTCAACTTGTCCTATTCGGGGACGGACCGGTAACGCCATGTTCAAGATCCTGCAAAAATCGTTAAGCGTTGGTTCCGCGACGGCCGATTATCCTCGCATCGCGCCTCGCCTGGCCGAGCAGTTTCGCGGATGCCCGCAGTTCGACTTCGCCGCCTGGAGCGACGCGCGTCCTGCTGCCGACGCGTGCCCCACCGGAGCCATTGCCGTCCGCGACCGCGACGGCCTGCGTCAGGTCACCGTGGACTACGGCCGCTGCATCTTTTGCGGCGAATGCGAGCAGGCCTCCGCCGATGGCGCCGTGCGCAGCACCCGCCACTTTGAGCTTGCCGCCGCCGATCGCCGCGACCTCGTTCTTACCGCCGAATACATGCTTCATCCCGACGGCAGCCACGCCGCGCTCCGTTCATCCAACAGCGGCCCCAGCTCCGAAGAGCCCGCCAAACGGATCGCAGAGGCCATCCACAACTTGCTCGGTCGCTCGCTGGCGATTCGCCAGGTGGACGCAGGCTCGTGCAACGGATGCGAGCAGGAGATTGTTGCCTTGAACAACCCGGTTCACGACATCGAACGCTTCGGCATTCACTTCGTGGCCTCGCCGCGACATGCCGACATGTTGCTGGTAACCGGTCCGGTGACGCGCAACATGGAACTGGCGTTGCACAAGACCTGGGCCGCAACGCCCGACCCGAAGCTCGTCGTCGCCGTGGGCGCCTGCGGCATCAGCGGAGGCATCTTCGGAACAAACTACGCCTCGCTCGGCGGAGTGGATGCAGTCATTCCCGTTGACGTCTACATTCCCGGCTGCCCTCCCCGCCCGGAAGCGCTGCTCCATGGCATCCTGCTGGCCTTGGGCCAGGTGCCCCGCGCCAACCGTCAGAACCTGAGAATCGACATTACCGATAAGCTGTTTTCACGGGCAGTTCACGAAGTCACTGGACGGTGATGGAAGGTCACGCTGTGGGGCTAGCCGGAGCCGAGGCAGGCTTGCCAGTCGTGGGACCAGCAGAGTCAGGGCCCGGAGAGCTCGTGTCGAGCTTGTCCATCAGCATTGTTCCGAGGCTCTCAAGAACCCCTTGATTGCTCCCGCCTCCAACGACCAGTATCTTAGGCATGAAAGCGGTATTGCCGACCGCGAGCGCCTTAATGGCGTTCACCAGGGCCGTGGGTCCTTTGCCCAGCGCTTCCACCTGTCTCTGATAGGCCTCGGCGTTGGCCAGGCCTACCGCTCGAACTTCCGCTCCCCTGGCGGTTCCTGTTTGTTCGATGTACTTAGCCTCGCCTTCGGCTTCCTTCATCCTGGCCTCGGCTTTGTTTGTTTGGATGTCAACTCCAACCTTTGACTTCGCAAGGTCCACCTGCATGTCGGCGGTGCCCCGGGCCTTCTCCGTCTCGATACGCTGGTCCTGGGCCTGTCGCTGCATCTTGAATGTTTCCACCTCCTGATGCGCAACCTCTCGCTGAGTCAAAACAGTAACCAACTGTTCGGGGTAGACGACATCCTGGATATAAACTCCCCTGGTCTCGATTTCGTACTCGGCAAGTTTCTCCTGGATATAGTTGAAGGCTTGTTCCTGAACGTCCTGGCGCGTCTGGATGAATTTGATCGCTTCCATACCGCCAATCTTGTCGCGAAAGAGGTTGCCAACGGCGGCCTGGAGAACCTCGTTCACCAGGTTTTCCATGGAACCGACCATGGAAATAACGCGTGGAGCCTTTGTATCCGGAACGTGAATCAGAACCTGCAGGTCGATGCTGAAGACGAAGCCCTCATTGCTTTTGGCAATGATGGGCTCCAGGCGCGCATCCAGCCCATGAGCTCCTGTCACGTCCTTTGCCCAATCGAGCTTGAGAATTGACGTAAGAACGAGCTTCGCGTCATAAATCCGGGGATTGATCGGGTACTTCCCGGTACGCAACGCTTCCTGCCATATGCCCTGGTGGCCAGGGCGAACCAGGCTGCCGAATTTGAAGTCTGCGCCGGATGTGTCCTGTGTGGGTAATCCTACGTAGGCCTTGATAACGGCGACCTGGCCCTGTTCCACAACCAGCATCGGCACTTGTTCCACGCGAATCAGGAACGGGTTGAGGTTGTAAGCGCCATAGAGCAGCGGGTCGTGCTGCAGGCCGATCTTTCCACCAGCCTCCAGAAACTTCTGGAAATCCTGATAGTTGTTGTGCTGATCGTTCTTGCTGCCAAGGATCATCCCCATAAGCTGGAAGTCCGTGACGCCAGCCTTCCCTTCGAACTCACTGACGTCTTTGAATTCGCCGAGTCGACTGGCAATTGCGCCAGCGGGTAAGGGGTCGCCGTCTAATGCGGTGACAACTCCGATCATGTCCACGACTCTGCCGCTCTCACCGGCCGGCTTGGGCGCAATGTGCGTCACATCAAGCTGCCAGTCTTCAAGGCCGAAGACCTCAAAGCTCAGGGTGTTGCTGTCGGCGAGGCTTTTGTACTCGTCTGATACGGGTACGCCGAAGACCTGCGGCTTGGTGATAACCAGGAAAGCCACTGGGTGGATCGGAGCCAACGTGCCGGGAGTAAGAACCGGTCTCTGAACGCCCTTCTCTCCTCCCTTCTCGACAAAGATTCGGAAGTCGGTGAAGTTGCCGAAGGCCGCATCGTACTTGGCTGACTTCGCGCCGATGGGCGTGGGCTTGCCAACCTGTGCGATGACAACGCCAATCTGCCCTGCCGGCACCTGCACCCACGGGTATTTGGTCACAGCGAAGAACGGCTTGAACTTGAAGCGCAGCCCAGGCATAAGGAGTTCGGCCTGATAGCCGGCTTCTCCTGCAAAAGCCACGGGGTTGTTGCCGGGCAGCTTCTTGCCAATTCTTTTTCGTACCAGTCCGATTTGGGTCGGGCCAATGCTGTAGAACGACATGAGGACGGTGGCAAGCACGGATAACGCCACCACTCCTATCAATACAGGCCACACCAAACCAGCAGTCCAAATCATCTTGCATCTCCTTTGCAGTGCCGAGTCGCTTGAATTGTACCGCTCCCGGTGGCATTGCAAGACCAATTACTGAGTTTCCAGTCGAAAGACCGGGCGGTTCCGCACTGTCCTGGATGCGCCTGCTGCCCCATCGCTTCTTCTGGCCGCATCAATTCGAACCGCCTGAGATGTCACATCATCGGTAAGTTCGCGGGCCGCGCCGCAGGCGTACTCGTGTGGAATGGTCGTGATAGCTATCCGCTTTCCTGCCGGACAAAGGGAAGTACCTCTCCCGTTGCTCCGTTCACAAGGCTGTAGCTGAGGTTTCACGATCGGCCCCGCCTGCGCCCATAAGAACCAGCGAGCGCTGGGCAAAGGGCGAGTAGACGAGAAGCGCCGTACACGACACTGCCAATCCGAAACTGATGTGGTGCAAAAGCAGGAATGGCGCGAGCGACCATAGCTCATCGAACAGAAACAAAAACGGCCAAATGCGGAGGAACTGCCGGCGTATTCGGGGTGCGTGCATAAGCACTGCGGTGAGTATGAAGGCGCGGACAGGGATCAGAACCGCAGCCGTCACAATCAAGACAATCAGCGCCTGCGTTGCTTTCGGCAATGCGGCGAAGAGGTCTTCAATCTCCGCCAGATTTGCCAGCGCTCCAATATAGAAGCTCAGGTACATGCACTGAAACAAGACAAAGAGCGTCTGCACAACTGGATACGAGGTCTTCGGCAGCTCCTGCGGAGAGGCCAGAATCCGGCTGAGAAGGTCATCCGCAGGCTCAATCGCAGTGGCCGGTGGTGCGGTCGGTTCGGGGGATGGAGACTCGCAGACTAAGGGTGACAGATCTTTATCGAGGTCAATCCGCTCCACGGGTGCCACGAAGCGATAACCACGCCGTGCCAGGGTCTCAATGAACCGTGGATTGCCTGCGGTATCTCCCAGGGCTTCGCGGATGCGATTGACCGCTGAGTTAACTCCATGCTCGTAATCGACGAAGGTGCCTTCGGGCCACAGCTCGTGGGAGATAGCCTCCCGAGTCAGCAGCTCGCCGGGCCGCTCCAGGAGCATGCAGAGTACCTGAAAGGGCTGTGCGTTTAATTTGACTCGGATCCCCTGCCTGAGAAGCTCTCCCGAGGCAGCGTTTGCTTCGAACACACCAAAGCGATAGCCCCGGGCTGGCCTTGTTTCCGTCATATTATGTGCCAGTGTATCCGATCGCGCGTTAAATCTGTACCTGTCGCCAAAGTGATAACTTTCAGAAAGTCTAATTACTGCAATCTTTTGCAACGTGAGAAACAAACTCCAACCGATGAGGTCCCATGCATTGATCTGGGAGGACGTGGCGGAGCATTGTGCAGTTCATGAAGCGAGGCGTACCCATGACGCGATTCCAATCCACACGCTCCCGAACCTTCTCTCTTCTCTGCGGACTATCGCTCTTCGTCACTGCTCCTGGCTGCGTTGCCGCAGAACCCCCGTCGGCTGCGGTTGCAGCCTTTAACTCGTATGTCCGTGCGGTTGAGTCGCGTCTTGCTCAGCAGCACCTGTCGCAGAGCACCTTCCTTGTCCCGGCGGCATCTGATTCGCAACTTGGGGACCGCCTGCGCCGGGGAGAGTTGATCGTGGAGAAACTGACACCGCCGACGGGTGCGGACCTTCCCGGAGCGATGCTGCACCACTGGCGCGGCACCGCGTTTGCCCCTGGAGCCAAAGCGGCGGACTTCGAGCAGCTGATGAAGAACTTCAGTGCCTACCCGCAACACTTCTCCCCGCAAGTGCTGCGGGCCAGTGTGCTCTCGCAACAGGGAGACCGGCTACAGGCAACCATGCGCGTGCGCCAGCGGCACGTGATCACGGTGGTGATGGATACGACCTACGACATCTCGTATGGACGGCTCGATGCCCAACACGGATTCAGCATCTCGCGGAGCACGCAGATCAATGAGATCGACTCGCCTGGCACCAGCACCGAGCGCGTGCTGAATGCGAACGAGGAGCACGGCTTTCTGTGGCGGCTGAACACCTACTGGAGCTACGAAGAGCGAGATGGCGGACTTTACATGCAGATCGAGTCTGTCTCGCTGACACGTTCCATTCCAACCGGCCTGGGTTGGGCGATTCGGCCCTTTGTAGAGAGCGTTCCACGCGAATCGATGGAGTTCACGTTGCGTTCAACATGCAACGCACTGCGCAGATAGTTTGATCGACGAGCAGAGAAGACAACACGAAATCAGCAATCGGAAAGGACACGAAGATGAGTGCACAATCAGTTGCAACCAGGGATGCAGCCGGCTTTCAAACGGCGCGCCGCATCAACCAGTCCCTCACCGCCACCATCGAGAAGCGCGCACTGCTATGGATGGCCGAACATGCTCCAGGCTGGCTCAGCTCGGATCAACTGACACTACTCGGCCTGGGCGCGCAGGTCGGAGCTGGAATCTTCTATGCTCTCACGCGATATAGCCGCTACGCTCTGATTCTGGTGGTTCTGTGCATCGCGCTCAACTGGCTGGGAGACAGCATGGATGGAACCCTGGCCCGAGTGCGCCGCCAGCAGAGGCCGCGCTATGGCTTCTACGTGGACCACATGGTGGATATCTTCGGCTCCATCGCGTTGATGGGCGGACTCGGCTGCTCCGGACTGTTGCACTGGTGGACGGCGATTGCGATGCTGATCGCGTTCCTCATCTTGTCCAGCGAGAGCTACCTGGCCACCTATACGCTGTCGTGCTTTCAACTCTCGCAAGGCATCTTCGGTCCCACGGAGATTCGCATTCTGCTGATTGTCGGCAATCTGGCAGCGCTTCGCAGCCCGTATGCGACGTTGTTCGGGCACAGGATGCTGCTCTTCGATCTGGGAGGGATCATCGCAGCGATCTGCATGTCTGCGATGGCGATAAGCGTCACCCTGCGCCACACGGCAGAACTCTACGGGCAGGAGCCCCTGCCATGAACACCCTCATTCGCTGGGGTAAGTTTAATCTGGTTGGTGCCATGGGGATGGTTGTGCAACTTGCCGCGCTCGCTCTCTTCAACCGGGTTTTGGCGGGCCACTATCTCTATGCCACGGCTGCGGCCATTGAGCTTGCGCTCATACACAATTTTGTATGGCACCTGCACTACACGTGGCGTGACCGCCGCGACCGCTCCGCACTGCTCGCTCAACTCCTGCGGTTTCATCTTTCCAATGGTATGGTTTCCATGCTGGGGAACCTTCTACTGATGCGAATTCTGGTCCATGAGGCGCGCATCCCCCTGCTCGTAGCGAACACGATCGCGATTCTTTGCTGTTCCATTGTCAACTTCTGCCTAGGAAATCACTGGGCGTTTGCGGCAAGGACGGTGGCAATACAGAACAATGCTGCGGTGTTGAGCAGAGGCGCATTGTAATAAGAGCGGTTTACATGGGGGTGTAAATGCCCACTCACCGCATACGACAATTATCGCGATGGCCGTACTGCAAGGCGAAAGGCGTTTCTCTCGCAGTCTGGGAGATGCGCCTCTACTTGAGGGGCTCGAGGATGAGTTCGCAGACCTTGGCGTGGCAGTTGACGTATGCGGTGCGAACAACAGCAGCTTGAGATCCCACCGGGAAAAAGCTGGTGAAGTTGGCGTTGGCAATCATATCGGTTGCCCCAGGCACTGATTTGTCTCCAGTAGGTTTTGTCTTGATGGCCTTTCCGTCTTTGAGCAGGAGGCGGTACTCGGCCTGACCGCTGCGTCCCTTTGCAGCATCGAGAGGGATCGTACGGAGTGCGAGGAGTTTGTTTCCCGGGATAGGCGCGGTTGACTTCGCCCCGCCGCGACGCAGCTCATCGACGGCCTCCTGGAGCCTCTTCTGTTTATCGCTGGGCTCGGTGCGAACGCCGAGTGCGTTGTACCCGGGCTCAGTGGCAATAGCCAGTTCGTATGCGGTGAGCGAGGCGGACTTGTTGCCGCCGGAGGCGTAAAGATCGCCGAGGTGTTTGCCAGTGTCGATGTTGGGCAATTCAATCCATGCTGCCTGCAGGAAGGGCTGGGCTTGTTCGGGCTTGCCTTCGCGGAAAAGCGTCCAGCCGAGAGTGTCCCAGGCGGCGACAATGAGACGGCTCTTGTCGTGCAGGGTCTGAGGATTTTCGTCGAGGGTCCAACTGTTGCTCTCTTCGGTGAGCTGGTCGATAGCAGAGCGTGTGGAGGCTTCGGCGAGGGGCAGTTCCAACGTGGCGTCGGCGAGGATGTAGGCACTGTCATTGACAGCACCCGGGTCGTGGCTTTCCTGAAGAATTGCACGAAGCGTAGCTGCGCCTTTTTGTATGTCACCTGCCATGAGGTATGCCTGGCCCAGAGAGATGTGAACGGCGTCGTTCTTTCCGTCCCCAGGTAGACGGGCGAGGGCAGCTTCTCCTTCGAATATGGCTGTTTTGGCGTCCCTATCTTCGATGAGCATGGAGATCAGTTGCTCGACGGGCGCAGGGTCGATAGGATCTGATCTGGACCAGGCGCGGAGTGAGTCGGCAGCGTCTTTGCGTTGGCCCTGAACCAACTGCAAATTAATGATGACCGGATAGGTGCGCTGGTAGGATGCAGGATGAAGGGCGAGCTCCTTCTTGTAATCGGCGAGAGCTTCGGTTATCTCGCCATTGCGGAAATGGAGGGCTCCAGTTGTGCTCCACAAATACTCGTGGTCAGGGCTGAGCTTTCGGGCCTGATCGAGCAAGTCTTTGGCGTTGTATAGGTCCAGCTTCTGGATGTCCTCGTAGGCCTGTTGCAGCAGCTTGTTGACGTCGGTGATGGACGCGGGGTCGGGGGGCAGGCCTGCATTGGCGCCTGCGGGCGTGTTGTCGTCGTGGCGAACAAGCTGAATGTAGAATTCGTTGCCGAGGTCGGCGTCGTCGGCCCATTTCTTGTAGGTGGCGAGGTCGGCGGTAGGAACCTTCTGCTTGACGACCTCGACGCGGCGCTCGGCGTAGACGGTTCCCTTCTCAAAGCGGTAGGTCTCGTCGTAGGTGGCATAGGGACACTTATAGTGGACGGCCTCGGGCAGGATGGCTCCCCAGCCGTCGGGGATTGTCATGGCCGACTTGGATGTTTCTATGTGGGGGTAGCCCAGGTCGAGGACGCGGACAAGGGGGTCACTGTCGGCAAAACGCGGGAGGCTAACCGGCGCAACCTGCGGGATGATCTTGTAGTTCTCCCAGTCGCCAGCTTTTTCGCGCTCGTAGTCGTAGCTTATCTTGAAGGGATCAGTTGTGTCTTCGGGACGAGATACGTCGGCGTTCGAGGAGGTGCCGGCATATCCCATGCTATGCACGATTTGTTGCACCAGTTCGTTGTACTGTGCGGGAGCGGTCTGGTGAAAAGCAGCGCGCAGGGCGAGTTCGGCGTCGCCACGAACGACCAAGGTAAGGCGGGAGTGGGAGATGCCATTTTTGTCGAGGGTGCCGACAGCGTCCATGCTCTGGAAGCTGGCGAAGGGCGGATCGGCGGGAGTGCGTTCGAGATGCGCCGTGGCAGTGCTGGGAACGACGAGAGCCTGTTTGTCGCGGATGGTGGGAACGAGCATACGCCAGGGGGCAATCTCGGCGGTGGTGTCGAGCCAGACAGACTGTGCTGGTTGTGCGGACGCGGCGCTGAGGGTGAGGTGCGTGATGAGGTGGTTGAACGCGGCTGGTGAGGGAACAGCAGGATTGAAGCGGATGCCCGCGCCGATCAGTACCGCGTCAGGCTGGATGCCGGCGACCGAGAGCATGGCGGCAAGCAGTGTGTGCTTGTCTTTGCAATCCCCATACTGATTGCTGAGAATCTCAGCTACAGTATGCGGCTGGTATCTGCCGATGCCAAAGTCGACGCCAATGTAGCGAATCTGGGTGGCAACGTAGGCGTAGAGGGCGCGGACTTTTTCTTCATCGGTGGATTTGCCCGCGATGAGCTCGGCGACCTTAGCTTTGATTTCAGGACTGGGCGTGACGCGGTCGGCTTCGAGGCTGCGATACCAGGCACCCACCTCCTCCCAGCTCTTGAAGGTCGTCCACGCAACCGAAGGAAGCTTACCCTGATCGGCGTCGAGCTCCTGATCGGCGGTCCAGACGACTTTTTTCTTGGCTTCAGTAGCTGCGTCGGCTTCTTTGCCTGCGGTTGGCTTGAGCTGCGATGAACTCCAGCGATAGACGTGCTGACCATCCGAGGTCGACTCGGCAGGTTTTGTGGCTGAGCTCCAGACGTTGACGGAGACACCAACTGGGACGCGGAGTTCGAGGGTTTCGGAGAGGACGACGGCATCGTCGGTGAAGCTCTCCTGGCCCCAGAACTGACCGGGTGCCTGGGACTTTGTTGTGGTGATGCGGGCCTTCCATTCGAGGGTGTCGCCGACGCGGAGGCTACGGATGGGGAGCTGTTTCTCTTTGAGGTCGCTATATAAAGGGGCCTCGCGGGTGACAGGCTCGGGCATCTCGATGGCATCTGCGGGCGGGGTTTCGACAACAGTTCCGTCTGGGTGGCGAACGCGGGCGTATAGGAACTCAACTTGCTGAGAGCTGGCGGCGAATGCGACAGAAACTACACCGATGCTGCGGACCGCAGCGTCGGACTGGACGCGGGCGACGATAGTGTGGTCCTGAGTGCCGGTGCCATTGGCGGCAAACGTGTAAACGGAGTCTGAGTGCTCAATGACAATGGATTCTTCGGCGTAGGTGGTCGATTTTGTGAGTGCGGGAGGGGGTGACACAGGCGCGGTAGCAGGTCTAGTCGCCTGCGAGAGGGAGCAGTGAGGAAGAAGGAACGCGATCGTAGCTGTAATCGTAGCAACGAGAGGACAGAACTTCAGGGCCGGGTAATGCATGGGTGTACCCGGTATAGCAGAGGCCATAGTGGGAGTCTAGGTTTTTTGCGTGGGTTGGAGAACACAGACGGTTATATCACATGTGAGACTAGGATTCCGAGCATCATCGCTGGGTGCCGACCTGGACGGAACCGATCTGCATCTCTACAACATTCCGTAACGCATTGGCTCCGCGACGTTGCTCGAACTGCCCATGAAACAGCTTATCGGTAATGACGATTCTCAGGTTCTGACGGTTGGCGGGGCAGGTGGATCCTAACGCGGAGGTGTTTCTGAACCCACCCCTTGTGTCCCAAAGCCTGCATGGGTGAAGCAGGAGACAGGAAGAGCAAGGATATGGCCCGGTACCTGAGGGACAATGCACAGCAGCAGGAGCGCCCGGTTATCATGCGAAAGGCAGTGCGTAAGAATCGAGCCTAGAAACGGAAACACGGACATTAAACGGACATTTGGCCAAATGAAACGGGCCTCAAAAATCGGTCCCGGTGTAAAGTGCATGTTTTCTGGAAGATATTGGTTGCGGGGGAAGGATTTGAACCTCCGACCTTTGGGTTATGAGAGCGATCAGGAACGTATTTTCAACGGTTTAGCGATCACGGATAGCGCCATAAGTTATTGAAAAGCAGTCTAAGAAATCCTTATTGGACCCTTATTGGACCCCAGAGTGAAATTGTCCCTTCCAAGAAAAGAGGGGGCACTCCTCAGGATACTTGCCGACATATCGGGACTAATTTCGTGAATCATCCGCAAATATCAGTTTTGCTGTTACTTATCTCGGTTTCACTCTAGCCGGCAGGATCATTTGTCAAAAGATACTCAGCATGAACAAAAAGTGCGCAGTAACAACCAATCCCATAATCAAAGATGCGAGAGCGTCTCATGAAGTCGCTGCTCCCAAGCATTGTAAACAACCACCGAATCAAGTTGGCGGCCTCGAGTTGCGGGGAGCGAGTAGTGACGGCAGTGCTATCTTCTTCGACCTGAAACTTAAATTGATGCAACGGTCTGAGATCTACCGCATCTAATTTCTCGTTCTGGCCTTTAATAAGGTGACAGCCTAGTCTGGGCCAAAGATCATGTCTGCCGAACGCTCATCGGGAATGACGTACCCGATAGGGGGGGCCATGACTCATCGAATCAATCTGCTATCTTCATGGTGCCGTTTTTGTTTCAGCGACTGGCTCTTGACCATCGGACTCCTGGCTGGCGGGCTAGGGCTTGCCGGATGTGGATCGGGCATGAGCGGCGCGAACACACTGACACAACCACAGGTGACGGTAGCGGGCACAGGCCACGTAAGGCTGGGATCGACGGCGCAGTTCACCGCAACCGTGACCAACGAATCCAACTCCAATGTAACGTGGCAGGTGAATGGAATCGCGGGCGGATCGAGCGCACTGGGAACGATCTCTTCAACTGGTCTCTACACCGCGCCTAGTAGCATTCCAACCTCGAATCCAGTGACGATTACTGCGGTGAGTGTCGCCCTGCCGAGTCTTTCGGGGACTGCCAGCGAGATGCTATGGAACCCTCTGCCTGTGGTGACGAGTGCGCAGGTAGCGCAGAACTATGGAGCGACAACGGGACTATTGAATGTGATTGGCATGGGCTTCGTGACGGGGGCTCAGCTACAGGTGGCGGGATCTTCAGTGGCGACGACATTCGTCTCGTCGAACGACTTGCAGGCCACAATTCCTATGGCTTCGGGTACGAGTTCAGTCGCGGTCAACGTGGTGAATCCGAACCCCGGCGGAACAACTTCAACGGTCGCGACAGCTCAAATCCTGACATCGCTGCAATCGGCGACGCGCCTGCTCGATCAGGCGACCTTTGGGCCAACGTTGAACGACATCCAGCATGTGCAGACGGTGGGATTGCAGGCTTATCTGAATGAGCAATTCGCCACGCCAGCCACGCTTGAACCAGACATTACGACGCCACCGCCAACACTCTGCGCAACCAACACCGTTCCATGCCAGCAGGCTGAGTGGTGGCAGGCCGTGCTCACCGCACCCGATCAACTACGCCAGCGAGTGGCGTTCGCGCTGAGCGAGATGTTTGTCATCTCGACCAATTCGGTGAATGCGCGCACTGTTACGTCCTTCCAAAATACTTTGGCCAACGACTCCTTCGGCAACTTCTATACCGTCATGAAGGACGTCACGCTCTCCCCCGGCATGGGCGCCTACCTCAACATGCTGAACAGCGCAAAGCCAGGCGTCGTCAGTGGTGTTCCTCAGATCGCCAACGAGAACTACGCCCGCGAGCTGATGCAGCTCTTCACCGTCGGTCTCGACATGCTCAGCCCCGATGGCACTCTACAACTCGACAACAGCGGCAATCCGATCCCAACCTACACCGAGGCGCAGGTACAGGCCTTTGCCCGTGTCTACACAGGATGGACCTACGCAACTGCATCGGGCGGCGTGCCCACCAGCTTTCCCAACAACACGCCGAACTACGACTCGCCGATGGCGGCCGTAGAAGCCCAACACGACGTCGCCGCAAAGACGCTGCTGAGTGGCGCCACTCTGCCCGCCGGTCAGTCCTCCAGTCAGGATCTCACTGGCGCGCTGACTAACATCTTCAACCATCCGAATGTCGGCCCGTTTGTCTGTCGCCAGCTCATCCAGCACCTGGTCGCCAGCAATCCCAGCCCCGCCTATGTGGCTCGCGTTGCAGCGGTCTTTGCTAACGACGGAACAGGCACGCGGGGAAATATGCAGGCCGTGGTGCAAGCGATTCTGTTGGATACGGAGGCCCGTGCTGGCGATGCCAATCCCAGCTTCGATGGCGGCCACCTGCGCGAACCGATGCTCTACATGACCAACGTTATGCGCGGTCTGGGCTTCACCTTTGTTGGCGCTGGCGCGGGAACCGGCGCGGAGTACTACTACACGCCGGGGAACTTCACCAGTGCGCTCAGCGAGAAGCCGTACACCTCGGGCAGCGTCTTCAACTTCTTCCCGCCCAACTACGTCATCCCCGGCTCCACCACAAACGCGCCCGAGTTCAGCATCGAGAACACCGCCTCGGCCATCCTGCGACTGACTCTGGCCGACAACATCGTCTACAACCGCATCAACGACTTCACCGTAGACCTCAGTGCCACCAGCGCGCTAGGCCTGATGGCCTCGGCCACTGGCAATGCAACCACCGACAGCACCAACCTTGTGATCGCGCTCAGCAGCATCTTCATGCACGGACAGATGCCCGCGCAGATGCAGGCCGACATCGTCAACCATGTGGCGACTCTGACGAATATCGCCGAACGCGTGCGTGTCGCAACCTATCTCGTCATCACCAGTTCGCATTACAAGGTTCAGCACTAAAGTCGGTTGCAATCGAAAAAGATGGAGGATGCGATGGTCGTGAATCGTCGAAGTTTTATCAAGTACGCATCGCTGGCAGCGGCTGGGAATGCAGCAGCGCTGCGCCCCTTCGGAGTCTTGAACGCCCTGGCGCAAACGCCAACCGACTACAAGGCCTTGATCTGTGTCTTCCTCTTCGGGGGCAACGACGCCAATAACACGCTGATCCAGTTCGACACCGCAGGCTACAACAACTACTCGACGATCCGCGGCCCGCTGGCCATCCCACAGAGCCAGTTATTGCAGCTCAGCGCCCTGCCGAACTTTGCGCTGAATCCGAATCTCTCCGACATCCAAACGCTCTTCGACAACAAGAACGCAGCCTTCGTAGCCAATGTCGGAACGCTCATCGAGCCCACGACCAAGGCACAGTTCAAGGCGGGAACAGGCCTGCCCACCAACCTCTTCTCCCATCCAGACCAGCAACTGGAGTGGCAGAACGCCGCGCAGAGCGGCAGCACCGCGACAGGATGGGCGGGTCGCATCGCCGATACGCTGAATGCCAGCTACAACATCGGCGCCTCCGTCCCCATGATTACCTCGGTTGCGGGCGACACACTCTTCTGCAATGGCAGCGCGAGTACGCCAGTCAGCGTAAGCCCCGGCAATCTGGGCGGCGCGCAGTGCTCCGAGGGAACGACCGAGTGCGGCGCGCAGTTAGCGACGGCGCAGGCGTTGCTCAGCTTCGACTCCGGATTAACGCTGGTGCAGGCCGACAATTCGATCACCACCAACGCCTACTCCTACGCCAAGACGCTCTCCGCGGCGGTGCAGTCCGTCTCTCCACTGAAGACTGTCTTCCCGTCGGCCAACGCTCTGGCCGCGCAGCTCCAGCAGATCGCGCAGATTATCCGGGTACGCGCCGCGCTGGGCGTCTCGCGGCAGATCTTCTTCTGCGGCATCGGTAACTTCGATACCCACTCCGATCAACTGGTGCTACAGAATGCGCTGCTTGCCTCGATCAGCCCAGCCCTGGCGGCGTTCTACGCTGCGACGGTCGAGATGGGCGTCCAGAATAGCGTCACCGCCTTCACCATGTCGGACTTCAGCCGCACCTTCCAGCCCAACTCGAACACCGGTAGCGACCACGCCTGGGGATCGCACCACATCGTCATCGGAGGCGCGGTCAAGGGGGGTCAGATCTATGGAACCTTCCCAACCCTAGCCCTGAATGGCCCGGATGATTCCGGTACAAACGGCCGCTGGGTACCGACCACCGGTAGCGTGCAGTACGCCGCAACTCTGGCGTCGTGGTTCGGCGTAAGTACAGCTCAGATGACAACAATCTTCCCCAATATCGGCAGCTTCGCAACTGCGAATCTCGGGTTTGTGTAGTACAGCATTAGATCGGGCACCCCACCTGAAGAATAGTCTTATCAGTAACTGAGATCATGGCATTTGAACTTGTCGAGAGCCTTCGACATGATTGGTACTGAGAAACGCCCCAGTGTCCGGGAGCCTCGGGGACCCTCACCCGAGGGCAGGTTATGAGATTCCAGTCGCAATCCCGACTTCACAGTACTAATCATGTCCTCATTGAGCGCGTCGGCAATTTCGCAACAATCAACAAACTGCAAAGCCGTACTTTCTAAAATCCACGTATTTCGTGCAAATAAGCTCTCAGTTAATGGAATGGCTTGATATCGTCAACCAAGAAATCTCTGCACAAGTTCTGCATCCACACTCTGATTGATTAATCTTATGGATGGGGGTGGAGAGCGATGCTTGAGCAGACGTTTGCGTCACAGGTTGGGTTTGAGAAGTATGGGCGGAAGTCTCGCCGCGAGCTGTTTCTGGATGAGATGAGCCAGATTGTTCCTTGGTCTGAGTTACAGGCTCTGGTCGAGCCGCACTACGCGAAGGCGGGAAACGGGCGCCGTCCGGTTGGGCTTGCGATCATGCTGCGGACTTACTTTGTGCAGCAGTGGTTCAACCTGTCCGATCCCGGCGTGGAAGAGATGTTTTATGAGTCGGCTGCGCTGCGGCGATTCGCAGGCGTGGATCTCGGCGTTGCTCCCGCGCCGGACGAGACGACCATCTGCCGCTTCCGCCATCTGCTGGAGAAACACCGGTTGGGCGAGGAGATGCTGGAGACGGTGAACCGCCATCTGGCGAGCCGGGGCATCCAGATTGCAACAGGCACGATCGTCGATGCGACCATTATCCATGCGCCTTCGTCGACCAAGAACGCCGGCGGCGAGCGCGATCCGGAGATGCATCAGACGCGCAAAGGCAACCAGTGGTACTTCGGCCTGAAGGCGCACGTCGGCGTGGACAGCAAGCAGGGCGTGGTGCATTCGGTATGCACGTCGGCGGCCTCGGTGGCGGACTGTCACATGCTGCCCAACTTACTGCACGGCGAAGAGCGAAAAGTTTGGGGCGACGGCGGCTATCAGGGTCAGACCGAAGCTATCACAAAAGCCGCGCCAAACGCGCAGGATATGACATGCCGCAGGACGAAGTTCAAGAACTATGTGGACGAAGTAGCCCGGTGTAAGAACACGACGAAGTCGCGGGTAAGAGCCAAGGTAGAACATGTGTTCCGCATCTTGAAACGCGTCTTCGGCTTCGACAAGGTGCCCTACCGCGGAATCGCAAAGAACCACAACCGGCTGTGCGCGAACTTCGCGCTGGTGAACCTCTACCTGCACCGCAAACATCTGGCCACGTCGGGGGCGTAGTGCGTCCAAAGGCCGGAAAACGGCCTCCACGGACGGCAAATCAACCCGCATACCCCTTCGCTTGGGATAATACGGCTCGTAAATCTCCGGGAAAATGCCGAAACTCCCCGGCACTACGAAATCAGTGACCTGCGCAGAGCTTCCTTAGAACGCCTGTCTATAAATTTCAGTTGAATACAAATCCCCATCCGATAATCAGCGGGCAATTCACAATCGATTCATCGTACATATGCAATTCACTGTTCATTGACACCGATTTCATCGGGCGGTGATGTGAGGCTCTTATCTCTTGCCTCATGGCATACACAATTTTTCACTCCGCACGCAAGTTCGCGTTGGTTGTCTTGCTGTCTGTGTTCTCTACCCAACTGCATGCCCAGTATGAAAACGGAAGCCTTCTGGGGACGGTGCGCGACCCGAGCGGAGCGCCAATTGCAAATGCTGCTCTGACCATCACGAATACAGCGACGGCAATCACAACGCAGGCGAAGACCAACGATGTAGGCGACTATGATGTGCCATCGCTGCGTGTCGGCGTCTACACCATCACCGCCAGTTCGCCTGGGTTTTCTGACGCGGTTGCGCAGAACATTACCGTCTCGGTGGGCAATCGGCAGCACATCGACCTTACGCTGAAGGTGGGAGCGACACAGTCGACGATTGAGGTGACGGACGTTGCCCTGCAGCTGGAGACGGAGAGCAGCGAACGCGGGCAGACTATCACCAACTACCAGAGCGAGTCGCTGCCTCTGGTGAGCCGAAACTACTCCGATTTCCTGGCACTCGCTCCAGGGTCACGCCAGGCGCCGACCGCAGCTTTGACCAGTTCAGTCAACTCTCTGCTGCGCGCGGGAGCTTACAACGTGAACGGCCAGCGCAGCATGTTCAACAACTTTCTGCTCGACGGCCTGGACAACAATGCCTGGGGCGAGAGCAACCAGGGATTCGACAACCAGATTATTGCCGTGCCGCCAGACTCGGTGGCGCAGTTCCAGTTCGTCACCAATAACGAGAGCGCGGAGTATGGGCGGTCGTCCGGTGCGACGATCAACGTGGCCACTCAGAGCGGCAGCAATCGCGTCCACGCCACGCTATACGAGTTCATCCGCAACACGGACCTGAACGCGGCGGGCTTCTTCAAGCCGCTGGTCGTCGGTGGCAGCGGTATCACCACTCCATTTAAGAAGCCGACCTTCAACCGCAACCAGTATGGATTCAATGTTGGCGGACCGATCATTAAAGACAAGCTCTTCTACTTCCTCGATTACGAGGGGTTTCGCCAGGTGCTGAAGCCGCTGAGCGTGCTGACGCTGCCCACGCAAAATGAACTGTATGGCGGGCCAAGCGGATCAATAGCGTCGCCGACCCCGACCCTGGTGGTCGCGGTGAAGAACGCAACGACGGGAACCATCTACCCGGCAAATACTCCGATTCCCACCAGCGCCATCAACCCGCTTTCGCTAAAAATTATTCAGGACTTTGCATCGATCTCGTCCGCGCTTCCGGCCGCGGGCCTTGCTACCACCGGCCTGGCGTCCAACGACTTCGCCGTGCAGGTTCCATTTACTGACAACGCCGACAAGGGCGACCTGCGCTTAGACTGGCAGATCGATGCGAACAGCTCGTCGTTCCTGCGCATCAGCGACCGCAAGGAAGATGGGGTCAACTATCCCAGCATCCCGATTCCGCTGGATGGCCAGACCAACGGCAAGATCAGGATTCTCGATCAACAGATTGCTCTCGGCTACACCCATTTCTTTGGTGCAAACAGGATTCTGGACGTACGGCTGGGTCTGGACCGCACCAAGGCCGGAAAGTACAACCTCTCCATCGGGAACACGGCATTCAACTTTATCCCCGGGCTACCGACGACCAACGCCGTGGTGGCCGGCGGGCTGCCATCGCTGGGCATCTCCGGTTTCACCGGATTTGGCCGGCAAAGCACCAACCCGCAGTGGCAAGATCCGGCGCTGATTAATCCCAAAGTGAACTACACATGGGTCGAGGGGCAACACTCACTGAAGTTTGGCTGGGAGTTCGAGCACCTGTGGATGGCCGTGAACGACAACAACCCGCTCTACGGCTCATGGACCTACGGGGGCGGCTACTCGAACGCCGGAGGGTCGACTGTCTCCGACACCTATTGGGCTGACTTTCTGTTCGGCACCACCAGTCAATACTCGCTTGCCAATTATTACGAAGCGCATCTGACGCAGAACATACAGAGCCTGTACGCGCAGGACGACTGGAAGGTGACTCCCAGCCTGACGCTCAACCTTGGCCTGCGCTGGGAGTACGGCTCGCCCTATTCCGACCTGCACAACAACATCTCCAACTTCGATCCTGTCAGCCAAACCGTGCTTACGACGACTCCTGGAGTGACGACGGGCAACGGCATCACCGCGTACTCCGGCAACGGAACCTACGGCCACACGCTGGTCAATCCCGACTACGGCGATTTTGGGCCGCGCGTCGGATTCGCCTATGCGGTCGATCCCAAGACCGCATTCCGTGGTGGCTTTGGCGTCAGCTATACCCACTACACACGCGCTGGATCGGGCGACATCCTGGGCATCAACGCTCCGCAGGCGCAGTTTGCCTCGGTCACGCAGATTGCGCCGACCACCAGCAACCACTGCTCCACGCCGCTTCCGGCTCAGATCATCGCGACTGGAACAACAACGCCGTCGTGCTACGCCACCGCCGATCAGGGCTATCCCAGCGGACTTGTGACCAGCTTCAACTCCGCCACCGACAACATCACCTACATCCCCAAGAACACGCGGGACAGCTATGTGGAGAGCTACTTCCTGAGCATTCAGCGCAGCCTCTTCAAGAACACGCTGCTCGATCTGGCGTATGTGGGCAACCGCGGCTTGAAGCTGCAGGGCTTCCTGAACGCCAACCAGAAGAACCCGTCGCTTGGCTTCGCGCGGCCCTACACCAACTGGCCGTCGGACATCACCGAAGCGCTGAACGAGTTCTACTCCAACTTCAACTCGGTGCAGGTCAAGTATGAGCAACGCTTTGTGGGCGGCCTGACCCTGCTCAACTCGTTCAACTGGGAGCACTCGCTGGACAACGCCAGCGCGTCGCTGGAAGGCAATACACCCTCGCCGCAGGATGGCAACAATATCAAGGCCGACTATGCGCAGTCGGACTACAATCTGCCGCTGTCCAACATCACCAGCCTGGTATACGAACTGCCGATCGGTCACGGCCACCAGTTCCTGGCCAGCGCCAATCCGCTACTGGACAACGTAGTAGGCGGCTGGCAGATCAGCGCGATCAACACCATGCAGGCTGGAACGCCGTTCAACATCACGTATAGCCCAAACAGCGCGCAGGCGGTATCGCCGCAGATCGCGGCGACATATCGCGGGGCCAACGAGTACCGTCCGAATATCGTTCCCGGCCAGGCGGTTACGCAGGGACGAGGAAACCGCGCCGCCAATACCGGCTACGTCAACTACATCAACTTCAACGCCTTCGTGCTGCCGCCGATCAAGGACGTCAACGGAGCTGTTCTAAGCCCCTTCGGCAATGCCAGCCGCAATCCAGGCCGCACGCCGGCGTACTACCAGACCGACTTTGCGCTGAACAAGAGGTTCAACACGCCGGTGGAGAGCCTGAAGCTGGAGTTCCGCACGGAGTTCTACAACGTCTTCAACCACACCAACCTCTACCTTCCGGGAACCATCAGCGGAACGCAGGGCACAACCACCCAGGCCGTTGGCACCGGAGGGACGGTCGCGCTGGGCAACATCGCCGGCGGAGTTCCCAACGGCGGCGGGCAGATCACCAGCACCTTCGAACCGCGCATCATCCAGTTTGGTCTGAAGATTATTTATTGATCCTCTACATGGCTCGCCACCGCGACGTTGCCAAGGTAGACTGTGGCAATTAAGGTGCGCGAGATGCATATGCTGACTTCCACAACGCCGCATGCCTATAGGGCGCTGTGTCTACAAAGATGCAGTGCCCTCCAGGGTTGGTGCACATGGATTAGTTCATCTGATGACGGGGTGTGCTCCTGGGCATTTGGTTTTGCTCACACCTGTGGAGATGGAATGCCGCCTCCATGTCTTCTCGCGGCTTGAACTGCCCGGGAAACATTCTGGGAGATGGATGAACCCAGCCGCAGACACTACAACCCCAACCTTCGAATCGCTCTTCCTTGCGTGTTACCAACGATCTTTCAGTCACCATGTACGAAGTTTACGCCGGATTTGGCGGCATTTCTATCCGTTATTCTTATCTTCGACCGGTTGCGCTCAGTGACAGACAGCCCACCATATAAAGTGTAGCCAGCTCCCTGATTCACACTACAGCAATGAAACCCGGTATGTGACGGAGTGCATGGACGGCTCAATTTTAAAGTTTGGCGGAAGGTGCATGCGGAGCCGCGAACTTTTGCTGCCACGCGCCATTCTTCTTCAACATACCGTTCCAGTAGAACTGCGTGATGGGCAGGTGGACGGCCAGCCTAGCCAGTACCAGCGTCAGCGCCGACATCCGCTCCACTCCTGCGACCGCGCGTAACTCTGCCGCACCGAAGCGGCCTTCGCAGTACAACTGCTCGCCCATCGTGCGCAGCCGCACCCAGAGCTTTTCGTTCGCGCGGTCCGGCATCATCTGCAGCGATTCGCCCCCGCCGCGCACGATGGTGCCCACATAGCGGGAGCCAAAACGCCGCGCCAGCTTCTGCAGGTAGCGCTCCAGCGGACGCGAGTGACTCGCCTCGGGAAATCCGGACTGGACCAGGAAGCCGAGCGCCGGGTTGGCGCCCTCGGCTGCTGCGGTGCGCGGTTGCAGGGCCTCAATGTACGACTTCACCAGCGCGGGCATCGCATCGGTGTAGAGAGGCATTCCCAGCAGAACCGTATCGGCCTCGGCAAATGCCTTTACGGCGCGGTCGAACCCGTTCCTGTGGGCCAGATGCAGAACCTCGGGCGCCTGTCCGCCGCCGCGCTGCCAGCCTTCGGCGACTCGGGCCAGCATCTTCATCGAGTTGGAGCGCTCGCCGCGCGGCGAGCCATTAAGCAACACGAGCGAATTCATCGGCAACCTCCTGGGCAGAACGGTCCGAGACCGCGGCAAGGACTAGTTGCGACTTCAGGTCGCGCGCCATCCGCCGCCACATCTCCGTAGTGATTTCGTAGTCCTCGGCGTCACTGTCGCCGCCCGCGCCAAGCAGCAATCCCAGCCTGGGATACTTCGCATAGCGCGCGCGGTGGTGGATCTCGCCACCTTCGACGACGAAGTAGGGGTGGATCAGCGGGATCATCTGGTCGGCGGCGCGTTTGAGCAGCGCCGTGGTAAAGCCCATCGTGAGCGGCGAAGCCAGCACCAGCAGATCGGCAGTGATGGCGGCGCGGCAGACCGTGGCGCTGTCGTCGCGCTTGGCACACTCTCCCGGCGTCTTCACCCAGCAGCCCCAGCAACCGGAGCAGCCCTTCAAATTGAGCTTACGCAGATCGAGTGTGGTGACGGCGTGGCCCGCAGACGCCAGCCGTTGGGCAAACTCCTGGAGATACACATGAAATGCAGTGGAGGGATCGGGATCTCCGTTGAGGATGGTGATGCGCATGGGGCAACCCTTTGGTCCACGAATTCTACAACGTAGAACAGTCTGACTGAGATAATTCTACGCTGTAGGATTATCTTGTCAACTGGTTTTGTATAGAGCAGGAATCCGGACCAAGGAAGAGACTATCCCTTTTTTCTATAGCAACTTGCCAGTTCTACGCCGTATAATCGACGGGTCGCGAGCGGGGCGATTATCGCCACGCAAGGAGATCATGCCAGCAAGCAAGAACACTCGACGCGCCGTCAGGAACAAACCGCGCCCTGCGACACGCAGCAAGCGCCGGGAGGGGCCGGAGGAGCCGCTGAAGCGCGAGCAAATTGTCTCGACTGCGCTGGCGGTGGTGGACCGCGACGGCCTCAAGGCCCTCTCCATGCGGCGGCTGGGCGCGGAACTGGGCGTCGATCCGATGGCGGTCTACTATCACATTCCCAACAAACAGGCGCTGCTCGACGCCATCGTCGAGGCAGTGATGGCCGGAATCGACCTGTCCGTCGATAACCCGGCAGCCCCGCCCGAAGACCGGATACTGTGCGCGGCGCGCGCATATCGTGACACGATGCTGGCCCACGTCAAAGCGCTGCCCATTCTGCTCGCCCACGGCCCAGCCACACCCGCGGCCATGCGACCGGTGGAACGGCTCATCGCAATCCTGCGTGATGCCGGCTTGCCGTCGGCCCAGGCATTCGCGGGCATGCAGGTGATCGCAGCCATGGTGCGCGGCGCGGTGGGCATGAGGCTGGGCGTCGATGCGAATCAGCCGCCTTATCCTGAGCAGATTGAAGCCACACTGCGGCTTTTGCCGCCCAGCGACTTCCCCAACCTGCTGGAGTCGATTCCCGTTGCCGGTGAGTTTTTCGAACACGGCTTCGAGTTCGGCGTTCGCGCTCTGGCACGTGGATTACTTGCCGTGACCAAGAGCAGCTGATTTCATTCCCATACCAGAACGCCACACATATAAAGTCGCCTTTTGACCATAATTGCCGAGCCAGTCTACGGATCAGTGGGATCGAACACCGAATGGAAGATTGGGGGTGGTTGGTTGACCAGCCTGAATTTATTGCCGTCAAGACGTAGGTAGAAGAAGACGAGGCCAACCCTCTTCACTGCTAAAGATCCCGTCCCAAACCGTTCGAAGCTCATAAATCCGCGTCCGTTTGCGCCGGATGGAATTATGGCGAGGGACAGCTGATGAAGTCGAAGCGGGATGCGAACAGCAAGGTCGTTCGCATGGCGCTTCGCTCGGTTGAGCAAAAGGTGGCTTGACGAGCATCTCCAGAGCACGAAAAAAGGCTGCTCGCGGCAGCCTTTTCGCAGTATCGGACGGGCGGGAATCTTATTGGACCCTTATTGGACCCTCGACCCGGAACTCTCAGTATCCGTAACTGATTCAAGCTAAATGGTTGCGGGGGAAGGATTTGAACCTCCGACCTTTGGGTTATGAGCCCAACGAGCTACCGGGCTGCTCCACCCCGCAGAGTAAGTATACTGCGGTAGAGAGGGCAGGTCAAACCAAGTGCGTGGCAGGTGAGTCGCGTCTGCGCGGCATGTGGTTCGATCATTCGGCATCTGACAGCAGGTGCAGAAAATGGTTGCAATTGGCGGCATGAGAATGCAGATCGAACGTAACTTTTTGCCGATTTTAGCGTCTGCAAGAGTACAGGCTTCGCGGCTCGAACCGCTGCGCCTGTGGAGTTGAACGTGGAGGATAGTATGCATCGGACATTCTTTCGTCGATTGAGTTTTGCGGTCCCCGTTGTGCTGGCTGGAGTGCTTGGTTGGGGCGGGGTTGCGCCGGCCCAGAGCACGGACCAGACACAGAATCAGACACCAGCACAGGCAACGGCGTCTGCGCCAAAGCCGATGCCGGACGCGCAGGTGGAGGCGAATGTTCTGAAGGCGTTGGCGGCGGCGCCCGATCTGGCCAACCAGCCGATGACAACCACGACAGTCTACGGAGTGGTGACGCTGAGCGGGACGGTGGAGAGCGAGGCGCTGCGGGTTGAGGCGGAGACGCTTGCGTCGACCAGCCGCGGAGTGAAGAAGGTGGTCGACGAGATGACGCTGGGCGGCGAGAACGCGAACGCAGCGGCGCAGGCTGGCACCGGTTCGGCGGTTGCGGATGCGCAGGGCGGCAATATGGCTCCGGCGCAGGTTGCAGCGCAGCCGGCTCCGATCGAGGAGGGGTCTCCGGACTCGGACAATACGGGAAGTGCGAATCAGGTTCAAAATCAGGCTCCAAATCAGGTTCAAAATCAAAGTACGAATCCGGCGGTGCAGCAGCCGTACAGTGGGCAGCAAGGGCCTCCTCTGGGCTACGCGCAGGCGCAGCCGGTGTATGGCGGCCAGCAGGAGGGCGTTGTGGTGACGATTCCGGCCGGCGCGTTGCTGCGAATGCGGATCAACCAGACGCTTACCAGCGCGAGCGCGAAGGCGGGCGACAGCTTCGACGGCATTGTGGTGAACGATGTGGTGGCGGGCGGCGCGGTGGCGATTCCTCGCGGCGCGGCGGTGCAGGGCAAGGTGGTGGATGCGAAGAAGTCCGGCGCGCTGGCCGGGCGCGGCGAGCTTACGCTGCAACTGACGCAGGTGACGCTGGGCGGCGTGAGCACGCCGATCGTCTCCGACGTATGGGGCAGGACGACGGGCGACAAGGCCGTGCAGTCGGTGAACAACACGGCGACCGGCGGCGCGATTGGCGCGCTGTTTGGCGCGGTGGCTGGCGGCGGACGGGGAGCGGCGATCGGCGCGGGGGTTGGCGGAGCGCTGGGACTGGGCTCGGCGGCGGCATCCGGCGGCGGACAGGTCTATGTGCCGTCGGAGGGGTTGCTGACGTTCCATCTGGCACAGCCTGCGACCGTCTCGACGGTGTCTCAGGCGGAGATGGACCGGCTGGCGCAGGGAGTTCCTCAGGGAGCACAACCACAACAACTCCGGCGGCGCTATCCAACCGTCTATTACGGGCCGGGCTACTATCGGCCCTATCCTTATCCTTATGGCTATCCTTATCCCTACTAAAGCGATCTGATTTTTGCGTGATTCAAGGGGCCG
>Ga0187847_10000593_pt1 | contig 38645 bp, 29 predicted proteins | sample June2016WEW_4_10_FD_132458 | JGI IMG/M metagenome (GOLD analysis project Ga0187847, IMG submission 132458) | Peatland microbial communities from SPRUCE experiment site at the Marcell Experimental Forest, Minnesota, USA - June2016WEW_4_10 | ecosystem: Environmental > Terrestrial > Soil >...
CTCACCCGGCCGTAATCGCGCGTGAAAAAGCTCACAATCAGGTCGGCTTCCTGCACCGGCCAGGTGCGCAAAACGACGGCTTCCGAGGTCATCACACTCATGCTTTTACCATCTTCGCACTCCCGGAACCGCCCGTCCGCAGGGTACAATGGCTTAGAGGACCCAAATGCCCACCGCAATGGTCACCTTCAACGGTCGTATTACTCTTCCTTCCCAGGTACGTAAAGAATTAGGACTTAAGATTGGCGACAACGTCGAATTTGTAGAACTTGAGAAAGGTCGCTTTGCCATCATTCCCGGCTCCGAGTCCATCATGGATCTGGAAGAGATGGATGAAGAACGGCTAAGCGCCTGCTCCGATGAGAGTTGGGCGAGCATCGAGCATCCCGTCTAGCGTCTTACCCCCAGACACAATCCCTTCCACTCGCTGCGCACAGACAGGAACGCGCATCCCGCTGGGGGGAGTGCGCTTCTTGCGGCGTTGAGCCTTTTGTGTAAACTCCCCCAAAAAACTGTGGAGGAATCTCGCATGACCGCTCGCGCGTTCACGGGGCAACGAAGCGCCTCGTTTAGCTATCAAAGGTTGGAGAACGATTAGTTCCAAGGGAGGAACTATCACAATGACACAAAATTCAATGGATCAACGCACGCAAAACCAGCCCAGCCACGATACCCAAGTAAAGGGTGGCCAACATTCTCAACAGAATCAAGGTAATACCGGTCAATCGGGCGACCGCTCCCAGAATCAGCCTCCCAAGCAAGGCCAGTCCCAACAGCCGAGCCACGAGGAGCAGGTCAAGGGCGGTCAACGGTCCCACTCAGGCAGTTCCAACCGGTAAGTGCGGGGCCTAGGTGAGCGCGGCTTAAGTTGCGGGCGATCGGAGGAAGGAAACGCCGATCGCTCCGCTTAAGCGAAGGCGCTCAAGCTGTTTAGAGATTTAATCCTGGAGATTTAATCCGACAACGTCTATAGAATCTGGATTTGCGCAAAGCGATTTGCCCAGTACGGCCTCAACATCCCACCGAAGCAGCTTCAAACCTGAGATCCAATCAATGCAACAGCGCGCATCCCGACAGGGGGATGCGCGCTGTTGCATTGTTCGAAAATCCGGACTAGCGGCCGTAATGTGCGGCGTTCTTCTCGGTAAAGTGTGCCCACTTCTCCGGCAGATCATCCTGCGCAAAGATGGCCGACACCGGGCAGGCCGGAACACATGCGCCGCAATCGATGCACTCGACCGGATCGATAAACAACTGGTCCGTCTCGGCGAAACCGTCTTCGTCCTTCTTGGGGTGGATGCAATCGACGGGACAGGCGTCCACGCAGGCGGTGTCCTTGGTGCCGATACAGGGTTCTGCAATGATGTATGCCATCTGTGATTTCTCCGGGGAGACGAACTCTCGACGCTGATAGTAGCACAGCACCCCAAAGGCTGACTCACTCTTCGCAGCCCAGGTTTTGCTATGCGGGAATCAGAGGCCGTATCCCCGGTCTTGCCACCCTGTTCAACTGTCTTTTATGCGGAGCAGATTGCGGCATTGAGACTACTCAGCCACCTCGGCCCGCGCAGCACGGCGCTCAGCAAATTCATGCGCTGTTGGAATCGGCGCCAAATCGCGCCCGGCAAACATATTGCTGAACAAGCTCACCATCTCATCGTGGATCAGACTATTCGAAACCAGGGTCTCATTGCTGTTGAGTTGGAAAGGCGCTCCGGAAAAGTCTGTCACTCTCCCGCCCGCCTCTTGAACCAGCAAGACGCCGGCTGCTGTATCCCATGGATTCAGCTTGAACTCCCAGAATGCTTCTAAACGGCCCGCGGCAACATAAGCCAGGTCCAGCGCGGCTGAACCAGCCCGACGCACTCCGTGCGATCGCAGCGTGAATTCCTGGTAGAAGTGAATATTCGGGTTGTCGTGGCGCTTACGGCTTGGAAAACCCGTGGCCACCAGCGATTCCGCCAGCTGAGATGTGCGCGAAACCCGAATCTGCTTGCCGTTGAGCCACGCGCCGCTGCCCTTCTCGGTAGTGAAGAGTTCGTCTCGCATGGGATCGTAAATCACCCCAGCTACCAGCTTTCCGTCTTTGCCAGGTACAAGGCCTTCCGGCCGATGCTCAAGTCCCAGCGACACGCAAAACTGCGGAAAGCCGTGAGCGAAATTCGTCGTCCCATCCAGCGGATCAACGTACCAGCGAAACTCGCCCTCCATCCGCTCGCGCGTGCCTTCTTCGCCGTAAACGCCATGTCCTGGAAACGCCTCCGCCAGCCTGCCCCGGACCAGTTTCTCCACCGTCCGGTCGGCCACCGTCACAATGTCCACGTCGCCCTTGTATTCGGTCTCCACGCCCTCGGCGAAGAACTGGCGCAGACGCGCACCCGCTTCCTTGGCAATCACCGAGGCCTTGGGAACCCAAAGCAGACCAGTCGCCGGAGTGCCACTCAAGAGGCCGCTCCGGACTCAACCGTCTCAGTTACCCCATTTGGGTCGTCGCCCCGCGGACCGCGCTTGCGCCCTGCTTCTGAGATGGAGCGGATCTGATGCTTGTAGATAAAGAGATTGGGATGTCCCACACGTGTCAGGCGCAACATGGTGTCGTCGAAATACTCAATCCAGCCGCGAACGGTTTCTCCGTCGCGCAGCTTGATGGTGACGGTCACCTGACGTTCACTTAGTGAACGCAGGTACAGCGCTTCCTGACCTGTTTCGCCGGGCGGAGGAGCCTTGGAGCGACGACGCGTGGACAATGGCGGAGTCATATTGCCATTTTAGATGCAGAGCGAGTGGCGAAGGCCGCATCACGGAAAAATCGCAACAGAATCCAAGCCTATGCAGAGATCGGACCTAGTTGAACCGATCAAGCTCTTCGCTGTATTTGTTTTGGCATTCTGGCTCGGTGCGTTGGCTCAAACACCAGACGAGGAGAGCAGTTGGTTCAGTTTTTCGTGGAAGCTGCGTCGGCGTAGTACCCCGTTTTGTGGCGAATATTGAAGTCCTTCAGCGCAGCCCTGGGCACAGTCACCTGCAAATGATGGAAAATTCTTCCGGGCTCCTGATTCTTCGGATAATAGCCAATCAGGTATTGCGTGCGCAGATCGTCACTCACATGCGCAAATGCCTTGGCCAAGCCCTCTTCACTCACATAGTAGCTCTTGCCCCCGGTCTGCTCGGCAAGGGTAATCAGCGCGTGTTCGCCGCCCAGGTCGCGCCCAGCGCTAGCCTCGATAGGCACGTCGATAATTGAGTAAATCATGACTTCGTTGCGCAAAGCCCCTTCTAGGGCCTGCCCATAAGAGGCTCGACTGGCGGTGTCCCCGCCATCCGAAACCAGCACTAACACCTTGCGTCCGTCCTTCCGCCCCAACCCTTCAGAACCCAACAAGATTGCGTCATAGAGCGCGGTTGCAAAGTCGCTGTGCAACCGCCCCAGTCCACTATCGATATGGCTCACCTTGTTGGTGAAAGGTGTCAACTCGCTCACATCGGTGGCAAACTGCAGCAGACTCATCTGGTCTTGGGGCCTCAGGAGCGCATGCGCAAATCGTTTGGCTGCGTCCGCCTCTTCGGCCATGTCCTTGTGTACGCTGCCGCTGGTGTCTATAGCCAGCGTCACATTCAGCGGCAATTCCGACTGCCGTTCGAAGATCGCAATCTGCTGCGGCCGCCCATCCTCCGTTACGTTAAAGTCGTCCCGCGAAAGCCCTCCCACAATGGCTCCGTTTCGGTCCGTGACATTGACGAAAATGTTCACCAGTTTCACATCAACATGCAGCGTCACATCCTGCGCCGCCAGCACGGGAACCAACAGCATTGCGAGAGCCGTCAAAAGTATGGACGTTCCGAGCCTTGAAGATCGATCCGCATTACGGCTCATCCGAGCCCTCCGGAGGCGCAACAGCCATCCCGGCGGGAAACGGCTCGCCGGCCGCCCACACGGCCCCATCCACAAACGTTTCCTTTTTCCAGATAGGCACAGTCTGCTTGAGCGTATCGATGAGCCACCTGCAAGCCTCGAAGGCTTGCGCGCGGTGCGCCGAAGCCACCACGATCAACACGCTGGTCTCGCCCACTTCGAGCCGTCCCAGCCGGTGCACCATAGTCACGTGCCGGACGCCGAACATCTTGCGCGCGTCCGCGGCAAGCTCCGCCATCTGCTTCCCCGCCATCTCTTCGTAGGCTTCATAGTCAAGGTACAGCGTCTGCCGTCCGCGCGTGTGATTGCGCACAACGCCATCAAAAACCACCACGGCGCCATCCTCACCTCGCTTGGCCGCGGCAACGAGCCCTTCTGCGTCGATTGGTTCGCGGGTCAAGGCAGTTAGGACTGTTGGCTCGAGCAATCTTCTCTTCCCTTGCTCGGTAATATAAAACCAACGAGTCCTGATGGATGCTGGGTCAGCCTCGACAGCCAAATAGCGACAAGACGATTCGGAATACTCGTATGCTTGAATATCTCGATCCGCGATGGAATTCATCAAAGCGAGTTCAATCTGGTCAATAGCAGGGTTGCTTGCGGAGTTCTTAGTCCATTCCGCAATTTGACTGACAACCATGTTGAACTCCTCGTAGTCGTCGGCAACAGCATCCAAGACCATTCCACCCAGATCATTCGGTCGCCCAGTCATCTTGCGCTACCTCCGGCAAGAGGTGTCAGTGAGTCTATCGAAGGATTGGAAATCCCGCCAGAGACTGGGGGTAATAATCCCACCTCGTCTCCCTCGCGCAGAACCTGCGTAGCCGGGGCGTATTCGGCATTCACGCTGACAGCGATGCCGCGTAGCAAATCTCCGCGCGTCGGGTCGCTGCTTCCAACCTGAGCCAGGAGCTCCGCGACCGTGGCGCCTTTCGGTAGCACAATCGTCGACGCGGAAGCGCCCAGCCAGTCTTTCAGTACTCCGAACGGAAGAACTCTAACTTGCATCGTGATCAAAGAATACCGCCTGTGGATTAGACGCGGCATGCTCAAACATGTCGGTGCACAAACAAAGAGGGCCGGCAGCTTCGCCGGCCCTCTCTTGACTCATCCCTGATCCAGTTACGCCGCGGCGCTGACCGGAATCTCGACCGCGCCAGGCTTGCTCTCGTGGCCGGCTTTCGACTGACTGGCCTTCAGCGTCGGCAAAGCGACAGCCAGCACATCTTCGATGCGGCTGGCATAATGCACATCCACACCCGCCGTCAGTTCCGGTGTCAGGTCCTCTTCCACGTCCTGGCGATTTTCGGCGGGCAGGATGATGGTTTGCACCCCAGCCCGGCGAGCAGCCAGGAACTTCTCCTTGATTCCACCCACCGGCAGCACATTGCCGCTAAGGGTGATTTCACCGGTCATGGCGGTCAGCGGACGAACCGGCGTATCTGTCAGCAGCGATGCCAGCACCGTTGCCATCGTCACCCCGGCCGAGGGACCGTCCTTGGGAATCGCTCCGGCCGGCACATGAATGTGCAGGTCGATCTCCCTGGTAAAGTCCTCATCCAGCCCCAGACTGGCTGCATTCGACCGGACCCAGGTCAACGCGGCCTGCATCGATTCCTGCATCACCTCGCCAATCTGCCCGGTCATGGTGAACCCGCCCTTGCCCTTCATTTTGTTGGCTTCGATGAAGAGAATGTCGCCACCTGCTGGCGTCCAGGCCAGTCCGACAGCCACTCCGGGCCGCTTGACTCGTTCGGCGACTTCGGTTTCCACACGCACCTGGATGCCGCCCAGGAATTCCTTGAGCACGTCACGGGTCACAACCAGCTTTTCCGTCTTCCCCTCGACCACACGCCGTGCCTGTTTTCTGCAGACCGTGCCCAGCACCTGTTCGAGCTTCCTCACACCAGCTTCCCGCGTATAGTGGCGCACCACCCAACGCACCGCGTCCTCGGGAAATTCGATCTGCTCTGTGGTGATCCCGTTCTCCTTGATCTGGCGCGGAATCAGGTAGCGGTTGGCGATGTGAACTTTCTCCTCTTCGCTGTATCCCTGAAGCGGAATCAGTTCCATCCTGTCCAGCAATGGTGGAGGAACGGTGTCCAACTGGTTGGCTGTGCAAATGAACAGCACCTTCGACAAGTCGAATGGAACGTCGAGATAGTTGTCCCGGAAGGTGTTGTTCTGCTCCGGATCCAGCGTCTCCAAAAGTGCCGACGCAGGATCGCCACGGAAGTCGCGGCCCAGTTTGTCAACCTCGTCCAACATGATCACCGGGTCGTTCACCTCGGCGCGCCGGATGCTCTGAATGATCTGCCCCGGCAAGGCGCCAATGTAGGTCCGGCGATGCCCTCTAATCTCCGCCTCGTCGTGCATGCCGCCCAGCGAAACTCGCTGAAACTTGCGGCCCAATGCCCGCGCGATCGACCGACCAAGGCTGGTTTTGCCCACACCCGGAGGCCCCACAAAGCACAGGATTGGCCCCTTCATGTCGGGCTTCAATTCCAGCACGCTCAGGTAATCGAGAATGCGGTCTTTGACTTTTTTCAGCTCGTAGTGATCCTCATCGAGAGTCTCCTTGGCCTTGCCGATGTCGATCTTTGCTCCCGAACTCTTCGCCCAGGGCAGGACAGCCAGCCACTCAATGTAGTTACGCGTGAGGGAGTAATCGGCAGCCATGGGAGACATCCGCGACAACCGCGAAAGCTCCTTCAGTGCCTCTTTCTTCACGTCTTCCGGCATCCCTGCGGCTTCGATTTTCTGGCGCAGGTCTTCGGTCTCGCGCTGGCCCTCATCCTGGTCGCCCAACTCTTTTTGGATGGCCTTGAGCTGTTCCCGCAAATAGTAGTCGCGCTGCGACTGCTGTACTTGGTCCTGCACCTCACTCTGGATCTTGGACCGCAACTGCTGCACCTCAATCTCCTTGGCCAAGTGCTTGTTCAGCATCTCCAAACGGTCCGCAATGCTGGGGGTCTCGAGCAATTGCTGTTTGTCGTCGGTGGTCAGGAATGGCAGCGAAGAAGCCACAAAGTCCACCAGGCGGCTCGGCTCCTCGATGTTCGCAGCGATCGTCCTCAATTCATCTGACAGCGTCTGGGATTCCGAGACGATCTGTTGGAATTGATCAATCACATTGCGCACCAGCGCCTGGACGCCCGAACTGGGCTCGGGCTTCGCCTCCTCCAGAGTTTCTACTTCGGCAACCATGAAAGGCTCGGTTTGCGAGTAGCGAACCAGGCGCACACGCTCCACTCCCTCGGTGAAGACGAACCGGCTCTGGTTGGGCATCCGCACCACCTTGTGCACCGTGGCCAGCGTGCCCACCGTATGCAAATCACCGGGCTTCGGTGAGTCAAGACGCGCGTCAAGCTGGGCGGCTACCACAATCGTCCGCTCTTCGCCCAGCGACTCGATCAACTGAATGGAACTCTCACGGCCCACGGTCAATGGCAACACTGCATGGGGAAACAGAACGGTATCCCGCACGGGGAGAACCGGTATCCGGCGCACGGCGGGTGTCTCTTTCTGTACTGGATCGTTAGGCAACGGATTGGAAAACTGATTTTGCATTGAGTGCCCTCGTATCAACTTTTCTTATTTAGACAGCGCAGGATTCGAAAAGTTTCAGAAATGTCGGCTTACCCGGCGATCTCCTCCTGTTTTCGATCCGCGCCCATCCCCTTTTTCATACGACCAGGCTTTGGAACGGGTTCCGGGCCAGACAGGCCCCAACGGACTCCCGCTCCGGTTTAGAGCCAGCACAAAGCTCAACCGTTTGGCCATCGGGTTTGGAGCCCGTCGCCGCCTTAGATGCGCCGTTGCTCAAGAAGTGTATCGGCAAAAGACCGGCGGGAGGTGAGAATTCGCCGGCCAGGGGAGAAGGATGGTACCGGAACGACGTTTCAGCCCTGATCGAGGCTGACGTCTTCGTCCTTGATTGCCAGCTCGATTTGCTTCCAGAGATTGTCCGGCGGCTCCACGGGCGGCAAAAGTTGGCGGGCAGCCTCCGCAATGGTCTCCAGGTCAGCCAGCAGCGCGCGGCAAAGCTCGCAGTTTTGCACGTGTGGATGCTCGGAAGCTTTTTCCCCGCCCCCAATCAAATCCGGCATCTGCGCCTGGAATTCAGCGCAACTTAGGTTGTTGCGGTCTTCGGTCATTTCTGGGTCTCCAGCCCGGAACTCGCCCGCAGGGCATCTCGAAGTTTGAGCCGCGCCTTATGCAACTGGGATTTGCTGTTCCCTATCGAGCAATCGAGCATGGAGGCAATTTCATTATGCTCATAACCCTCGATATCGTGAAGCACGAAGATCAACCTGTATCCGGCTGGTAATTCGCCGACAGCCCGTTCTAGGGCCAGCCGGTCGATGGCGCCGGTCAGATTCAGGTCGGGGCTGCCGAAACTGCGCCCGGGACCTTCCTCCGGAGCGGGATCCATGGCCTCATCCAGCGAAATCACGGCCAGCCCTTTCCTGCGCAGGTGCATCAGAACAACATTGATCGCCAACCGATGCAGCCATGTAGAAAACGCCGAGTCGCCGCGAAAGGTCGCAATCTTCCTGTGTAGCTGAAGAAAGGCTTCCTGCGTCAGGTCTTCGGCCTCCGCAGTATTACCCACCATGCGCAGGCACAAGGAATAGATGCGTCTTTTGTGAACAGAGTAAAGTTGTGCGAAGGCTTGGTGGTCGCCACCCTGCGCGCGGGCGAGCGTGTCATCGTCATTCGAATTAGGCACGGGGGGCGAGATGGAAGCCTGGAGTGGCATAACTCCGCGAGGTCTGTCCGAGCGAGGATCGGACGGTTGCGTAGGGGAACTCGAATCGGGCATGCGCATCCTTGGGGACCGACCTCAAAACCCGGAAGCGCTGCGCCGGGCTTCGTTCCTCGTTAGTATAAGGGGAAGCAGTCTAGTTTGCGAAATGCCGGCTGAAGACGGATTCGGCTGGCAATCAGCAGATTCTTGCGCGGAAACGATTCGGGCGCGCGTCGGGGGTGCTCTTCCCCGTGATTTCCGGGAGATATGGTTTTGAAGGCAATGCCGGCAAGGCAAAGCGGCAAACGGTTCAGGCGCGGCATCTTGCTCGCTTGCATTCTCGTCTTCGGATTTGAAGGAGCGATTTGCGGCTGGGGTCAGAATCCGTTGACTGATTCGGTTCTCAACCGCGCCGCTGCCCAGCTTAGCGCAGCAGGCGAAGCTACTTCGGCACCTTCCGAAGCCAATCCAGATAAAGCTGATTTGACTAGTACCGACTCGCAGCATTCCGACGCCGACGAAATTGATCATCTTGAGGGCCTGCTCGTCCGGCGCATCTCATTCGAAGGCGTTGCGGTGGACCGGCTTGCTCCCCTCCCTGGCCACCTCGCCCAGGCCGAAGGAGAACCGCTCAGCCGCGAAAAGCTGAAAAGCAGTCTGCGCCAGTTATTTGCCACAGGGCTTTTTGATGATGTACAGGTGGAGGGCATGCGAGACGGCGAATTTGTGGATCTCGCCTTTCGCGGAACGCCGCGCGCGTTCATCGGAACGGTAAGCGTGAACGGCGCGAAAGGCGCCACTTTGAACACGCAATTGCAACGCGCCAGCCAACTTTCGCCAGGTAGCCGTTACACCGCTGCCAAGCTCGACCAGGCACTTGCGCAAATGATCCAGACGTTGGCCGCCAACGGCTTCAACCAACCGTCAATCACTCATACCCTGACACCACACCCTCAGGAACAGCTCGTGGACATTGCATTTCAAGTGGTCAGCGGGCCGCAAGCTCATGTAGGCGGAGTGCAGGTTACAGGCGACTCCGGAATGAGCACTGAGAAATTTCGTCGCCACGCTCATCTTAAGAACGGCTCCAAGATCGACCACGACACCGACAGCAGGGCTCTCGACGGGGTGCTCAAGCAGTACCAGAAAGAGGAACGCCTGGAAGCCGATGTCAAACTCGAAGCCAAACAGTACGTTCCAGCCACTAGGAAGTCTAATTTCAAGTTTTCCGCGAACCGGGGCCCCGTCGTCAAGGTACTTGTGGAGGGCGTCAAGATGGGCCCCGAGCGCATCAAGAGGGTGATTCCCATCTTTCAGGAAGGCACAGTCGACGACGATCTGCTCAATGAGGGCAACCGTCGCCTCCGGGACTACTACCAGCGCCTCGGCTACTTTGACGTCAAGGTCGAGCATGAGCAGCAGACCACCAGCCCTGAGCAGGTGGTGATTCTCTACAAGGTGCGGCTAGGGCCGCGACGGCGAGTGCAGCGCGTATCCGTCACCGGAAATCACTACTTCGATTCTGCAACGCTGATTGAATTGCTGAGCGTACACCCCGCGGACGCTCTCGACCGCCATGGCTCCTACAGTCAAGCGCTGGTCTCGTCGGATATCAGCGCTTTGCAGGCGGTCTATCAGAACAACGGTTTCTCCAAGGTGAAGGTAACAGCGGAAACCGACGTTGCCGCAGCTGGAACTGCAGACGCTTCAGTCAAGACTGGACCAGGCGATGGCTCGGCACCACTCAATCTGGTGTACAGGATCGAAGAAGGGGATCAGCTTCGGGTAGGCACAGTGCACCTGGAGGGAAACGATCATGTGGATGCCACCAAGCTGACTCCCCTGCTGAATACCTCTCCGGGGCAATTGCTTTCTCCCCAGAACCTGGCCGGTGATCGGGATGCTTTGTTCACCGAGTATCTTAGCCGGGGCTTTCGCCAGGTCCAGGTGGACGTAGTCCAGCAGATTGAGGCCGCCGACGTAAGCAAAGTGGATATTGTCTTCCACGTTACCGAGGGACAACAGGTTTTTGTGCGCAAGGTGCTGATCACCGGGATGCATTACACGCGTCCTGATACAGTGGCCCGAGGCATCACGCTGCATCCCGGCGATCCGCTCAGCCAGAACGCTCTCATGGATACCCAGCGCAATCTCTACGAGCTGGCACTTTTCAATGAAGTAAACCCAGCAGTAGAGAATCCCAACGGAGGAGATGCGCAGAAAACGGTGCTGCTGCAACTAACTGAGGCGCGACGCTGGGCTCTCACCTACGGTTTTGGCTTCGAGGCCCAGACCGGAAACCCGCAGTACAACTGCGGCGGACTTAATGCCGCCGGCGCTACATGCAATCCCAATGGCAAGACCGGAGTCAGCCCCCGCGTACTTGGCGCCCTCACCCGCAACAATCTTTTCGGTCGGGAGCTGTCCGCCTCTTTGCAAGGCACTTACGGCCTGCTCGAACAGAAACTCAACCTGCTCTTCGAAGATCCGCACCTTGGAGGCAGTCGCAATTTCGGACTCGATTTCTCTGCTGGCTACGCCAACAGCCTGGATGTGACCACCTATGTGGCATCCAAGCTAGAGGGTAGTTTCCGTTTGAGCGAGCGCTTCGATACGCCCGGCTCCTTCTTATCCAAGGCCAACACCTTCATCTATCAATTGAACTTCCGCCGCGTGAAAGTGCAGGCAAACAGCCTTCAGGTCGCTCCCGGCGAGATCGAGGAGGAGTCCGCTGCAACACGCGTAGCGGGTCCTGCGCTCACCTGGATCCGCGATACCCGCGACACGCCCCTCGACGCGCACCGCGGCACCTATACCAGCTTTCAGGAGTTTCTTTCCGACCGCCTGTTCGGTGCGGAGGCCCAGTTCAATCGCCTTGATGTATCGAATTCCAGCTATTACACCTTCGACAAGGGTCGCTTTGTGATAGCCCGCAACACTCGTTATGGTCAGGAACGCGCCTTCGGCACCCCCTCCGAAGAACTGATTCCCTTGCCAGAACGTCTTTTTGCGGGCGGTCCCACTGCGCTCAGAGGTTTTTCAGTCAATGCCGCTGGCCCTCGCGATCCTGAAACCGGCTTTCCCATCGGCGGAGCTGGCGCGTTGGCCAATAGCACTGAATTGCGCCTCCCGCCGCCCACACTTCCATGGTTCGGCAACTCGCTCAGCCTCGTCATCTTCCACGATATGGGCAACATTTTTACCAACGCTTCCGATGTCTGGGCCAGCGCAATCCGTACTCGCCAGCCCGACCGCGACACTTGTAAGAATCTAACTGTTCCGGCAAATCCGGCTACTTGGAACGGCACAATAACCTCCACGGGCTGGCAGGGAGCGTGCAGCTTTAACTACTTCTCGCACGCACCGGGAGCAGGATTGCGATACCATACGCCGGTTGGGCCTATCCGATTCGACTTCAGCTATAACCTGAATCCACCTATCTATCCGGTAGCCTATGACTACTCGCTCTCGCCAGCGAATTCCGACCCGCACGTCGGTGAGGCCAGCCATTTCAACTGGTTCTTCAGTCTGGGACAGACCTTCTGATGAACAAGTTATCGTCAATCCGGCTGAACACGGCTCCTCAAGGCGGGGTTGGAAGAGTCTGTGCAGTGAGAAGAGCCCGTCTTCACGGCCTGAGCTTGTGTTTGGTCATGGCGATTCCGGCGTTGGGAGTTTCCCAGGAACCAGCGCCTGCAACGGCATCGGCCCCCATCGTGCTTGATCGCGTAGTCGCCGTGGTGAACAACCACGCTATTCTCTCCAGCGATCTGGATGATGAAATTCGCCTTTCGGTCCTCGATCCAGGCAGAGGCGGTCTTGGCGTTCTCACTCGGCGGCGCGCCCTGGAGCAATTGATTGCCCGCGCGCTCATTCAACAGCAGATCCGCCAGGAGGATGAACAGTCCTCCAGTCCCACTGTTGCCGAAGTCGAAGCCCGGCTTGAGGAACTACGCCGCGAACTGCCGGCCTGCGTGCGCCAGAACTGCGCCTCGGACGCCGGTTGGAAAGCGTTCCTGGCCGCGCATGGACTCACGCCGGAGCGCGTCGAGAGCTATCTGCGCTACCGGCTTGAAATTCTGCGCTTCATTGAACGGCGATTCCGGCAGGGCATTCAAATTTCCCCAAAGGAAATCGAGACCTACTACCACGACACGCTGTTGCCTCAATACGCGCCCGGCGAAACGGTCCCGGCGCTGGACAAGGTATCCCAGCGCATCCAGGAAATACTTCTCCAGCAGCACGTCAACGCGATGTTTGACGACTGGCTTCAGAATCTCCGCAAGCAGGGCGATGTCGAAGTGCTGGACCCGGCACTTGAACTCCCCGCAGCCCAGGCGCAAACCGGATCAGAAGGAGGGAGCCAATGACCGAACCCGACTCCAGGCCACCTGAATCGATCGCCGCTCCCTCCTCGCCTCGCATCCATCCCCTGCGGCGCTTTTTCCTGCGTGTTGTTCCTCTCACTGCCGCTGGTGCGGCCCTTCTGCTTGCTGTGACGGTTGCGGGCCTCTACTTCTGGGCCAGTTCCGACGGCTTTCAGGGCTTCGTCCGCAAGCGCCTCATCGCGCAAATTGAGCAGTCGGTCGGTGGGCGGGCAGAGATCGCCTCTTTTCATTGGGACCTCCTCAATCTTGAAGCCGATGCAGATGGACTTGTGATTCATGGCCTCGAAGCCCCAGACGAAGCACCGTACGCAAAGGTCGAACATCTGCGCGTCCGCCTCAGTATTCTCGGCTTGCTGAGTCCCCGCGTCCTCCTCCGCGATCTCGATATTTCGCGCCCCGAGTTCCACCTCATCGTCTATCCCGACGGCACAACCAATCAGCCTCATCCGCGCAGGCCTTCCAAGCCGGGCAAGCGCGCACTCGACACGCTGTTCGACGCTCGTGCCGGGCACATTTCCATCGAGCAGGGTGTACTGGATTACGAAGATCGCGCCTCAACTTTTGACTTCCAGAATCGATACGCCTTGCTCGACTTGCAGGCCAACGATGTTTCTCTGCTCCTGCGCTATATTGCTGCAACGGCGTCCAGTCAGGAGACCTACCGCATCGAGGCGGGAGCAGCCGACCTGAATCTCTCTCGGGAAAGCGCGCGGCCTGTCCACGGCCGTCTGCAGGCCACCCTTGACCTGACCCGCTCCGCTGCTTATCTGCGATCGTTGCGGATTACTTCCGAAGCGCAAGACAAGAAAGGTCGCCGTTCCAGCGATCACACTCTGGAGATTTCCGGCAGGCTCGACAACTTCTCACAACCCCGCTGGCAGGCCAAGGTTTCAGGCGATCTCAACATGCAGATGCTGGACCCGGTCTTTGGCTATCCCTTTGCGCCCGAAGGTATCGCCCGTCTTGATCTCGACAGCGCGGGCGAGGGCGGAGAATTCCGTGCAGATGGAACGATTCACATCGACGGCGGCTCGTATATTGGAACCGGCGTAGTCGCGACTGGCGTCGGTCTCGACGCGCATGTACATGCGGACTCAAGGCAGTTGCTGATCAGTTCAATCGTCGCCCGTCTGCGTCAGGGCGGCCAGCTGCAGGGAGACATCGTGCTCAGCCCTTGGTTGCCCAACATTCCCGCGGCCACCACGGTACGCAACCCAAGCATCGGCGTGCTCCGAGCCCCCGCGGACCGAAACCCTTCGACATTGCAGCGTCCGCCACCCATCGACATTCCGGTCAATGGAAAAGTAACGGCTGAGTTCAAGAACGTAGCTCTCGACACCATTCTCGACATGGTGAGCCAACGGCCTTTTCAACGCCTGGGAATCGACACCCGGCTAAATGGTAAGACCGTCGCCACATGGACCCATGGCGACACCGCAACCGTTGTGGTCGGTGCCCTGCTCAATCTGAATTCTCCGGTGCAGTCTGCGACCGGCGAGGTCGCTTCCTACGGCGTGATCGATGGAACCTATACGCAGCGTGACGGCGCCGTGGACCTGCGCAAACTTGAGTTGCACACACCCGCCAGCGAGTTGGATGCGCATGGCCATCTGGGCGCGTATCCTCTCACCAGCCCCTCATCTTTAGGCATCAGCTTTCATTCCAGGAACCTTTGGGAATTCGATACTGTACTTCGCGACCTAGGTCTGAGCCGCAACGGAAAGATAGGCGCTGCCGCACTGCCTGTAGCTCTGACGGGGCAGGGAGACTTTCAAGGTACGTGGACCGGCTCACTTGTCGATCCGCACCTTGCCGGGGGTTTCAAGGCGACGCAACTGTCCATCGAAATGCCAACGGTGAGACCCAATCAAAAAGACAACGCCATCCCACCTCACCCCACTCAGCCCCAACTCGTTACCTTCGATTCGGTCGAAGCCTCGGGGAGTTATGCGGCCAACCGGATAGCCATCCTCCACGCCCAGTTGCAGCGGGGAAAATCCGAAATCGCCTTGGATGGAACGCTCGAAGCAGCCCCTGGCAAGCCGGCCGTACAGGCCTTCGACGCCAACTCCACACTGCATCTCCATGTGCGCGCTGACAAAATCAGCGTCGACGATGTACTACCTCTCACCGGGCAAAAGCTTCCAGTCACTGGCGTCGTCAACGCCATGGCCCAGATCGACGGCCCTGTGCACGCACTGAGTGGCGCCGGATGGGTCGAGTTGGATGGCGGCAGCGTCTATGGTGAACCGATTGCCCGTTTGCGAGCGCAGGGCAGCATGGCCAATCAGGTCATTAAGCTATCCTCCATTACCGTGAACGACGCTGCCGGTCAAGTATCCGCCACCGGAAGCTACGATCTCCACTCTCGTCAATTCCAGGTGGACGCCAGGGGAGCGGGGATCGACGTGGCGAAGATTGAAAGCCTGAAGCGCCAGAATATCGAGGCAACTGGCAAGCTCGGCTTTTCCGCGTCTGGTTCCGGCTCATTCGACGACCCGCATCTTGAAGCGCACGCCACGCTTAATCCGCTCACTCTGTATGGCGAGCCGCTCGGCACACTTTTGTTCACAGCCCACACCGCCAACCACGTCGTCATCTACGACGCATCCACCCGCCTGGAGGGTGCGGAACTCAATCTAAGCGGCAAGACCACGCTCAGCGGCGACTATGCCACCCAAACCAAGATTGAGTTCTCCAAATTCGACATCGGCGCTTTGCTGAAAATGGCCCGGATCGAGAACCTCAATGGCCAGTCTGCATTGGCTGGTACCGTCACAGTTGAAGGGCCTCTTGCGAAGCCTGAACAACTGCATGGCGAAGCCCGCCTGCAGCAGTTGGAGATGACAATCGACGGCGTTCATCTGCAGAGCCAGGGCGGCCTCCACGCCACCATGGCCAATGGGCGCGTCACTCTTGATCCCCTGCATGTCACCGGCGAAGACACTGACATGCAGGTGCAAGGCAGTCTGATACTGAAGGACAAACAGCAGTTGGATCTCGCCGCCAGCGGCTCCATCAACCTGAAACTGGCTGAGACAATCGATCCCGATTTGACCGCGAGTGGAACCACCACATTCCAGGTAGAGGCGCACGGCCCGTTGAAGAACCCCGGCATGCGCGGCCGCATCGACATTCAGAACGGCTCCCTTTCGTGGGAAGACATTCCTAACGGTCTCAGCCAATTACATGGCACGCTCGAATTCAACCAGAACCGGCTTGAGGTGAAATCGCTTACCGCTATGAGCGGCGGCGGCCCGTTGAGTGTGACCGGATCCCTTGCCTACCAGCAGGGTCTTTACGCTGACCTCACAGTTACCGGTAAGGGCATTCGTATTCGCTATCCTGAGGGGGTCAGTTCCCAGGCTGATGCAACCCTGCATCTGCAGGGTGCGCAGAATAGCCTGCTCCTCAGCGGAAACGTCCTCATCACGCGGTTTACATTGAGTCCCGATCTCGATATAGCATCCCTTGCTTCACAGGCCGGCACAGCGCAGAGCATCGCACCCCTCAATGCTCCGTCGAATCATATTCGTCTCGATGTGCACGTTGTCTCGTCGCCGCAGTTGAACTTCCAGAATGCTTATGCCAAGCTTGCCGGCGATGTGGATCTGCGAGTGCGCGGAACCGTCGCCTCACCTTCGCTGCTGGGCCGCGTGTCTATTACCGAGGGCAACGCGGTCATCGCCGGAACCCGATACGATCTGCAGCACGGAGACATCTATTTCACAAACCCGGTTCGCATTGAACCCACCATCGATCTCACCGCGACCGCCCGTGTGGAGGACTACGACATCACTCTCGGTCTTAACGGAACCCCCGACGGGAAGATGTCTGTCACCTATCGCAGCGATCCTCCACTTCCGGAGTCCGATGTCGTGGCCTTGCTAGCTCTTGGTCGCACCGGTAGTCAACAGCGCCTTTATATGCAGCAGCAGGAGGCAACCGCCGCCAATCCCACAACGGACGCATTTCTCGGCGGCGCTCTCAACGCCACCGTCAGTAGCCGCATCCAAAAACTCTTCGGAGCCGGCTCTGTCAAGGTCGACCCCAACTACATCGGCGCTCTGGGCAACTCAACATCGCGCATCATTGTGGAAGAGCAGCTTGGCCGCAACCTCACGCTTACCTATGCCACCGATGTGGATACCACCGGTCAGCAGTTGATCCAGGCTGAAGTGGCCATCAACCGCCACGTTTCACTTCTCGTGGCTCGTGACGAGTCCGGTGTTTTTTCGATGGTGATCAAAGCAACGCGCCGTTATCGTTAGTACTTTGGTTTCTCATTTTGGCCAACTCTTCGCGTGCCGGGCCCGCTGCTCAAGTCCAGCCCTTTAACGCAACTTCTTGGTGATACAACGATGACAGTTCAATGACACATCGAACTGTAGAGTCCCTGAAAATATGGGGATGAGTCAAGACAACTTGCTGCGACAGGGGACGGAATGACAGTAGCGCACATCAATCGAATCGCGACAGCAGTTCCCCGGCACGATGTGCATCGGGCGTTCATCGATTTTGCCACCGGCATGCTCGCTGAGGGAACATCGCGCAATCTCTTCAAACGGATGGCGCGCTTGTCAGCTATAGAACACCGCTACTCTTTCGTGCAGCCCATCGCATCGGAAGATGGATTGTGGAAGGACGTTGAAGAAGTCTATGTGCCCGGAGCTTTCCCGGCTACGGCCCGCCGCATGAAATTCTTTGAGCGCTTCGCTCCGCTTCTTGCGCAATCTGCCCTCGACAAACTCGCATTAACTGAGGAAGAACGCCGCAGCGTGACCCACGTGATAGTCACCTCGTGCACGGGACTCTACGCGCCTGGACTGGACTTTGAGGTAGTGCGCCATCTGGGCCTTGATCCGTCAGTCGAACGCACCATGATCGGCTTCATGGGCTGTTATGCCGCCATCAATGCGCTCAAGGCTGCGCATCACGTTGTTCGCTCCGTGCCGGATGCCCGGGTTCTGATGATGAACCTTGAGCTTTGCTCATTGCATTTTCAGGAAACCGACCAGCTTGAGCAGGTACTCTCCTTCCTCGTCTTCGCCGATGGTTGCGCCGCATCGTTGATTAGTGCGGAAGAACAAGGACTCGCCATCGATAGTTTCCTCGCCGTCAACATCCCTAAGACAAGTGAATTAATCACATGGCGCATTGGCGAACTTGGTTTCGACATGCACCTCTCCGGCCAGGTCCCCGGCGAAATAGGCCGCGCGTTGAAGGAAATGGGAAATCAGGTCACGCGTGGGAGAAGCATGTCGTCTGTCGACCTTTGGGCAGTCCATCCCGGAGGCAAGTCCATTCTCGATTCAGTAGAAAAAGGACTCGAACTACGCGACGACGCGCTCTCCCATTCACGCAGTGTTCTCGCGCAGTATGGCAACATGTCTTCCGCAACCGTGATGTTTGTCTTGCAGCAGATCATGCATGCGGCACAAACTGGCCAACAGGGTTGCGCCATGTCCTTCGGGCCGGGCCTGACGGCCGAGACAATGCTCTTTCATGCGGCCTAGCCCAATGGACTTTCGTCAACGCGCGCAACTAACCGAGATGATGGATGAGCCATGCAGCCGCGACGAACTACGCGCCTGCCTCCGTGACATTGCCAGAACCAATCGATGGACGCTAGGCTATCGGCCGGTCCTGCATTGGTTAAATACGCTCCTCGTTTCGCAACCGTTGCTTGCAAAACCACTTCGCATCCTCGACGTGGGTTGCGGTTACGGAGACACACTGCGAGAAATTGAACAATGGGCACTGCGGCGCCGCGTTGCAGTGGAATTGAGCGGACTGGATGTGAATCCGCATGCAAAGGCGATTGCCGCGGAGGCCAGCCCCGCTTCCACCCGCATTCGATGGATGGTTGCGGACGTCTTTGCATATTCGCCATCAAAGCTGCCGCACCTGGTAATCAGCTCCCTGTTCACGCATCATCTCTCCAATCCTGATGTGATTCGATTTCTCCGATGGATGGAAGAGCACGCCACTGTGGGATGGTTCATCAACGATCTTTCACGCGCTCCAATTCCATACCATGTCTTCCGCGCATTCTCAAAACTAGCCGGGCTCCATCGCTTCGTGCAGTACGATGGCCCCGTCTCCATCGCGCGCTCCTTTGTACCGGAGGAGTGGCGAACCATGTGTGCTGCCGCCGGCCTTCACGCATCTGATATCGAAATCCGCAGCTACAAGCCCGCAAGGCTATGTGTAAGCCGGAGGAAGTCACAGTGACCTCACTGTCGAGAACAACTGACCATTTGGTCATCGGAGGAGGTCTTGCCGGCTCCATGGTCGGCATGCGTCTTGCCGCCGCGGGACGTGAAGTCACGCTGCTTGAACGCGAGCGTGCCGCCCATCACAAGGTTTGCGGCGAGTTTCTCAGCCACGAAGCCGTTGAGTATTTGCACCAGGCTGGTATCGATCCGCTCTCTCTTGGCGCGGCTCCGATCCGCTATACACGCCTTTCGGTAAAACGCACGCTCGTGGAAGCCGCTCTCCCCTTCACTGCCCTGTCGCTCTCGCGGAACGTCCTGGATGAAGCTATGCTCGCACGTGCCGCACAGAGCGGTTGCAATGTGCAGCGCGGCGCTTTTGTCGAGAGCCTGACGTCCCAGGACAACACCTGGTGCGCGGAACTCCGGGATGGAGATTCGTGGTTCGCCCCAGTGGTGTTTCTCGCCAACGGAAAGCACGACCTGCGCGGGTTGAGTCGTGAGCCCTGCGCGCAAGGAGATCTGGTCGGCTTCAAAATGCACATGCGCCTGTCACCGGCGCAAACCGAAGCGTTGCGCCAGTTCATGGAACTCTTCCTCTTTCCCGGCGGATATGGCGGACTCTCGCTGGTGGAAGGAGACAAGGCCACTTTCTGTTTCGTTGTGCGGCGCTCCGCGCTGCGCAAGACAGGGGGATGGACCGAACTGCTTCGCAGTCTCCAGGATGACAACCCGCACCTCGCCGAGCGACTTCAAGGCGCAGTGCCCTTGTGGGAACGGCCGCTGGCGGTCTCGCCCATCCCGTATGGCTATCTTGCCAGGCGACCGTTCGGCCTGTGGTCCGTAGGTGATCAGGCAGCCGTGATTCCCTCGTTCACGGGCGATGGCATGTCGATCGCCTTGCATAGCGCGGCGCTAGCCGCCCGCATGTACCTGTCCCGTGAAACCACGAAGCAGTATTACCAGGAGTTGCATCATCATCTCAGCCGCAGAATGAGCCTTGCGACGGCGCTCTCGCGTGCCATGGTGACCAGCTTCGGTCGCGCAATGGTGCCGCTCGGCCTTGCCCTCGTCCCCCAGGCGATTGGCTGGATCGCAAGCTGGACCCGGATCCCGCACCAAGCGATGGTTGCAAACCCGACATCCGCAATTGACATGCGATCATCCACAATCCCGGCAAGAAACTGACACGGTCTCTGACCGTGTAAATCTGTATCAACCCCGTGCCCCATCTATTCGCTTGCTTTCGGCGAATGGGTGGGAAAGCACAAACCTCACCCAGCTTCTCCTGATTTGAGCGTCCGCGCCCTCTGCCACCCCAACTCGATCACTCTCACAGTCACCGGGTCCAGCCGGAGTGCACTGTGACTGTTCCACTCCGCTCGCTCCACCCATTTCACTGCGTCTGCATCAGTCGCCGCCTGCAATGCACCACTGATCACGCGGCAAAGGTAATCCGCGATTACATAGTGGTATCGAACGCGCTCGCCTTCGCGATGAATGCGGTCTAGTAGCTCGATCAACTCGACGGGCTCGACAGTCAACCCCGTCTCTTCTCTCACCTCGCGGACCACACCGGCCAGAAGTGATTCGCCCACTTCGAGCACCCCACCCGGCAGTGACCATTCACCCCGCAGAGGTTCGGTTCCGCGCCGTACCAGCAGCACGCGGCCCTCCTCCACAATCACCGCTCCCACCCCCACCAGCGGAGTATCGGGGAACTCTCTCTGCATCATCGTCTCCATATCGCGAACTCTTTACAATAGCGCTCGCGCCGCCCATCCGCACAATCGCAAGCGCATGAACTTCCATCGACCTCTTCTGGCTCGCATCTTTCGCAGCGGACTATCATCTAACTGAGAAAGGTAACAATGATGTCGGAATTCTCTCTACGCATCGACGGAATGCACTGCGGCTCCTGCATTCGCCGCGTCAGTCAAGCTCTTGCTTCGACCGAAGGAATCACGGTGAAAGAAGTGCGTCTGGGGGCCGCACGTCTGAGCGTCACTAGCTCCGCCGCAAAGCCCGCCCCCGTCGATCTTGCCCTGGCGGCTCTGGCCAAGGCAGGCTACACCGCACGATTGGAAGACTAAGTGCCCGCGCCCGCAACAGAGTCGCTCACGCTGCCGGTCATCGGCATGACCTGCGCCTCCTGCCAGCATCATGTGGAAGACGCACTGCGCTCAACCACCGGTGTCGAATCCGCACACGTCGATCTAATGGCCAATCGCGCCAGCGTAGTCTTTGATCCGGCCGTCACGCCGCCTCAGGCGCTGGTCGAAGCCATTCGCGGAGCGGGATACGACGCAGTTCTTCCCCGCCCCGGCGACTCCACTTCGGGCCCGCACGCCCACGACCATACTGCGGAATCCGCCGGCAAGGCCTGGGTGACCCTGGCCGCCGGCGCGGTCGCCATGCTGTTAGCCATGCCCCTCGGCAGCCCCATGGGCCCGCTCGATCACGGCTTGATGCGCGTCTTGCCCTGGCTTTATATGCTGCCGCAAGATCTGCTTCGCTGGTTTCTTTTGCTTCTCACGGCATTCATCATGTCCTGGGCAGGACGCGGCATCTATTCGAGCGCTATCAGCGCCCTCCGTCACGGCACCACCAACATGAACACGTTGGTGAGCCTCGGTACCAGCGTGGCCTTCCTTTACTCCGCGGTTGCCACCATTTGGCCGTCGAGTGACCGACAAGTTTACTTCGACGCGGTTCTCATGATCATTGGCTTTCTGCTGCTGGGCAAATCCCTCGAAGCCCGCGCAAAACGCCGCGCCCTGGCCGCTCTCGATTCCCTCTCGCGTCTTCGTCCCGCTACTGCCCGTCGCGTCCTCGACGGCGTCCAGGTAGTCGTGCCGCTTAGCGAGATCCAGCCCGGCGATAGCATTCTGGTCCTTCCCGGCGAGCGCTTCCCGGTAGACGCGACCATCATCGAAGGCCGCACCACAGTCGACGAATCAATGCTGACCGGCGAGTCCACACCGCTGCCTCGTGAACCCGGCGGCCGCGTCCTTGCCGGATCACTTAACTACGACGGCGCTGTTACGTGTCGGGCGGAGTCGCTAGATGAAGCCACTGTGCTGGCGCAGATCACCCGCATGGTTCAGCAGGCACAGGGATCTCGCGCTCCCATGGAACGTCTCGCCGACCGCGCCAGTTCCATCTTCGTGCCAGTAGTTCTGGGTTTGGCGGTTCTCACTTTTGCGTTCTGGCTTGTCGCTACTCATTCGCTGTCGCTGGCCATCGCCCCCACAGTCGCAGTCCTTGTGATTGCTTGCCCTTGCGCCATGGGCCTAGCCGTACCGGCAGCGCTCACCGTAGCCGTCGGCCGCGGCGCGCAGCTTGGCGTCCTCTTCAAAGGCGGAGAAGCTCTCGAGCGGTTAGCACATCTGGACGCAATCGTCCTGGACAAAACCGGAACCCTCACCGCGGGCCGACCCGTGCTCGCAGGGATTCACGCATTGGCCGGCCACTCTGAAAATGATCTTCTTCGCATGGCTGCCGCAGCCGAGGAAAAGTCGAACCATCCGCTGGCCCACGCGGTTGTGGACGCTTCCCGGGCTCGCGGTCTGATCTGGAAACCCGCCGAAGACGTGCAGATTCTGCCCGGCCGCGGCCTTACCGCCAGAGTCGAAGGACACGACTGCCTGCTCGGCAATGAAACGCTCTTCCGTGAATTCCTCATCCCGCTGCCCGAGGGTATTTCCCCACCCGAGCCCGGCATGACGCGGTTATGGATGGCTCTGGACCAGGTTCCCTCAGGCTATTTCTACGCTCGCGACGCACTCCGTCCCGACGCAGCCGATGCCGTTGCCGTTCTGCGAGGCCAGGGACTTCGCGTCCTGATGCTGACCGGCGACTCAGCTGCCGCCGCCGCTCCCATTGCAAAGCAGGCCGGAATCACAGAGGTAGAAGCCGCGCTGGACCCGGCAGGCAAACTGTCCCGGATTCGAGTTCTCCAACAAAGCGGCCTGCGCGTCGCCATGGTGGGCGACGGCATCAACGACGCCGCTGCGCTGGCCCAGGCCGACGCGGGTATCGCCATGGGCTCAGGCGCGGACTTGGCTCAGGAGGCCGGCGACGTACTTCTACTGCGCGCACGACCCTCCGCCATCCCCGCGGCGCTCGAATTGTCCCGCCAAACCCTCCGCGTGATGCGCCAGAACCTCGCTTGGGCCGCGGCTTACAATCTGCTCGGCATTCCGCTGGCAGCCGGCGCGCTTTACCCCCTCTTCCACATTCTGCTCAGTCCCTGGATGGCCGCTGCCGCCATGGCCCTCAGCTCAATCTGCGTCCTCGCCAACAGTTTGCGTCTGCGCGCCTGGCAGCCGCACTCGCTGCCCACTGACTGATTCCTGCGTTGCCCCTTACCGACAAGCTAAACTGAGACGAGAGTCACCTTGTGCGCATCCTGACCCGCTACATTCTCGGCGAGATTCTCTCCCACACGCTCATCGGTTGCGCGCTCTTCACCTTCGTTCTCTTCATGCGCGATCTGCCTCACATCCTTGAGGTGGTTGTCCGCAACAGCTCAACTTTCTCCAACGTCATGGAGATCCTGCTCCTCACCTTGCCCAACACTTTCAAGGTCACCATTCCCATGGCGGTTCTGGTTGGGGTTCTGCTGGGATTGAGTCGCCTGGCCGCCGACAGCGAGATCATTGCCATGCGCGCTTCCGGCCTGGGCATCGGTTACTTTGTGCGTGTCGCATCTATCGTGGCCGTTGGTGGCACGCTCATTGGCTTGGCCAATTCCATCTGGGTCGCCCCGCGCGCAAATCAGGCCATCCTTGAAATGCAGCAGGCCCTCGAAACCTCGCAGGCCTCTTACGAGATTCAGCCGCGCGTCTTTTATGAGGACTTCAAGAACACCGTCCTCTACGTGCAGAACGTGCTCGCCGGCACGGGCGCATCCAATTGGCGTCAGGTATTCATGGTCGACGTTACCGACCCTGCCAATCCAAAGATCACCACCGCTGCCTCCGCGACTGTTGTCAGCGATTCGAGCCAGGAACTGATGATGCGGCTTCGCGATGGAACTGAGCATGAGACCATCGCCGATCAAGCGACGCAGTACAACATCCAGAGCTTTCACACCATTGACATGCCGCTGAGTCTCAGCCAGCAAAGCACCGTGCAACTGGGACGGCTCGATACATTCATCTACGCCCTCCCCATGGACATCTTGCTGCAGCGCACCCGCGGCCCTAACCCCAAAGGATTCTTGATCGAATTGCATAACCGCTTTGCTTACCCCGCGGCCTGCCTGGTTCTAATGCTGGTGGGTGTTCCCTTAGGCGTAGCCTCACGACGCGGTGGAAAAAGCTCTGCCTGGGTCTTCACCATTGGGCTGGTGGTCGTCTATTACTCGCTCTCCCTCATCGGCACTGCCTTGGGCCGGCAAGACAAGATCCCCGTCTACATCGCCATATGGCTGGCTAACGCAATCTTCGCCAGTGTCGGCACATTTCTGCTCTGGCAGATGGCCAGCGGGGGCCGCGTGCTGAGCGCAATCACCAGTTGGACCACGCGTTCTCCCAAACCCAGGGCCGAAGTCGCACCCACAGTTGGAACCAACAGCGGTCCTCTCGCCGCACTGATGCGCCGGTTTCGCCCGCGTGCCCAGCGCGCCAAGTCCCGTGGCGCCTTTCCCCGGATTCTCGACGAGTACGTTGTGGTCGAATTCCTCAAGATGTTCACCCTCGTGTTGTCTGGTTTTGTCGTACTCATGCTGGTCTTCACATTCTTCGATCTGGTGGGCGACATCCTGCGCAATCACCCCCCTATGACCATAGTGGGTGGATATCTGATCAATCTGACGCCCGACATGCTTTACCGCATTGCCCCGCTGGCGGTCTTGATCGCCGTGCTGGTCACCTTCGGTGTGCTCAACCGCAACAGCGAACTCATCGCCATGAAGGCCACCGGCATCAGCCTTTACAGGCTTGTCGTTCCCGTTGTCTCCATTTCCGCCATCCTGGCTGTAAGCATGTTCCTCTTTGGCGAGTACTATCTGCCCCAGGCCAACCGCAAACAGGAAGCTCAGCGCAATATCATCAAGGGCCGCCCCGCCCAGACCGTCCTCCATCCCGAGCAGAAGTGGATCTTCGGCCAGCCGCGCCCCGGCGAGCCAGGCCGCATTTTCTATTACCAATTCTTCGATCCCGATCGTAACGAGTTCGCTAACCTCTCAATCTTCGAGTTCGATCCCTCCACCTTCGCACTCTCACGGCGCATCTTTGGCACTCGCGTATTCTGGGATCCCGAATCCGGATCCTGGCGTTTCCAGAATGGCTGGCAAAGGGACTTTCAAGGCGCCACCATCATCCCCGGAGGGTATCGCGAATTCAAACAAACCTCCTTTTCTGAGATTCATGAAGACCCTGGTTATTTTACGAAGGAGGAAAAACAGGCGCAGGAGATGAACTTCGGCCAGCTCAACAGTTATATCGGCGATCTGCGCCAGAGTGGATTCGACACCATGCGCCTGCGTGTCGAGCTGTGGCACAAGCTCGCCTATCCGCTGATAACCATTGTCATGGCTGTGCTGGCCATTCCCTTCGCACTATCCATGGGGCGGCGCGGTTCGCTCACCGGCATCGCAGTAGCCATCTTTGTCGCGCTCACATATTTTGTCGTCGACGGCACGTTCAGCGCCATGGGCAACGTCAACTATCTTCCCGCCGCCCTGGCCGCCTGGTCTCCGGATATTCTCTTCGGCTTAACCGGCGGCTATCTGCTACTGCGAACACCAACATAAACCCGCGTCTGGAGAGATCCCGTGCCAAGTTTCAGACGCCAACCCGCCCTCGTACAATAGAATTATGCTTCGCGATCTGCGCCCCCTTTTTGTCTACATGCGCCGTTACCGCTGGGGATACCTGTGGGGCAGCCTGTCATGCATTGCGACCAACGCGGCCGCAGTACAATTTCCTCGGGTCCTGGGTTGGGCCGTGGATAAACTGCAAAAGCATCAGGCCGATCACCAGATGATTCTCCTCTTCGCCGGCCTGCTCATCGCCATCTCCGCCATAAAAGGCGTCTTTCTCTACGCACAGCGCTGGATTCTCATCGGCATCTCTAGAGAAATCGAATTCGACGTCCGCAACGACCTCTTCCGACATCTCGAACGTCAAGACTCGGGCTTCTATCAGCGCTATCGCACCGGCGACGTGATGGCCCGCATGACCAACGACCTGAATGCCGTTCGCATGTTGCTCGGCCCGGCGCTCATGTACTCTGCCAATACCGTCTTCTTCACCATCTTCGCGCTGTATTTCCTGCTCCACCTCAGCCCCTGGCTTACGTTGGTGGCTCTCGCGCCCATGCCCCTCGCCAGCATCGTGGTTCAGTACCTCGGCCACAAAATTCACGACCGCTTCGAGCGCATCCAGGCCAGCTTCTCCGAAATCTCCTCGCAAGCCCAGGAAAACTACTCGGGCGCACGCCTTATCCGCGCATTCAATCGCGAAGAATCGCAGATCAGCCTCTTCGAAAAACTGAATCGCGAATACATCGCCCGCTCGCTGCGCCTGGTTCAGCTCATGGGCATGCTCTGGCCCACGCTTGAATTCATCCTCGGCGTCTCCATGGTCATCACGCTCTTCGTAGGCGGCCACCTGGTCATCGCGCATCGCATCTCCGTCGGTGACTTTGTCGAATTCAATACCTACATGATCTTGCTCATCTGGCCCATCATTGCCGTGGGCTGGGTCGTCAATCTCTTTCAGCGCGGCACAGCCTCCGTTCAGCGCATCGATGAACTGCTGCAAGCCGAGCCCGCCATCGACGACCGCGCCGCCGATCCCTCGATTCCGGTCGACGCCGTACTCAATGGAGACATCGAATTCCGCGACCTGAATTTCAGCTATGGAGAGACTCCGGTTCTCCGAGGCATCTCGCTCAAAATTCCAGCCGGATCGAGCCTCGCCATCGTCGGTCCCACCGGCGCGGGAAAGTCCACGCTCGTCAACCTGCTCTCACGGCTCTATGAATCGCCTGACGGGTCGCTGCTGATCGACAACCGGTCAGTCCGCGAGTACCCGCTGGCCGTGCTTCGCCACAACATCGGCATGGTTCCTCAGGAGACCTTCCTCTTCAGCGAAACCATTCGCGCAAATCTGACCTTCGGTGCCCCCGGCGCCAGTGAAGAAGAAATGTTGGAAGCAGTCGAAGCAGCGCACATTCGCCAGGAAATCGAAGAGTTCCCACAGGGCTTTAACACCATGGTCGGCGAACGCGGCGTAACCCTCTCCGGCGGGCAAAAGCAACGCTGCGCCATCGCCAGGGCCCTGCTGCGTCGCCCCGCCATCCTCATCCTCGACGACGCGTTGGCCAGCGTAGATACCTACACTGAAGAACGCATCCTGACCGGGCTGCGCAGCTACACCGCAACCTCCACCACCATCCTCATCTCCCACCGCGTCTCAACCGTGCGCCACGCCGACCAGATCGCCGTACTCGACCAGGGCCGTATTGTGGAGCTCGGCCGGCACGACGAACTGCTCGCCCTCGATGGCTACTACGCCGGCCTCTTCCAGAAACAGCAACTGGAAGAGGAACTGACTGTCGCCGGATGAATAGCGTTCGGTAGTAGACTACGCGTTCCAGCTTGAGCGAGCTACCGCATCTCCGCCATATTCGTCGGACTCAAAACCCGTTCGCCTGCGACCCGAATCGATTGTGATTACCTGCGCCGGAGCAGGGTTGACCTCAGGGTCCCTTGCCACCTGCCGCCACGCATCGCGTACATTGCGCACGCAGTTAATCACATGCTCGAACTTTTGCCGTGAAGCCGATTGCGACGCTTGCAATATCTCCGAGAAGATGGACGCATAGAATTCGCTCAGTACTTGCGCCGGCCGTCCGCCGACATCCATGCGCAGCCGCGCCTGAAGGTGAATGATGATATCGAGGGCCCGCTTCACGGCCGCCCGCCGCCCGTTCTGATCCCCACGCTCCACCGCCGCATTGGCGGCATGCAGAAAACGGATGATCCCGTCATAGAGCGCCACCACCAGATCTACCGCCGAAGCGCTCTCCAGTACATGTTCCTGATAACTTCCCATCGGGGTAAAGCTCCTTAACCGCCTGAGTTTTGGTTATAACCGGTGATCGCCGAGTAGAGTTCATTCACTCCATCCAACTGTGAAGGCAACTGTTGCATGATCTCGTTCGCGCTGTTCAGCTCTGCGGTCAGGCTCGTCTGCTGCGCTGAAATGTACATGTTCTCTTTCGATATATCGGCATTCAGCGTCGATTCGATATTGCTGTTTGAACTTGAGGCCAGCGCCAGGATGCCTGTACCTGCCGTCGTGCCGGAGTTGGTCAGCATGGTGGAAAATGTCTGACCCCAGCTGTTTGCATTCTGAAAGAACCCGACCACGCTGCTGTAGTCCGAATTCAGCAGTGAGTCCAACGAAGTCGCGTCTAGCGTAAGTGACCCATCGTTATTCACGCTGATGCCCAGGCTCGTGAGGCTGTTGATATCCGAGTCGCTGTTGTTGTAGTTGAGCGCCGTGCCCGTCGTCGCGTCGGTGACCGAAGAAGCCACCGTCAGCGCGCCGCTTGATCCCTCTGTGTCAGACACCAGCACCAGTTGCGACCCACTGCTGTTGGTCACAACGTTGGCTGTGACTCCGCTATGGGATGAGTTGATCGCGCCGGCCAACCCAGCGAGTGTGTTGTTCCCCGATGAAGTGGGAACCTGAATAGTCTGCGTGCTCGTGTCCGCGATACTTGAGTTCACTGTCAACGTCCCAGCAGTCCCCGGGGTTCCGGAAGTGATCGATAGGCTCGATGACCCATCGCTGTTCGTCACTACCGCCGCATTCACTCCGATATTGGCAGCGTTAATAGCCTGAGCGAGTCCCGTAAGCGTGTCTGGAGTAGATGAGTCGCCCATATTGACGGTTTGCGCCGTGCCGGTGCCCACCTCAATCGAGATGGAACCAGAAAGCGTATCGCCGGCATTCATAATTTGATTCAGCGTACCCGTCGAGGTTTGCGCCGCGGTTCCCGTCGAGGCATCCGCGTCGCTGCCCACGGTACCGGAATAACCTAGCCGCAGACCGCCAGCCAGCTCGATATTGATCGATCCGGTCAACGTATCCGAAGTATTGGTGATCGCATCCAGATATCCGTTCGGATTCTCCGTATTCACGCCATTCATCAACTGCTGTTGCAGCAAAGAGAGCGTGGGAGAGCCGAACAGCGGTTCGGGAATCCCCGAGCTGTTGTTCCCCTCCTGCGTATTCATGGCGCTGATCAGCGAGTTGTAGTCAGTGACGAATTGGTTCACCGTGCTCTCAACATCCGTGTTATCGTTGCCGATCACCACCTGCACCTGCTCCCCGCTGGTGCTAGGAGCCAGCAGTTGAAACGTCACGCCGGGAATCAGATTAGCCACGGTGTTCGAGGCGCTGGTGAGGTTGATACCGTCCACCGTTAAATTGGCATTCGAGCCCGCGACCGTCGGGGTGTAGCCCAAACTGCTGTAAGTGTCGACAATGCCTGAGGTCACGGCCAATACCCCGCTCGTCCCGCTGCTCAGCGACAAAACGTTGTTCACCGCACTGGCGGCCACGCCGATACCGGCCGCGCTGATTGCGCTGGCCAGGCCCGCAAGCGTGTTGTCGCCGCTCGCTGACCCGGTATAAATGGTGTTGGCAATCGGCGGAACCGGCGCGGCGCCAAAAACAACCGTATACGCCGCGCCGTTTCCCACCTGGATCGACATTGTGCCGGAGAGGGTATCGCTCGCGCTGCCTACCGTAGCCAGCGTTCCACTTGTGGAACCGGCTGCCCCGGTGTAACTCAGGGTTGTACTGGCTGTATTGCTGGTGTCGGCGATTGTGTTCGAGCTGATAGCAATGTTCCCACCGGCTCCCGACGTGCCCGAGACAAGGCTCAGACGCGAACCGGAAGCATCCGTCAACACGCTGGCGTCGATGCCAATCCCGGACGAGTTGATCGCGGCGGCCAGGCTGGAAAGCGTATTCGCGCCGCTCCCGGTATAGATGGTGTTCGGAGCTGGCGTGCCTGACGCGGCCCCCAAAAAAATAGTCTCCGGCGTGCCGCCCGTGCCTGCCTGCAGGGTGATTGAACCGGTCAGTGCGTCGCTGGCATTGGCGATCGGAGCCAGGTAGCCGCTGGAGGTCGTGGCCAGGTTAGTCACTTCCACCGTGTGCGTTCCCGCGATTGCCGTAGAGTCGGCGGCCGTCAGCGATAGCACATTGGTGTCGGAACTGGAACCCGTCTTCTCCGACAGAATGCCTTCCGCGTCGGTCAGAGAGCTCATGTCGTTGGAGAGGCTGGAAAACAGAGTTCCGAGACTCGATATTGCCGTGTCCTGGCTTTCCAGCGCCGTCAGCTGAGTATTCCATGGGGTTTCCACATTTTTCAGGTTGCTTACGATCGAGGCCACGGTCGAACTCACGTCGAATCCTTGGCCGCTGGTCGGCGACCCGAAACTCAGTCCTACTGTGCCCATCGCTTCCTCCTGGAGAGAATGCAAGCAGCTTATAAACCACGCGGTTCCCAGCCAGATTGGAGAAACTTCATCGGACCACGGCATCCGGCCAAAAACCAGCGAAAGAGTGCTTTCATTGGTTATCGGCCAAGTTCGGGAACTCGATAAGTCGGCTCGCGAAGCGAAGGTACCGAGGTCTTCCCATTTCTCGGGAGACACAGATGCATGCCTTGGATTGTTCTAATCCATCCACTTCTCCGGTGGATGGCCGGATGCTCCGGTCGGGACGAAGAGGGAGCGGCGCCAAAGTATGCAGCCGCCGACGGAGGACCAATTGCGTCAGACCAGGCTTGTCCGCCCGGAGTATGCCGAGCACTTCTCCTGCATCGGCTCTGCCTGTGAAGACACATGCTGCGCGGGTTGGACTGTAACGGTAGATGAGGCCTCGTATCGGAAGTACACGAGCCTGCCACACGGCCCGCTGCGTTCCCTCGTAGATCCTTCGCTCCTGTTTGCTTCGGATGCGGTCAAAAAAAAGAATCCAGGCTACTTCGCCGCATTCCGTATGTTGCCCTCTGGGTTCTGCCCGTTCCTCTCCGAAGAGCGTCTGTGCCGAATTCAGATGGAACTTGGCGAGTCGTATCTTTGCCGCACCTGCGCCGCATACCCGCGATTTGAACAGACCATCGATGGTCTCAAGGAAACGGAGCTCTCGCTCTCCTGTCCTGAGGCTGCGCGCCTGGTTCTCCTCAATCCAAGTCTTTTGCCAAGTGCGACAGGCCCCGGCTACCAGATGACCTGGGATGAAGCGGTTCCTGACCAGTCCTTCCGGCTTTACTTCTGGCCGATTCGGACTATGGTGCTTGGTCTGATCCAGAACCGGGAGTATGCATTGTGGCAACGCATGTTTCTGCTGGGGACTTTCTCGAGCCGGCTCGAAGCACTGGTCCGGGGTGAACTCAAGCGTAGTGTCCCCGACCTGCTGAGTGACTTTGTCCGCGCCATATCGACTCGAGGCCTTTGCGTGGCAATGGAGAAGATCCCTGCCAATCTGTCCTTGCAGTTGGAGATCATGTTCCGGCTCATTGCGCAGCGGGTGAGCAAGAATCCCATCAGTTCCCGAATGCACCAGGTTCTGAGCGCCTTTTGCGAAGGCGTCGGCCATTCGCGCACTGCCTCCATGGAAACCCAGGCGGGGAGATACGCGGACGCATACACGCAATTCTTCTCGCCGTTCTTCTCTCGCCACCCGTACATCCTCGAAAACTATCTCCTCAACGCGGTCCTGCGTAAGCGCTTTCCGTTCCGTTCCACGCCATCCTCCCCTCAGGGCGAGCTAGAGCCGGCGTCGGCCATTGCGGAGATTGTTCTCGAGTTCGCTCTCATCAAAGGCCTGCTGATCGGGGTTGCGGGAGCGCGCGGTCGGAAGTTCAACTCCGCGGATGTGGTCAAAACGGTGCAGACCGTCTCTAAACACTTCGAGCACAATCGGCAGTTTCTTTCTGAAGCTCATGCCACGCTGGCGGAGAGAGACTTAAACAACACCTACGGGCTAACTATGCTGCTTCGCAACTAAACCGCGCTCGACGAGGGCGGCGCAGTTCGGCACATCGATTGGGGTTCTCCTGTGCGGCGAGAAAGATCACTGCGGCAAGCCAAAAAGAAGGGCGCCAGACAGGCGCCCTTCTTTGGTGCGACAATCCGCGGAGGCGGACTGAAGGTTATTGCAACAGCTTGGTCACTTCCTGCTGCATACTGTTTGCCTGCGCCAGCGCCGAAATACCGGTCTGGCTCAGAATTTCATACTTCGACATCTGGGAAGTGGCTGACGCGTAGTCGGTGGCCTGCACCGCATTCTGCGCTGAGACCACGTTCTCCTGCTGCGTACTCAGCACGGAGCTGACTGCATTCAACTGGTTGATCTGCGCGCCGATATAACCGTCCTGCGCCGCAACATCGGCGATGGCCCCGTTGATCTGGGTCAGCGCAGTCTCGGCATTGTTCTGGTCGGTCAAGTCGGTCAGTGACAGGTTGGCGGTTGTATCTCCTCCCGCATTGGCTACATATTGAATGGTCTCCGTAGCCATAGTGCTGCCGAAGGAGGCTGGGGTGATGCCGGTGGTGGTGTCTTTGAGGGTGGTCGTGATAGCCACATTGGAGTTGGTATTTGAGAGCAGGATGCCGGTGTCGCCAGTGGCTACTCCGCTATCTCCCACCGGTGCTGCGGTGGTAAAGCTGGCCGTGACGCCGGCGATGCCGTCCTTGTTGATCTCCGCGACCAGGCCGCTGACAGTGGTGGCGGAGGTGGTGATTGTGCTCGTGGTGGCGTCCGGGTTGGTGATGGTGAACTTGAAAGAGCCGGTCAGGGTGTCCGTCGATTCGTTCGCCGCGGTGGTCAGCACGCCAGCCGTGTCCTTGGACAGATCGAAGAACTGTCCGGAACTGCTCTGCTGCACAGTGCCGCCGGCGTCGCCCACATCGGTCGAACTCAGCTTGGCGAAAAACAGGTCGTTGATCGACGCGCCTTGAGTGGACGAGTCACCCGTATAGATGCCCACTCCGGCCGCGGCGCCGGTGAAGACTTGGTTCTGGTTGTAGGTGGTCGTCGCGCCAATGTTGTTGACTTCAGACAGAATCGACTGATACTCCTGGTTGGCCGCAGCATCCTGGGAGGTGTTGAGGGTGCCGTTCGAGGCTTCGGTAGCCAGCGTCACGGCCCGGTTAAGCAGGCTTGTCACTTGCGAGAGTGCTCCGTCGGCCACTTGCAACAGGCCCACGCCTTCACTTGAGTTCGTCTTGGACTGAGACAAAGCTTGAGAGTTGGCCTGAAGACCGTTGACCAGTGAAAGGCCAGCGGCATCGTCCGCGCCGGAGTTGATCTTCGAACCGGAAGACAACTGTTGCAGGACGGTATTCAGGCTGTTGGTTGTGTTGTTAAGGTTGTTCTCCGCATACATCGCGGACATGTTATTTAATACACCCAGGGACATGGGGTACTCCTTGTGGGATGCGTTGATTTACGGCCCTTGCCGGTAAGTGCCCCCATATTTTTGTGTAACCCTGGGTTGCTACTTCCGGCTTAGTAACCGTCGCATCTGCACCTGTTTTCGGCGTGGGATTTATGGACTTTATGGATCCTCACTTTGTGTCCTGCAATGGACACTTCCACGCCGCTCTTTCTAATTTTTTAACCCTATTGCGTACTCCGCCGATAACTCCATCAAAGGAGAAAAGCGGCCATGATCGAACTTACCCGCCTCAATGGCACTCCCATCGTTTTGAACAGTGATCTGATCAAAACCGCCGAAGCCTCTCCAGACACCATGCTCACCTTAATCAATGGAGAGAAACTGATTGTGCGCGAGACCTGCGCCGAAGTGACGGGGAGAGTGCTTGCTTACCGGGCATCCCTGCTGGCGGGATTGGCTCGGCGCGTGCCTTCGTTCGGCGAATTCGAGCGTGTGGTTTCCATCACCAGCCTCGACCTCGCGAGCCAGTCCACCATGAGCCCGGAGCTCGCGCGGCGCGATTCCGCTTTCGGCCGTTAATGCATTAGCAGCGCAGCATCGCGTCCTGTCCGCACAGAGGAGCAGCATATGGACAAAGCGAGTTTTGGCGGTGTCTTTCTGGCCATCGCCGGCATCGTTGCCGGCCTGCTGCTGGAAGGCGGAAACCTGGGCCAGATCCTGCAGCCGACCGCGGCGCTGATTGTCTTCGGCGGCACTATGGGCGCAGTGCTACTCCAGTTTCCGCTCACAACGGTCATCGCTGCATTCCGCAGCCTGGGCAACGTTTTTACGGGACCCACTAAACACAATCAGAAAATGATCCTCTTGCTTATCGCTTTTGCGAACAAAGCCCGCCGTAATGGAGTTGTCTCTCTTGATCAGGATCTGCAATCCATCGAGGATCCCTATCTCAAGCAATCCCTCATGCTGGCAGTGGACGGAACCGAACCCGGCGATCTGCGCAAAATCATGCGCGTCAGCCTCGACTCCACCATGGACACTGAAGAGCGGCTGCCCGCAGTCTTCGAATCCGCTGGCGGCTTCTCACCCACCATCGGCATCCTCGGCGCGGTCTTGGGTCTCATCCAGGTCATGCAACATCTCGACAACATGCAGGAAGTGGGCCGAGGCATTGCTGTAGCCTTCGTCGCCACCATCTACGGGGTCGGCGTTGCCAACCTGTTCTTTTTGCCCTTCGCCGGGAAAATGCGTATTCGCCTGCATGAGGTCCATCAGAGCCGCGAGATGATGCTGGAAGGCGTCATCTCCATCCTCGAAGGAATGAATCCGCGCATGCTTGAAGTTAAGCTTGCGGGGTTCCTCCATGAGTCCAAACCCGAGAAGAAAGCGCGCGCCGCGTGAGCCGCGCACGCAAGCCCCATGTGAGCCAGGAACGCTGGCTGGTCTCTTATGCCGACTTCATCACTCTACTCTTCGCGTTCTTCGTGGTCCTCTATTCCGCATCGAAGGCCGACGAGAAAAAGCAGGCGCAGGTTGCCGATTCCATCGACTCCGCCTTTCGTGCCCTAGGCATCTTTGCCGACACCAGCCGGCATCTGGACAAGGGAAGTCCCGCGATCGACGCAACCGACAAGCCTGCCATTCCCATGAACATCGTGATGGGCGAGGACGTGCTGGCACCCGCCAGAGTCAAAGAGGATCTCGACCGAATCCGCCGCGAGTTGCAGCAGGCCCTCTCCAACCAGATCGCCCAACACACTGTTTCCATTCAAATGGGACGGGACGGGCTGGTCATCAGTCTGCGCGAGGCGGGCTTCTTCAACTCCGGCTCAGCAACCCTACGACCTGAAACACTCGATACGCTCCGGCAAGTTGCCGCATCTCTGAGTCGAACCTCCTACGACCTGCGCATTGAGGGACACACTGACAATATTCCCATCCACACTGATGAATTCGACTCCAATTGGGAGCTTTCCACGACGCGCGCCACGCGCATTGCCCGGCTTTTTCTCGCGTTGAAGGCCATGCCCCCGGATCGGCTAGCTGCAGCAGGCTACTCCGAGTTTCACCCTGTGGCCAGCAACTCAACCGCTGACGGTCGCGCTGAGAATCGCCGCGTTGATCTGGTCGTCTTACCCCGCACTCGCATCGACTTCTCCGTGCCGAAACTCGCATCCACCGGAATGCCCAAAGCAGCCGGCGCCTGGCACAAGATCACCGACGACAACTAAGCACTCGGCCTCCATTCGCATTTCAAGATTAACCACCGCCGGCGGTAGTATCCTCAATATTCGCCGCGAGGGCCGCTATGCCGCATCTCTATTTGCCCGATCTGCTCATCTCCGCTGGCTGCGTGTATTCCGGAGCCGGCCTGCTCGTCGGCTCCGATGGCAGTGTGGATCGCGTTGTCCCATCGGAGGATATTGCCCCAATGGCCGAGATTGTCCGCTTGCCCGGCAAGGCTCTGCTGCCGGGCCTGGCCAACGCCCATTCCCACACCTTTCAACGCCTCTTTCGCGCACGCGCTGAGAGCCGAGCCAGTGGTGGTGACACATTCTGGACCTGGCGCGAGCAGATGTACCGCACTGCCGGCTTTCTTTCGCCTGAAGATCTTTACGATGTGGCCCGCGCAACGTTCCTTGAGATGCTTGCTTCCGGCATCACCGTAGTTGGGGAGTTTCATTACCTACACAATGACCTCACCGGCCAACCCTACGCCGATCCAAATACTCTCGCGCTCGAAGTAATACGTGCAGCCCAGTCGGTGGGCATCCGCATCTGTCTGTTGCGCACCGCCTACCTGCGCGCAGGGTTTCAACGCGAACCTCATCCCGGCCAACGACGCTTCTATGAGGATGCTGGCAGTTTCCTTCGCAATCTCGACGCGCTCGTGGCATCCGTCACCAGCAAACCCCATGTCACAGTTGGCGCAGCACCACACAGCATTCGCGCCGTGCCGCTCCCCGTGCTCAATGAGATTGCCGCCTTTGCCCGTGCCAGAAACTTGCCGCTGCACATACACATCTCCGAGCAGCCCGCAGAAAACGAAGCCTGTCTAGCGGAGTACAACCAGACCCCAGTTGCACTCGTTGCGGAGCACGACGTTCTCAGCACCCGAGCCACCCTGGTCCACGCCATCCATCTCACTCCCCACGAATTCGAGCAGGTGGCCTCTGGCGGCAGCACCATTTGTTCCTGCTGCACCACGGAGCGCAACCTGGGCGATGGTATCTTTCGCGCCGATCAAGCGGCGCGGCTGGGGATTCCCGTCTGCTTTGGAACCGACAGTCAGGCGCAGATAGACATCTTCGAAGATGCTCGTCAAAACGAATACCATCTCCGTCTGCAGCAACAGGAGCGCGGCATCCTCGACCAATCCCCACACCGGGATATTGCCGCACGTCTATTTCACTCAGCAACTGCCTCCGGCTATCGGTCCCTCGGAATTAATGGCGGTACTCTGGCTCCGGGCGAGCCCGCCGACTTCTTCACCATCGACCTGGACGACCTCGCCATCCTCGGCGCGGACCAATCCTCGCTGATCTCGCAATCAGTCTTTGCCCTGGGCCGCTCCGCAATCCGCGACGTTGCGATCGATGGCCGGCTGTTGATGGCCGATGGCCACCATCCGTTATCCACGGAAATTCGCTTACGCTATCTTCGAGTGCAACAGAGATTCTCCGCACAGGAGGCACAATGACTGTTACTGCTCCCTCCATCCACTCGCCCCGCGGGAACAAGCTCCGCTGTAAAGGCTGGCAGCAGGAAGCCGCCCTGCGTTGCCTGATGAACAATCTCGATCCCGAGGTCGCCGAGCGCCCCTCCGACCTGGTCGTCTACGGTGGCATCGGTCGCGCCGCCCGCAACTGGGATTGCTTTCACGCCATCGTTCATGAACTGGAGCAATTGGGCGACGAGGAAACCTTACTGGTCCAGTCCGGCAAGCCGGTGGCCGTCTTCTCAACTCACGAGATGGCGTCGCGCGTAATCATCGCCAACTCGAATCTTGTCGGCAAATGGGCTACTTGGGAGCACTTCCACGAGCTCGACCGCAAGGGTTTGATGATGTACGGGCAGATGACCGCTGGAAGCTGGATCTACATCGGCACGCAAGGCATTCTGCAAGGCACGTTTCAAACCTTTGCCGCGCTGGCCGAGAAACATTTCAGCGGATCGCTAAAACGCAAGTTGGTTGTCACCGGCGGCATGGGTGGCATGGGCGGAGCGCAGCCCTTGTCCGTGACGCTGAACGACGGCGTCGTGCTGGCCATCGACGTAGATCGCACCCGCATTCAGCGCCGCGTTGAAACCCGCTATTGCGACCTGTTGACCGAAAGCCTCGACGAAGCTCTCACTCTCTGCGAATCGGCCAAGCGCGAAGGCCGAGCTCTTTCCATCGGATTGGTCGGCAACTGCGCCGATGTACTTCCTGAGCTAGTGCGCTGCGGAGTCGAAGTGGATGTTGTCACCGATCAGACCAGCGCCCACGATCCCCTTAATGGTTACATCCCGCAAGGCTTCACGTTGAGTGAGGCGGCGGAACTCCGTCAGCGCGATCCGCAGGAATATGTGCGCCGCTCTACAGAAACCATGGTCATTCATGTGGATGCCATGCTCGCCATGCAGCGCGCCGGCGCAATCGCTTTCGACTACGGCAACAACATCCGCCGGTTTGCCTGCGATGCCGGCTGCGCCGATGCATTCCTGATTCCTGGCTTCGTGCCCGAGTATATTCGTCCGCTCTTCTGCACCGGCCAGGGTCCCTTCCGCTGGGTCGCGCTCTCAGGCGATCCCAAAGACATCGACCGCACCGATGAGCTGGCCCTTGAGCTTTTCCCAGACAACGAAATTCTCAAGCGCTGGCTGCACCTGGCGCGTGGCCGTTTTGCTTTTCAGGGACTGCCGGCGCGCATCTGCTGGCTGGGTTACGGTGAGCGTGC
>Ga0187847_10000594_pt1 | contig 38623 bp, 33 predicted proteins | sample June2016WEW_4_10_FD_132458 | JGI IMG/M metagenome (GOLD analysis project Ga0187847, IMG submission 132458) | Peatland microbial communities from SPRUCE experiment site at the Marcell Experimental Forest, Minnesota, USA - June2016WEW_4_10 | ecosystem: Environmental > Terrestrial > Soil >...
CTCGTCGGCCAGCCGCACCTGGCCATAGTTGACTTCCTTACCCGTCTCCGGATCGCGCGCCCAGACAATGTCGTAAATCGAATCCACGTCCTGCAGAAAAGCGCACAGCCGCTCCAATCCGTAAGTGAGCTCGACCGAGATCGGATCGAGATCCACCCCCCCGCACTGCTGGAAGTAGGTGAACTGCGTGACCTCCAGTCCGTCCAGCATCACTTGCCACCCGATCCCCCAAGCCCCCAGCGTGGGGGCCTCCCAGTTGTCTTCCTCAAACTTGATATCGTGCTGGCGCAAATCGATCCCGATCGCACCCAGCGATTCCAGATAAAGCTCCTGCACATTCTCCGGCGGAGGTTTCAAAATCACCTGCAACTGCAAATGCTTAAACAGCCGGTTAGGATTCTCTCCGTATCGCCCATCGGCCGGTCGCCGTGAAGGCTGTATATAGGCGACCTTGTAAGGATTCGGCCCGAGCACCCGCAGGAACGTCTCCGGAGCCATCGTCCCCGCCCCCACCTCAACGTCGTAGGGCTGCTGAATCACAGCCCCTCGCGCGGCATAAAAAGCCTGCAGCTTGAGAATGAGTTCCTGAAATGTCAGTCGTTGAGCCGGTCTCGTCATTCGGGCTTTTTTTCCGTTCCTATTCCTGGCGACACGATCTGCTAACCACGTTCAGACCAGTCGCCGCACACAGATCGCGCGCTGGCCCCTGCTGCCGCAATCCGGCAGTGAGAGCATCCACTATCTCGGGACCTATATCGTCCCCTGGAGCAACGGACTCCGAGAACGAAGCTGTCCTCGCCATATCTTTACCTTCCTTCCGTCCGCTGCGGAACACCTGTCCGGAAAACAACTCTGAAGCCTCCACTGCACCCGTTCATGATCTCTAAAATCGGCGGGACTCGCCCGAGTATGCGCGAGGCTGACGAACTTGCGATCTGGCGGCGGGCAGCTCGCGTTCCCTCCAGCTAACCTCCGACCTTCTCCAGCATCGCCGCCGTGACCAGCTTCTTCTCCATGTGCCGCTCCAAAATCTGCAGCAGGAACTTGCGCAAATCCGCGCCCACCGCCTTCGGCCAAGCAATCGCGGAAAACTCCGAAACACGAGACCGCAGCATCTGCGCCGCAATCCTTCTCGATTCCGGCGACAACTCTGACGACGCGATCCGCTTATCATCGGCGCAAACCAGCCCGTCGGCCAGGGCATGATAAAATGCCCGCTCGCCATCAAGAACGCGCCCGCAAACCACGCATTCGGAAAACTCCGGCAGAAATCCCATCAGCCGCGTCATCCACAGCTCAAAGTAAGTAATCGGCATCCACAAGGTCGCACCGCGCAGTTCCTGAAGAACCGCCAAACTCAGCCGAAACACGGCATCGCTCGCCTCGCGGTCGGGCATCACCTCGTCCAGCACTTCGGCAACGTGTGCCAGAGCTGTGGCCCGCGGATAACTCACCTCACTTGCCATCGGCGACTCGATCACTTCGCAGGCGTCAATCCTTGCCAGCTCTTGCCGCTCGTGGTCGTCATAAAATGCACGCACGTAGGTAAGCGGCTCAAGCGCGCCTCCAAAACGGCGACGGGACTTCATCGCCGAGCGCGCCACTCCTCTCACCTTGCCTTCCATGCGGGTAAACAGTGTCACCAGCAGGTCCGACTCACGCAGCGGATACGTGCGCAGAACGATCGCTTCCGACTCCTTCAGCGCCATGGAAGGTCTACAGGTTAATGGATGATTGTAATGGAAGCAGCGGTCAGCCGTCAGCTTTCAGTGAGAACCTAAAGTCAAAACGAAAAAGCGTTGGCAGCATCTCCCAACGCCCAGAAATTGAATGTTGATTGCGCCAGGGTATTTCGGCTGCCCGCCAAAGCGGAAAGCCGAGCACTCCCTATCGCCCGAAGTACTTGGCGTTCCGCTCCGTGTACTCTTTCCACTTCTCCGGCAGGTCGTCGAGCGCGAAAATCGCCGATACCGGACACACCGGCACACAGGCCCCGCAATCGATGCACTCCACGGGATCGATATATAACATCTCCTCCGTGGCGAATTTATCGGAATCCTTTTTGGGATGGATGCAGTCCACTGGACAGGAATCAACACAGGCAGTGTCCTTGGTACCGATACAGGGCTCGGCGATTACGTAGGCCATAGATTGTCAGGCTCCTCGTGCACTCAGCATTGTGATAGAACCCACAATTCTAGCAAGAACCGCCGCTCTCGGTACAGGCAGCGCCAAACACGGCAAACACGGCAGTGGGCCGTTACTCGTCAGCCCACCACTCGACGCACACGAATGTTTCCGCTTGTGTTTCGCTGCCACCGGGATCGATTGACGAATTGACCAAACCTATAGGACTGAAGGCGTAATCAGGACCGCGCCGACGTTGACAACCGCGGCGTCTACACAAGCCGCGTTCCCAACCCCTGCGGATCGACCATAGCAGACGTACGCGATGATTGCAGGGTTAATGAGCTTAGAATCAACTCACTACAGACGACAACGAGTCCTTGCAGTATGCCTTCTTCAACTCTCCGCTCCCTGCGCCGCAACTTCGCCTGCCTCCACCAGCGCCACCGGTGTCGCGTGGACTCGCGCCGGAGCGCCTTGCCAGGCGTTAGCTTTGAACCCTTCCCTCACCAGTTTAAGAATCGTTCGCCGATTCTGCGCTAGCATCTTGACCCATGCCATCTTCCCCATCATCGGAAAATAGATCCCCCGGAAACAGAGCCGCGCCAGAAAGATATTGACGCGATAGCCGAGCGGTTGATCGTGCAGCGACTCCACAGCCGCCGCCAGCGCCTCGGGACTGTAAGACTCGCTCCAGCCGTGCTCCACTTCCCTGTGCGCTTCATCAATCGACATTTTCAACGGCGTGTGCGCCATCGCGAACGGAACGAACTCCTGCCAGTGCTTGGGCCGCGTCAACCGTCCCGCCTTCTCCAGTCGCTTGTAGAGCGGAGTCGACGGCAAAGGCGTCAGCAACCCAAAAATCGGTAGCCCCGGAGGCCAAGTTCGCACCTGTTCGAGCGTACGTTCGGCTGCCCCAACCGTATCGTTGTCCATGCCAAAAATAAACGACGTAATGGCATACACGTTGCGCGACGCCAGCCGCTCGAGCACCTCCCGGTACTCACCCGGCTTGTTAAATCCCTTGTTCACGCCCTTCAGATTCGTCGGATCGATCGACTCCATACCAATAAAGATCCACTTGCCTCCCGAGTTCGCAATCAGGTCGACCAGTTCTTCGTCGCGCAGCAAATTAGCGCTGATCTGCGCGACCCAGTGCACCTGTGCGCCCGCCCGAATGATGTCGCGCAGCAGTGACTTTGTCCTCTTGATGTTGATGGCAAAATTATCGTCGATAAAGAACACCGCGATCTGCCCCTTTTCGGTGCGTGCCCGGGCCTTCAATGAAAGCAGCTCGTTGACCACACTTTCGTTGCTGCGGAAGCGGATGGAATCTCCGAAAAATCCCGTCACCGTGCAGAATTCGCAGCCGTAAGGACAGCCTCGCCCCGATTCCACGGGAACAATTCGAAAGGATCCCCAACCTTCTCCGATCTTCTGGAGCATCTCGGTCACAGCCTTCGGCACCAGATTGAACTGCTCAAGATCGATCGACTGCCACGGAATTACCGGATATTGCTTCAGCGTCGGCTTACTTTCCTGCCCAAAGGCGTCCACTGGTTCATAGACATCTTTGAGCTGCCCGCGCGCTGCATCGGCGACGATCACCGGCCAGGTCGCATCGGCTTCACCCAGCGCAACCGCGTCGGCGTGACGCGGGCCCCCGTCGCGGCCAAGCGCCTCGTCGGCCATCTCCGTCACATGCGGGCCTCCCATGACCACAGGAACTCCGACAGCCCGCACGGCGTCCGCCATGCGATACGCCTTGGCAATCATTCGGGTCATCGCACCAATGCCCACCAACTCAATCTTGTTGTCAAGCACATACTGCGCGATCCCCGCCTCATCCATGGCCTGCGCATTGCCATCCACCAGCACCACCTCATGCCCCGAAGGGGTGAGCGCCTGCAGCAGGAACATCCATAGATGAGGCATGAAGTTACGTGTGACGCCGTTGTCAGGGTTGTACAGCAAAATTTTCATAAGAGGCTCTAGCGATTCTGCAAAGCAGGGCTTTGCTCGGTGCGGGATGGAAAGAAATGCTCAATGCCAGAGCAGACCCTGGCGCTTATAGAAATGGAAGGTCTCGTCGGAACGTACCCCGGCGCACAGTATACCGTTCGCCATGGTACTTTGCTCGATTTATTCGCACCGCGAACCGAGCAAGATCGGATAGGAGTCTTCAACTTGCGGCAACGTTAGGCATCGAGGTAGTGTACCCCAGTATCGTCTGCCTGGTGTGAAAGGTTTGAACCGATATGCCGCACCAACACCTGCATCGTCGGTCGCCCGCCAGCGGAACGCCACCATCCTGCAAAGTCGTTCCCGTCAGGAAGTGCCGCAGGCGGTGCATTTTACCCCGCTGCAACGGCTAACCGCCATCAGCCTGATCGACGATCCTAACTTCGCGACTGCTACCGACGACCACCGGTTCGTCACCCTTCGACACCGACCCGGGGCCACCTCTAAAAGGCCGATCGTTCATCGCCCGGCAGGCCGCGAACGCTGCCGGCACCGAATCTGAGCTAGGACTGTTCGCCCGGCTCATACTCGACGATGTAGCCGGCAACCGCGCTTGCAGCCACGGTCAGGGGGGATGCCAAGTACATCTGCCCGGGCCCGCTCCGTCCTGGAAAATTGCGGTTCTGAGCGCTGATCACAACTTGATCCGGACGAGTCGACACTCCCGGACCGGCATTAATGCAAGCCCCACAGCTAGGTTCAATCACCCGCGCCCCGGCGCGCTCAAAAATTTCCAGATAGCCGCGCCGCCGAGAGTACTCGCGCGTTTCCTGCGATCCAAACTGGATCCAAAACACGACATCGTCGGCCACGCGCCGCCCACCACTCAAAGCATGGCCCAGAACCGCCGCATACATATCCATGTCTTCATTCTTCCCCGCCGTACAAGTTCCGCCGTAAGCGATTTCAATCGGCACACGAGCGCCAAGGTCCCGAACGTATTTGCCATTCCCAGGATCGCCCGGGGTCGCAACCATCGGCGTGATCTCGGCCGCATCCAGTTCAATTCTTTCGGCATATTCAGCATCGGGATCGCTCCGCAAGCCGGCCATCCTGTTCTCAACTTCGGCGCGCTTCATCCCCCGCCGCTCCATCAAGAACTCAACCACCTTTTCATCCGGAGCCACGATTCCGGTGAACCCCCCAATTTCGGCAGCCATGTTGGTCATGGTCGCGCGTTCGTCCACCGACAACGCCTCAACTGCCTCCCCGGCATACTCGATTACCTTCGCCAGCGCCTTGCCGCTGCGCACGTAGTCAAGGGAAAGGATCTTCAAAATGAAATCCTTCGCCGTAACGTTTACGCGCCGCTTGCCCCGAATCACGATCTTGACCGATTCCGGCACCTTGACGCGAACGTCCTTTGTAATCCAGGAATTGAACACGTCCGTCGTCCCAATGCCGAAAGCGACGCAGCCGATGGCGCCCACATGCGGCGTGTGGGAATCCGAACCGACGTTCACCTGGCCCGGCAGCGCATACGTCTCCAGCATCACCGAATGACAAATGCCTTCCGCCCCCTTGCGATCGACAAGTTCGCCGTGTAGTTTAATTCCCTGCTGCTTGGCAAACGCTGCCTGTTTGAGCTTGAGCTGCGTCGCCAGATCGAGCAGCCCCATCTTTTTCCGCTCTTCCGACATCACTTCATCGAGAAAGGTCAGATGATCGCGAAAAAACCGGATACTCGAAGCATCATTCACCGGAATGTCCTTGCCCACATATTGCTCGTAGAAAATCGCCGCCATCGGCGTAACGTACTCATGGCTAAACCGCAAATCTACGCCCGTGAACCCGGTATCGCCAGGCCGAACATAGGCCAGGGGTAAGGACCGTGCGGAGACAGGCGCTTCGGTCAGACCCGCCGACCGAAGCTCGGCACTCTCCGAGGCTGGAGCACGCATGTGCGCCGCAAAAATCTTCTCCGCCAACGTCATCGCTCGCGTCGAAGTCGTGATCGCAGGCAGAAAAACTTTCCCCTGCATGCGTGCCACATTGAAGGGAAACAATCCCCCATACTCAATCACCTGGCGAGTAATCTCATCCTCCCCGGCCGTAAACTCACTCAGCGCGATCTCCTCCCCCGCCCGAATCCGGTCAATCAAGGAAAATTTCGTCGAAGTCAGCAGCCCCAGGTTCTGGCAGTTCTGCTTGTAAATCCGTTCAATATTCTCCGCAATCGCAACTTGTATTCCCGCACACAACTCCGCATAAGGAGACTGCTCGCGGCTTGATCCCTTGCCCCGGCGCTTCCCGCTGACCGAACAGACAAAGCCGGCTCGCTGCACATCACCGCGCCCAATCGGGAAAACGTCGCCACAGCGCAACCCCACGTAGGGAATCTCGCCCAGCGTCCGATCAAAATAAAAGCAATAGTGTGCCGGAGTAATTTCGTCGGTAGAAATATCGTCCCGAAGTCCGGGATTGTTCGCCGGGTTCCGAGAATCCCAGGGCAGATCCCATCCCGCCAGCTGTTTCTTGATCAACTCCGGATCTTCGGTAAGAAAGAGAATACGTCCCCGAAGCCGTACCGCCGCAGGACGCTTTTCGATTTTACGTTCAAGAAGAGACGAACCCACAGCCGTAATTGTACCGCCTGCGGCCAAGGGGAAAACAGGTTCCAATGACCGAGGCGTTGTCCGACCCCGGGTTTGCCCCTTCCGAGGAGAGTCACCACTGCGGCGCTTCCGCACCTCCAGGACGCCGATGTCTGGTCTCCAAGATTGACCTCTGACAAATGTTCGGCGAAGCCCCGGCTGGAGGCAGCGTCGAATTGCCCATTGCGACCGAGCGGGTTTTCCTCTCGCTTTCGCCCGCCGGCGACCCCCGAAAATCTCACGCCGACGGTTCGATCGGCCCGGGCATTGAACGCCGAGAATTTCCGCGATCCGTTCAGAATTTTCGATCCCTGGCGTAAACCACCGGACTGGCCATTTCCTCCAACCCCCGCCCCGCGAAGATTTCCGCAAACTCGTGCATCAGCGCCTCGTGCACCAGCCCATTCGAAGCGAGCGTCTCGCGGCTCGCAATCTGGAATTCGCCGCCCGACAGATCCGTAACCCTCCCGCCCGCCTCCTGCACAATCAGCACGCCCGCCGCCGTATCCCAAGGATTGAGATTGAACTCCCAAAACCCGTCATATCGTCCCGCAGCCACATTGCACAAATCCAGGGCCGCCGACCCCGCCCGTCTCACGCCGTGCGTGCGCAAAGTGATCTGGTGATAAAAATAAATATTCGGGTTCTTATGCCGCTTGTGGCTGGGAAATCCGGTGGCCACCAGACACTCTCCCAGATTTGCGGTCGTCGAGACATGAATTGTCTCGCCGTTCAGCCAAGCTCCCGCACCCGGCTCCGCCCCAAACATCTCATCGCGAGTCGGGTCGTAAATGACCCCCGCAACCCGCTTGCCGAGCCGCTCGACGGCCAAGGAAACGCAAAACACCGGGTACCCATGGGCAAAATTCGTAGTCCCATCGAGCGGATCGACATACCACTTATATGGACTCCCGGTCTCGATCCGCGTCCCCTCCTCCCCCATGACATCGTGTGAGGGGAACTGCGACCGAATCCGTTCCAAGATCAAGGCCTCCGACTTGCGATCGGCCACGGTGACCAGATCCACATCACCCTTATATTCAATTTTCACCCGCTGCCGGAAGTATTCCATCAACAGACTGCCCGCCTCGCGAGCCATAGCCTGCATGGGAGAAATCAGATCCAGCGATGGATTGGAATTCATGAAGCGTCCAGGCTTTCGTTAGCGATTGATCGCGCTCAGAACCGCGAATCAGCAGCCGCTCTCCGCTACTTCTTCTTGCCCTCTTCGGCAATATAAACAATCTCATGCTTGAAGATGAAAAGATTCGGCCCATCGTCCCGCGTAACCCGCACCATATTCTTATCGTAATACTCAATCCAGCCACGGACCACTTCCCCGTCCGCCAGTTTCAAACTCACGACTCTTTGCTTTTCGCCCAGCGCTTTCAGATAGGCAGCTTCTTCAAAAGTCTCGTCCGGAGGCGGAGTGCGCTTCTTGTTAAACGTCGGATTTCCTGATTGCGGCGACATGGGGTCATTCTACAACGTCGAGCCCGGGCGCAGGTTTCACTCCATGTGAAAAGCCGCTTCTCGAGGACGCACCACCCGCGGAATCCACAGCGGGCGGCGCAACCCGCCCGGTCCAGGCGCCGGACGAGCCAGCTTCTTCCAGCGCTGATAAACCGCGAACGAAAGATTCGTATCCACAAAGATGTCGCCGTAGCGATCGTCAGCCGAAGCCCTCTCCACTCGCACCATCTGATGCCAACAATGCATTCCCGTAATCGGATCCGGATGCACGGGAAAAGTTATATTCTGATGCACTCCTGCGTCGCTCCACCACACGCGCTGCGTGTCAGGGTCGGCAGTCGGATAAGGCTCCACGCCCGAAGTCTGCCGCATCTTCCACTGCCCCTTGCCGACTTCCTGCAGATCGACCCAAGCGCTCGACATGCGCTCCAGTTGATCCTCCTTGTTCGTGCGCCACCGTCCCATATGGTGAGAACACGCCACCACACCCGGCGCGAGGCCCTCGGTCACCCACGCATGCAGTACAAAAAATCCGATTTCAGTATGCACCTTCAGCAACTCGCCGGTGCGTATGTCGCCGAGCCTGCCGGCGTCCGACGGATTCACCCACAACGGATTCTTGTGCGCAATCTCATAAAGAAACTTCGAATTTCCCGAACGCGTGTGAATCAGATGAGGCAACCGGAAGATCGGAAGCAAGGTCAATACTTCACCGTGAGCGTCCTTCGGCCATTCCACCAACGGCATATATCGCGGATCAAAGTCCGGCGCACAGTCCCCCAAAGACGCCGCCTGCGCCGACCGATGAATGTGGCTGCGATAGTACTCCGGAAGGGCGAACTCGGGCCACTTCCAATCCGCCATCGTCTTCGAAAACAGCTCCAGCTTCCGCGAAGGCGTGTTATAGCCAACCACCGCCTGTCCCCCGACCATCACCCCGACCGCCTTGCCGTTGTTCATGACCACGCCATTTGCTTCCACGCTCGATCCCGACAGATCCGCCGAAGCCACCAGCTTTTCGTTCAACCGATGCACATCTGTGGTCACTTCGTACGCGCCATACTTCCGCATGTATTCCAGCGGCTTCAAGCCTTCCTTCGCCGCCGCTTCCGGCAATCCCGGAACCGAATTCTCAAACATCCATCCGTAATACTCGTCCACTGTAAGTTTCTGTCCGGCACGATAAGGAGACTCAAACCACTGCCGAATCCCCATCGACCCATCCGGATCGATCGCCCAAGAAAGATCGATCCAAAACTCATCCTCCTCCCAAACCTCTCCCGGATTTGCCTGATAGGTGTACTCGAACTTCTTCCCCGCCCGCTCCTCGAAAACACGCAACACCGGCTGCCGAAACCCAATCCACTTCCCGGCGTAAGATTCCTGGCTCATCAAATCGTGACGCTCAGAACTGAATCCCATGGGCAAGACATAATCCGCAAACCAGGCAGTCTCGCTCCACGTCGGTGTCAAGGCGGCATGCAACCCAACCTTGTCCTCATCCCGCAACATTTCGATCCAAGAAAATCCGTCCGGATAGGTCCAAACCGGATTAAACACGCGCGTGAAATAAGCTTCAATGCGCCCGCGCCCCTCCTTAAGAAAGTGCGGCAGCAACGGCGACATCTCATGCGTACAAAGCGGCCACTCCCGGGGATACAACAATTCGTTCCACCGCTTCTGCGGTGGAGGATTCTTGAACGGGCGCGGCACAAACTTGTTCCAGGCATTCAAATTATGTCCGCCCGGAGTCCCCACCGACCCCGTCAAAACGTGCAGCAACATCAAAGCCCGTGCCGACTGCCATCCCCCTAAATTTCCTGAAGCGCTCCCCCGCCAAAGATGCGAAGCAAACCGACTCCCAGCCGTCGCAATCTCGCGAGCCGTTTTAACCACAATCTCCGCCTTGACTCCACTTTCCTTCTCGGCAAACTCCGGCGTGAACCGAGAGTAGTGGCGCTGCAACGCCTCAATCAGCGCCTCAAAACTCTGCCCCCTGGCAGAAAAGCCATCGATCTCCAACTCTTCCCAGTTGGTCCAATCCCTGACAAAAGCAGCGTCGAAACGCCTCTCCGCTAGGATGACCAACGCCATGGCCAGCAGCACCGCCGCTTCGGTCCCCGGATAGCTCGGCATCCAATAATCCGCCATGCTCGCCGTGTTCGAAAGCCGCGGATCCATCACGGCGAGCTTGGCCCCAGCCATCTTCCCTTCGATAATCCGCTGCGCGTGCGGGTTGAAATAATGGCCGGATTCCAAGTGCGCCGACAGCAACAGAATGAATCGGGCATGCGCATGATCCGGAGAAGGCCGGTCGGCATGATGCCATAGCAAATAACCGAGCCGAGCCGATGAGGAACAGACATTAGTGTGTGAGTTATGCCCGTCGATCCCCCAGGCCTGCAGCGTCCGCTCCATGATGAAGTCATGTCCCGGACGCCCCACGTGGTACATCACCTCTTCCCCACGGTTCTCCTGAAACGCTTTTCGGATCCGCGCCCCAAACGTTGCGAGCACCTCATCCCAAGAAGTCCGGGCCCACTGTCCCCCGCCCCGAGGTCCCACTCGCTTCATCGGGTACAGAATCCGATCCGGATCATGAATCTGGGTAATCGTAGCCGGCCCCTTCGCGCAGAGTCTTCCCCGGCTCGCCGGATGCTTCGGATTTCCCTCGAACTTCGTAACCGCCCCGGTCGCTTTATCAACGTAAGCCAGAAGGCCGCACGCCGACTCGCAGTTGAAGCAAATCGTAGGAACAAGCTGGTAATGCTTTTCCACTCGTCGGGGCCAAGCCGACGGATCAAATTCAACCCAATCCTCCCACTTCTCGACCGGCGGACAATACGCGAGGTTGCTCCCTTCCCGCTTAAATTCAGTCATCGCTCAATCTCCATATTCCTTCCTGCCACACCCAGCCAGGGACGCCCCCCCGGAGGTAGGGCCGAGCGCAAGGCAAACGGGCTGCTTCCCGCCCAGTTCCCGGTTCTCACCTCAGACGCGCCCCAGCGGACCGCCGGGAGGCGGCTGCCTAGCTATTGGGCACGCTCTGTCCCGCCATCACAAAGCACCATTCAAAAACCAACAGTCCCACCAGAGCCAGCACGGAAGCCAATCCCGCCGCCCAGCGATCGCTCCAGCCCAGCAACAAAAGCAGCAGCGGCAGAACCCCTCCCACCAACACTGCGCCGCCCCAAAACGCGCGAGCAAACGGACCATGCGTCATCAGTCGCGCCCCATAGCGCGCATTGTCAGTCGTGTGAGGCATCGCCATCTCACCCAGCAGCATGAGCAAGTGCAAAATCAAACTCCCCGCCAGAACCGGCACCGCCACCGTCAAAGCCTGCCCCGGCCCTTGAAAAGGCCGCGGCAACAGCGCCAGAACCGCCGACCCGCAAAGCAGGGCCTGCACGATCAAATGCGCCGGCAGCAGAGGAGTCTGCCAAAGATCACGTCCCTCGCACTGTCCAAACAAAAACGCGGTATAAGCGGCCGCGCAAAATCCAACCAGCACCGCCGGCCACAACAACGCTGCCGCCACACCGGCAAGTCCCGCCACCGAGGCCAGCCAGAACACGCCACACAGGCCGCTATAGGCGAGCAAAATGAACGCCCCCCGCGCCAGCCAGGACTTGCTTTGCGGAGTAAATACCACGCGCAGAAATCGTTCTTTATGATCAAGGTCCCAGACCAGCAACACCGTAGTCAGCGCAGTAAACAAAAGCGCCACCGTGGCCAGCGCTATATCGCGAACCCGGTCGCCGGATAATCGACCGAGTGCCATGGCCAGAGCCGGCACAGCCAGTGCGCCTGCGCCAATCGACTTGGTCCAGCAATACGCCGGGACCTGCCATCCCCAGGGTCGCGCGTGACCAACGTCGTACGCAGCCAGCGCATCGCTCTGCAGCAACGGACTGTCGGTCGGATAAATCGCCCCGCCCCCGTGTAGCGCGGCATTGCGCTGGGCCCACATATAAATCGATTCATGCCGAGCCGCCGTGGGCACAATCGAGCTCTCGTCGCCCTCGATGTAATAGAGCTTAGGCTGAGTTCCCTGTTCCGGCTTCCGCACCCGCACCGCTTCGCGGGCCACCGCTTGCGCCGCTTCGCTCGATGGGTCACTGAGATCCCCGGCAATAATCGCGTGCTCCGGACACACAATCACACAAGCCGGCTCCAATCCAACCTCCGTCCGGTGTGCACAAAAGTGACACTTGGTGGCGGTTCCCTCGTCCGGGTCGATATAAATCGAATCGTAGGGACAGGCCTGCATGCAGGCCTTGCACCCGATGCAGCGTTCGGAACTGAAATCGACGATCCCGTCCTTGCGCTGATACATCGCCGTCACCGGACAAATGGTGACGCAGGGCGGCTTCTCACAATGATTGCACCGCGTGACCTGAAATACGCGACGTGTGTTGGGAAACACGCCCTTCTCCACGTATTTCACCCAAGTTCGATTCACGCCCAGTGGAACGTGGTTTTCCGTCTTGCACGCCACCGTGCAGGCGTGACATCCGATGCACTTGCGGTTGTCGATTACGAAGCCGTATTTCATCCCGTGAACAGTTCGGCCCGAAAAAGCCTCCGTCCATCATACTTGGGTCGGCGCGAAAGGGGAGTGACCGGGCAGAGGCCGCAGAGGCCGACTGCGAGACTCGCTTGCAATCCAATCTCGTGCTGAGCGTGAGTCGACGAGCCCCAGAACACTGCCGCGCGAGCGCCCCCGGGGAAAGGGTTTCTCGCCCCTTACCGCTATATCTGGTAATCCACATCTTCCATAATCCGGCGCAATGATTCCGATACCACTTCGCTCCCGCCCGTGCCTTCCAGTTCCCGCACCCGTTCCGCCAAGTGCTTTACCTCCGAGGCAACCGCGGCCAGCGCTTCCGAGAGCGGATCATTAATCTGCTTGGGATCGGTAATCACCACTCGCTTGCCTTCGCGAAAAATAATATGCCCCGGCACGCCTACCACGGTTGAATCGTCCGGCACATTGCGCAGCACCACCGATCCTGCGCCAATTCGGCAGTTGCTGCCCACCGTGATGTTGCCCAGGATCTTCGCGCCCCCGCCGACGACCACGTTATTCATAAGCGTCGGATGCCGCTTGCCGTGTTCCTTGCCCGTCCCGCCAAGCGTCACACCCTGATAAAGCGTGACATCCTCGCCCACAATCGCCGTCTCGCCAATGACCACGCCCATGCCATGATCAATGAACAAACGCCGCCCGATTTGCGCCCCCGGATGGATTTCGATCCCGGTAAGCAGCCGCGCCACCTGCGACAACCACCGCCCGAGCAAAAAGAAACCGTGGTTCCAAAACCAGTGATTCATACGATAGAACCACACCGCATGCAGTCCCGAGTAGCAGAGATAGATTTCCAGACGCGACTTCGCCGCCGGATCGTGATCGAGCACGGTGGCAATGTCCTCACGGATTAGCGCCAGCAGATGCGGCATGGGTCCACGTTCCGACGGTCAACGATCAATGACCTAAGCTCAACGATCAGGCCGGAAGTTGCGCCGTAGGAATCTGCAACGCCTGGTTGCGGAGTCCTTCGAAGAGAATACTACTCAGGTAGCGTTCGCCAAACGAGGGCAGAACCACAACCACCAACTTCCCGGCATTTTCCGGGCGTCTCGCCACCTGCAATGCCGCAACCACGGCCGCTCCCGAAGAAATGCCCACCAGCAGCCCTTCTTCGAGCGGAAGCCGCCGTGCCATGGCAATCGAATCGTCGTTGCTGACCGTGATCACTTCGTCCACCAGATCCCGCCGCAAAATGCTCGGAACAAACCCTGCCCCAATCCCCTGGATCTTGTGCGGCGCCGGCTTTCCACCCGAAAGCACCGGACTGTCGGTCGGCTCCACAGCAATGGCCTTGAATGACGGCTTCTTCGCCTTGATATATTCTGAGACACCGGTGATCGTTCCGCCCGTGCCCACACCAGAGATCAAAAAGTCGACGCGTCCGTCGGTATCTTCCCAGATTTCCGGCCCCGTAGTCTCCCAGTGAATCTTCGGATTCGCGGGGTTGTCGAATTGCTGCAGTATGTATCCGTCGGGAGTTTTCGCCAGCAATTCCTCCGCTTTCAGCACCGCGCCCTTCATTCCCCGCGGGCCAGGAGTAAGTACAATCTCTGCGCCCAGAGCCAGCAGCAGCACTCGCCGCTCCGTGCTCATGGTCTCGGGCATGGTGAGAATAAGCTTGTATCCCTTGACGGCTGCAACAAAAGCCAGCGCAATTCCCGTGTTGCCGCTGGTCGGCTCGATGAGCACCGTTTTCCCGGGCTGAATTCGTCCAGCCTTTTCGGCATCGGCAATCATGCTCACCCCGATGCGGTCCTTCACGCTCGCCAGGGGATTCTGGCTCTCTAACTTCGCCACCACGTCCGCCACTGCGCCCTTGGTAACCCGGTTCAGCCGTACCAGCGGAGTGTGGCCAATCAGTTCCGTCACATCCTTTGCAATTTTCATAGATTTTCGATTCTCACGTTTCCTGGTTCGATTCTTTGGAGTCTGTCATCCTCGGTGCAGAGACCATGCACCCCTCCGCCTTCGTTTAACACAATTAACTCTACTATGTTACTTGTATATATGTTGTGACAAAAATCACAATCCAGCACGCGTCGGCAACCGGCTGCCTGCGCCTCCCGATGAGCCCCGACGCAGACTCCGGGAGCGAGCTCCTGAACAAAGAACTTGCATGGATTCTATCGCAGGCTGGCGAGAACAGGCAGATCCGGTGCCGTACGCCGGGCTCGATCGAGCAATGCACGCATCGCGTCCGAACGATCCCAAGACAATTCAATGGGGAAAGGGACCCGGCGCTCCGCGGAAAGGGAGCGGGCACACTTGCCATACACTCAAACGTGCTCTGAGGTCTTCGCCCGCTCGCGCTTGTCTTCGCGAAGCTGGGCCGCGGTGAAGGCGGAGCCGCAGGTGCCGCATCTCCAGCTGGTAAAGGAACTCGCCACAAAGCCTGGCCCATCGGCGCCCGTCTGCGACTGACTCGCACGCACCGCCAGAACCAACTCGCCACCGCAATCCGAGCATTTACGTTGTTGCATAGCCCCCGACAGATCCGTCAGAGCATGGCCATCTGGCCGCCGTACCCATACTCCGGCATTTCGCTCTTGGAACGGCTTCTGCTCACTACTATGGCACAGATCGGCCATGCAGAACGGTCAAAATTGACCGTTCCGCATGGCCCGGCTACCGAGCCCACGTCGGCCGGCAGAATACAGCGGTTTCGCGACAACCGCCCCACCAATCGCAGCATCCTATTCGTCACCGCGGGAAGCGTTGGCCTCGACCGGATTACGGCGGCTACCAGGTCCCAAATCGGATGCCCAGTTCCACTCTGACTTCGTCGCCATCGTTCCGCGCTCGAGCACCCGGCTGGCGCGGGCCGACCTCGCGCCCAATCGCGATTCTGTTGATCCTCGTGATCTGCCACCAGGGAGGTCTCGCCTATTCGGTTTTGACCCACGAGGAGATTGTCGATCTTCTCTGGTCCGATCAGATTCGCCCCCTGTTGCTCCACCGATACCCCGGGCTCACCGACGAGCAGCTCAAACAAGCCCACGCCTATGCCTATGGCGGCGCCGTCATCCAGGATCTGGGGTATTACCCGTTCGGCAACAGGGAATTCAGCGACCTGCTGCATTATGCTCGCAGTGGAGATTTCGTTCGCGAACTGTTACAGGAAAGCGCTGATGTTAACGAGTATGCCTTTGCTCTCGGCGCGCTGGCACACTATGCATCTGATGTCACCGGCCATCCGGCAGCGGTGAATCGCGCGGTGGCCATCGAATACCCCAAGTTGCGCGCCAAATACGGCAGTTCGGTCACCTATGGTGAGGACAAGACAGCACATCTCAAGATCGAGTTCGGATTTGACATGGTGCAGGTGTCCAAGAATCGTTACGCACCGCAGCAGTATCACGACTTCATCGGCTTCCAAGTATCCAAGCCCCTATTGGAGCGCGCCTTCCAAGTCGTCTATGGGTTGCCGCTGAACGATGTGATCCCCCATGAAGATCTGGCCCTCGGCTCCTATCGTTTTTCCGTCAGCCGCTTGATCCCAGAGATGACTCAGGTCGCGCTCGAAACCCACAAGAAGGACCTCATGCGCGAACGTCCGGACTTCGCGAAACAAAAGTTTCTGTACCGTCTTTCGAGGTCCGACTATGAAAAAGAGTGGGGAAAGGATTACACGCACCCGGGATTCGGCGCCCGGGTCTTGGCCCTGCTGCTGCGGTTCATTCCGAAAGTTGGGCCCTTCAAAGGACTCGCCTTCAACAACCCGACTCCGCAAACCGAGGATCTTTATTTCAAGAGCGTCAATGCGACCGTCGATAAGTACCGCATGTTGCTAGAGGCAGTGAGCGCCGGCTCTTTAACACTGCCTAACTCCGATTTGGATAGCGGCCAACCCACGATGGCGGCGGAATACCCGCTCGCCGACGACACCTATGCCAAGCTTTTGCGGCAGCTGTCGGAGCGCAAGTTCGAAGGCACGACCCCGCAATTGCGGGACAATATACTCCAGTTTTATTCCGATCTCTCACTCTCGATCGACACGAAGAAGAATCGCAACGATTGGCACAATGTTCTGACCGACTTAGAGCAACTGAAGTCGACCACCTCCACTTCGACAATGGCGGGTGGCCCCGCACGGTGATCGATCAACGCTCGTTGTTAGGCACTAACCCGAACCGAGACTAACTCCGGGACGCAATGGGAATTCTGCATCGACTTCACTGCATCTTCCGCCGTGAATCTCCCCATCACCAAGGCAAGCTTGCGGTTGGTCGTCGTCTGAATGGGGAGCCGATCAACCCGCAATACATATTGAGGAGCGTGCGCTCCGCCGCGGTTCACCTTCACAACAAACTTGATATTTTTCATGGGTTCCTGACCGGTTCCTTCCTGTTTGTCAATCGGCTTTAGGCTTTTGAGCATTTTCACGCCGTCCAACCACATTGATCGCTTTCGGTTTCCAATCAGACATATGCCGAGCGCATCGGTCGTGCCGTAACTCAGTTTCCCCTCCGGACCGGAGGAGAGGACAGTATTCAGTTAGGCCAGCGTAAGAGGAACTGAAAGATTCAGAAAAGTCACCGCTTCAACTCTGATCCTAGGCCCCTGGGACGCTATTGTCAAGCTTGTTAACCTCGCCGACCTCGCCGAACGTCCGAAGACATGGTCTGGTCCCTCGCGGTCCCAAAAACGTTAGCCCTTTGTCCGGAAATTAGATCGAAAACGCGAGAACCGCTTCCTGCGAGCGCGCATCAAACAGCTGAATGGCGAACAGGATGTCCATCTTCGATGAGCAATACCGCGTGGTCGCCATCGAAGGCGATCGCCTGCTCATTCGTGGAACCATGACCGGCAATGTTCTCACCATAGTCAATCCCGAGCCTCAAATACCTCTAAGCCCTGAAGACTATCCGCGCGGCAAGCTCATCGCCCTCAGCGACCCCTCTGCCACACCTATGAATTAGCGAGGGCAAGGAAAATGATTCGGCAAGCAGAGGCGGGAGAACCACACTTGGAGGGCTGGCAGCCCGGCAGGGATTCGAACCCCGATACGCAGCTCCAGAGGCTGCAGTCCTACCGTTGAACGACCGGGCTATATCGGAATTCTAAATCATTTTAAGGCCACTGCGAAACTGCAAAGCAGTGGCCGCGGGACAGGCGTCGAAGCAGAACCGCCTCGCTTCGAGCGGCTTTCGGCCACAGCGAGCACTCCAGCAGCAGATCCCGCCGCGCAAGCAACGCTCGGATATCAAGTTTGGTCCGCGCCAGCAATCCACGGGCGCCCACGCTAGAATGTAACCTGCTGCTATACGCGGTTCGTGACACCCAGGAGTCAATTATGCCCGCCGCCGAAACTCTTGCCGCAAGGTTGACTGGAACCGTTATCCCTGCCGAGACCGACTCCTCCGAAATGGCGCGCCGTCCCCTGGAACCCGAGCAATGCGCCCTCATCGTCGTTGACGTGCAGGAGAAATTACTGCCTTCCATCTGGGAAAAACAGCGCCTCGTCGACAACGTTCAGCTCCTCACCCGCATGGCCAAAATCCTCAAGATCCCCGCCATGGTTACTGTGCAATATGCGAAGGGACTGGGCAACACGATTCCCGAGATCGCGTCCCTATTGCCCGACTTGTCGCCGATCGACAAGCTGACCTTTTCCTGCTTCGGCAGCGACGCCTTTTGTTCTTTGCTCAAGCGCCTGCCCGGCCAGCGCACGACCATCCTGTTGTGCGGAATGGAAACGCACATCTGCGTCATGCAAACAGCACTCGCAGCACTACGAGAAGGCTATCTGGTGCATGTAGCCTGCGACGGCGTCAGTTCCCGCACCGAATTGAACTGGCGCATAGGCCTGGAGCGCATGCGCGACGCCGGAGCCATCCTATCCTCAACCGAAATGATGGTCTACGAACTCCTGCGCGCTTCCGGAACCCCCGCGTTCAAACAACTCCTACCCTATCTGAAAGGCTGAGCTGGGCGAGCGACGGCTGATTCTGCTACCGGCGGATCCACCACCGAGCTGCCCATACTACTCCGCCGCTTGTTGCTTTGGCTTCACTCGCACCACCGTGATCTTCGAAAACCCCTCCTCAAACGTCGGGGCCTTCAACTTGCCCGCCATCTTACGCATAATGTCTTCCGGCACCACGCGCCCCCGGCGCTGATGCCGCTCCATGCAGACCTCCAGCGGAACGTCGAAGAATAACCCCTGCACGTCATAGCCATAATCCTTAGCCAGTTTGATCCAACTATGCCGATCGTGCGCAGTGAGGTTGGTGGCATCCACATAGTTCATCGGGCGCCGCGCAATTAGACGCGCCTTCAACATCGAACGGAGATTCGAAAACACCAGATCCTGAAAGCGCTGCTCCAGTGCGTCGTCGAAAAGAAGCTCACGCAGCAGATCGCTCGATAGCGGATGAATATCATGCCGCTTGAACCAGGAACTCTTGCCTGATCCCGGCAACCCAATCGCCAGCACCACGGTCCCCTTGCTGGCGCGCGCCGCCGCACCCGCAGTCGGTGCAACCTGAACAGGCGGCGCTGGAGCCAGCCCCGCGTGAGCAGGCGCATCCGGACCGGGAGCAGAAGCCGAAGGCAACTCAACGCCAGAGAGCGCCGGTGCCGAAGTTCCCGCCGGTGCCGCGGGCGAAGCCGCAGTCGAACGACGACGAGCTCCACCCCGACCTCCCCGACCGCGTCGACGACGCGAAGGTCGCGTCCGTTTTTCGCCCTGTTGCTCGTTCTGAAGTTCGCCCGCGGCGGGCATTGCCACCGACGAGGCAGCGATCGTCTCCGGCATAGCCTCCCCTTCCGCAGCGGGTCCGGATGATTCCCCCGCAGAAGCTTCCGCCGGCGCCGCCGGCTCGTCGTCGTAAAACCTCGGCTGCAACGGTTCGGGTGGCTTGCTCGTTTCCTTGGCGGGACCGTCCACGGTTTTCTTGCGGCGCTTTAAGCGCTCGCTCATCCATTTGCGCATATAGCTGCTTGTAGCACACCGGCGCACACTCCGGCAATCGGCGTCCCGTGGCAGTGCGGGTACCTGCGTTCAAAAGCGCTCAGGCAGCCTTCTCTTTCATCGCCGTAATATCAGTGAGCAGCACTTTCTCATGTCCTTCCGGGTTTACCTTTTCATAAACTTTTTGAATCACGCCCCCAGGGTCCACAACAAACGTAGTGCGCTCCCAGAACTTCATACCCTTCCACTCCGCCTGCCCGATGCCAAGCGTCTTCATCAGGGTTGAATCCGTGTCGGAGAGCAGTTCGATGGTAAACGCGAACTTATGCGAAAAGTTTCGGTGTGAAGTCACATCATCGGCGCTAACGCCGACCACCGCAATCCCGGCCGCGTCGAAGTCTGCCTTGGAGGCCGTAAACGACCTGCCTTGGATGGTGCAGCCAGGCGTGTCGTCTTTCGGATAAAAGTAAACGACCAACCAGCGCCCAACAAAGTCGGAGAGCTTCGTGATCTTGCCGTTCTGATTGGGAAGGGAAAAATTCGGGAACGGATTGCCAGCAGAGAGCATTGGGAGAATTCCTTTCTGAAGTTTTTTGCAATTGTACAAGTTCGCCACCGACGCCAGCGTGCACGAGCAGAACTCGGACGAGTCGTTCATATCCGCATGAGCAGCGAAGCTCCGCTGAAGTCGGCCGGCGATTTTAGGGGCACGGCGTTCCGCCAGCGAAGCGGACAGAGGTACGCCCTCGGCTTTTGGCTCCGGCCCCGATCCGACTTGGTTGAGCCAAAGAGCCAAGGGCAGCGCCTCAGCCAGCCCGCATCAAGCGGCCCGCATCACTTTCCTGGCCCGCTCCTCCAACTCCTGCGGAGATACGTCTTCCTTGTGCGTCGCTATTCCCCAGAAATGTCCGAACGGGTCCTGAATAAATCCTGACCGATCCCCGTAGAACTGGTCCTCGACCGGCTTCATGATTTTCGCTCCCTCCGCCACCGCCTTGGCGACGACCTGGTCGCAATCGGGGAGGTATAGATAGAGGCTCACCGGAGAGGCGCCAATGCTCTCGGCGCTGCGGCTGCCCATCTCAGGATTTTCGTCTGCCAACATGATCCGCGAATCGCCAATCTGCAACTCGGCATGCCCGACCTTGCCCGCAGTGCCCGGCATGAGCACGACCACCGTCGCCCCGAAAACGTTTTTGTAATATTCAATCGCCCTCGCCGCGCCCTTGATGACGAGGTAAGGCGTTACCGTGTTGTATCCCTTGGGAATGTAATCGACCTGGCTCATAATTTTTCTCCTCGTGATGGTTGTGAAAAAAGGTTGAGGTTCGAGCAGCGCAGACTCAGCCACCCCGGGCTGGGTCATGATCCAATGAGAACACAGGTCGAGCGCTCGTCTCAAGGGCAGGTCGATTTCCCGGGCACGCAATGTCTTCCGCCAGCGGAAAAAACTCGGGCGACAGAAGGAGCCTTCTCCGTCCCGGCCCCACCCGCCAGCCATCATTGGGCAAGACATGAGTCGCTCAAGAAAAAATAAAGTCCAAGGGTGCGGTGCCGCGGCCTGCGGAAAAGGCGCGGTCAGCGCCTCCGATAGGACCGATGTACCATAATTGTGGTTGTATCCAGGCCCACTCCGTGCCCGAACTCCCCGACATAATCGTCTACATCGAAGCGCTGAAGAAACGCATCCTTAACCAGCGACTGGAAAAATTGCGGGTGGCCAGCCCATTCCTGCTGCGCACCGCAACTCCACCCGTTTCGGATGCCGAAGGCAAAACCGTCGTGGAACTACGCCGCATGGGCAAACGAATCTGCCTCGGGCTAAGTACAGAGCCAGACGACAAGAACACCCTGTGGCTGGTTCTTCACCTCATGATCGCCGGCCGCCTCCACTGGAAAAAGCCAAACGCCAGGCTCTCCCCACCCCGTGGCCTGGCTGCATTCGACTTCAGAAACGGAACGCTCCTGTGGACCGAAGCGGGCTCCAAGAAACGTGCCTCGCTTCACGTGGCGGCCGGAGAAGAAGCCCTGAAGGCGTTAGACCCAGGGGGCCTGGAAGTTCTGGACTCCGATCAACTGCGTTTCGCTGAAGTTCTAGTCAAGTCCAACCACACCCTCAAACGGGCCCTCACCGATCCTCGGCTGTTCAGCGGCATCGGTAATGCCTACTCCGACGAAATCCTGTTCGCAGCCCAACTCTCCCCATTCGCGCAAACGCAAAAACTCAAGCCGGAAGAAATCAAGCGTCTGTTTGAGTCCACACTAAGCACCCTGGACCACTGGACCAGCCGCCTGCGCCAAGAAGCCGGAGAAAAGTTCCCCGAAGAAGTCACCGCCTTCCGCCCGGAAATGTCCGTGCACGGACGCTACAAACAACCCTGCCCGCGCTGCGGGTCGAAAATCCAGCGTATCCGCTATGCCGCCAACGAAACCAACTACTGCCCCACCTGCCAAACCGCTGGAAAGCTGCTCGCCGACCGCGCCCTATCCCGCTTGCTACGAGAAGACTGGCCGAGAACGCCGGAGGAATTGGAACTGCTGACGAGGGAGCGACGGTAATACGAATTCTGGCGGAAGCGTGCGAGGCTTCTGGACCGGCGCTTCGGTGCGAACAACGGTGGGGGGAATGTTCAACTCCGCAGGGATTTCCTGTTGTGAAGTCACGCCTCCGCCCACGACAGCAGATTTCTATTCCAAGATCGAGGGGGGAGAGCGGGCATCGTGGGCTGGGTCCCAGCCAACCGCGGGGATGGGGCGGTCGAGGAATTCTGCGCGCGATGTGCGGCCTTCTCGCGGCTGCATTTAATTGCAACCATGGGCTGCAGTCTGAGACGAAGCGTTGGGCTTACCGGGAAGCGACTCCTAAGCTGTTAAAGAACTCATCGTCGATCGGGAGTTGGAGATCACTTCGCGTTCCAACTGTCAGTGAAATGCTGAAATAGCCGTCCCCCGCATCCAAGATGACAAACCGTTGTGGCGAGGGCTTATTCCTGGCTTTCCCGTACATTTCCATGCTCATGAAATCGACTCTGCCCGGATCGAGCTTCGATGGTTGCCATTTTGCGAATTGGGCGTCGGGGAACCGGGCCCGGGTATCCTGGAGGTCGACTTTGAAGAATGTTTCGAGATTTTCGAATCCCGACTTGTGAGCATCCTTCTTCTGGAATGAAATGGTGATCAGCCTGCCTGCGCTCTCCCACGTCATCCCCGCCGGCACGAGGACACTCTGCAAGCCGAACTTCTTCGCCGCTTCCTCATCCTTGACCCAACCTCGGGGTACGGCAAACGACAAGACCTTCTGGCACTGTTGTCCTTTCTCATAGCGGGGACCGGTAATAACGCTTTCGCCCTTGGGCCGCCGAGGTGTTGGCGAGACAGGCGCCCATGGCAACCACACGGAACCCGAAGTGTCTGTTCCTCTCCGCCCTTGCTCTGGTAGCACAAATTTATCGGGATGCGAAATCGTCCACAAGCCTTCATTGGCGCGACCGCGGGCTACTCCATGCCCAATTCTCGCGCCAGTGCTTTCCACTTTCCATCGACCGAAGCCCGGGTCTGTCGATCCATGACAATCTCATCCGGCCACGGACGTCCAAAGCCCTCCGTAGCCCACTTCCGCGTTGCATCAATGCCCATCTTTGATCCATAGTTGGCCAGCCGGGCCGCGTGATCCAGCGAATCGAGCGGCCCCAAAGTGAACTGTATGTCGCGCTCCGGATCAATGTTATTCAGCACCTTCAAAGTAACGTCCCGCAGGTCCTGAACATCCACATCCTCATCCACCACGATGATGCACTTGGTAAACATGGCCTGTCCCAATGACCAGATCGCATTCATCACCTTGCGAGCCTGCCCGGGATACGACTTGCGAATCGAAAGAATCATCAAATTATGAAACACGCCCTCAATCGGCAGATTAATATCCACCAGCTCGGGAATCGTCAGCCGCATCAAAGGCAAGAAAATCCGCTCGACCGCCTTTCCCATCCAGGCATCTTCCTGCGGCGGCTTACCCACCACCGTCGTCGCATAAATCGGGTCTTTCCGGTGCGTAACACAAGTAAGATGAAACACCGGGTACTCGTCCTCCAACGAATAAAAGCCCGTGTGATCGCCAAACGGCCCCTCCGTCCGAAGCTCGTCAAGATTGACGTACCCCTCAAGCACAATCTCCGCATGAGCCGGAACCTCCAAATCGACCGTTTCGCACTTCACCAGCTCCACCGGCTTCTGTCGCAAGAATCCGGCGATTACAAATTCCTCAATATCGGGAGGAGCCGGAACAATCGCGGAGAACGTAAGCGCAGGTTCAGTCCCAATCGCGACTGCAACTTCCATCTTCCCCGAAGGCCGCTCTCCCGCCGCCAACACCGATCCACCCGAAGACCGAGCCATAATATCGACCGCCGACCTGCGCCCGTGGGGCGGGGCGTCTCCGCCCTGCGCCTCGCCTTCCCCGGCCGAACGCACGGTTGCCCGCCGCATCCGCTCCCGATAATGTTCCGCCGCCACCTTCTGCCGCTGCCAGTGCATCCCCGCTGTATGCTCGTCGTAAATCTGCATGCGATACATTCCCACATTCCGCTTCCCCGTCTTCGGATCGCGAGTCATCACGCAAGGCAAAGTAATAAAGCGTCCCCCGTCCTTGGGCCAGCATTGCAACACCGGAAAATCAAGCAACGAAAAGTTCTCGCGCTGGATCACTTCTTTACACGGCCCGCTGGCGATCGTCTTGGGGAAAAATTTCCCCATCTCCGCCAGCATCGGGAGCATCTTCACTTTGTCGAGCAGTCCCTGCGGAGATTTCACATCCATAAACCCGCGAATCCGCTCCGCCACCTCATCCAGAGCATCCACCTCGAGCGCCAGTCGCATGCGCCGGGCGGATCCAAACTGGTTAATCAGAAGTCGTGATCGCGGATACCCCTTCAAATTCTCCAACAGCAGAGCCTTCCCGCCGACAATCGCTTGCCCGTCTTTACCCATCACCGAAGTTTTCGACACCCGATCGGCAATTTCCGTAACCTCTAAGATCGGGTCGACCTCGGTGCGCACGCGTTTCAATTCGCCCGCCCGCTCGAGCGCTTGCATCCAGTCCCGCAGATCGTCGTAAGCCAAATTTCCTCCCCGAATGACAGACGATTATATCCGTCGCGCCCGCCCAAGGCCCCCGCCCGGACCGGGAACATTGCCACTCGCATTGGCCATCCGGGATCTGTCCGACTGCCCCGCGGGCCGCTTCGGCTTGCCGGGGAGGGAGGCGGCTCCCGTTCCGCGACTCGGCTCCGCCTCTTCCACATTTGGCGCTCTGCGTCTACGATATGACAGTCAATTCCGATTCCTGCGGAATCTATCGCGGGAATGCGACCGAGGCCCCCATGATCCGTTTCAAAGTGAATGGAAAAGAGAAGACATTCACCGGCGATCCCGACATGCCGCTGCTCTGGTACTTGCGCGACATCGCCCAACTGACGGGAACGAAATTCGGCTGCGGCATGGCGCTCTGCGGAGCCTGCACCGTCCATCAAAACGGCGCCGCCATCCGCTCCTGCAGCACCCCCATAAAGGAAGTAAGCGGCTTCGACATTACCACCATCGAGGGCATCACGCCCATGCATCCGGTGCAAAAGGCTTGGATGGAAATCCGAGTCCCGCAATGCGGCTACTGCCAGACCGGCCAGATCATGCAGGCCATAGCCTTCCTCCAGGAAAATAAAAATCCTACCGATCAGGAAATCGATGCCGCCATGTCCGGCAACCTCTGCCGCTGCGGAACCTACCTGAGAATTCGCGCTGCCATCCATCAAGCGGCCAAACATCAGTCCGACCAGGAGAAGGCATGAACCCAATAGAGAATGTCAGCTGTCCCGTCAGTCGCCGCGGATTTCTCCAATCCGCCCTCGCCAGCGGCGTCTTCGTTCTCAGCGCAAGCTTCATTCCAGAACGGCTATGGGCCGCCGCAGGCGAAGCGGCGCCCCCGTTTGAACCCAGCCTCTGGATGTCAATTTCTCCCGACGGCATCGTCACCATCATCGCCCATCGCTCCGAGATGGGATGCGGCAGCCGTACCGCCCTCCCGCTCATCGTCGCCGACGAACTCGATGCCGATTGGTCCAAGGTAAAAATCGAGCAAGCCATCGGCGACGCAAAATACGGGGAGCAAGATACGGACGGTTCCCACTCCGTCCGCAGCAACTTCACTTTGATGCGCCAGGTGGGCGCGACCGGACGCGCCATGTTAATCACCACCGCCGCCGCGCAGTGGAATGTCCCGCCAAAAGAGTGCACCACCGCGCCGCACGTGGTCGTGCATAAGGCCACAGGACGCAGCCTGGCCTATGGCCAACTGGCTGCAGCCGCCGCCAAACTCCCGGTTCCCCAGAAAGACGAGGTAACGCTGAAGGAGCGATCCCAATGGCGGTATATAGGCAAAGAGAGTAATTCCCTGTTTGATCTTGCCGACATTGTTACCGGCCAGGCCACATTCGGCATGGACGCCACCATGCCCAACATGGTGTATGCCTCCATCGAGCATCCTCCCGTCTTAGGCCAGAAGATAAAATCCTACGACGACCAGTCCGCACTCAAAGTGCAAGGCGTTCAAGAAACACTGACCCTCGACCCGTTCAAGCCGCCCCATCAGTTCCAGCCCCTGGGCGGAGTCGCCGTAATCGCCGACAATACCTATGCCGCATTCCAAGGACGCAAGGCGCTGAACATAGTGTGGGACTCCGAGAGCAGCCCGCACGCGTCCTACAACTCGGGCCCCTTCCGCAAAACGCTCGAAGCAACCTCCCGCCAGCCCGGAAAAGTCATCCGTAACGTGGGCGACGTGGATGCCGTCTTCGCCGGAACAGGAACAAAAATAATCGAGGCCGAGTATTACGCCCCGCATCTCGCCCACGCCTCCATGGAGCCTCCCGTGGCCGTGGCCGAATATCGCGACGGAAAAGTTCTGGCCTGGGCCCCCACGCAGAATCCGCAAGCTGTCCAGGAAACCATCGCCGGCGTTCTGGGCATAAAAAAGGAAGACGTGACCTGTCACGTAACGCTCCTCGGCGGAGGCTTCGGACGCAAGTCAAAACCCGATCAGGTCGCCGAAGCCGCCGTTCTCTCCAAGCAACTGGGCAAGCCGGTCAAAGTGGTGTGGAGCCGCGAAGACGATATTCAATTCGATTTCTTCCACTCTGTAGCCGCCATGTACCTGAAGGCCGCCGTAGCCCCGGATGGCATGCCCACGGCCTGGTTGCAACGCACCACCTATCCGCCGATCGGATCGACCTTCGACGCGACCGCCAAGTACGCCGACGACGAAATGGGTCTGGGATGGAACAACCTCCCCTTCGACATCCCCAACCATCGCGCCGAAAACGGCCCCGCCGACTACCACGTCCGTATAGGATGGTTGCGCAGCGTAGCCAACATCTATCACGCTTTTGCAATCCATTGCTTCGCCGACGAGTTAGCCCACCATGCTCATAAAGATTCCATCGACTATCTGCTCGGCCTGATCGGCCGCCCGCGCATCGTAGCGCTAGACCTAAAAGGAGACGAAGCCGAAGACGCCAAGCAATATCCGCTCGACAGTGCTCGGCTCCGCCGCGTAGTCGAAATCGTCGCCGAAAAATCCAGTTGGTCCAAACGATCCTTGGACCATGGCCATGGCCACGGCATGGGCATAGCGGCTCACCGCAGCTTCCTAACCTACGTCGCAACCGTGGTCGAAGTCGAAGTCGACTCCCGCGGACAAGTCCACATCCCGAATGTCTGGACTGCAGTCGACGCCGGCACCGTGGTCAGCCCGGACAACATCCGCAACCAATTCGAGGGCGCAGCCACATTCGGCACCAGCCTGGCCCTGTTCAGCGAAATTACCGCCAGCAACGGAGTCATCGACCAAAGCAATTTCAATAACTATCTGCTGACCCGCATGAACCGCGCTCCGCGCCACGTTGAAGTGCACATCGTCAAAAGCGAAGCACCCCCCGCCGGAGTGGGCGAACCCGGCGTACCGCCTTTCGCTCCCGCGCTTTACAACGCAGTCTTCGCAGCCACCGGCAAGCGAGTGCGCGAACTACCGCTGTCGAAAACGAAACTGGTGTAGCAACCTCGGCGAGGACGGAATTTTTTGCCCGACAGCAGATCTCTCCCCGTCGCGGGGATGGTACCGGCAGGGGCAGTTCACGCGGAGCGTACGCTGCCCCCGGAGCTTTCATGACTGTCGCGGATGCTTTCGTCGGGCGGCAATACCAATTCCTCCGATTTTAGACGCGGTCCTTCAATCGACATCCGGGGAGCCGAGAGGGAGCTCAACCGTACGGTGCTTTGGCGAACTCCTTTCCGGGCCTTCGATGGGATGCACGCATGGTGCTCGAGAATCGCTGGCAGGGATCGGCGCGGTGTGACCGATGTTGTTTCGCCTAGCTATAGCTAGCCTTGCCCTCCTTGAGCACGCCGGATACGATGGGGAACCCGAGGAAGTAAACGTAAGCCGTAGCTGCCATCATGCCTCCGGCGGAGCTAGGCTTAAAATGTCTGCGATGAATAAATTGCTGGCACCACTGCTCTTGCTTGCAGCCTCGTTCGCCACCGCCCAACAACTCACCATAGCGGCGGCCGCCGACATGAGCGCCGCCCTCCCGCAACTCGCCGACACGTACACCAAGAAAACCGGGCAACCCGTCAAGCTCTCCTTCGGAGCCTCGGGCAATCTGACCAACCAAATAAGAAACGGTGCCCCCTTCGACGTTTTCTTCTCCGCCGACGAACAGTACCCAGAACAGCTAATCGCCGAAGATCTGGCGCAGAAGGAAACTCTTTACCGTTACGCCGTTGGCCGTGTGGTCCTGTGGGTCCCCAACGACTCGGTCCTCGACCTGACCAGGCAAGGCATCAACGCCCTGCTGGACCCGTCAGTCAAGAAGATTTCCATCGCTAATCCCGCCACCGCCCCCTACGGCCGAGCCGCCGAAGCCGCCCTTCGCCACTTTAAAATCTACGACCGGATCTCCGCCCGCCTGGTCGTCGGAGAAAACATTGCACAAGCCGCCCAGTTCGTAGAGTCCGGCAACGCCCAAGTCGGGCTAATCGCCCTCTCCCACGCCCTCGCCCCCGCCATGAAAGACAAAGGCCGTTACTGGGTCGTCCCCCTCGACGCCTACCCCACTCTGAACCAGGCAGCCGTAGTTCTGTCGAAATCAAAACAGCAGGAGGCGTCCCGCAGGTTCTTGGACTTCCTCCGCAGCCCCGAAGCCAGCGCCCTGTTAACCGGCTATGGCTTCAGCCTGCCCGCGAAACAAGCCGACCATGTCACACCCTGACCCATGCCGAGCATCTCCTTTGACCGCCTCGCCACGGGGGCTCTGCGGTTGCTTTCCTGGAGCGCGGGCGATGCGCAAGCATGAGCAAAAGCGAGATTGGGCGAACTCGGAAGGCACAGATATTACCGGCAAAGGCAGCGAGGAGCGGCAAGGTTCATGCCGACCTGCTCCGTGATTGCCTGCTTGATTGCTTCCCCGGCCATCCGTCGCAAGGGGACGGATGGAAAACGAGAACGGAATTGAGAGACGGCCGCGGAACGCAGCCGACGGCGCACGGCATTCGGATGGCTGCAAAGCTGGCCCCCGGTCTTTGTCAACTCAGGAGCCATCACAAGCTCCGAGCAGATATAATGCGCAACAAAACCAGACTCCATGCCCGAAGAAGAATTTGATTCCATATTCATCGACAGCCAAGAAGTCATTCCGCAGGCACGGACCTGCACGCCCCGGTCCCCGCCGCCGGCCCGCCTGAAACGGTCGGGGTCCGCATTTTCGGATCTGGCAAATCGCAAGGATGCGAAGATTGGGACAGAACAATCGCAATCGTCGAACCGATCATGGACGGCGAGCGGCCGAACCGCGAGGTCGGGTCGGCAGTTCCCACCGCCTCTGCCAACCGGAAGCGGCGCTCTACGACTGCGCTTCCCATGGCGGAATTGGCATCCCTCTTGTCACAGCCCCGCTGCCGGTCTTTCCTTCTCGATGGTGGCAAGCTGGGGGACCGACGAATCTTGCAAGCAAACGATCCACTGCGTCGCATCTGCACGTGACCTATAACGAGAAACCTCGGGAAGCATCGAAATGAACTGGCAGCCGTTCTGGTTAACCGTCCAGCTAGCAGCCTTGGTCTCCACGCTCCTGCTGGCCCTCGGAATCCCCATCGCTTGCTGGATAACCTACTCCCGCTGGCGCTGGAAATTTCTCGTGGAAGCCGCCGTCGCACTCCCCATCGTGCTGCCGCCGACTGTCCTCGGCTTCTACGTTTTGGTAGCGCTCGGCTCGCGCAGCCCGCTCGGCCGCTGGTGGGAATCAGTGACCGGCCACACCCTGGCCTTCACCTTCGAAGGCCTGGTGATCGGCTCCCTGTTCTACAGTCTCCCTTTCGCCGTGCAACCGTTCGCCGCCGCATTCGGCGCAGTCGACCGCTCGCTCCTCCGCGCCTCCGCATCCCTCGGACACTCCCCGCTGCAAACCTTCCGCCGGATCGTACTCCCGCTTTCGAAAGCCGGACTGGTCACCGGTTTCGCACTAAGTTTCGCCCACACGCTCGGCGAGTTCGGAGTCGTACTGATGGTAGGAGGCAACATCCCCGGCGTAACCCGCACCATTTCCATTGATATTTACGACCAGGTGCAGGCGGCAAACTATTCCAGCGCAAACCTGAGTGCGCTCGTCCTTCTGCTCCTTTCGTTTGCCGTCCTGTCGGTTGTCTACGGCATAAACCGGCATCCCTGGACGGTGGGTCCATGGCGGTAAAAATCGGCATCCCGACATCGCGTGCGCTGCCATCATCGCCGCCGCCGATTTCCACCGATCTGGAAGTCCGCATCCGCAAGCGCTTTCCCAATCCCGAAGGCACCTTCAACCTCAACGTTCACTTTCGCGCCTCGGCCGGATTTACCATCCTCTTCGGTGCATCCGGCGCCGGAAAAACCACGCTGCTCGATTGCATAGCCGGACTCAACGCTCCCGATGAAGGGCGCATCACCATTGCCGGCGAAGTCCTCTACGATGGCTTGACGGGGAAAAACGTAGCCGCCTGGAAACGCCGCCTAGGCTACGTCCAACAAGATCTGGTCCTGTTTCCGCACCTGACCGCCGAACAGAATGTGGCCTACGGGCTGCACCAGCTCAGTGCCTCCGAACGAAAAATGCGCAGCCGGGATATCTTGAAAGCTTTTCGCATCGCCGACCTGTGTGACCGACGTCCCGCACAGATCTCCGGGGGCGAACGCCAACGAGTGGCTCTGGCCCGCGCTCTGGTCACCCAACCGCGGGCACTGCTGCTCGACGAAGCACTGGCGGCGCTCGACCGCCCCACAAAGTCTTCTCTCGTCCACGACCTGCGGCAGTGGAATCAAGATCATCGGGTTCCGATTCTGTTCATCACCCACGCTCTTGAAGAAGTATTTGCCCTGGGCGACGAAGTGATCGTGTTGGACGCAGGAAAAATTGCTGCCCAAGGGCCGCCGCATGAAGTCTTGCACGCTCCAACCCTCGAAACCGTAGCCAGCCTCTCAGGCTTCGAAAACATCTTCGATGCCACGGTCCTGGCTCTTCACGCAGATCGCGGCACCATGACTTGCGGGTTGGCAAGCTCCCAGCCCGAAGGTCGAGCAGTGGAACTGGAAACGCCCCTCGTTCGCGCGGAACAGGGCTCACGCCTGCGCGTGGGAATACGCGCCGGCGATCTCCTGCTCGCTACCGAAAACCCGCGCGGCTTGAGCGCCCGCAATATCTTGCCGGGAACCATCCGCAGCCTGGAGCAGAGAGACGTGATCGTATCCGCCACAGTAGACTGTAGCGGGGCAGACTTCGAAGTCCACCTGACCCTGGCGGCCCGTGACGCTCTCGACCTTGCCCCCGGCAAGAGCGTCTGGCTGGTACTCAAAACCCACTCCTGCCACCTGCTGAGCAACTAACGCGGACCGCGCGCCCCTTATCCGAAGTTCTGGTAGTCGTCCCAAAACTCCGGCCACGGCAGGCGCGGCGCGAGGCAGACGAATATGTCCGGGTGATCCTCGTTCTCTTCATTCCGCACGCCATAAGGATTTCCGTTGTGTCCGGCAAGTCGACACGAAGTGAACGCCCTCTCCGCACCCGCGCGCGAAAATCCGATCACGATCAGCATCGAAGGCGGGGGCACCGGATACCCGCGCAGCCACGCAGAGTTCGTCATGCTGATCGGCGGCGGCAGATGATACGCTGCGCCCAGGATTTCAATGGCACCCTGCTCGCCGTAGTTCCCGGTCAATACTCCCACGCTCTGGCGCTGCTCGGGCGGCAGCGAGTCGCGAATGCCGGCGACCGTCTTGACCAATTCTTCCCAGCCAATTTCTTCGCGCAGATCGCCATTTTTCTCGAGCGCGAAATTTCGCAGCCTACCATCCGACGCCAGCGGCAGAATCAGTGCACTGACGTACAGCCCGCAAACCGCAACCCCCGCAAAGTAAACGCTCGCAATCGCCCGCCGACGCACCCGCGATACCCCCTGAAGCCAGCGCTCGCCCGCCGCCGTACCCATAGCAATCAGCATCGGATACGCCGCCGCCAGATAGTACCCTCGTCCCTTGCCAACCAAAAACAGCGCCAGCGGGATCAGATACATCCAAGCCAGCACCCGATATCTGCGGTCGCGAAGAAAACCGAGCAGGCCGCCCATCCATAGCGGCGTGGCAAACAAATTCGCGCAGATCAGAAACTGACCACGCACAAATCCATCCGCCCTCCCCTCGCCCACGTCGCGCGCATGAATATGTTGCAGAAAGTGATACGAGATAAACCCATGCCGCACCTGCCACAAAAGATTCGGCAGAAAAAGCAGGACCGCCAGCAGACTGGCGCCCCAGAACCACACGCTTGTCAAATACCGGCGCTCCCGCGTCAGCAGTAGCCCTCCCACAATGCCCCCCACATAGAAACACATCGTGTACTTCGTCAGCAGGCCCACACCCACGGTCGCGCCAATCGCCAGCCACCACCGCGGGTTCTGCGTGTTCAGCAGCCGGATTACAAAATAAGCAATCAGCACCCACCACAAATAATCGAACGAGGAATACTGAAATTCCGTCCCCTCAAACAGGGGAAGAGGCGAGAGCGCGATGGTCACGGCGGCAGCGACCTGGGCCAGCCGTCCGCCGCCCAATTCCCGCGCCATCAATCCGGTGAGAACAATTGCCAGCGCCTGGGCCAGCACCGAGAAAAGCCGCAACCCCACCAGCGACACACCGAACATTTCCAGCCCCATGCGCTCCAGCCAAGGCGTCACCGGCGGATACGCCACAAACCCCCAATCCAGATGCCGGGCGTCGCTCAAAAATTGCAACTCATCGCGATGAAAGCCATAGCGGCCATTCGTCAACACATGCACCGACGCGATGACAGCGGCAATCCCCACGAGCGCCAGCGTGTTCGCCCGCGCATGAGTTTTTTCGTGTCCCAATGTCTGCTGCAAATCCGTCGCCGCCATTTCTCCCCCTGACGCGCAAACTGACTCTGGGCTGTTTCCGCGCCGAGCCCGTCCTCTCACTCCACTACGAACCTAAGAACGCGCCGGTTCCAGTTCCCCGATGAGATCTGTTGCCCGTCCCCCGGGTTCCCTCTGCTCGCCCGCCATTCTCGGCCTCAGACCCGGGTTGTTTCCGAATTGATCCCAATCGAAAACTCGCAAGCCTGCAAAACCACCTCGCAGAACCGGCTCGTTAAGGCCCGTCGCCGCAATCAACGTCTCGTCCGCCCGGTACCTGTAAGTCCCAAAATAGCGGTAGACCTGGAGTTTGCGATCGCATCGTCAAGCCCGACACTGGCCCCCTGGCGATGGGAACACCGGCGTTTTCGTCTGCCCGCGATGCTGCGGGGCGCAACTGGAGAGGATTGTGCGTCGCCCTCTTGCGAAAACGACTCTCAGATTCTTGCTGCAAGGTGCCCTGGACACGGGTGTCTTCCAAGCCATGACGGCACCGGGTCCGGAGCAGAAAGGTCGTGCTCAGCGGTTTCCTCCGAGAGACTCACCGACAGCTTCTTCAGCTGCGATTCCCCAACGGGTTCAGCGCTGCTCGCGACGCCGCTGAGCGGTATACCACGCTCCTCGTCCGGCCGTTTGCGCGGTTGCGATTGCCCCGCTCACCGCTCCATCGCAATCACCGCCACCCACTGCCCATGGACTTGCGTGCGATAAGTGATTACTCCGCCCAACCGTTTCGCAATCTCGTCCGGCAGTAAATCGCGATGATAGCCGAAGAATTTCTCTTTCATGCGCGTCCACGCACCCCAGTCTTCCAGCATCGCATGCGCTGGTTGATACTTGGTCGAAAATACCACTGCCACGTCAAACCGGCTCCGCGCCGCGGCCGCCAACTCAACCTGCGCCGCCGAAAAATCCTCAGTCCGCGACACCCGAAAACCTCGACCTACATATCCAAGCCAGGGCCGCGTCAGTTCATCCGAAGCCGGCCACGCCGTCAGAACTCGCGCGTCCGGATAGGACATTGCCAGGAACCGGCCGGCCTCCGCATGCATCACGATGTAGTCGCGGTATGCCAGATTGTCTTCCAGGGAAAACCCGTAGGGCGGATTGCTGAACAGCGCCACCACGAAGGCCGTCGCCACCGCACCCACCGTCAACTTCCAATACCGCACCCGCCGCCACAAAGTAGAAACCCATGCCAGCATCACCAGGGGCACCACGGGCAACATATAACGCGCGAGTACCGCCCCACCCACCGCCGACATGAAAATCAAATACGCGACCAGCACAAAAAGAAACGCGCCCTGGATCCAGAACGCAATTCGCGGGCGTTCCACTCCCCCGGTTACCTGTGCCAAACGAAACATCGCCAGCAATCCGGCCAGCGTCAACAGATAAAGTCCGAAATAGCCAAACACCTGCCACAGCCTCATTCCCAGAGCCAGTGGCATGCGGAGCGGGCTAAGTGTAGCGACCACGTTGTAACGAAAAAATTCCGGATTCCCCAGCACAAATCCCGTCTTCCAGTAGTGATACCCGTACCAGGCCGCCAGCGGCAGCACCGTCAATAGCAAATGCCTCCCCCGCGTTCGTCGGTCCCCGGGAGGAACGATGTCCGTCCACCGCGTTCCCTCCACATGCGGCCGCACCACACCCGCCATCACTTCCCAGGCAAACAGCGCCAGCGCGGCCAGAATCGCAGTCTCTTTTGTCAAAGCCGCCAGCGAACACCATAGCGTCACCATCCATCGCCGGTCCTCGACATAGGCGGCCAAGGCCCAGAACGTAAGACCCGCCGCCGGCAAATCCACCTGCGCCAAACAGCTCTGCGTGAAGTACACCGGATAAACCGCCACCAGCGCAGCCGTAGCCCACGCTACCGGCAAATTGGCCGCAACCCGAGCCAGTCGGAACAGTCCCAGCAGAGAAAATGCGCTGATTGCGACCATGGCCGTGCGCGAAACCAACGGAGAATATCCAAACAGTCGCCAGGCGCCCGCCAACCAGGCCATAACCAGCGGGGGATGCGCGTTCGAGGGTGTAGACACCGGAATCAGCGTGCCGGAAAGAAACAAGTCCCGAGCCGCCGGAACATAATATCCCGCCTCGTCCCAGAAGTAAGGGAGCCGCAGCAACGGAGCATGCAACAGCATCAACCCGGCAAAAAACAGCGCAAACAGCAGCAACCACTGCGTCCACGTAGCCGACGATGCCAACACCAACGATAGAGTTCTTGCGCCCTCATCCGGCTGCGCCCCAGCCGGCGCAGCCAACGTTGCCGGGAACCTTGCCCGCCTCAATGAACGGGTCCACCCGGAGCGCGAGGATCAAGTTTGATCTCGCCGAACGCCGACTCGTAGTTCGACACGTTCTGCTGCAACAGCGCCATCAGAGCCTTTGCCTGCTGCGGACTCAAATAAATTCCCTGGAAGTTTCGCAACTCCACCTGCGTCTCGTTGCTCTGCTGCATGGTCCCAAACACCATGAAGAAATCCCACACATTGACGCGGATCTGCACGCTATTGGAATACGCTTCGCGGTAATCGGAGGTTTGCACAAACTTCACATTGGGTTGATTCGTCGTGTTCATTCCAGAAGTGTAACGCGCAGCCCGATACCAGAGCAAAGCGCCGAAAAGAGCCGCGGCCACGTGTCCCGACGCCGGCCTTCAGGGTTTTCCGCTGCGAAGTCGCGCCAGCCGTGGTCGCTCCGGTGGGCCGCTTCCGGCACTCGCGCCCGGCAGATCCGTTCGCCGGGAAACCACGGCACTCAGAGCGCGGAATGAAGAATCGGCCCGGTCGCGCCGGTCTTTGAAGAAGGTGGCGGGCGACGAACGAGTGCGATCGAGTGCAAGAGCACAGGTTGATCGACGCCTGCGTTATTTAGCCGGAGCCGACTCCTCCAGCCCCCGATGCTTGAGCATCGCTTTCGTGTTGGGCGGCGCGCCCCGCCAAGCCTCGTACATCTTGGCGAGGTCCTCGGTGTTGCCCCGGGAGAGAACCATCTGGCGGAAGCGATCTCCGTTGGCTCGCGTAAGCTCGCCGTGTTCGTCGAACCACTGGTAGGCATCGTCGGCTAGCATCTCTGTCCAAAGATAGGCGTAATAGCCGGCACTGTATCCGCTCTCCCAGATGTGGCTGAAGTAGCTCGAGCGATAACGCGGCGGCACATAGCTCACGTTGAGGTGTGTCTTGTCCAGCGCCTGCTTCTCAAAGTCGTCGGGGTTTTGGAGGGGGGCAGCGGGGGGCAGGAAATGCCACTGCATGTCGAGTTCGGCGGCGGCCAGGAGTTCGGTCATGGCATAGCCTTTGTTGAAGGTCTCCGCTTTTCTGATCTTCGAGGCCAGTTCATCCGGCATGGGGGCGCCGGTTTTGTAGTGCTTCGCGTAGTGCGCGAAGATCGTGGGATACATCGCCCAGTGTTCGTTAAATTGCGAAGGAAATTCCACGAAGTCGCGAGCCGTTGAGGTACCGGCGAGAGTGGGGTACTCGGCATCGGAGAACATGCCGTGCAACGCGTGTCCGAACTCATGGAACATGGTGACCACGTCGGTGAAACTGATCAAGGCGGGCTCGCCGGCGGCTGGCTTGGGCAAGTTGGCAACATTAAAGATAACCGGTGAAGTCCCCAGCAATCGCGACTGGCCGACAAATTCGGACATCCACGCCCCGCCATTCTTGTTGTCGCGCTTGAAGTAGTCGCAGTAAAAAAGAGCAAGATGCTTGCCGTCCACATCGAACACTTCGAAGACACGGACGTCGGGTTGGTAGACCGGGATATCGTGCCGCTCTTTGAAAGTGATTCCGTAGAGTTGGTTGGCAGCGTAGAAGACGCCATTCTGGAGCACGTTGTCGATCTCGAAGTAAGGCTTTACCTCGGCATCGTCAATATCGTAGCGGGTCTTGCGGACCTGCTCCGCGTAGAAGTTCCAATCGAAGGCCTGGACCTGGAAGCCGCCCTTTTGAGCGTCGATTACGGCCTGGGTGTCGGCCGCCTCTCGCGCGGCCTTGGCGGTTGCGGCCGGGACGATGGCATCCATGAACTGCAACGCGGCTTCGGGGGTCTTGGCCATTTGATCTTCGAGCTTCCAGGCGGCGAAGTTCGGAAAGCCGAGGAGCTTGGCCTTCTGCGCGCGCAGTTGTGCCAGATGCGCGATAACGTCGCGTGTGTCGTTGGCATCACCCCGCTCAGCGCGGTTCCAGGAATGCTCAAAGACGGCCTGGCGGGTCGAGCGATCGCTGAGGGAAACAAGGTCGGGCTGCTGGGTGGTGTTCTGCAACGGTATTACGAAGCCTTCGAGCTTGCGGCCCCTGGCGGCTTGCGCCGCTGCCGAGATCCGGGCTTCGGAGAGTCCTGCCAGCGCGGCCTTGTCCTTGGTTACAAAGGCGCCGGCTTTGGTGGCGTCAAGAAGCTTGGTATTAAAGGCGTCGGAGAATGTGGACAGCTCTTCGTTGAGCTTTTTGAGTTCGGTCTTGTCGGCCTCGGAGAGGTTGGCGCCGGCATGCACAAAGTCGTCGTAGTAGCGCTCCACCAGGCGCAGCGACTCGGAATCGAGATTGAGCGTGGTACGTTGCCGGTAGATCGCGGATACGCGGTCAAAGAGCTTGCGGTTGAGATAGATGAAGTCACGGTGCGCGGCGAGTTTGGGAGCCTCAATGGTCCTGACTTTTTGGAGCGTCGGATTGGTGTTCGCCCCGGTGACTCCGAAGAACACGGCGGTGGCGCGCTGAAGCAACTGGCCGCTCTTTTCCATTGCGACGATGGTGTTGTCGAACGTAGGCGCCGCGGAATTTTCCGCGATGGCCTGGATTTCGGACTGCTGCTGCGCCATGCCAGCCTCGATCGCCGGCTGGAAATCATCGTCGCGGATCGTATCGAAGGGCGGCGCCTGAAAAGGCAGTGCGCTCGGCGCGTAAAAGGGATTGGCGGGGCCGAAGTCGGCGGCAAGCGCGCGGTTGACCGAAATTACGACCGTAAGCGGGAGCAGGGTACTAAGGAACAGGAGCATAGTCTTAATGGTGCTGCGTCGATTGGAACACATCATGGTGATCGAAGTCCTTTGCTCAATGATTGTACCGGGCGAACGGCGATCATGGCAGGAGCGGAACTGCCCGGCTACGGCGCCGACCTCTCGCCGGCGGGGCGACCCAAGGTGGCGGAGCCACGTCGCGAGGCTCCAACGTGCGGTTTGCGGCCGACAATGTTGGTTGTCTGCTCTCCGCGTGTTCGTGAGCTTGCCGGCAAGCGATCCGAGGGCTTCTCGCCTGGCAACAGACCTCGTAGATCGATTCCATAATAATATTGCAATACCACTGGTGGTGGGGTAAGCTCCTTGTATACCATTACAGGGAGGCTGGTCGCTTGCCCTTTGTCAGTCGCCGAGCACGGTTACCACTA
>Ga0187847_10000598_pt1 | contig 38355 bp, 32 predicted proteins | sample June2016WEW_4_10_FD_132458 | JGI IMG/M metagenome (GOLD analysis project Ga0187847, IMG submission 132458) | Peatland microbial communities from SPRUCE experiment site at the Marcell Experimental Forest, Minnesota, USA - June2016WEW_4_10 | ecosystem: Environmental > Terrestrial > Soil >...
ACTTCAAAGTCACCGAGAAGATGCTGAACTACTTCATCCAGAAGGCGCACAACCGCAAGATGCTGGTGCATCCGCGGATTGTGATCGGCGTGCCTTCAGAAATTACGCAGGTGGAAAAGCGGGCGGTGGAAGACTCTGCTTACCGGGCGAAGGCCAGCGAAGTTTACCTGGTGGAACAGGCCATGGTGGCGGCTATTGGCGCGGGGTTGCCGATTACCGATCCCTGCGGCAACATGGTTGTAGACATTGGCGGCGGGACGACGGATATTGCCGTGATTTCGCTGTCGGGGATTGTTTATTCGCGCTCAGTACGTATGGCCGGAAATCAGATGGACGAGGCCATCACCAACTACCTGAAGCGGAAGTATAACCTGCTGATCGGCGAACGCACGGCCGAGGCGATCAAGATTGAAATTGGGTCGGCTTATCCTTTGGACCGACCGATGACCCTGGAGATTAAAGGACGCAACCTGATTGAGGGCGTGCCCAAGACCATCACTATTGATGACAGTGAGGTGCGTGAGGCGCTGGGCGAGTGCATTGCAGTCATCATGAACGCCATACGTGTGGCATTGGAACGGACGCCACCGGAGCTTTCCGCCGATATTTCAGACCGCGGCATTGTGCTGACGGGAGGCGGCGCGCTGATCAAGAACCTTGACAAGCGCATTCGCGAAGAGACGGGCTTGCCGGTTTCAGTGGCAGACGATCCGCTGGCCTCGGTGGTGCTGGGCACGGGAAAGATGCTCTCCGACTTCCGGCTGTTGCGCAAGATCAAGATCGATTGACGACAGCGGTCTGCCTTTACTTATCAGAAGTCAGGTTCTTTTGGGGCCGCCGGGGTTGGCGGCTACGAAGGGTTGGGCTTGAAGGTTTTTTCACCGATGACCTGCGCTTGGGCAGGCACTCACACTAAAATCTGCTTCTGCTTTCCTTGTAGCGCTTCTGCCTGGCCTGAGTGTTGGCAATGGACTCATTCTTCATCCGCTATCGGAATCTTGTAGTACTGCTCACGCTGCTGGTGGTGCAGATCGTGGGTCTGGCCGTGCAGGTGCGCCGAACGGGGGCGGGCCGCAATAGCCTCGACCCTCAGGATGGGGCGAGCGTGCGGCTGATCCGTTTGTGGGCGGATGCGGTGGTGACACCACCGGAACGACTGATCCACCAATCGAAAATGGGCATCGTGGGAATGTGGCAGGGCTATATCGACCTGCGCCACACCCAAGCTGAAAACCAAGAATTACAAAAGACTATCGACCGGATGCGGCTGGAGCAGGCGGCGCTGCTGGAAGATGCGAAGCAGGGCCAACGATTGCAGGCGCTGGTGAACTTCCGGGAAAAATATATATACAAAACGGTGGCCGCACAGGCCATCGGCGCCAGCGGCAGCGACCAATCGAAAGTGTTCTATCTGGACAAGGGATCGGCCGACGGCCTCGACCGCGACATGGCGGTGATTACGCCTGACGGAATCGTCGGCAAAATCCGCGACGTGTTTCCGCACACGGCCCAGGTTCTGGCCATTAACGATCAGACCAGTGGCGCCGGGGTGATCCTGGAGACTACGCGGATCCGGGGAATTCTCAGGGGCAATGCACTTGGCCAGCCGCAGATCGTGGGAATTCTAGCCGATCAGCGCATCCAGCCGGGCGAGAAAGTGCTCACGGCCGGAGGCGACCTGATCTTCCCGCGGGGGCTGCCGGTCGGTGTGGTGGAGAAGATCGTTCGCGATCCGGAACCCGACCGCGACGGTTTCATTGACGTGATCGTAAAGCCGGCAGCGCATCTGGATCAATTGGACGAGGTGCTGGTGATTACCTCAACTGAGTCGCGCTTCCCGCCTGAGCAGGAAAAGGATCTGGCCACCAGCGAAGCGCTTAAAGGACCAGAGGCCGCAGCGATTGCTGAACAGAAGAAAGCGTCGGCGATCATGGCTGAACGGTTGCCAGGACTAATCGACCCCAACTTGCCTCCGGACCAACAGCCTCTTCTGGACAGTTCGAGTCCCACCACGTTGACGCATCCACCGATGGCGCTGCATCCGGACCGGTTCACCCCGGGAGGAATACCGCAACCTAAAGCAGACCAACCCTCCGCGGACAACACAGAAGCAAAGCCCGCCACGCCAGCCACTCCGCCGAGGAATCCTCAGCCATGACGACACTCAGCGGAGAATTTCGCCGCGACCTGGAAGTTCGCCGGTACCCCATTCTGGTTTACGCATTGGCACCGCTGGTGGCGTTGGTGCTGCAGGCCTGGCTGCCCCGGTTTTTCAAGAGCTACGCATGGTTCGACTTGCCATTGGTGATTACGGTGTATTTCTCGCTGGTTCACCGCGTTCCGATTCAGGGTTCGTTGATGGGAGCGGGCATGGGACTGTTCGAAGACGCCCTTACCAGCCACCCGATCGGAGTGAACGGGATTGCGAAGACCGTGGTGGGGTTTCTGGCGTCGTCGATGGGCATCCGCATCGACGTGGAGAACCACACAATCCGCCTGGGGCTCACCTTTTTTCTTTCGCTGTTATCGAGTGTGATCTATCTATTTGTGTACCGGGGAGTGCTGGGACTAAGTCAAGAATGGAGTTGGCTGACTGAGCTGTTCAAGGCGATCGGCAACACATTCATTGCGCTGGTGCTGTTTCCGGCGCTGGACCGTCTGCAGATCAGAGAGTGAAGAGACAGGGTTCAAGTACTAGCGACCTAATCATGGCGAATGGTGTGGAGTTTCGCTCGATGGAAGTGAAACGAATCTCCGCAGGCAATCAAGAACGGCAGTATCCTAAGGCGTAGAAGTATGTATTCGAGCAGGGCCAACCGCGATGAAAAACTCTCTGCCTTGAAGCTGACGGCGGTACAGTACGGCATCTTGTTCATGATGCTGGCTCTGCTTGCTGGGCTGTGGCGTCTGCAGGTACTGGGCGCGAACAACTTCCGCTTGCTGGCTGAACAGAACCGCATCCGCAAAGTGCCGGTTATGGCCCCGCGCGGCAAGCTCTTCGACCGGGAAAACCGAATTATTGTCGACAATTACCCCTCGGTGTCCTGCTTCCTGGTGCGAGAGATGAACCACAATGTGGATGCCGATCTGCCGCTGATTGCGAAGGGGCTAAATCTGGATCTGGACCAACTGCGTGCGACGCTGCGCCACTACAGGGCCTCACCGGGCTACCAGCCAATCCCGATCAAACAGGACATTACAGCCGACGAGCAAGCGTTTATCGAGGCGCGACGCAACGAGTTGCCGGAGTTGGAGACGATTGACGAAGAGCGGAGACTCTATCCCCGCGACGGGTTTGCTGCCCACCTCATTGGGTATGTGGGCGAGGTGAGCGAGGACGACCTGAACAATCCGCGGTTTGCCTATTACGAGCCGGGCGACGTGGTGGGAAAGGCTGGGGTTGAGGAGACCTACGACCAGTTGCTGAGGGGTCAGGACGGTTCGCGGGACGTGATTGTGGACAGCCACGGCCGCGAGGTGGGCTACCTGGGCATCCAGCACGCAATTCCGGGGCAGGACCTGCGGCTGACGATCGACAACGACCTGCAGCGGGCGGCGGAGTTGGCGTTGGGAAATCGCAATGGCGCGATTGTGGCGATGGACCCACGCAACGGCGAAATTCTAGCCATGGTCTCGCGACCGAGCTTCGATCCGAATGCTTTCGCGGTGCGCATCAACCGCAACGACTGGAACAAGTTGATCACTGATCCTGACCGTCCGCTGATGAACAAGGGGCTGCAAGCACAGCTTGCGCCGGGCTCGACTTTCAAGATCATGATGTCGGTGGCCGGTCTGCAGGAAGGAATTGCGCAGGATCTCAAGGTGAACTGCTCGGGCGGTTGGGGTCCTTACGGGTTCTACCACCATTGCGACGAAAAGCACGGCGCGGTCGATATTCACAACGCAATTCCTTACTCTTGCGACACCTACTACTATCAACTGGGCGATAGGTTGGGCATCGACCGGATCGTGAAATACGCCACTGAGTTCGGCTATGGTCAGAAGACCGGTATCGATCTTCCCGGTGAACAGGCAGGATTGATGCCGTCAGCGCAGTGGAAGATGAAGAACTACCACGCGCGCTGGTATCCGGACGAAACACTGGATGTGGCCATCGGCCAGGGCGCTGTGGAAGCTACACCGATTCAACTGGCCCGCATCATCGGTGGCATTGCCTCGGGCGGACATTTAGTGAGACCCCATACAGTATTCCCTGATGAACTATCGCCAGACTTTCGCAAGGCGTTGTTGGAGAGCTTTCCAGGAGCCGGAGATGCCAACGTTCCCATCGATCCGGAGAACTGGCAGATCGTGACGGACGGAATGTACCAGGTGACACAGCCTGGCGCGTTTCACACCGCAGGCGGGGAACACCTTGAAGGCATCGACTTCGGCGGCAAGACGGGCACCGCGCAGGTGATGAGTCACGAAGCTCTGGACAAAACTGCTAAAGGACGGAATACGAATCCTAACGTGTGGTTCGTGGGTGTAACGCCGACCAAGAATCCTGAGCTTGTGGTCGCTGTGCTCTGGCAGAACGGTGACCACAGCTGGTTTCCTGCGCGAATCGGCGCAAAGGTGGTCGCCGCTTACGTGGAGAAGCAGCGCCGGTTGGCTCACAATCTAGTGCCCGTGAAGACACCGGTTCCAGCGGAGATGGCCGCGGTGTGGAGCTCTTCCGGTGGAGCATCCGCCTCCGAGACCAAGACCGAGGGGACCAAATCTGCCAAACAAGACGTCCAGCAAGACAAGATTCAAGCTGGGCGCTTCCTAGTGCAGAACGGGAAGATCGTGGCCCAGACCAATGCAAAGACGCAGTCCAAAACCGGACCGGAGCACAATCCCCAAGTTGCTCCTGTATCTTCAAGCGGGGCGCGAACGTTGCCGGGCTCGGCGCAACGGGGCACAGCACAATCCGCAAGCTCCGGGAAGGGACAATAACCCCGATGCGTCGATTCATGAGTTTTCGCGACTTCGACTGGACGCTGCTGGGGATGGTGATCCTGCTTTGCACCATTTCAGTCTTCGAGATCTATTCGGCCACTCTGCACACCAAGTACGCTGCCGCTCCCGGCTATTTCAACGATCAGAAGGTCTGGGTCGCCGGTCATATGGGCTTCCACACCAAGCAGTTGCTGTATATCGTGGGCGGTCTGGCGGCCATGTTTGCCTTCTCCAAAATCGACTATCACAAGCTGATCGATTTCGTTTCATGGGCTTACGGCGTGTGCCTGTTGGCCTTGTTAGCGGTGTTGGCGGTGGGGCAAAAGGTGCTAGGTGCACGGCGCTGGGTGAAGGTCGGCCACATGCAATTCCAGCCTTCGGAGTGGGTAAAGCTGGTGCTGATTATTGCGGTGGCAAGGTATTTTGCCAATCTGGGCGGGCGCAGTCTGACGTGGAGGGACATCTTCAAGGCATTTGCTCTGGTTGGAGTGCCTTTGCTGCTGGTGTTGAAGCAGCCCGACCTTGGAACTTCGCTCACTTACACGCCGATTCTGATCGCTGGCCTTTTTCTGGGAGGAATCAATTTCCGGCAGGCGCTGATATTGTCGACTTGCGGGGTGGTACTGGTGGGCGCCGCATGGAGCAGCGGCAAATTACTCAAGCCGTATCAAAAGGCGCGGCTGACCAGTTTCATCAACCCGGACAACGATCCTAGAGGCTCCGGGTACCAGCTGTTGCAATCGAAGATCGCCGTGGGCTCGGGTGGGATCTGGGGCAAAGGCGCGGAAAAGGGCAGTCAGACGCAGGGGGACTTCCTGCCGATTCCGCATGCCGACTTCATTTTTGCCGCTTTCAGTGAGGAACATGGCTTTGTGGGCGCACTTTTAGTGCTGCTGCTATACTTCCTGATATTGATGCGTTTGATTCAAAACGCTCAAACAGCCGCTGACCTGTCCGGTTCTCTGATTATTATGGGGATAGTGGCTGTGTTGACCTTTCAGATAGCGGTCAACGTGGGCATGGTCATCGGTTTCATGCCGGTCACCGGAATTCCTTTACCGTTAATGAGTTACGGCGGATCTTCGGTGTTGTTTACGTTCCTGTCGCTGGGCGTGGCGATGAATGTCCGCATGCGACGGTTCGTGAACTGAGGGTCCTGGGCCAATTGGGCCCGGACTGAGATTGACAAGTTTATTCTGCTGCATTTCCCGGAGTTGTCCGGAGTGCAGGAGGAGATTCTCAAAGTAATAAAGGCGCCCTTCCGGATTGGAGGGGTGCGATAGCTGGCCAGGTCCGGATGGATCTCGAGCCCGGCAGGACAAGGGTTCATGAGCACGCAGAGACGGGAAGACCTTAGGCAGTGTAGAAGTTGCACGAAACGCTGGGAAGGATTGGGGCAAATCTGGCCCATCTTCCTGGCGTGGTTCGTTCGTGCGATCGCCAAGGTTGGAACGGCCCCTCCGAAAGCAGCGAAACCGCTGTGCACGGTACGGGTGGCCACAAACTCTCTGCAAATGGATTACCACACCACGCAGTTCGTTCGGTTTGTTCGGCTTGCCCGCGAGGGCATTCGCCTCAGTTCGCGTAGTTCGCAGTCCCCAATCCCCAGCGACCACACGAACAGAGGCATACCAGCGACTCTAAGGTTATCCCTCCTGCACATCCCCGCTCCTTCCGGTTTCGCGCATCTCTCTCCGGCCTTGCCGTAAACCCGGCAGGCAAATGCCGCTGGACGGAAAGGTAAGATGGCAAAAGAGATATGCATCTCCAGCACGCCGCATGAGACGCGGCTTGCAATTCTTGAAGACGATCAGCTCGCGGAAATCTACTACGAACGCGAAAACGAGTACACCCTAGCGGGCTCGATTTACAACGGACGCGTCACGCGTGTTCTCCCCGGCATGCAGTCTGCATTTGTGGATGTGGGTCTGGAGCGGGACGCATTCCTGTATGTAACCGACTTTCTGGAACTCGAAGAGCCGGAAGAGTCCGACGAACTAGAAAAGGCCGCGGCGAGTGGAGGGGCTCAACCTCCCCGCGAGATCCGGCATACAAACGGGCAGGAACAGACCGCTCAGGGTGGCCGCAACGGCGGACGTCAACAGGGCTCGCGCCAGGGACAAAGACAGGAAGGCCGGCCGGGGCAGGACCGACAGACCGGACAGGACCGGCAACCAAGGGAACGCAAGTTTTCAGTAGAGGCCGTTCCCGAGTCCGCAGAAGCGGATTCTGGGGCCTCCGAAGTTCCGACCACATCCGATCAAACGGGCGGGTTGCAGGATGATACCGAAGCGACTGGCGCTCGGCGCTGGCGCGGACGCAGGCGTCGGCGCGGCGGCCGCGGCCCCGCTGGGTCTGCTGAGAGCCAGACCCAACACACAGAGATTGAAGAGACCGAGAAGCTGGATACCGAGGGAGGCACGGAACGAGAAGTTGCGCCGGACATTCAGGCGGCAGCCGGTTTTGCAGTACCTGGACCAGCGCCACGCGGGCAAACCCCGGCACCTTTCGTTTTGCCTGGTGAATCGCTTTCGAAGTACGGGGCGGCGCCTGGAGGCGATGCTTCCACGTCCACAGCGACATCAGGCTCAGCCACACCGGCCCGGCCTACCAGCACCTACAAGCCCTCAACGCTGATTGAAGCGCCACTCGAATGGGATGGCAGCGGCCTGCTTCCTGGCGAGTCGCTTTCGAAGCATCGCAGCCGCGGAGCCAAACCCAACGTGGAGTTAGCACCCGAACCGTACGGGGTTTTCTCCGACGCGATCCAGGTCAACGAGGCCCAAGATACCACTTCAGCGGCGGATGCGATTGAAGAGAAGGAATTCGTGGAGGCGATGACGGAGGCGCGACACGAACCAGCGCCAGCGATCCAAGTTTCCAACGAATATGAGTTCGAGGAGACGTCTGAGATTGCTCCCGGGACGTCACCGGCAGAGCCGGCTGAAGGAAGACTCGGCCCGGCTGGGGCAGGTGAATCTTCGGTTGAAACAATTGTTGAAGAGGGGTCGGAGCACGATCCAGTGGCTTCGGCGGTTCTTCGGCGGGATGAAACCCCCATCGCGTTTGGTGCGGACAACTCCCCGGGCCCTGAGGGCGGGGAAAACGGGGGGCCTGTTGCTGCAGCCGAGGAAGAGAAACACGACACCTCTTCTCCGCACGAGCACGATGCCTCCGCTTCGCACAATATTGACCCGCTGCCGCCCACCGGCTTCAGGCTGTTTGGACTTGGCGGAAAGAAAAAGACCGAAGAACCGGCGCCACCGCCCGAGCCTAAGCCTGCACAAGCGGTCGCGGCTTCCTCGTATGCCCCGGGGAGCGGTTTGATTGAGGAAGAGGTGATTGAAGAAGAGGAGTTTGACGCTCCTCATCATCACCATACCAAGACGGAAGAACACGACCTGGAGGACTTTGAAGAGGAGACGCTTCAGAATCAGATTCGCACGGGAGATCTGGGCGAACTGCTGCAGGAAGCGCACCTCGACCACCGCATCCAGTTGAACTTCGATGATAAAAACGGCGAGGACGAAGGCGATGAGACCTTCGATGAAGACGATGATGAGGGCGAGCCCGCGGTTGGAGTTCAGCCAGCAGCTGCAGAGCCGGGCTCAGCCGAGCAGCACCGCGATCACAGTGGCCGGGGACGTCGCGGGCGGGGAGGTCAAGGTGACCGGGGGAGACAAAGGGGCCAGGGCGACCATCGCGGCGGACCATCACGGCGCACGGCACAGACCTCAGACCTGCCGATCATCAGCGATCTTCTGAAGCCAGGTCAGGAAATTCTGGTCCAGATTGCGAAAGAGCCGATTGCCAAGAAGGGTGCCCGCATTACCAGCCACATCGCGCTGCCGGGACGTTTTCTGGTTTTCATGCCCACGGTTTCGCACATTGGAGTCAGCCGCAAGATTGCGAGCGACGAGGAGCGTCAGCGGTTGAAGAGAATTCTGGTGCACGAACGCGGCGAAGCTTCGGGTGGGTTCATTGTCCGGACTGCTGCCGAGGGTGCATCAGAAGACGAACTCCGCTCCGACCTGCGGATGCTACTGAACTTGTGGGCCGATATTAAGAAGCGCTCGGAAGAATCCAAGTCGCCAGCCCTCATCTATCACGATTTGGGATTGATCGAGCGCATATTGCGCGACCAGGTCAGCACAAACTTCTCTTCGATCTGGGTGGATTCAGAGTCGGACTACGAGCGCATTGTGCGTTTCCTCAATCGCTTCTCACCTTCGCTGGTGCGACGCGTGAAGCTCTACACCAAGGAGACGCCACTTTTTGAGCACTTTGGTATTCAGGACGAGATTTCCAAGGCGCTCCGCTCCAAGGTGTGGCTCAAGTCGGGTGGCTCCATCGTCATCAATCAAACTGAGGCGCTGGTGGCCATCGACATCAACACAGGCAAGTACGTAGGCAAGTCGGCGCGGCTTGAGGACACCATCGTCAAGACCAACCTGGACGCGGTGCCGGAGATCGTGCGCCAGATCCGGCTGCGGGACCTGGGCGGGATTATCGTCATCGACTTCATCGACATGGACGAGCGCAAGAATCGCTTCAAGGTTCTGGCCGCACTGGAAGAAGCGCTCAAGGCTGATCGCGCTCCGACCAAGGTGCTTCAGTTCAACGATTTTGGGCTGGTTGCCATTACACGCAAGCGCGTCAAGCAATCGCTGGAACGGACGCTCAGCGTGCCCTGCCCCACATGCCAGGCTACCGGCATGGTGAAGAGCCCGACCACGGTGTGCAATGAGATTTACACCGAGTTGCGCAAGATGAAGAAGCACTTTGAAGGGGCGGATGTCCTGTTGCGCGTGAATCCCGAGACAGTAAAGGTGCTGAAGCAAAACAACGCCAGCTGGCTCACGGAATTCGAGGAGTTGGTGGGCAAGAATATCCTGGTAAAGAGCGATGCAACGCTGCACCCGGAGCAGTTCGACATCCAGGGATAGAAAAACAGTGAATCAACACAGGAAAGGCCGGGGCAATTCCCCGGCCTTTCCTGTTTATGTTCCTGACCGCAACCTTTCAACATAGAATTGTGTCTAATCATTTGGCCGGAGGTTTGCACGACTCCAGACGCAGGTAAAACAAATAAAACGTTGAGGTTTATGCCATGTCATCTTCCCATTGGAAATCGCTGATGCAGCGTGTTGGTTTTTTGTGTGGCGCAGCAATGATTGCGGCTGGTTTCGCGAGCGCCCAGTCTGTATCCTCCAGCAACCCCAGCACATTCTCGACGAACGAGTCGAGCTCGCTTCAGTATGTGTCGGATGGCGCTTTCGGCGATGCGTCAGCACTGAGCGGCGCGGCAGCCGCGCTTGGCTCAGGTGGCGGTGCCGGCGCGGCTCAGTACGAAAGAAAGACTGGAACGTTCAGCGTCAACCACCTCGCGTTCGAGGCGGGGGGCGGTTTCAATGCACCGATCGGCAACGACACTCCCTACATTACCTGGGGCGGCAACTTCACCGCCGGCGGCGGACTGAACTTCAATAAGCGCTTCTCACTGCTTGGCGAGTTCCAGTTCATGGATAACAAGCTTCCTGGCGCCTTTGTTGCCGCCGGTGGCGGGCAGGGAGGGAACGCGCACATCATTTCGCTGACTGCGGACCCGGTAATCGACCTGTTCCCGGCACACGTCACCAGCATCTACGCGACCGGTGGCTTTGGGTATTACCACAAGTCCACAAACTTCACCGTTGAAGAATGCTGCGACTTCTATGGGTACCCGGTCAACGTGACGGCGAACAGCTTCACGTCGAACCAACTCGGCACCAACATCGGTCTTGGCATTAGCCACCGGCTAGGTGGGGTTTACGGCGATGGCAAGATGAAGCTCTTCGCCGAGGCGCGCTACACCTACATCCACACTCCGGCGATCACCGAGACAAATGGGCTGGGCACCACAGAACTGCTTCCGGTGACGCTCGGGTTACGTTTCTAGATTCAGCTCACCGGAAGATACGGAGGCTCCCTGATCCTGATACTTGCTTATCGGGTCGGTGAGTCTCCGCCGACAGCTCTCACGAACTTCAAACGCCGCGAACGCCCAGCGAAAAGTCACCACGGCTTTCTCGCCTCTTGTGTGGGTGTTCCCACTTCACCTTTCTCGATTCGGGCCAGGAAGGCCCGCGCCAGTTTCCGCTCTCCTGGATTGCTCTCGCCATGGATAGTGCACAGGCCAAGGAACTCGTCACACAGCGGATTCGGTTCCTCCTGCTGGGCAAGGATATTTTGCAGCGCCAAGGCCAGCTCACGCAGGCGCTCCGCTTCAGGCCACGCATCATGTTCCGGGACGGCAAGATGCTCGTGAGCGGAAAACAGTCCGTTACGGCCCTGGGCGCACTCCTCTAGGCAAGCCATGAGCTGGTCGCGAAAGGCCTGCGAGATCAGCTCTAATTGTCTGGGTTCTATTTCATCTTGGGGGTCCACAAAGCTCCTCGCCGACACTTCTGCGTCGCTGATTTATTCTCGCCTGATCAGGAGACCAACACTTTCGACTCCGCATCGGCCAGCTGGCGAATGAATGCCTCGGCTGTCACAGGACGCCCGAAAAGCCAACCCTGGGCCAGGATGGATTGATCGGAGGAAGCAAAGTAATCGGCTTGCTGCTCAGTTTCGATTCCCTCCACAATCACCTGCAACTTGAGCGCCGTCGCCATGGCGAGGATCTGGGGGAGAATGCCCAGCGTGACTGCCTCAGTGCCGATGGCCTGGGTAAATGACCGATCGATTTTGATTGCGTCGATCGACAGCGAATGCAAGTAGGACAAGCTGGAATACCCGGTCCCAAAATCGTCGATGTCGACGCTGTGCCCCCTCCCTCGCAGTTGCCGGATCGCAGCCATGGCCTCTTGTTGGCGCGCCGTTGAACTCTCCGTGATCTCAAGGCCAAGGCTCTGCGACTGAACTCCCGCTTGAGTAAGGGATCGCTCAAGCATGGGCAGAAACCCGGGGTCATTCAAATCGGCGGCTGCGATGTTGACGCTGAGCCGAAACTGCGGATGGTCACGGAGGGTATCAGCGAAGCTGCGCAGCGCGTGCCGGACCACCAGCTCAGTGATGGCTCCCACGAAGCCGCGGTCCTCGGCAATCTTGATGAAGACATCGGGGCCGACCGCTAGACCATCGTCGTCAGCCCAACGCGCCAATGCTTCGGCACCCACGATGCGGCGGGTGGCAAGATTCACGATGGGTTGGTAGACCACCCGCAGCGCGTCGCGGCGAATGGCTCGACGCAGCTGCTGCTCAAGACTTTTGTTGCGGCGGTGGAAAAGCGAGAAGACAAGGCCGAACAGGGCGCCGGGAACCCCGCCAAGAGCCAGAAAAGCCATGAGTTCGCCCCGGTTTGCCTGCAGAGCCTCAGGGATGGAGATATAGGCCGTCATGCAACTGGAGAAGCGGGCGGAACAGCGAGTGGCGAACAGAGCCTCTCCTACACGAGTTTGACCTTCCCTGGTGAAAATCTCGCTGCTGACCTGAGGCGACTCGCCCAGCAAACGAAAAGCCTGCTGTGTGGCACCTCCGAGTTCCGTCACGGCGAAGTGCATGGGAGGAGCGGCCAGGTTCTTCCGGTTATAGGGGTTGTACACGATGTAGGAATCACCTGCCTGCACACTGATCACCGTCTGGCCAGGCACCTGGAAAGGGAGAATATTTGTGAAGACTCTTGTACCGTCGTCGCGGGTGATGTTGGGCTTGAAAGGCCCCAGTGGCGGATTCAGGCGGCCAAGCGTCGAGGAGCAGTCGATAATATCCTTGCGCATGCGGCCACCCTCTCTGAGGTACTGCGACTTGAAAATCAGGTTGCGAAAGAAGGTGATTTCCGCATCCGAGCAGTAGGGAAATGGGGAAGCATTCATGGCTGCCAGAACCGCACGCGCCTCGCCGGCGGACGTTTCTCCTTCAGCCAGGATGTTTGCCGCATGTTGCTCAAGCCTGAGAGTGGTGTGCCTTAACATGAGGGCAAAGCCCAGTACATATCCAACGAGGGTGCCGCATGCCGCAAAGACCACGGCAACCGTGATTGTAGCCAAGACTCGCTGTTTGAAAAGGGGCTTTGTCAAATCACCCAATGGTCCCCTATTTTCCCGACGCAAACAAGGCTAATCTGAGCCAACATGTGCAAGCGCGAATACCGAAAGTATCAGGGCCTTTTGACACTACCTCAGACGGTGGCGGCTGCGAGCATTGCGGCGAGGCTGCGGTTCACGTCCTCTTTCGTAGTGGCCCACGAGGAGATGCTGATGCGCATTGCGGTGCGGCCCTGCCAGACGGTTGAACCGCACCAGCATGTTCCCTCGGCCTGGAGGCGGGCAATGGCTCGCAGAGTCTTCTCCGGGGAGCCGAACGAGACCAGGACCTGATTGAGGACCACCTCGTTCAGGACCTCATAGCCAGCGGCCTTGAGTGCCGCAGCGAACTGGCGTGCGTGGCTCGAGGTCCGCTCCACAATCTCAGCCATCCCGGAGCAGCCAAGGGAGCGCAGCCCAGCCCACAGTTCCACGCCGCGCGCACGACGGGAGAGTTCCGGGCCATAGTTGGAGGGATCGCGATCTTCCGTGTGAACAAGGTATGCCGCCTGGATGGACATGGCTGCGCGCAGTATCTGCGGATCGCGCACCAGAACGATGCCACAGTCGTAGCCGATATTAGGCCACTTGTGGGCGTCGGTAGCCCAGGAGTCGGCTTGCTCGAAACCTTTTGTCCAACGGCGGTATTCAGCTGATGTGGCGGCCCACAGACCGAAGGCACCGTCCACATGAATCCAGGCTCCGGCAGCGCGGGCTGCGGGACAGATGGCTGCCGCAGGGTCGAATGCGCCGGTGTTCACGTTGCCGGCCTGCAGGCAGAGGATAGTCATTGCGTCAAGGTGCGGCAGCGCATCGGCGCGCATCCGGCCCTGGCTATCGACTGGGACGCGAATGACTCGCTTGCGGCCCAGACCGAGCATCCCCAGGGCCTTGATAACCGACTGATGCACCTCCTCGCCCACCACCACTGTGATAGGCGGCGCGCCAAAGAGACCGTCGGATTCAACATCCCAGCCCGCACGTGTGAGGAGCGCGTGGCGGGCCGCGGCCAGCCCTGAGAAGTTGGCCATTGTGGCGCCAGTGACCACAGCGCCTCCAATTCCCTCGGGCAAACCAAACAACTGCCGGACCCAGTCGAGCGCGGTTTCTTCCAATTGCGCGGCCACGGGAGACTGCACGTGGTGGGCGGCATTCTGGTCCCATGCGCTGACCAGCCACGAAGCAGCGAGGGCTGCCGGCACGCAGTCGCCGGTGACAAAGCCGAAGTAGCGTCCGGAAGTCTTGGCCACCGTGGCGGGGGAGCCATACTCATGGAGCAGGTGCAGGACCGTTTCCGGACTGGTGGGACCGGGTGGCAGCGGGCCGCGCAAGGCGCTGAGAGCGGCAACCGCCTGCGGGGTTGGTGCGACGGGACGGGAATTCGCGGCTTCCAGGTAGTCCATGGCATCGCGGGCGGCGCGCTTGAGCAAGGCTGTGCGGGCATCGGAGACAGGGGCAGAGGGAATGGACGAATGGGGAGAATGTGGGGCAGCCATAGATAGTGCTGAGTCTAGCACCGGGGGTGATTCGAGCCAGACTGGGCTGAAGCGAGTTACTGAAAGAAAGGAAGGCATGCTGGACTGGCCACCGCGATTCGGGCGATGAAATCAAATTCGTCCGCTCCGTTTGCTCATTGAAATTCCTTGCAAATCGCCGTATGATAGCTATGCAGACGAATTTGTCCGTCATAATTGTCGTGGGTAGGCCGGCTGGCGGAGAGATGAGTGGGCTTACAGCCCACTTTTTATTTGGGGCGGGGCCGCCCCGATTCAAAAGCACAACCCGGGGCAAACACTCCGGCAGGAAAACCGCCATAGAGGTGGCGCGGAAACGGGGCCCCTTGCCAGCGAACTTTGACGGCTTGGGTGTTGAGAAAAATGGCAGTCAAGCTGGAAGAAATTCGGTTGGCGGCGGCAAGAGTGGCTGCCTCGCATGGGCTGGACGTGGTGGACGTAGAGTTCATTGGGCCTGTGAAAGACCGCATTTTGCGCGTGACGCTGGAGAAAGATGCCGCGGGGCGGTCACAACTGAAAGCGGCGATTGAGGCTGGAACTGCCGGAGAAGGAATTGAAGCACTGCCGGAGCGGCTGCGTGAGGGCAAGCTGAGCTTGGAGCAGCTTTCAGGCATCACGCATGAGGATTGCGCCGAGTTCAGCCGGGATTTTGGTGTACTGCTGGACGTGGAAGATCTGATCCCGGGAGCGGAGTACACGCTGGAAGCAAGTTCACCGGGTTTGGATCGCAAACTGACTAAGGCGGAAGAGTTTCGAAGGTTTATGGGCAGTTTGGTAAAGGTGCAGACTTTTGAGCCGATTCGCAACAATCGGCACTGGCAGGGACGGCTGGTGGTTTCAGGGTCGGGAGCCGGAGCACCCGGCAAAACGATCACGCTGGACCTGAACGCGGTGAAGCAGAATAGCAAGAGCCGGAAGGCCGGCGTGAGCGTAGTGGAGATAGCGCTGGACAACATCGAAAAGGCGCAGCTGGTTCCGGAAATCTAAAGATTTGAGGTCTCCAACCTTTTCTAAAAGAGCGCGAGAAGGATGAGACATCCAACACCTCGTGGACATCAACTTCAACCCAACCAGCGTGGACCGCAAGCGGGTTTCGCTGAGAGCAAAAAACCGAGAGAGTAACAAAGTATGGGCACCAGCGTTTTGTATCAGAGTATCGAGCTTCTGAGCCGCGAAAAGGGTATTGAACCCGGCGTTGTTGTTGGCGCCGTGGAAGAGGCTATTGCGCTTGCGACGCGCAAGTACTACAAAACCCAGGAAAACATGCGCGGGGAGCTCAACAAAGAGACCGGTGAGATTACGGCCTATATCTTCAAGACTGTAGTGGCCGACGCAGACCAGGTGGAAGACCCGCTGAACCAGATCACGCTGGAAGAAGCCAATGAATTGGCTCCTGGCGTTGAGGTAGGCAGCGAGATCCGGCTCTATCGCGACACGAGTCCGCTGGGCCGCATTGCCGCGCAACTGGCTAAGCAGGTCATCTTCCAGAAGGTGCGCGAAGCCGAGCGGGATACGATCTTCAACGAATACGCTCACCGCGAAAAGGAAGTGCTGAATGCCACGGTGAAGCGGATCGAGGGTCAGGACGTTATTTACGACCTGGGCAAGGCGGAAGCGCGCTGCCCACGGCGTGAGCAGTCGCGGCTGGAGCAGTTCTCGATTGGAGAGCGGGTGCGCGTGGTGCTGTTAAAGGTTGACCGCGCCGCCAAGGGACCGCAGGTGATCGTCTCGAGAGCCGCGCCGGAGCTGGTTTCGAATCTGTTTCAGTCGGAAGTACCTGAGATTTACGACAACACTGTGGTGATCAAGGCGATTGCACGCGAGGCCGGCGAACGCACCAAGATTGCCGTACAGAGCCGTGACAAAGACGTGGACCCGGTTGGCGCCTGCGTGGGCATGAAGGGCATGCGCGTTCAGTCCATCATTAGAGAGTTGCGCGGCGAGAAGATCGACATCATTGAATTCAGCGACGAGATCACCACCTTCGCCGAGAAGGCGCTGCAGCCTGCCAAGGTAAGCCGAGTTTCGATTTCGGATCTAACCGACAAGCAGCTCGAAGTGATTGTGGACGACACGCAGCTTTCGCTGGCGATCGGCAAGAAGGGTCAGAACGTGCGCCTTGCGGCGAAGCTACTGGGCTGGAAGATCGACATCAAGAGCGAAGAGGAAAAGCGGCAGGAAGTGGAGCAGCAGATGCAGGCTCTCTCCGGCGGCCCTTCGACACCGATCGAACAAGTTGCCGAACTGGGCGAGGGCATTATCCAGAAGCTGGTGGCTGCAGGCATCACGACTGTGGAAGGACTGGCGGATATGACCCCCGAACAACTGGAAGAGATTCCAGGAATCGGCGAGAAGACACTGGAAAAGATCAGCGTCGCGGTCCGCCACTACTTCGGCCATTTTGAAGAGGGCGAAGAAGGTCATGTGCCGGAATCGGCAGAGGGCGAATTGATCGATGCCGAGCATGCCGAAGCCGGGGCTGCGGAAGACGAAAGTGTCTCCGTGGAAGAGGCCGTTGGTAAATCCGGTGAGGCGGAAATCGAGAACGCGGCAGCAGTGGAAGCAGGCGCAGAGGCTGAGGCCGAAAACGCAGCAGAAGTTCTGGAAGAAATGGAAGGCGTGGAAGCGGCGGAACAAGACACGGAGACGCTGCCCGCCATTGAAGATGCAATCGAAAACGTAGCGGATGCCGATGAGGCTTGAGCTGGACGTGGACGAGAGAGCAAGCAGGATTGAGTAGGAGCAGGCGGCCAGAGGAGACGGCGCGTAAGATGCGCCGATCTCTTCAAGGCCAATCGGGCAAACAGGGGATTTCAAAGAGCAGCCAATGCCATGAGGTAGCTATGAGCGACTAAGGGCTTTGGGTAGCACAATCTGAAAAGAGGCGGATGAGTAAGGTTCGTATCAATGATCTCGCACGCGAGATGGAAGTCAAGAGCCGGCAAATTCTTGACATATTGGCGGAACTCGGCCTGGCTAACGGGAAGACCCATTCCAGTTCGCTGGAGGATTACGAGGCGGAGAAGGTTCGCGTGCATTTGGACCGCGGATCGCGCGGTCACGGGAGTCCTGCGTCCACTCGCGCCCCGCAGGGTATCACGCCGAAGATCGATCTCTCGCATGTATCCAAGCCCGGCGATGTAATGAAGGCCATTCTGGCCAACAAGCAGAAAGAGGAGGATGAGGCCCGGAAGAGTCATGCGCCGGCGCGTCCGCAAACACCTCCGCCCGCGATAGCTAAGCCGACGCCACCCGCCGCAGTGGTCGCGCCACCGCCGCCCAGCCGCCCGGAACCGCGCAAGATTGTTCCCCAACCGCGGAGTGCGCCGCCTATTGTTGCCGCACCTCCGGCGCCTCCGGCTATTGCCTCTCGCCCGCCAACCGGTCCGGTGGTGGCCAAGGCTCCTCCAGGGTCTGTTGCCGCATCACGGCCAGTGGTTGTGGTGGCGCCACCGGTAGCCGTGGTCGCGAAGCCGCCCGTCGCTCCCGCACCCCGCGAGGACCATCCTCGCACAGCCGAGCAGCCAATCATCGTTGCCAAGCCACCGGTCGTGACTGTTCCGCCGTCCGCACCTCCTGCAATTTCTGCGGATCAGCCAGTTGCTACCCCTGTCACACCAACTCCAGTGGCAGTTGCACCGACAGCACACGCCGCTACTGCGGTTGAGGCTGGTCCGACCGCCGTTACAGTCGCCGCTCCGACTACTAATGAAGCCCCCACCGCCGTACTGGAGAAGAGCACGCCAACCCTCACTGAAGAGCCGGAAGTCGCGGCACCTGCCGATTCGGCCACTGCCCCAGCCCCACGGGCTCAGGGTCATACGCATACCCCTTCGCCAACCGCTGCCCTGCCCGCGCGGCGCGTGGTGATGCCGCAAACCGGGCCCCGTCCGGTCTACAAGGCGCCTATTGTGGCTGCATCCGCTCCGGCGGCGGTAGGTACAGGCAACCAGGCGCCTGGAGCCGGCATTCAACGCGGCAAACCGATCTTTGATCGCCGGCCCTCCGGTGGACCAGGCAGCTATCCGCAACGCGCCTCCAGCGGACCCTCTTCGGCTTCTGGTCAATTCCCCGGCGGTCCCCGGCCCAAGCATCCCACACGCACCACTCCCGGCTATGCAGGTCCTGGCGGTCCCGGAGCCGGTGGCCCTGGAGCACGGCCTGGATTTGGTGCTCGTCCGGGTTTTGGCGGGCCACCCCGCCCGGGCGGCTTTGGCGGTCCACGCCCCGGACCTGGAGGCGCTCCACCGCCGACCGGCGAGGCTCCTCGTCCACAGCGTGCCCCATCAAAGGGTCGCGGCGGACGTCAGCAATACCCGAAGACCAAGGAAGGCCCAATGAAGGGGTTTGTGCCGCCGCCACGCTACAGCGGGGTGCAATACGGCAGCGAGCCTCTACCCATCACTCGCGAGATCACGGTGACTGAAGGCATCAGCGTTAAGGACCTGGCCGAGAAGTTGGATGTGCGCGCCAAGGACCTGATCGCCAGCCTTCTGATGAGCGGAATCTTCGTCACTGTGAACCAGTCTCTCGACGCGGAGATGGTGAAGGACGTAGCCGCCAAGTTCGGCGCGGCCGCAACCGTGATCAGTTACGAAGAGGAGATTGCAAACCAGGCCATCGAAGAAGTTCTCGAAGCCGACAATACGGAGGAACTCGAAGTTCCGCGTTCCCCTGTGGTCACCGTCATGGGCCACGTAGATCACGGCAAGACATCGCTGCTCGATGCGATCCGCAAGACCGATGTGGCAGCGGGCGAGGCTGGCGGCATTACGCAGCACATCGGTGCATACAAAGTTCGGTTCGCCAAGGAAGGCTCTCCGGCTTATGGCCGAGAGATTGTCTTCCTCGATACACCGGGCCATGAAGCCTTCACGCGCATGAGAGCTCGCGGTGCCAAGGTCACGGATATTGTGGTGATCGTGGTGGCCGCGGACGATGGCGTGATGCCTCAGACGCTTGAGGCCATCGACCACGCTAAGGCGGCGGGTGTGCCGATCATTGTGGCAGTGAACAAGATCGACAAACCTGAAGCGAATCCCGACCGAGTGAAGAAGCAGCTTGCCGATCGCGGCTTGATTCCGGAAGAGTGGGCAGGCGCAGGGCAGGAGGGGACCGTATTTGTCGAGGTATCCGCGAAGAAGGGGATCAAACTGGACGAGCTTCTGGAAATGATCTGCCTGGTCTCCGACATTCGCGCTCCCAAGGCAACACCGGGACGCAAGGCCGTTGGCTCGGTGATCGAAGCCAAGCTCGATCGCGGCCGCGGCGCGGTGGCTACAGTCCTAGTGCAGGACGGAACGCTACGCCTGAATGACAGCTACATCGTGGGCAACACTTTTGGTAAGGTCCGCGCCATGTTCGATGATCGCGGTCGTGCGTTGGAAGAAGCCGGTCCTTCGACTCCAGTGGAAGTGCTGGGGCTCGAATCCATGCCTGACTCGGGCGACACCTTCCTCGTGGTAGCCGATCGCGACAAGGCCAAAGGCATTGCGCAGTACCGCAAGATGAAGGAGCGCGAGGCGCAACTGGCCAAGAGTTCGCGCGTCTCGCTTGAAGGTCTGGCGGAACAGATTCGCACCGCCGGTGTGAAAGATCTGCCGCTGATCATCAAGGGTGACGTGACGGGTTCGGTGGAAGTGCTGGCCGACTCGCTAGTGAAGATGTCCACGGAAAAGGTGCGCATCAAGGTCATCCACTCGGGCGTGGGTTCCATCACGGAAAGCGACGTTCTGCTGGCCACGGCATCGAACACGATCATCATCGGCTTCAACGTCCGACCGGAACGTAAAGCCGCCGAACTGGCACAACAGGAAGGCATCGAGATTCGCCTGCACTCCATCATTTACGAGTTGCAAGACGAAATTCGGCTCGCCATGCTTGGTCTTCTGGATCCGACCTTCAAGGAAAACTATGCAGGCCGGGCCGAAGTGCTCAATATCTTCAGGATTCCAAAGGTGGGCACAATCGCCGGTTGCCGAGTGCAGGACGGCGTCATCCGCCGCGATGCGGAAGTGAAGGTAATGCGAGGAGACGAACAGGTCTTCAAGGGCAAGATCAATTCCTTGAAGCGCTTCAAGGACGATGCCCGCGAGGTAACCAACGGCATGGAATGCGGCATTGGCCTCTCCGGCTTCAGCGATCTCAAGGAAGGCGATATCATCGAAGCCTTCTCTACGGAGAAACTGGCCGCCGACCTGGGCGCTCTGACTACGGCCAAGGCATAAGTCAACCCAGCTGAATGAAGTAAGTCGGCCCGCTCCTCATCACGAGGTGCAGGCCGCTTTACTTTGCGTGGCTTCGTGCCAGAGAAGAATTGCCAACCGGCGATTGAGTGGTGGACAATTCACTGCAACTTCACGGAATCCCTCTGTGAAGGGAACGACCGTGGCGTTATTATTTCCGCTGTATCCACAAAGGCCCGCCAGAACCTGATCCCCATCAGTTTCCATAAAGGAGAAAGCATGTCCCCCGAAAAGCCACATCACCTCGAAAGCCCCGAACACAAGAAGACCCAGCCCACTCCTGTGCCAGCTCCCGTTTCCCAACCGACTCCCTCACCCACGCCCGCACCGACCTCAGCACCGGGCGCGGTAACCTATACGCTCCTCACTGAGCCCGACCAAGGCCTGCAGCCGATCTATACCCTGCTTTCTTCGGCAAAGAAATCCATCGACATGACGATGTACGAACTCTCCGACAATACCGTCGCCGGTCTGCTGACCAGCGCCGCAGCCAAGGGCATTACAGTCCGCGTCATCCTCGACCAGAACAATGAGAAGGCCAACAACACAACCGCATACAACACCCTTACGGCCGGAAAGGTCACCGTTCACTGGGCCAACCCGACCTATGCCTGTACCCACCAGAAGACTATCACTATCGACGCTGCCACTTCGGCCATCATGACGCTCAACCTGACGCCGCAAGACTACACAACGACACGCGATTTTGCCGTCATCACCAACGATCCTGCAGATGTGGCCGCGATCGAGACTACGTTCAACGCTGACTTCACGAATGCCACCATTACTCCTCCTACCGGAGATAACCTGGTCTGGAGTCCCACCAACTCACGCAGCGCGCTACTCGCGCTGATCAATGGAGCTACCAAATCGCTGCTCATTGCGCAAGAGGAGATGGACGACAGTGGCATTGAAGGTGCGCTGGAATCCGCACTGAAGCGCGGTGTGGTCCTCACGCTGGTCCAGGAGAATCTCAAGGGCGAATACTCCGCCGCGCTGAACACACTTAAGGCCGATGGCGCACAGATCGCCACCTACAGCTCCCGCACGGGCTACTACATCCACGCCAAAACCGTATTGGCGGATTATGGCACCCCACAAGCCAGCCTTTTTGTGGGCAGCGAGAACTTCTCCACAGATTCGTTGAACAAGAATCGCGAGCTCGGGTTGATCTTCAACGATCCAGGTTGCATGGCGGGAATCTACACCGCTGTTACCACCGATTACAACAACGGCACGAAGTTTTAACCTTCCTTCTACTACCAGCCCACGATCCCTACACAGTTGCGCACCCCTCGGCTACCTTCTCTGGAAGGGTTGTCGAAGGGGCGCGCACGGGCGATTTTCGGCTCCTCGTGTAAGAAACTCTCGTACACATTGACTACCTTAATCAAGAGAGCATCTTTAGCGATGGCGAGCGCAGAGAATCTGCAAGACGAGATGTACCGGGATGCGGTGTCTGCGCACGGCCCTGCGCTCGACCGTCTGGCGCGCGCCTACGAAGCGGATTCAGAAGATCGCCGGGACTTGCTGCAGGAGATTCATCTCGCCCTGTGGCGAAGCTTCAGGACTTTCAACGCGCGCTGTTCGATTCGTACCTGGGTCTATCGCGTGGCGCACAATGCTGCTGCTTCACACGTGGAGCGCAGCAGCAGACTGAAATCGAAGAGACTTGTGAGCCTCGAAGAGGTCGAGGAACAGGGAAGCATTGCGACGAAGGTCGATACCGGTGATTCGGTCGAGCGAATTCAGATTCTTGAGCAGTTATTCGCGCTGATTCAGCGCCTGAATCCGCTCGACAGGCAAGTGATCCTGCTTTATCTCGAAGGTCTGGATGCAGCCGCAATTGGCGAAGTTACCGGCATCTCTTCCGGCTACACAGCCACCAAGATTCACCGCATCAAGGCAATTCTCACCGATCGCTTTCGAGAGGGAGGAAACGATGACAAACGATAACTCTCCAGACGAATTGCGAAACCTGTGGCAAAGCCAGCAGCCGGAGTCTTTCACCATGCCGGTGGAAGAACTGCGCAAGGCCGCAAACAAGTTTGCGAGAAAGATCTTCTGGCGGAACATCCGGGAATATGTGGCAGCGGTCATCGTGACGATCTGGTACGGGTATTACATCTACAAATTCGACAGCACGCTGGTGCGCATCGGATCGGGACTCGTGGTTGCAGCCGCAATTTGGATATCCTGGCGGATCTACAAGAAGGGCCGCCCCAGGAAGATGCCGGAGGAGATCGACGCACAAAGCTGTATCGATTTCCGCCGCTCGGAACTCAAACGCCAATACGATCTCCTGTCCACGATCTGGACTTGGTATCTGCTTCCATTCACTCCCGGGTTGATTTTGTTCCTGATTGGACTGTTGCGGATAGCCCTGGCCAGAGCTGGTGCCCGCATGCACTATCACGAGATCGCGACTGATTATTGCGTGGCCTTTGCTGTCTGTGCCGGAACCTTTATCGTTCTGGGAATGGTGAACCACTGGGCGGCAAAGAAACTGAAGCGGCAGATCGACCAGCTCGATGCTCTCAAGCTGCCTCCGAGCTAACCCATTTCTGCAATGATTCACAGTCCCAGTAACTCGCGTAAGCCGCGCAGCGATGAGTTAAGCAACCTTTGGCCATCCGGCCAGAAAGCGAAGATTTGCCATGCAGAAGATTCACGAGTTATCCATTTGTCCATTTGCGTCACCCGTCAGAATGTTCCTTCAGTCATTTTTGTGGCTGGCCCTCGTGGTCTTGATAAGCACATTCATCCTCGCACCGAGTCGCGCGCAAGAGAGACCCGGGGTTGTGGGAGATTATGCCGGTGTCCTGGGTGGCGTACTTCACGTAAAACTCCACATCAAGATCGATGCAGCCGGAGCGATCACCGGGACGCTCGACAGCACCGATCAGGGCGCATTAGGAATCCCGTGCACCGATTTCAAGCTTGACGGTCAAGCGCTCACCTTCAGCGTTCCCGCGGTTCACGGCACATGGAAGGGTACCGTCACCGCTGATGGCCTTCCAGGCACATGGGATCAGGGAGCGCCGCAATCTCTCAACTTCGTCCGTGACACATTCGTGCCTGCCGAGAAACCATCGCCTGTCGATGGCATCTGGCTGGGCACTCTGCAAGCCGGCCCGCAGTCACTCCGTATCCAGATTCATGTTAAGAGTGACAGCACAGGTCACCAACTCTGTTCACTTGACAGCCTTGATCAGGGCGCCATGGGCCTGCAATGCGATAAGGTAATCTTCAACGCCCCCAACTTCTCATTCGAAGTCCCGGTTGTCCAGGGTACCTTTAGCGGAAAGCTCTCAGGAGACTCGACCGCTCTCAACGGCACATGGAGCCAGGGAAGCCCGATGCCTTTGAACTTGATCCGCAAACTCGCAGCCCTTACCGCGGCGTCCGTACCTCCGCCAACGTACGATCCTGCAATGCCGCCTGTCTCCCTCGCAGATCTCCAGTCTGTTCTCGACAAGGATCTTGCCGAGGCGCTTAAGGGTGGCCAGCTCGCTCCCTCGACCGGCGCTGGAATCTCCATTGCGGTTGTCGATCACGGAGTTCGCCGCGTATTCAGCTACGGTGCAGCAAAGACTGACTCAATCTTTGAAATTGGTTCCATTACCAAGACCTTCACCGGCCTGATTCTTTCTCAGTTAGTCGAGCAGGGTAAGGTCAAGTTCGATGAGCCGGTGCGTGAGTTATTGCCGCCCGGAACGGTGGCCAAGCCGGCCGGCGACGAAATCACTTTGCTGGATTTGGCTACGCAGCACTCCGGGCTTCCACGCTTGCCAGATAACTTCAAACCTGCCGACCCAGGGAACCCCTACGCGGATTATGCCGCTGCGAATCTCTACGCCTACCTTGCGAAGCGAACGGTCGCCAAGCCGGCCAAGACAGGATTTGTTTACAGCAATCTTGGCTTCGGCTTGTTGGGACAAGCGCTCGCTGTGCGTTCCGGCCTCACCTACCCTGCTCTCTTGAAAGATGAGGTTACCGATCCGCTGGGCCTTAGAGACACAACAATTTCTCTCACACCCGAACAACGGGCGCGCTTTATTTCTGGCCACGACGGCAAACATCAGCCGGCACACGCATGGGATCTGAACGCCTTGGCCGGCGCAGGGGCGATCCGCTCGACCGTATCCGACATGCTTACTTACCTCGAAGCCAACCTGCATCCTGAGTCTCTCAATCCCACGAGCAATTCCGCTGCCGCACACACCTTGGCATCTGCTCTGACACAGCAACACGAACTGCGCGCTGATGCGGGCCCCGGGACGCGTATCGCTCTCGCATGGCTGTTTGAAAGTGAATCCGGAAATTACTGGCACAATGGCGCGACCGGCGGTTATAGCTCCTACGCCTTCTTCAATCCCAAAGGCGACTATGCTGCCGTAGTGTTGCTGAACACTTCAATCACCAACACTGGCAGCTTCGCCGACCGCGTTGGCCGACACATCAGCCAGAGACTTATAGGGAAAGCGGCCATTTCGCTCGCCAACTAACGCGCTTCGCCTTCGACTAACGGTGAAGAAGGCCTTCGCCCAGCTCCCCTCACCCCCGTGGGTTTGGAACCAGTCCGCGGAGCTAGGGAGTTTCAGATTCGCATACGCGTCGAGACCGGAACCTGTCGAATTCCCCTTAAAAGGCCTCTAGATTCATTCCCCAAATTTGCGCCAGAATTGTCATGATTTTCACGCTGTGTGTCTATTTTGAGATGGATTGCCTTGGTAAGTTGTTGAAAAAATGTTCCAAGAAAAGAGTTTTTGACAATTGTACCTTTTTAAGGTTATTCTGGTGAAGGTCACATTCGACCGTTGGAGGATTTATATGCGCCGTATTATCGTAGCTAGCCTTCTGCTCTCCCCCACGCTATTTACTGCATCGGCAGTCGCAAGCCAGCCCGCGACCGACGACGCTGCCGCCACCATCAAGACTACCCGGGTCAGCACCGGGGTGGTTGCTCCTCAGATCCTCAAGTCCGCCAGCCTCAATATTCCCACCGATGCCTTCGATGCCATGCTTCCCCCGGATGCCGAAGTCGGACTGAAAGTGAACATTGACGAGCAGGGCAACGCTCGAGATATCCAGGTGATCAAGCCCATGACCGCCGATCTGGATGCTCGTGTGGTTAGCGCAGTCAGCAAGCTCCGTTTCACACCTGCCAAGCTCGACAACCAGGCGATTCCCCTTTCCATCGACTTGAACGTAGTGGTCAAGCACTAAGACTCTCCGCAGCATCGAGCTGCAATCCCCTGTAAACATCGATCCCTCATTCTGGCGGCTTTGCCCCCAGGTGAGGGATCCTTCATTTTTACGAAGGAGTGGGACCGCTCTTCTGAGGTTCCGGCTAGGTCGTGCTTTTGATCTCTCTGGCAACCTCGCGGCACCACAACGGCGTCCTAGTGGGGATACACGATACCGAGGAGGAATCACAATGGCTTCAAATCTCAAAGGCAAGAGAATCGCAATATTGGCTACTGATGGATTCGAGCAGGCAGAATTGCTCGAGCCTCGCAAGGCCCTGGACGAGGCAGGTGCAAAGACAGAGGTGATTGCACCCAGGAGCGGAAAGATCAGAGGGTGGGACATCAAGGACTGGGGTGAGGAAGTGAAAGTAGATACGACGCTGGAGAATGTGAATCCTCATGATTACGATGGACTGATTTTGCCCGGCGGTGTGATCAACCCTGACCATCTGCGCATGGATGCGAGTGCAGTGAACTTTGTGCACCAGTTTGTTTCAACGGGCAAGACAGTGGCCGCAATCTGCCATGGACCGTGGACGCTGATTGAGACTGGGACGTTGAGGGGCAAGACGGTGACTTCGTGGCCATCCTTGAAGACGGATTTGAAGAATGCGGGGGCCAATTGGGTTGACGATGAGGTTGTTGTCGACGGCCAGTTCGTGACCAGCCGCAAGCCGGATGACATTCCCGCTTTCAACAAAGCGGTCATCGAGTCTGTTGCGCGCGGTCCTCAACGCGCAGCGGCTTAGATTCGAATGTCTAGAGAGGATACCGCTCCAGTTGAATGCAATGCCAAGCCACAGTACGGCTGAGGGCCACTGCGTCGGCTGGAGTGAAACGCCCCAGCCTGCGCAGAATCGCGAGCTGAGTACGCAGAAGATCGCCTTCCGCGCAGGCTGCCAACACACGGCGAGCTGCCTGTTCAGCCAGACTCATGGTTTCATCGGCCAGCAATGCCGACATGGCGGCAGTTACTTTTACTGCGTCAGACTGGGTCACTGTCCCGGACGCGAGCTTGCGGGCTCTCAACAGCGCCGACTCAAACGCGTAGACCTGCATGATGATGTCGGCCAAGTCCGCCATCACTTCCTGTTGATCCTGAAGGGCGTTCATGAAGCGCTGACTTGCGACGCCGGCAGCAAACAGCGCGATTTTCTTTACGGATGCGAGTATCTCGGACTCACGCGCCAGCGGTTCATCGCCGTCAGAGCCGGAATCGAAAGACGGCGGTTGGGTGACTTCATCCATCAGCTTCTTGATTGCGCCGAGGAGCGGAAGCTGACCGCTGAGCGCCCGCTTCATCAGCCAACCGGTGATAATCAGCCGGTTGATTTCGTTGGTGCCCTCGAAGATCTCATTGATGCGGGCGTCGCGATAGAAGCGCTCGGCCGGATACTCCTCGACGTAGCCGTATCCGCCCATCGTTGCTACCAATTCGTCGGCAACCAGGCTCAGCATTTCAGAGCCATAGACCTTGAGGATAGAGCACTCGACGGCGTACTCCTCGATGCGGCGTTGCGTCTCGCGTTGGTTGTGCGCGGTCTCGGATGTCAATTGAGCCAGAGATGCATCGATCATGCCGACGGTGCGGTAGGCCATACTTTCGGCGGCGTATAGACGGGTGGCCGAAGCGGAAATCTTGCGCTGGATTAGGCCGAACTCGGCGATGGGCTTGCCGAAGGCGACGCGCTCTTTGGCGTAACGAATCATGTGGGCCAATGCATGGCGAGCCCCGCCAACGCAGGCCACACCTAGCTTGAATCGACCAACGTTGAGTACGTTGAACGCGATGTGATGGCCTTTGCCGGCTTCGCCCAGCAAGTTTTCAACCGGCACTTTGCAGTCCTGAAGGACCAGAGGACAGGTAGATGAGCCGCGAATGCCGAGCTTGTGTTCCTCTGCGCCGACGGTGAGGCCGGGCGAGTCACGTTCAATGAGGAAGGCAGAGAATTTCTCGCCGTCGATTTTGGCGAAGACGGTATAGAGGCTGGCGATGCCGCAGTTGGTGATCCACATCTTCTCGCCGTTGAGGATGTAGTGGGCGCCGTCTGCCGAAAGCGTGGCGCGGGTGCGGACGTTCATGGCGTCGGAGCCGGAACTGGCTTCAGAGAGACCGTAGGAACCGATCCACTCGGCTGTGGCGAGCTTGGGAAGATAGCGCTGCTTCTGCTCTTCAGTGCCGTACCAGACCAGGGGCAGAGTGGCGATTCCAGTGTGAGCGCCAAAGGCGGTGGAGACGCTGGCGAGGACAGAGAGACGATCGGTAACCAGCGTCGAGGTGATCTTGTCCATCCCCACACCACCGTATTCATCGGGGATATCGACGGAGGTGAACCCCAGTGCAGCGGCCTTCTGAAGCAGCGGCTTCAGAACGCCGGGCTCCTTGGCCTCGATGGCCTCGGTTAGGGGGAGAATCTCGTCGCGGGCAAATTGCGCAGCGGTCGCGGCGATCTGGCGCTGCTCCTCGTTGAGATCTTCGGGGGTAAAAACTTCGGCGGGGGTGCGGGTCTCAATGAGAAAACTGCCACCCGCAGCGGGGATTACGGGAGAGACGGTAGAAGTAGACATAAAAGGGCCAACCTCCTTCGGCAAGGACACATTACGCCAGAGGTTGACCGGACTGCAACCCTATGGGAGCCACCCGTTCCCGTCAGCCGCCATCGCATACAATGAAGAATATCTCGATCGGGGAGGCTCGCCTCTGTTCACCGCGCTTGTGACCAGCCTGAAACCCGCCGCCAGCATTCTCCGCATGTTCCCAATGCGGCTGGCCGAGTATCTGGCATTTGCACCGCAAAACGGGTTTCGCCAGTATCTGAAGGCGATGCAGCAAACCGACCAGACCTTCAAGGGCCTCTACCACTGGAATCCATTCGACGCGGCACTGCTGCTGCCATACTTCGCGGTAATGATTTTGCTTGCCCTGTATGGCGTACATCGCTACACGATGGTTTACCTCTATTACAAATACCGCAAGAATTACAAGCCGGGCGCGCCGCTTCATTTTGATGAGTTGCCGCGCGTAACCGTCCAGCTTCCCATCTTCAATGAGCAGTTCGTGATTGACCGGCTGGTTGAAGCCGTTTGCGCAATGGAGTACCCCCGCGAGAAGCTCCAGATTCAGGTGCTGGACGACTCGACCGATGAGACGCAGCAGGTGGCTGCGGCCATTGTGGATCGCTATGCGGCGCTGGGCCATCCGATTGTTTACATTCATCGGACCAATCGCTATGGGTACAAGGCGGGAGCGTTGGATGCGGGACTCAAAGTGGCGAAGGGCGAATTTGTGGCTATCTTCGACGCGGACTTCGTGCCGCCTGCGGATTGGCTGATGAAAGTGATTCACCACTTTGCTGAGCCGGAAATTGGCATGGTTCAGACCCGCTGGACGCACCTGAACCGCGATTACAGCATGTTGACGCAGATAGAGGCCATTTTGCTGGATGGCCATTTTGTACTTGAGCATGGTGCTCGCGTTCGTTCCGGCGATTTTTTCAACTTCAACGGCACAGCCGGCATGTGGCGAATCAAAGCCATCTCCGATGGCGGCGGCTGGCAGCACGATACGCTCACCGAAGACACTGACCTGAGTTATCGCTCGCAGCTGGCCGGATGGAGGTTCAAGTACCTGCCAGACGTGGAATGTCCTTCCGAGCTGCCCATCGAGATGACCGCCTTCAAGACGCAGCAGGCGCGGTGGGCCAAAGGGCTGATTCAAACCAGCATTAAAGTGCTGCCCATGATGTTCAAGTCGGATGTGCCGCGACGCATCAAGGTGGAAGCCGTATATCACCTCACGGCCAACCTCAGCTATCCGCTCATGGTAATCATGTCGGCGCTGCTGCTTCCCGCCATGATCTGCCGCTTTTACCAGGGCTGGTTCCAGATGCTACTGATCGATTTTCCGCTCTTCACCGCCTCCAGTTTTTCCATCGCGGTGTTTTACGTGATCAGCCAGCGCGAGCTTTTTCCCAAGACGTGGCTGAAGACATTCCTCTATCTGCCGTTCCTGATGGCCCTGGGAATCGGGTTGACGGTGACCAATACCAAGGCGGTGATGGAGGCGCTTTTCGGTATGAAAAGCGCGTTTGTGCGCACGCCGAAATATCGCGTGGCCAAGAAGGGCGAGAAGTCGCAGGCCGCAAAATACCGCAAGCGGCTGGTGCTTGCGCCGTGGATCGAGCTGATTTTAGGCGCTTACTTCCTGCTGGCGATTCTCTACACTTTTTCGAATCATAACTACTTCACGGCACCGTTTCTGATTCTGTTTGTGGTGGGCTATTGGTATACAGGGCTGATGAGCCTGCTGCAGGGACGGTTTGAACGCTGGCGCAACCCCGACGCGAACACCGACGAGTCGAGCCCGAAGCCCTATCCAGTGGGTGTGTGAACGTGCGGTTACGCGAAGAAGTCGGCAGACATGTTTAAGCTGACCGCGCTGACTCGGCTGATTTACATTCGGCCCTTGCCTGCTCCGCTACAATAGATATAGCGCCTGCCGCGCCGGAGGCTCGAATCCCGGCCTGCCAGGCGCATCAAAGCATATGCTAACGAAAAATCTGCCAGAAGCCCTTACCTTCGATGATGTTTTGCTTGTGCCTGCTTACAGCGATGTTGTGCCAGTACAGGTGAGCACACAGACTCAGCTGACCCGCGACATCACACTGAACACGCCGCTGATCTCATCCGCTATGGACACGGTGACCGAGTCGCGCATGGCCATTGCGATGGCGCAGCAGGGCGGCATCGGGATTGTGCACCGCAATCTGACGATCTCCGACCAAGCGGGCGAAATCGATAAGGTGAAGCGGTCAGAAAGCGGCATGATTGTGGACCCGGTGACCATTGGGCCGGATCAGATGATCGGCGATGCCCTTGAAGTGATGCGGCGCTACAAAATTTCCGGCGTACCTGTTACGCAAGGCAAAAGGCTGGTTGGAATTCTCACCAACCGTGACCTGCGTTTTGAAACGCGCACTGACATTCCCATTGGCGAGGTGATGACCAGCAAGAACCTCATCACAGTTCCCGTAGGCACCACTCTGGAAGAAGCCGAGCTGATTTTACACGAGCATCGCGTGGAGAAGCTGCTGGTGGTCAACGATCAGTACGAGCTGAAGGGCTTGATCACAGTCAAGGACATCCAGAAGAAATTGAAGTACCCCATGGCCAGCAAGGACGACCAGGGGCGTCTGCGAGTGGGCGGAGCGATCGGGGCGACGGGCGATTATATGGAGCGCGCCGCCGAATTGATTCGCGCCCGCGTGGATGTGCTGGCTATTGACTCGGCGCACGGACACTCGTCGCGGGTGCTGGACGCTGTGCGCGAAGTGAAGAAGCGCTTTCCAGCAGTGGGATTGCTGGCCGGAAACGTGGCTACCTATGAAGGCGCACTGGCGCTGATTGAGGCAGGAGCAGATGCGGTGAAGGTGGGCATCGGGCCCGGATCCATCTGCACCACACGCATGGTGACGGGCGCGGGAATGCCGCAGATTACCGCCATTGCCGAGGCTGGACGCGCGGGCCGCGAGCATGGCATCCCGGTGATTGCAGATGGTGGTATCAAGTATTCCGGCGAGGTAACGAAGGCCATCGCCGCAGGCGCCAGCTCGGTGATGATTGGCTCTCTGTTTGCAGGCGTGGACGAGAGCCCCGGCGAGACGATTCTCTACCAGGGACGCAGCTTCAAGAGCTATCGCGGCATGGGTTCACTGACCGCCATGAGCCAGGGTTCCGGGGAGCGCTATTTCCAAAGCACTGCCGATCTGGCCACCGCGGAGATGGGCACCGAAGGTGTAGTACAGCGCGAGCGAGCCAGCCAGAACCGGCTAGCCAAGTTTGTCCCCGAGGGCATTGAAGGCCGCGTGCCCTACCGAGGGCCGCTTGAGGCCATGGTCTTTCAGCTTGTGGGCGGCCTGAGATCCGGGATGGGCTACGTGGGGTGCGGGACGATTCAGGAATTGCAGGAAAAGGCGGAATTTGTGCGCATCTCAGGAGCCGGCCTGCGCGAGAGTCACGTTCACGACGTGATCATCACCCGAGAGGCGCCCAACTACCATGTGGAGTAGCCGTCGCGACCTAGAGTTCTGGATCCGCGTGTGGTTTCCAGTATTTCTGGGAATATGCATCATCGCGATCGAGTCGCAGGAGTTCATGGGAGCGGATCACACCAGCGGTCCTTTCCGTTGGCTGTTCCAGGCAATCTTTGGAAGCGTCGGTGACACTAGTTGGGATGTGATCCATCATTACATTCGCAAGTCAGGCCACTTTTTCTTCTATGGGTTCATGGGGCTAGCGTGGCTGCGGGCCTGGTGGTTTACGCTTCCACAATCCCACTTTCTTCCGGACGCGCTTCTTGGTCTGCTGGGTACAGCTTTGGTGGCCAGTTGCGATGAATGGCACCAGTCGTATCTTCCCAATCGCACTGGAACCCCGTGGGACGTGCTTCTCGACTGCAGCGGGGCGATTGTTCTGCAAATAGTCGTCTACGCCTTCATGCGGACTTTCAGGCCGAAGAGGCTGGCCAGAGCCGCTTAGGCTGCAGAGAATGGATAGACGCACAAAGGACCAACGGGCGTATCCCACGAGGGGATGCGCCCGTTGGTCCTTTGAAGCAGCAAGGGAACGCTTGGCTCTACGCGGCCTCTTCGCCGCCCTTTTCTTCGTCCTTCTTGCTTTCTTCCAATTGCTTTTCCAGATCGGCGCGCTTCTTGGCTTTGACCGCATCGCGCTTCTGGCGCTTGGCGTCCAACTGCTTTTCGGCGCCCAAGAGTTCGATGAAGGCCTTTTCGGCACCATCGCCTTTCTGGAATCCAGTGCGAACGATGCGCAAGTAGCCGCCTTGGCGGTCGCCGTAGCGCGGAGCCACAGTTTCAAACAGCCGCTCAACGGCCTGGTCGGTCATAAGAAAGCTTAGGGCCAGGCGGCGCGAAGCGAGATCGCCCTTCTTGCCCAGGGTGATCATCTTTTCCACGTGGGGACGGACAGCCTTGGCCTTGGCCACGGTGGTCTCTACGCGGTCTTCCACGATAACGGACGTGACCAGATTGCGCAGCAGCGCGCGGCGGTGACTGGTGTTGCGTCCGAGCTTGAATCCTGCATTGCGATGGCGCATGACGAAACTCTCTTTCGAACCACCTGCGGTGGGGCAGGCGGAAAATAGCTTTTTGTTTCATCCCATCCTTGGTGCGAAAGCATTTGAGCCCCAAGGATGGGGTACCCGGATTTGTGTACTGCCCGAGATGAACTTCGTTAGAAGTTCTCGGTCTCGGTGGGCAATTGCATGTCGACCGAATCCAAAGGCTCGTCTTCGTCGTCGTAGTGGCTGTAGCTTGCGGCCAGTGCGGCGGCGGGCGGGATGCTGGTGGGTCCGGGGACTGCATTACCGTTTTCGTCGATCTTCATGCCCAGTGAGAGGCCCATCTGCGCGAGGATTTCCTTGATCTCGTTCAGGCTCTTGCGGCCGAAGTTCTTGGTCTTGAGCATCTCAGCTTCAGTCTTCTGGACGAGTTCGCCGATGGACTGAATGTTGGCGTTCTTGAGGCAGTTGTAGCTGCGAACCGACAGCTCCAGCTCTTCAACCGAGCGATTGAGGTTGTCGTTGCGGAGCAGAACGCGGCCTTCTTCGCCGCGTGCTTCGGCTTCGATTTCCTCCTCGAAGTTGATGAAGATGTTCATGTGGTCCTTGAGCAGCTTGGCGGCCAGGCCGACAGCGTCGGCGGGTAGAACAGCTCCGTTGGTCCACACTTCGAGAGTGAGCTTGTCGTAGTCGGTGATCTGTCCCAGACGAGCGGCTTCAACCACGTAGTTGACGCGGCGGACGGGCGAATGAACGGAGTCGACGGGAATGAAGCCCAGGCCCAGGTCGGCATCGAAGTTCTTGTCGGCGGAGATGTATCCGCGACCACGCTTGAGGCGCATTTCCATGTCGAGCTTGCCGCCTTCAGAGACTGTGGCCAGATAGACGTTCTTGTCGAGCACTTCCACGTCGCCGTCGGCTTCTATCATGCCGGAGGTGACCACACCCGGCTGGTCGGCGCGCAGATAGAGGGCCTTGGGGCCGTCGCCCGAAAGCTTGAAGGGAACCTGCTTGAGGTTCAGGATGATGTCGGTGGCATCTTCGACGACGCCGGTGATGGACTGGAACTCGTGCAGCACGCCTTCGATGCGAATCGCGGTGACCGCGGCGCCCTCGATGGAGCTGAGCAGGGTACGGCGCAGGGCGTTGCCGATGGTGGTGCCGAAGCCGCGCTCAAACGGCTGTGCGCTGAACTTGCCAAATGTGTCGGTAAGCGTCTCGGCATCGACTGCCAGGCGCTTCGGTTTCTGGAATCCTCTCCAAAGCATATCGTGGTCTCATTTCCCGCGCGGCAAGTACGTCGCGATGCATTTTGCGGCGGCCGCGCAAGTTCTCCTTCGGTTGAATTTCAGATGACAGGTGGCAAATTGCAGATGACAGTCAAAAACCCGGAGGTACCGACTGTCATCTGTAACCTGAAATCTGTAATCTGTCTTACTACTTGCTGTACAGTTCGACGATCAGCTGCTCGTTGATGGGCAAGTTCACGTCTTTGCGTTTCGGCAGCGACAGCACACGGCCGGAAAGGTTCTCGAAGCTTACTTCGAGCCATGTTGGAACCGGGTTCTGCGCGGCGTACTGCGCGCCCTGCTCCACGATCAAAAGCTTCTTTGCGTTCTCGCGGATGGCGATTTCGTCGCCCACCTGCACCTGATAGGAAGGAATGTTGACCTTGCGTCCGTTGACGGTGACATGACCGTGGCGCACGACCTGGCGAGCCTGACGGCGAGAGATGGCAAAGCCGAGACGGAAGGCAACGTTGTCCAGACGGCGCTCCAGCTGCTGAATGAGCAACTCGCCGGTAACGCCGGTGGCGCGGTTGGCCTTTTCGTAGTACTCACGGAACTGGCCTTCCAGGGTGAAGTACATGCGCTTGGCCTTCTGCTTTTCATGCAGTTGGAGGCCGTAGCCGACGATCTTGGCCTTGCGGTCCTTGCCGTGCTGGCCGGGCGCGAAGTTGCGCTTTTCCAGCGGGCAGCGATCAGAGGTGCATTTGGTGCCCTTCAAAAAGAGCTTGGTGCCTTCGCGACGGCAAAGGCGGCATACTGCTCCGGTATAACGAGCCATTTTTTCTCCTGACTTCGGATGACGGCCGGTTTACACGCTGTGCGCTTCATCCCGGCCCATTGTTCTTAGTTCGTGGTTCAGAGTTCGTAGTTCACATTTTGTTCGGCCGAAGGCCGCGCTGTGAACTAAGAACTGCGAACTGCTTCTTAGACTCTGCGACGCTTCGGCGGACGGCAGCCGTTATGCGGCACGGGCGTCACATCGCGAATAGAGCGGACTTCCACGCCGGCCGCAGCCAGTGCGCGGATGGCAGACTCGCGGCCCGAACCCGGACCGGCGACCCGAACATCGACCGCGCGCAGACCGTGATCGCGTGCCAAGCTGGCGGCGTTTGAAGCTGCCTGCTGTGCCGCGAAGGGCGTCCCCTTGCGCGAACCACGGAATCCCAGTGAACCCGAGCTCTTCCAGCTCAACGTGTTGCCCACCGGGTCGGTGATGGTGACGATGGTGTTGTTGAACGAGGCCTGAATGTGCGCAATGCCGAATGGCACATTCTTGCGTTCGCGCTTCTTGAACTTCTTGTTCTTGGCGGCCTTGCCGGCTGCCGGCTTGCCTGCTCCGGATTTTTGTTCTGGTTTCGCCATTTAGGTTTTACCCGTCGCTTTCTTCTTGCCTGCAACTGTGCCCTTGCGCGGGCCTTTGCGAGTGCGGGCGTTGGTGTGCGTACGCTGTCCACGAACCGGCAACGAACGCCGATGCCGCGTGCCGCGATAGCTCTGGATGTCGATGAGACGCTTGATGTGCATTGAGACGTCCTTGCGCAGATCGCCTTCAACGTTTCCTTCGTCTTCGATCACCTGACGGATGCGGTTAACCTCGTCCTCGCCCAGGTCCTGGATTTTCTTGAAGGGATCGACATTCGCCTTCTCCAGAATCTTTGCGGCGCGGGGATCCCCGATGCCAAAGATGTATGTGAGCGCGATCCGTGCCTGCTTGTTGCGGGGCAGATCGACGCCAGCAATACGTGCCATTCTGATTCCTTTTTACAGCGGTTGTGTGCCTCCGGCCTCAGCCGGTTCGCACGGGTTATACGGAATGTCTCCAGAGGTTCATCGCAAGCCTTGATTCCAGCTAACTAGCCTCGTTGCGTGGAGGGTTCCGCGTGGTGCCAAGCTCGCTCTAGCCCTGGCGCTGCTTGTGCTTTGCGTTCTCGCAGATCACCCTGACCACTCCTTTGCGGGTGATGACCTTGCACTTTACGCAAATCTTCTTTACCGATGCACGAACCTTCATTTGTTGCTGCCCTTCTCCGCGCATCCAAATAAGGCGCGGGGTATCAAGAAAAATCTACTTGTAGCGGTACACGATGCGTCCGCGATTCAGGTCGTAGGGACTTAGCTCTACAGCCACGCGGTCGCCGGGCAGAATGCGAATGAAGTTCTTGCGCATCCTTCCGGAAACATGGGTCAACACCTCGTGATTATTCTCGAGTTTGACCTTGAACATGGCGTTGGGCAGCGTCTCGGTGACCACCGCCATTACCTCAATCGCATCTTCCTTCGACAAACCGTGTCCCAGTTCCGCCGCTGCGTTTTGCGCAAGCGGCCTGTTATACCGAGCGTGCTACTCGGTTAAGACTCTCGCTCCGGTAGCCGTCACCGCTACCGTGTGCTCAAAATGAGCGCTCATGCTTCCATCTCTGGCAACTGCCGTCCATCCGTCGCCTAATACCTGGACATCCGCCTTGCCGGCGTTCACCATCGGCTCAATGGCGATGACCATGCCCGCCTTCAATTTCATGCCCCGGCCTGGTTCGCCAAAGTTCGGCACCTGCGGATCTTCGTGCATGTGAGCGCCGATGCCGTGGCCCACAAAATCCCGCACCACTGAGAATCCTTCGGCCTCGACCACGCCCTGCACCGCAGCACCTACATCGCCCAGGGTCGCCCCTGGACGAACCGCCGCAATACCCGCGTGGAGCGACTTCTCCGTTACGGCAAGCAGGCGTGCCGTGTCCGGATCGATCTTTTCGCCCACCGGCACTGTGATGGCCGCATCGCCGAAATACCCGTCCACAACGGCACCAAAGTCAACCGAGACGATGTCCCCTTCTTTCAGGACTCGCTTCGACGACGGAATACCGTGCACCACCTCACTATTGACCGAGGTACAAAGCACACAGGGAAATCCGTGGTAGCCCTTGAATGCGGCCTTGACGCCCAGTTCAGTCAGCCGCGCTTCCGCAGCCTTCTCCAGATCGAGGGTGGTAGCGCCCGGCTTAACGTGGCTGCGCACCAACTCGAGCACCTCGCGGACCACTCGGCCCGCGCGGCGCATCTTTTCGATCTCCTGGGAAGACTTAACGATCACAGCCAACTAGCTCACTCAACCTTCCAGCGTGTACACGCGCACAAACCCGCCGCTCGGCTACGCTATTTGCGTAACCGCTCAACGGCGGCAACGATTCCGGAAGCAATCAACCCGATTGCCCGGTCTCCATCCACTTCCGCAAAACGTCCAAGGCCCCGGTAGTGCTCGACAACCGGAGCGGTCATAGCTTCATAAGCGCGCATGCGCTCCTTGAAGACCTCTTCCGTGTCGTCAGCTCGCTGGACCAGTGCCGCACCTTCAATGTCGCAAAATCCATCCCTTTTGGGCGGATTTGAGTAGACGTTGTAGATGGTCTGGCAGACAGGACAACTTCTGCGCCCGGTAATCCGGCGCAATAATTGATTATAGTCCACGTGGATGCTGACGGCAATCACCGGCAGTGCATCGGGCTGTCCGGCCAGGCGGCCATCCAGCCAACCCGCTTGCGGCAGCGTCCGCGGAAACCCATCGAGGATATACCCATTGGCGGTATCGGGCTGTTGGAGCCTGACCGCGACCATCTCATTGACCAGAGAATCGGGTACCAGTTCCCCGCGTCCCATGATTTCTTTGGCAGTACGGCCCAATTGAGTACCCTGGGCCACATTGGCGCGCAATAGGTCACCAGTGGAAATCTGTGGAATTCCCCACAGCTTTACCAGTTCCTTGGCCTGGGTTCCTTTACCCGAGCCTGGCGCGCCCATCAAAAGAATTGGGCCGGGAAAGGTCTTTCGACCTATTTCCCGGCCATGTTCGGTATCCGTCACAGATGAAGCCATTACCAGGTTTTCCTTCCGCGAATGCGACCGGAGCGCGGGGAAAAGCCGTCATAATGCCGCATGATCAGCTGCGATTCGATCTGGTTGACCGTATCCATGG